>Ga0315309_1000222_pt1 | contig 34693 bp, 38 predicted proteins | sample TDP4_MG_FD_203080 | JGI IMG/M metagenome (GOLD analysis project Ga0315309, IMG submission 203080) | Freshwater sediment microbial communities from Lake Towuti, South Sulawesi, Indonesia - TDP4 | ecosystem: Environmental > Aquatic > Freshwater > Lake > Sediment | place: Indonesia: South Sulawesi...
TGGAGGTCGATATCCCGCTAATGGGTTTCATACTTAGCATATTGCCAGCCATGGCAGCGGCTTTACTGAGACGACCGCTCCTTGCTAGATAAGCCAGGGTATCAAATATGCATAGCATGTCTATCTTTGACCTTATATCTTCAGCTACCTTAACTATCGCCTCCAAATCTTGACCTGAAGCTGCTGCCCGGGCGGCGGCTAGCGCCATTAATCCCAGAGCCCCTACCGATGTTCTAGAGTCAAATACCTCGATATTAATATCTGGGAGTTCGCTTTTGACCATCTCCTTGGCTTGGATTGCCGACTTAAAAGATGCACTTAACTCCGAGGATATAGTTACAGCAAAAATATTGCCCACTTTTCGGCTTAGTTGACGATAGACCTTAGCATATTCACCGGGCGGTGGCGTTGATGTGGTGGGAAACTTGCTTGCTTTTTTAATCAGTTCAAACAGCTCACCAGGAGTCTTTACGTCTATCCTGTCCTTATAGGTCTTACCATCCATGTGAACGAGAAGCGGAACTAGTTGAATACCATATTGCTTAATCAATTCTGGGGGAATAGAAGCGGTACTGTCAGTAACAATGGCTACTTTATTCATCTCAATCCCCTCCCTTTTATAATTTGGTTTCCTTTAGAAAGATGGCTAACTCTGATTTGACGGCACCGACTAGGTCGGCTTCAATCGCCTGCTTGGTATGCCGTATTTTTACCGCCACATGAGGAGCTCGGCTAGCCCCGTGTATCTTCCGCACAATGCCATTAACCCCCCAGATAAGACCCCCGCCCAGGGTACCCTTATCATCCCTCTCCGGCGAGTCCTTAAACAAACCTAACTTTTCACCGAATTTAAACACTACATTACCGACAAAAGCGTCGCAGACAATGACGTTTGCCCGCCCGCTCATGAGCTCATTGCCCTCTATATTGCCGATGAAATTCAAACCGCTTTTTTTGAGGAGGTGATAGCTTTCCTTTGTCAGCTGGTTGCCCTTACTCTCCTCAGCGCCGATGTTTAACAGACCTACGGTAGGATTAGCGATATCCAGTAGCTTCTTACAGAAGACAGAGCCTATGATGGCAAAGGTCAGCAGGTGATATGGCTTACAGTCAATATTGACCCCGCAATCAAACATTATTGTATTGGGGACCGGGTCAAAGATAGCCCCACCAATTACCGGACGCTCTATCCCTTCTATCATACCCAGATATTGGATAGCCGCCGAAACTATAGCCCCGGTAGGACCGGCGCTAATCAGACCATCCGCCTCCCCTGCCCTCACCATCCTGGCAGCTATGGCTATAGAGGCATTAGGTTTGCGGCGTACAGCTAGAGCCGGATTTTCATCCTCTTTGATGAATTCATCAGCCCTGACGCAGCGAATAGGTAAATGAAGGGCATCATACCTGGCTAGCTCGGCTTCCACAATCTGGGTAGGACCAACTAAGGCGATGTCAACATCGCCTTTCTCCGCAGCCAAGACCGCGCCCTTAACTATGTCACCGGGGGCATAGTCACCACCCATAGCATCCACCGCCACCCTTATCCTGTGACTCGGCGTCACCATGGGATATTCCTTTTACCCTATTGATTTCGCCTAATCAAGCTCTACTACAAAAGGTATAGTCAATAAGCCCTTTACCGTTGTGAACGACTACACTTGCCCCCTCTTCAGCCACATAAAGCCAGTCGAATTCAAGCTCGGAGAGGAGCATATCCCTTAGCTTCTCAGCTCGGTCAGCAGCTCCCCGGGTATAACCGATAGCACCGTGTAACTTGTTGCCATCACTTCTTTCCTTGGTTATCTCAACCAGCTTATCCATTATCTGGGCTACGGTTTTAGCTCTGGCTACGGGCTTAACTGTCCCTCCCGTGGAAGCGTCAACTTCAACGATAGACCTAAAGCTGCTTGCTGACTCGGCTTCAGCCCAGGTGCGAGCTTCAAATATCCTCCCCCCTTTGTCATAATAGAAAAGGGTATCTCGGGCTGCCAAAGTAGTCACCTGCGGTATCAGATGATTAACCAGTTCCAGAACCTCGTTCATATTCTTGCCTTGGGCGGCTGCTTTGGCTGCCTCTATGGCAACAAGGTGAACCCCTATCCCTATCGCCCGCGAGTCAACCACCTCAATCCTGATCCCCGGCAGCTTTTTACCAGCCACCTCCCTAGTTTTTAACGCATTAAAATATTGGGGGCTAAAGACTGAGGACATGCAGATATGCAAGATAGACCCTGCTCCCTGGCTGAGCCCAGTAAAAAACCGTAAAAATTCCTCCACATTAGCCGTGGAGGTCTTAGGCAGGTTTTCCTTGGTATCCAGTCGCGCATAAAGCTTATCTATATCTATCTCAGTATCTACATACTGCTTACCATCCATAACAATCGGGCAGGGAATCAAGCTAAAACCATACTCCTTTGCCTTTTCTGGAGTTAGAGAAACAGAATCAGCACTGATAGCTACTTTCCCCATAATAAGCCCTCCTTTTCAAGGCAAATTTTCACCGGATATTAACTAAACACCGCCTGAGCCTCTAATTTTATTTAGTCCTCACTCCACCAGTTAAAGACACGTGTCCCTACTCCGGTGTGATGAGTCACCAGAGGGTAAAGCGGGGTAATAAAAACCTCAGCACATTGGAACTGTGATAAGGCCTTTTCTTTAAGCTCCTCAGCTTCAACGAGGGCATCAGCATGATTTATGGCTACGTGAAGTCTCCCGCCTCCGCTCCTCTCCCGCACGGTATCAAACAGTGTCTTAAGTGCCTGACCTTTGGTCTTACACCTGGCTACAGGTCTGTGTTCTCCCCCGGTGGCAGCACTTGCCCCTACGAGTACTGTGTTAGTAACCTTAGAACCTGCCCACGGACGGACTTTATGTATCCTGCCCCCCTTGGCTAAAAGGGAAAGGTCATCCATTAGGGTAACATTGTTGACCTTCTTTACCGTTTTGTTGGCAATCTCAACTACCTCGGGCAGGCTCTTGCCAGCGGCAGCTGCCCTGGCAGCTTCCAAGGCAACGAGCATCAGGGCGCCACAAACAGTGAGAGAATCAATTACCTCAATAGCGGTCTGGGGCAACTCTTCTTCAGCCATCTTCTTCGCCTGCATGGCAGTATTAAACATCATGCCAAACTTCGAGCTATAAGTGATGCATAAAATAGCCTCTACCTGCTGACTTAGCTCCCGGTATGCCTCTAGGAATTGACCAATTGAGGCGGATGAAGATGTAGGTACCTTGTCCGCTGCCTTCCATTTCGGCAACTGCTCATAATACCACTCCCGGTCTAGCTCGGTCTCAGGATAGGCTTTGCCGTCTATAATGATAGTTAGTGGTATCAGTTTGATATTGTATTCGTCAGCTAATTCCTTAGTCAGCTCGCTGACGGTATCTGTTATAACAGCTACTTTCTTCACCGTAACCTCCGTAATATTAATTAAAGTCCCGTTTTCAGCCGTTTTACCGTAATGACTACGTCCTAGTCCGGCGCACCACTACCGGCTTAACCCGCCGCGCCTCACCCAGCACATTCATAATAAAGTCCACCGGCACCTTGCATATCTCGGCAAGCTTCATCACCACTCCCTGAAGCAGACCGGTCAGATGCCATGTCTGTTTAGTGTGGGCAAGAAGGGTAGCAAAAGCACTCTGCAGTTCGCTAATTGATGCCTCGTCTTCATGTAGCTCAAAGCACTCCTCGCAATCAGCCGCCACCTCAATAAGGTCTCGCAAGCTGTCCTGAAGTGCTGCCCCCTGCCGGGTAAAAAACTTCTTGGCACGCTCAAGCCGTTCTTTCTCAACCTTAAAACTATAAACAATCAGCTTACCCATACTATCCTCCATTGGTTTACCAAAAATAATACCAAAAGTCAACCTTTTTGTCAAGCCCCAGCCAGAAAAGCCGCTAAATGACAGGATTACCGCACGGTTTTAAGGCACAGTTTACCAAATGCAATACAAAAAGGTCTACCTTGGGTTTCTAGAACTTGGCTGTCGATAGCCCTCAGGTTGAGAGGGCAGCTAGTTGAGGGTGAGCACAAAGACTACTCTTCTTCAGTGGCTATATCACGCTCGGGGCTGATGTAAGGCAACAAAGCCTCTGCCTTTCTCCGCCTACGTTGTAGAGGAAAGGTTAACTTATCAACCGCCTGTCGCAAATCCTTCAATCCCCCAACCCCTGCTTCCACTATCACCCCATCTACCCCCGCTTCCCACAACTTCTGAAGCTCATCAGCCATCACTCTTGATGGTACCGAGACCAACACAGGTTTAGCCAACAAGCTGGTAAAGCGCCAAAAGCGCATTAGATGCTGCCAGGTAAGAAAATAATCCCCTTTCTGTTCGCCAGCGATAAGCACGGCATCAACCGGCAACCCATCAATCGTCCTCAACAAACCTTCATCAAGCGATGCCTCTACCTCTAGTATCTTACCCACTTCGTCATTTTGAAGTATTGCCAACGAAGCGCCTGCTGGGAAAACGACAAAGTCACAACCTATCCTCTTCATCTGACTCATTTCTCTCCGGCTAATATCTCTTAGCCACCCGCCCCAGGGAATATCAGGCACAGCTTCAGAATACTCCTGAAGGACTTTAATATCAGCCCCCAATCTGGAAATACGTAACAGCCCAGCATCAGCTCCAGCCACATAGTCAGCCACGCTGTCAACATTAGCCTGAGCCAAACTAGCAACGAGCAGCATTCTGGGTCTCGGGGGGACCGGCTGCCCTGCCTTAAACCCTATCGGCTGGGGACCACCTTGCGAAGCCAAAGTTAACTTACTTATGAACTGGCTCATCTACCTTGGCTTAAGTATAGCATAAATCGTTACGCCTCAAGAAATCCATGAAATCCGCTTCAAAGAAAACCACCCCGATAGGTAGACTTGAGCTCTTCCACCCGTATTGGGAGGGGGACTACTTTAAGCTTGCAAAAAAAGGGGCCTTCACCCTCCCTGCCAGTTCCTCAGGCAGGGTATCAATAACCCAAACGTCCTGTAGCCTTTCCATAAAGCCGGTGTCGCTTTGGTTTACTATACCGTTGAAAAAGGAAATCCACAGCGTCATCTTCCGCGGCTGGTGGAGGTGAGGATACAGTCCACTAGGCTTAGGGATTATTTGGGGAAAATTGAAAATCTATATGCAACGCCTCTTCGCCAATCTCGTTGTTCTTTACAACGTATGCGGTTTCACCTTCGATTTTAATCTTATAACTTGCGGGCTGGGTAGTGTATGCCTCCGCTTCCGCAGTTATTGTGTAGTATTCACTCCCTGTATTGTGTATAACTGCTTCCCACGGACCGTTGCCTAGTTGAGTATGAGTCAGTTGCTCCCAGCCATCTGCTGTGAAGATATGAACTGTGACTAAATCATTTGAGTTCAATAGCCCCGAAATAGTTCCACTCACCAAAGGCTTGGTTGGTGGTGCTTGTTTCACCGGACCAGATAGACTGATTATTGCCTCCAAATATGGCTCAAAGGGTGGCGGAACGAGGTCGAAAACAATAGACCGGCCGTTAGGGTTCCATATTTTAGACTGAGATACCTGAAAGCAGTACCCTTTAGGGTCGCGGAAATACTTATCTGGCGCTTCCAGAAGCAGTTGATAATTGCCATCTTTGAGACTGGTGCATATATCTACTGTTATGCTTCCTTCTCCATCGCTTCTTATGGTTTGCTCAAAAAGCACTTCCTCGGTTGTATCTATATCAGGCAACAGCCTTAGCACAGCCTCTTCCCCTTCTTCCAGACCTTTGACGGTCACTGCCATCTGAATATTGTCGGAAAAAGTACAAGTAACAGCAGATATAGCAATCGGAATGAAAAGGGCAGTAGTAATAAACAAAAATCGCGTTGTTTGCATTTATGGCACCCCTCATAAGAGGCAGACTATATGCAACGATATTATACCACTTATACCACATAATCTGCAGATGAGGGGGTGGATTATGCTTCCAGCGGCAAGCAAATTGTCTTTAAGGACTCTATTTAACCGTCACCGTCAAGTTAAATGTCCACTCTCCCTTCTCACCGCCTTCCCAGGGCCGACTATATTCCATAGATACCGTGCTCGTGCCTTTTTTCAGGGCTCTGAAAGTCCACACGTCTTTGCCAGCAGCACCAACAATATTCTCAGCCTCGGGTGACTCGAATCTGTGGTCAGTCTGCTGCAAAACACTTTGGTCGCTAATTCTTGCCGACTCCCACTCAAAGCCGGTTGTCGGGTTAGAGCACAAGGTTACCGTCAACGTGCCACCAGCAGCAACTTCAACCTGCTTGCTGAGGTGAGGCTGCTGGGAAAAGTCATCGCAGGAAACTTCAACCGAGGCTTGCTTTGCCACTGGGGCACAAGCAAATAAGAAGAGTGAGAGAACACCAACTGCACATATTAGGACTAGCTTTGCTTTCACTTTTGTACCTCCTCGTCTTTAATTGCTAAATTTATAAGCTTACCTAATTTATTACGTAATCGTCAAATAGGTTACTGCATCACGAAACTCGTGGTCATATCGTTTACCCTGACTACATAAGTCCCGCCTGAAGTAAAATCGCTACCCAGGTTCACATTTTGCTCGAAGAAGCCATAAACCTGAGTGCAGATTGCCCCCTTTGGTCGTTGTGTAGCTACCTCAATATAAATGGTATTGCCTCTGCGCTCCGTGGTCAATTGATGAAAAGCAGTGCAACCATCGCTCAGACCCCCCTTGATGTAAACGAAGACCTGCGGCGGATACGATTCGGCTATATTGACCCTGACTTCATGAATAGGCGCCAGGCGAATTTCCAGCGCCTCAACCCGAGCACACGAACCCAATAGAAGACCCAAGAGACATAAAACTACCACTCCAAAATACAACTTCGCTTTAAGCATCCTTACCCCCGACAACCTTTTCATCATTATTACTATATCATTATTACTATATTACTATAACGAAAACAAGACCTCTTGGTTAGTGGATTATCAGGCAAATGCCATAGCACTATGATTTGCCTATTACTTTGAAATCAATTATTTGCGCATGAAGTGCCAGATAGCATTAATGGTGAGGGTCAACCCCGCACTCAGTAACAACGTGGTAACAATGGGGAAGTAAAAAGAAACGCCGCCCTTCTTGATTACGATGTCACCAGGCAGCTTACCGATAAAGGGGATATGCCCACTAAAGGCAAAGAACAAGCCAACCCCGACTAAAACAGCGCCTACGATAAGCAGTATTTTCCCCAACCCTTCAAAACCTACCATCGCTAAATATTATCCCCATGGCTGGCTAAATAAAGACCCATTTTTTCTTTTGTGTAAACAACCCTCTCTTCACTGAATTGTAAAACTGGCTTTGGGTGGTGTCAAACACCCCGCCCCTCACGGCTTATAGGTGAGATTGTTTATTAACCTCACCCCATTTATCCCCCTCTCCTTCTTAAGGAGAGGGGGGAATTGGTTATATAAGAGAGGCTTCGCCTCCCTTTGACTCTCCGTAATACGGATATATATTCCTATCACGGGGGAAGAGATTTTAGAGAGGGGCATAGCCCCTCTCCAATCTCCACTCCCCCTTCCCTGAAAGAGGTAGATGAAGTCCTTGCATAAGGGGGGCTGGGGGGATAGGTTGCTAAACAACCTCTTATAGCTACGGCTTGACAAAGATGGCTTAGTCATTAAAATGGAGGCATCACTGATTTTAATAAAAGGGGGACATGAAACGTGGCACAGGTAAGTCCAGCCAAAGTTAAGACTAAACGTATAACTCAGGTAGCTATTGCGGTTCATGATGTGCCCAAGGTGGCTGAAAACTACTGGAATATCTTAGGCATCGGCCCGTGGGAGATCTATGACTGGGAGTACCCCTTAGTCCGTGACCGCAAATACTATGGTAAACCGGCTTTGGCGAGGGAAAGGATAGGCTTTGCTCAGGTAGGAGCAATGCAGCTGGAGTTGGTCCAACCTGTTGATGGGCCGTCCATCTATGGAGATTTTCTGGAGGAGCATGGAGAGGGGCTCCATCACCTACAACTCCCGGTTGAAGATGTTGACCGGGTTGCCCAAATACTGGCTAAACAAGGCTTCCCCGACATGCAGGGTGGACATTCTGGGGATACCGGTGCCTACAGTTACGTCGATATTAAACCCCTCCATACTATCTGGGAACTGGCTCGTGAACCTAAGACTAAGGTCGGTAAAGTTACTCGCTATCCAGAATCAGAAGAAACCAGCCCAGCCAAAATTAAGGTTAAAAATATAGACCAGGTAGCTATTGCCGTTCGTGATGTGCCCAAGGTGGCTGAGAACCACTGGAATATCTTAGGCATCGGCCCGTGGGAGATCTATGAGGTGAAACCGCCGATACTTTATGACCGAAATTACCATGGTAAAGCCGGGAACTTTACCTATTGGCTTGCCCTGACCATGGTAGGACCGGTACAACTAGAGCTGGCTCAACCTATATCGGGAGACAATGTCTACAGCGATTTCATGGCTGAGCATGGCGAAGGACTCCACCACATTGCCTTCATCGTTGATGATATCAATAAGACGACACAGATAATGAACCAGGAGGGCTTCCCCACCTTGATGGGTGGGGGGTTCTCTGATGGTGGTTTCGCCTACTACGACACACGCCAGTCGTTAAAGATTATATTGGAAGCGTTTCAGGTACCCAAGGCAATGCCGCCTGTTACTGCCCGCTATCCATAAATTGGCTGGTTATACATGAGATTCATCGTGAATCTGTTTATTATGTTTATCAGTTATGTTAAAATATATAAAAACTGAAGGAGATGCGGTGAAAGAGGATATTGAAAGTTTTCTAACCTATCTTACGGTAGAAAAAGGCTTCTCTGGAAACACGATAGATGCTTATCGTAACGACCTCAATCAACTGGCAAATTTTGTTGGTGAAGAAGCTGCCAAGGGTGGCTCCCCTGCCTCATGGGCTGGCTTTAACCGCCAAGGGATGCTAAGCTACCTGCTTAATCTCAAGGAGAGGAACTATGCTGCCACTACCGTAGCCCGCAAAATAGCTGCGGCTAGGTCATTCTTTGACTTCATGGTGGCTGAAGGCAAAATAAGAGACAATCCGTCACAGAATGTTGATTCGCCTAAAGTGGGAAGGTCACTGCCTAAACCCATCTCCATCAGCCAGGTTCGCCGTTTGCTGGAACAGCCAACCAAGCTATCCACCCCGGAAGCCAAAAGGGATAAGGCAATACTGGAATTACTATATGCCAGTGGCATGAGGGTGAGCGAGCTGGTATCTTTGAACGTAAGTGATATAGACTTAGACGGTGGCTTTGTTCGCTGCTTCGGTAAAGGGCACAAGGAGCGGCTTATCCCTATCTATCGACAGGCAGCTTTGGCAGTAGAAGAATACATAAAGGAATCTCGCCCCCACCTGACCTATAGTGATACCGAGCCGGCTTTGTTTCTTAACCGCCGTGGTGAGAGACTGACCAGGCAGGGACTGTGGCAAATACTAAAAGGCTATGCTAAATCGGCTGAGCTGGATACCGAGATTACCCCGCATACCCTGAGACATAGCTTTGCTACTCATATGCTGAGTGGTGGCGCTGACCTGAGGTCAGTCCAGGAATTACTGGGGCATGCCAACATCTCGACGACGCAAATCTACACCCACCTCACCACCGACCACATCCGACGCGCCTATGAAAAATCCCACCCTAGGGCTAAGTAATTGGAGACTATAAATGGGTAGTAAATCACGGCGCAAGAGAAAGCATTCACTGCAAAGTAAAAAGAGAAGAAAGCAAATCTCTACTGTCCTGACTAGTCAACAGCCAGCAGCGGCTCAAACCTATAAGCCGGCTCCTCCTCCCAAGGTGGCTGCTCCATCAGTAAAGGAACCAACGCCGACGCTAGCTCAATACCCTCAAATATCTAATGAGCTGCGAAGAATCGGTATTCTAGCCGGGATAATGCTGGTTACTCTGGTAGTGCTAGCCTTGGTTCTACCCTAGTCTTGCCCTAGGAGTAAGTGCCACCATGGACTTTGAAGCAATGCGAGTCGAGCTAATTAGCCACCTTAGCACTGAAATCAGAGACCAGCGGGTATTAGCCGCCATGGCTCGCATTCCACGGGAACGCTTTGTGCCCCCCGAAGAGCAATACCTAGCCTACGAAGATAGACCACTACCTATCGGCTATGACCAGACAATCTCACAGCCACTTATTATCGCCATTATGACCGAGGCTCTAGAACTTACCGGCAACGAAAAAGTGCTGGAGGTAGGGACAGGCAGTGGATATCAGGCAGCCATTCTAGCTGAATTAGCCCGAAAAGTGATTACCACCGAGCGCCTGCTACCTCTGGCTGAATCAGCTAAGCGGGTATTGGATAGTCTGGGTTATACCAATGTTGAAGTCCACCTGGCTGAGGAGACCCTAGGCTGGCTAAAGGGAGCACCTTATAACGCTATAATTGTTACCGCCGGTGCCCCCAGGGTTCCAGCTGACCTTCTGGCTCAGCTCGCCATTGGTGGACGGATGGTGATCCCTGTAGGCTCTCGCTATGTCCAAGAGCTATATAAAATCACCAAGCAGAGAAAGAAGACTATAGTTGCCAATCTGGGTGGCTGCCGCTTTGTCTCCCTCATCGGCAAGGATGCCTGGGAGGAAGAGGAATAAGACCTAAAGCCTTGCCTTGGTCAAGGAACAGGGATATACTAGGGTTATTAAAAATTGAGGAAAAGATGGAAGTTTTAGAGGCAATTAAAACCAGGCGGAGCATTCGCAAGTATAAAGCTACTCCAGTAGATGACAAAACTATAGAGCTTGTTTTGGAAGCCGCCCGTTGGGCGCCATCTTGGGCCAATACCCAGTGCTGGAGATTTATCGTGGTGCGGGATAGTAACACAAAGGCTGAACTTGCCCAAGCACTACTAGGTAAAGTACCGGGTGCTATCAATGCAGCCACTGATGCGGTTAACAATGCACCAGTAGTAATTGTGGCTTGTGCTGAGCTGGGAAAGTCAGGCCATTTTGAAGGGAAACCATCTACTGATAAGGGCGACTGGTATATGTTCGACGTGGCATTGGCAATGCAGAACCTGGCATTGGCAGCCCATTCCCTAGGATTAGGCACAGTGTACGTTGGCCTTTTTGACGCCAAAAAGGTAGCCAGTATCCTGGACGTGCCACCGGGTTTTTGTGTGGTGGCAATGACCCCTCTTGGTTACCCTGACCAAGAACCTAAGCCGCGGCCAAGAAAAGAACTTCCTGAGATTGTTTTTTATGATAAATACAGGGGTCAAAAAGTGTAGCCACATCCCAGTATTTAATTTAATGCTTTGCTTCTCTCCCCCTCCTTTACCAAGCACCCCCACTTACTTGCCCCATCTGTGGACTATTGGGTATAATACCATGAAATGAAAGTGAGTAGGTGATTAGATGACGCAATACGGACTGGAGAACATTCGCAACCTTGTCTTACTATCCCACAGCGGGGCTGGTAAGACATCACTGTCGGAAGCAGTCCTGTTTACCACCGGGGCAATTACCCGCCTGGGCAAGGTTGAGGATGGGACGACTACCTCAGACTACGACCCGGCTGAGATAAAGCGCAAGATTAGCATTAACCTGTCCCTTCTTCCCTGCCAGTGGAAAGAGACCAAAATTAACCTTATTGACACCCCTGGTTATTCCGACTTTGTCGGCGAGGTCAGAGCCGCGATACGGGTTTGTGAAGGGGCAATAATTGTGATATGTGCCGCCTCTGGGGTTGAAGTCGGCTCAGAACAGGTATGGGGATACTGTCAGGAAGCCAGTCTTCCCCGCCTTATCTTTGTTAATAAGATGGACCGTGAGAATGCTGACTTCTACCGTACCTTGAAGCAGCTTCAGTCAAAGTTTGGCTCTAGATGCCTCCCCCTCCAGTTGCCTATCGGCGCCCAGGCTGATTTTCAAGGGATAATTGACCTGCTGACAATGAAAAGCTATGTCGGTTTCCCGGTAAAGGAGGCTGACGTCCCTTCATCTCTAGCCGACAAAGCCAGTGCTTTTCGGGAGAAACTGGTAGAAGCAATAGCTGAAATTGATGACCGGCTTATTGAGAAATATCTTGGCGGCGAGGAGCTAAGCCTGGAGGAGCTAGGTAACGGCCTACGTCAGGCGGTGGTAACCGGCAAGATTGTGCCGGTTCTAGCCGGTTCGGCATTAAAGAATATAGGCATTGCTCCGCTCCTGGATGTTATGTATAGCTATCTGCCATCACCCAGAGAGCGTGAGGTGGTTATTGCCAGCGATTCAGCCAAGCAAGTCCAGAAGATTGCGCCATCTCAGGAGGCTCCATTAGCTGCTCTGGTGTTTAAGACCAGTGCCGACCCCTATGTCGGCAAGCTTACCTACTTTCGGGTTTATATGGGCACTATTGAGAGCAACTCTCAGGTGTGGAATGCTACCCGGGGTGAGGCAGAGCGCATCGGTCAGTTATTTACCCTCAGAGGTAAGACCCAGGAACCAGCATCCCAGCTCAGGGCTGGAGACATCGGCGCCGTTGCCAAATTGAACGTGACCAGCACCGGAGACACATTGTGCACCCGGGATAAATCAATGACCATCGCCTCCATCCTATTCCCCGAACCAGCCTTTAGCGAGGCAGTGCATCCCAAAACCAAGACCGACGTAGATAAGCTGGGAGCAGCCCTATCCCGACTATCTGAGGAAGACCCAACCCTTCAGGTGCGTAGAGAGCCTGACACCAACGAGACTATTCTATCTGGACTCGGTGAGACCCACCTCGACGTAGCCGCCGAGAAGATGCTGCGTAAATTCGGTGTCGGTGTCGAGTTGGAAACCCCCAAGGTTCCTTATAAAGAGACTATCACCATACCAGCTAAGGCTGAGTATAAGCACAAAAAACAGACCGGGGGGCACGGTCAATACGGGCATGTCTTCCTGGAGCTGGAGCCTTTATCTCGTGGCACTGGTCGTGAGTTTGTTGACAAGGTAGTGGGTGGCGCCATACCCAAGAACTATATTCCAGCGGTAGAGAAGGGGGTTAATGAAGCCGCCCAGGAAGGGGTCTTGGCTGGCTACCCTGTGGTTGACGTAAGGACGACGGTGTACGATGGCACCTTTCACCCGGTTGATTCCTCGGATATATGCTTCAAGATTGCCGGGGCACAGGCGCTGAAGAAGGGACTATCCCAGGGGCAACCAATCCTCCTGGAACCGATTGTCAATATCAAAGTTAGGGTTCCTGAGGAGTTCACCGGTGATATCATTGGCGACCTTAATACCAAACGAGCCCGGGTGCTGGGAATGAGCCCTGAGGCTGGAATTAATGTTATTGAAGCTCAGGTGCCCCAGGCTGAGGTTTTGCGCTATGCTATAGACCTAAAATCAATAACCCAGGGGAGGGGAAGCTTCACCGTTAGCTTTAGCCACTACGAAGAGGTCCCACCCCAAATCACCCAGAAGATTATCGCCGAAAGGCAAGCCAAGAAGGCTTAAAAGACCGCTACCAATTGCCGATTTTATTCACCTAGAAGCTCAAGGTTAGCCGCGGGGGGTAAGGGTTAGACTTACCACTCGGTCTATACCACTCAAATCTGGCACCACTTCTATCGTAGCTGAGGGGAAGAGATGAGACAAAAGAGTGGTTACTGCCCCGGCTTGCCCCTGCCCAATCTCCAGAAGCAGAGAGCCATTAGGGCAGAGCCTATCTCCCAGTTGGTGGCATAACTGGTGTATCTTTTCCAAACCGTCTGAACCTCCGCCTAGCGCCTCCAGTGGCTCAAAACCGGCTGAGCTTACCTGTGGCAGTTCTACTTCCGTAACATAGGGCAGATTGGCTATTATCAGGTCAACCGGCTCGGGTAGCGGGTTAAGCATATCGCCCTGGAGAAGACGAATTCTATCTGCCACCCTATGTTTCTGGTAGTTAACCATGGCAACTTTCAGTGCCGAAGCCGATATATCAGTGGCATAGATTTTTACCTGTGGCAGGTTTAATGCTAGGCTAATGGCAATAGCCCCGCAACCGGTACCAATGTCAGCTATACTCGACACCGGGCGATTTTGAGCCAGTTTAAGAGCCTGCTCAACTAGTAACTCGCTTTCCGGTCGGGGGATGAAGACGCTGGGCTCAACATAGAAATCAAGCCCGTAGAACTCGCGATGCCCGATGATATAGGCTGTAGGCTCACCACTCAGGCGGCGCTTAATTAGCTGCCAGAAATCTGCCTCTTCTTTAGCGCTTAACTCACGGTCAAGGTCTAGATATAACTGGACTCGGCTTAGACTTAAGGCATGCCTCAAAAGTAGCTCACACTCAAGATAAGCCTCGTCAATGTTATTAGCCACCAGAATATCGCAGGCACAATTAAGCACCTGTTTTAAGGTCACGCCAGTTGCTTCTCCAGCCGTTTCATCTGGTCGTCAGCAGCTAGGGCATCAACAAGCTCATCAAGCTCTCCCTCCAGGATTCGGGGCAGGTTGTGGAGACTTAGACCAATACGGTGGTCAGAAACACGGTCTTGAGGGAAATTATAGGTTCGTATCCTCTCCGCCCGGTCGCCAGTGCCTACTTGGGAACGGCGCTGTCTGGTCACTTCCTCCTCTTTTTTGCGCTGCTCTGCATCTAGCAGTCGAGCTCGGAGCACCGCCATCGCCTTCATTTTGTTTCTTAGCTGTGAGCGCTCATCCTGACAGGTAGCAACTATCCCGGTAGGCAAGTGGGTGACACGGACAGCGGTGGCTACCTTATTTACATTCTGCCCCCCAGCCCCACGACTATGGAAGATGTCAACTTTGAGGTCATCGGGGTTGATAGACACCTCTACCTCATCTGCCTCAGGGAGGACAGCTACCGTAGCCGTTGAGGTATGAATTCTACTCGCAGATTCGGTGACAGGCACTCGCTGCACCCGGTGAACCCCCCGCTCATACTTCAGCCGGCTGAAAGCACCTTTACCTTTTATTTCAAAAATGATTTCTTTAAAGCTACCTATACCGCTTTCACTGACATTAATAATGTCAACCCCCCAATCTTTAGACTGAGCATACCGACTATACATACGGAAGAGGTCAGCAGCAAACAGCCCGGCTTCCTCACCACCAGCCCCAGCCCGGATCTCCATAATTACGTCCCGTTCATCATTAGCATCCCTGGGCAAGAGGGCAAATTTGAGCTCCTGAGCTAGGTGGTCTAGCTTTGACTCAAGGCTTTGGGTCTCTTGTTTGACCAAAGCCACCATCTCCTCGTCCAGCTCGCCTTTTAGCATCGCCCTTGTCTCTTCCAGCGACCTGGCGGTTGCTTTGTACTCTCTATACTTTGTTACCACGTCCTCAATGCTGGCTCTCTCCTGAGCCAGTGCCCGCAACCGTTTTAGGTCAGATGCTACCTCGGGCATAGCTATCTGCTGCTCTAGCTCTAGGTAACGCTTCTCTATCCTGTCTAGTTGGTCTAACATGATTATGTCGCCTCGCTAGGATTATTATATCACAGCCCTAGCTAGCACTCAAAAACAGAATAAAGCCACAGCCTGGGTAAAAGTTTGACATGAAGATTAACACCTAGTATTATTAATTGATAATAATTTTCAATTAGCATTGGAAATGAGATTCTCAGAGAAAAAGATAGCTGCCATACTGAGACAACATGGCTATAAGTTCACCTCCCAACGACGGATAGTGATACGGGCAGTTGCCTCAAGTCAGGACCATCTTACTCCCGCCGCCATATATGAAAAGGTGCACCAACAGCACCCTGATATCGGGCTGGTAACCATTTACCGCACCCTTGATATCCTGACCAAACTCGGGCTTATCTGTGAGTTGCACGCCGGAGGCAGTTGCCACAGCTACACCGGTGGTGCTTCAGAGCGCCACCACCATCTGATTTGCTCTAACTGCGGCAAGGTTGTTGATTTTACTGGCTATGACCTTAGCCTACTGGAGCAAAGGCTATCTCTGGAAACCGGGTTTGAGATTAACGACCACCTGCTTGAGTTCATTGGTCTTTGCCAGGCCTGCCAGAAAGAAGTAATACGGTAGTTTTAGGTTGCTAATGAAAAATGCTAAAACGAATAGCCGATGAACTCAAACATCATGCCCCATTCACTGCCACCGGTGCCGCTACCGGGATTGTTGTCATGGCGATAATAGTCGTTAATAATGTCCTCCCCCAGGTCTCACCGGTTTCCTACACTATTTTTTACATCTTGCATCCCGCCCATATCCTGTTGAGTGCTCTGGTGACCACAGCCATGTACCAAAAATATAGTACCTCCAGAATATGGGTAATTCTGCTAATTGGCTATGTTGGTTCCGTCGGCATCGCTACGCTGAGCGACTCGGTAATCCCTTATCTCGGGGAAACCTTGCTCGGTCTTGAGCACAAAGCAATGCATATAGGTTTTATTGAGGAACCACTGCTAACCAATCCCGCAGCATTTATAGGCATTGCCATTGGTTATCGGAAACCAGGGACTACTAAATTCCCCCATGCTGGACATGTACTGTTAAGCACCTGGGCATCACTATTCCATGTCATCATGGCACTAGGCGGAACCGTCAACTGGGTTACACTTCCTGCCATCTTTGGGTTCTTATTCCTCTCAGTCTGGCTTCCGTGCTGCACCAGCGATATAGTCTTCCCCCTGCTATTCGTAAGGAGGGAGAGGTTGCCACCCCAGCCCACATAGCCTATAATGAATTTGTTTAGCAACCTATCCCCCTGACCCCTTATGCAAGGACTTCATCTACATCTTTCAGGGAAGGGGGAGTGTAGGTAAGAGAGGGGTTTTACCCCTCTCTAAAATCTCTTCCCCCTCTCCTTCAAGGGAGAGTCAAAGGGAGGCGGAGCCCCTACACTTATAGGGCATCAAAGAGGGACGAAGTCCCTCTTAAAAAACCTTTTCCCCCTCTCCTTCAAAGGAGAGGGGGATTAAGGGGGTGAGGTAGAATATATAACCAATTCCCCTTCCCCTTGATAAGGGGAAGGGGAAAAAGGGGATAGGGATACCAATAAAAGTCTAAAGGGGTGAGGTTAATAAACAACCTCTATAATCTTCGTTAAGAAGAAAGGAGCTAGCTACGAATCTTTCAGTCCAATTAGCCCCCAAACACCGGGCAGGCTTATTACTAGCTAACCCGGTGATGACCGCCTCAGGCACATTTGGCTATGGGACGGAATATAGCCACCTGTTTGATATTCAACGGCTTGGGGCTATTGTATGCAAAGCAACCACCCTCGAACCTAGACCGGGTAATCCACAGCCTAGGCTTGCCGAAACCGCCTGTGGTGTGCTCAACTCAATTGGACTACAAAATATTGGCATTGACGCCCTAATTAACCAAAAAGCACCAATCTGGGCAAGCTGGAAGGTGCCGGTCATGGTTAATATTGCCGGTGAGACTGTTGACGATTACGTCCGACTGGCTGGCAAGCTGGATGGAGTAGCTGGGATTAGTGCCATTGAAGTAAACATAAGTTGCCCTAATATCAAAGCCGGTGGCGCTGAGTTTGGCGCCGATTCTAAATCAGCCGCCGAAGTAACCGCTGCCGTCAAAACAGCTACCTCTCTGCCAGTAGTGGTCAAACTAACCCCAAACACCAGCAATATAGCTAAGATTGCAATAGCTGTGGCTGAAGCTGGAGCCGATGCCATATCCTTAATCAACACCATAAAGGGCATGGTCATTGGTATCACCCAGCGCCGACCTCTATTAGGCAACATAACTGGAGGTCTATCCGGACCAGCAATCAAGCCGGTGGCGTTATATATGGTATATGAGGTAGCCGGGGCAGTGGGGGTACCGGTTATTGGCTGTGGTGGCATCACTACTGCCAGCGATGCCATTGAGTTTATTATGGCTGGAGCCAGTGCTATCCAGGTAGGCACAGCTAGCTTTACCAACCCCCGCACCCCGCTAGAGGTGCTACTGGGAATAGAGCAATTCATGCAACAAGAGGGGATAGAGGATATAGCTGAGCTTATTGGTGTCGCCCGGCGCTAGGTTTTGCATTTCGGCTTGTTTTGCCTTAAAATAGCTTTAGCACTCTAGGACTGAGAGTGCTAAAATTATGTCTCTACGATAGGAGGGTCTTGTTTTATGCCTGTCTATGAATACCAATGTAAAAAGTGCCGTCATCAATTTGAGTTGAAGCAAAGTTTTGACGATGACCCAATAGTTACCTGTCCGCAGTGTGGCAGTAAGGCTAAACGTGTCTTCTCGCCGGTACCCATAATTTTTAAGGGACCAGGCTTCTACACCACCGATTCCAAAAAGGCTAAGGGTGAACCGCCTAAGCCTGAGACCGAGCCAGATTCTTCTAAACATTAATTGAGTGGTTAAGGGGGGCGTTTATGAGGGGAAAAGACTACTATAAAATCCTTGGCGTTAGTCGGGATGCCGATGAAAAGACCATTAAGAAGGCATACCGCAGCTTAGCCATGAAATACCACCCTGACCGTAACCCAGGGAAAGAGAAGGAAGCCAACGAAAAATTTAAGGAAATAAACGAGGCTTACGCCGTGCTTGGTGACCCGGAGAAGAGGCGGCAATACGACCAGTTTGGCACCGTGGGCGATATTGGTGATATCTTTAGCAGTCCCTTTACCCGAACTACTTTTGAAGATCTGTTGAGGGGCTTTGGCAGGTCTAACCTTGGATTTGACTTCTTGGATGACATCTTTGGCGACTCTCTGCGAGGTAAAAGTTTCTCCTTTAAGATATTCAGCCGGGGCTCTGGTCCAGGAAAAGTCAGGTTTGAATATCCCGGAGGAATTAACCTAGAAGAGATATTTGCTCAGGCTCAACCTCCCCGCCAGGATGTTAGCTATGAGATAACCATTACCAAGGAACAGGCAGCCCGGGGGCTGGAAAAAGACCTGAAACGAGGGGGCAAAACATTAAGGGTAAAAATCCCTTCCGGGGTAAAAACTGGCTCTAAAGTAAGGCTGCGAAATGCCCGTCAGATAACCGATGGTCAGCCGGGGGACATTATGATTCTGGTTAAAGTTAAGTAGAAGGCAGGATTAGCATGTCTCAGGAGCTTGGGAAAATAGAAAAGCCGCAGGCTGGGGAATTCAAGGAGGGAAGAAAATTATATTTTGTACCCCTTATTTACTGCGAGAAAGAGCCTCAAGCTGAGTATCTGGAGAAATTTAATAACTATTGGTGCCAGGTTGAAAATCAGGTTAGCAGTTTGGAGCTAAAGCTGGGTAAGATTGATAAAATATACCATGAATTAATCTCGGTAGGTGGTGATGACGGGGCTAAAGTGATAAAAGACCTGAATGATAAGAGCTATCAAATTGTTGAACACAGGTTAGACAAGGGTACGAAGCTTGAAGCCACCGAAGAAGCCGAGTTACTTACCGAATTTATGGATTGGAGCCGGTGCCTGGTGATAGGTCTGCAGAATCAAAAAGTATTCACCACGGTCTATGAATATTACACCGAAGCCAGTAAAAGGCGGAATGAACATATCGCCAAAAAAATAGACGAAACACTTAAACAGGATGAGGTTGGGATATTGTTTATGAGGGAAGGTCATCAGATTCAATTTCCATCGGACATAAAGATATTTTATGTTGTCCCTCCCGCCCTGGATGAGATTAAACGCTGGCTTAGAGACCGTGAGGTTAAATCGCAGAAGGAATAGCCCAGGTTCCGGATATAAATAAGGCGCTAGCCTTACCAGGCTAGCGCCTTTTAAATCTCCGCTGGAGACGGGGGAAACCCCATCTCCATATATTTACTGAGATTATCTCAACGGCATTGAAGACCTATGGGCTTTAGCGGTGCTATTTTACAGTGCCCACTCTAAAGTCTGAAATGATGTGGCAGATATAAGTATGTTCAGGGTACGAACACTGCCAAGACAGTAAATACAACGCAGACAATTGAAGCCACCACAACAGGTATAGTAATTCTCCTTTCTCTTTTTCGCTCCCAGATAAAGAATAATGCTGAGAAGGCCAATGTTTGAAGAATTGCCTCTGGTGCAGCAGATATAGATTGCCAAAATGTGAGCTTTGAGTAGACCCATCCTTCTATGGAGACAGGAGCTGGGGCGCACGGAGCGAGTATCGCTAAGCCAAGGAACAACCCCCAAAGATACAACCATCCCCATTTACTTTCAAGGAAAACGTTGCGAAAAGGAAATAGTGCCAAGGCTAGAATTGGTCCCCGCGCAAACTGGAAGAGTGCCCCGGCCCTCACCAGGGGGTCATCTATGGAACGGAAGAAGCACTCGAACTCAGGTAGTAGCACAGAAATTGCATGCTGTCCTGGGTGAAAGGGGTTGAAAAAGAGAAAAATAAGACCGAAAACGAAATACGTTACAAAATGTGCCATGGTAGCCCGCCCGATAAAACCAGGCATGGTTTTCTGCATAATTTTATCTAGCATAGTATATCCTCCTTATTTATGTTTCTCCTTTTTGATAGTTTTGACCAATGTAGAAATCTGACTCTATTAACAGAGCTATTCTAAAATACACCATAGAATATGCAAAATAAATAATGGGCTCCAACCCAATTGGAGCCCATAAAATTCATGGTGGAGACGGGGGAGAGTTGAACTCCCCGTCCAAGAGGAGCTACCCAGGATATCCTACAAGCTTAGTCAGCTCTTTTTCTTACCTAGCTAGCCTCTGCTGACCGAGTCTAGCTAAGCCAGTCGATAACTCTTTCACCACCCTTATCGACATCGGGGTGGTGGCACCTCAACTTTTCGGCACCCAATCCCAACCCGTTGAGGCGGGGTCAGGTTGAGCGTACTGCCTTCCTAATTAGGCAGCAAAAGCGAATGAAGATTCGCCGGTTATTTTTTGCCACTTGTTTTATGAGGGTAGTGGCACCTCAGCTTGCAGTCCTGTAGCCTACTCCCCCTGTCGAACCCGCGCGTCCCCGCTTACTACAGATTAACTATTACCTCCTTTGCGATTTTTGCCTTTTTAAGGCTCGCCCTAATTCTCTTTCCGTCTCACGGCGAATTATGGACTCTCGCTTATCATATAGCTTTTTGCCTTTGGCTAATGCCACTTCAACTTTGGCAATACTATCTTTAATATATAATTTTAACGGCACCAGTGTAAAGCCCTGTTCCAGCACCTTGCTGGAGAGGCTATCAATCTGCTTGCGATGCAGTAAAAGCTTGCGAGGTCGTGTTGGCGTATGGCTTAAATAGCTACCCGGTTCATAACGGGCAATATGGGCATTCAGTAGCCATAACTCCCCAGCCTCGGGCTTAACATAAGCATCGCCTAGGCTTACTCTACCAGCTCGGATTGACTTTATTTCGCTGCCGGTAAGGGCAATACCAGCCTCTATACTGTCCTGAATGTGGTAATTGTGGTAGGCTTTGCGGTTGGTAGCTATTGTCTTTATCGCCACAATAAATTATATCATGTATCAAAGGCAGCTCAAAAGTTAGGTCTTTATGACTTTACTAAGACGATGTGGCGTTGCCATTGGGGTGAGCTGTGGGGGAAATCGGAGCGGAAGTGGGCACCCCGGCTCTCTTCCCTCAGCAGGGCAGCCTCGGTCATTAATCGACCAGTTAGCACCAGGTTGTTTAGCTCGTAGGATGGGCGGTCTGTAGGCTGGGGTAGGGACTTTTCCCAGGTAGCCAGGACATCCGCTGCCTCGGTCAGGCTTTCCTTGTCGCGGATGATGCCTACCTTGTCCCAGAGCAGTTGTTGCAGGGCGGAGAGGCTGGGTGAGGGTACCTTAAGAGCCTGCCTCTGGCTCAGTGAGTGGCGCACTTCTTTGCCTTGGCTGGTGCTTGATGCCTTGGTTTCTTTTGTAGTCCTTTCGATAATTCTCTTGCAGAATACGATGGCTTCGAGGAGCGAGTTTGAGGCTAGCCGGTTGGCTCCGTGGACGCCGGTACAGGCGGTCTCACCAGCAGCGAATAGTCCAGCGATATTGGTTTCTCCCCAGCTATTGGTCTTGATGCCGCCCATCATATAGTGTGCCGCCGGTGCTACTGGTATCAGACCTTTGGTAATATCTAGTCCGTGGTCTAGGCAGAAGCGGTAGATATGAGGAAACCGGGTGGTAATAACATAGGGTGACAGATGGGTAACATCAATGAAGACCCTGTCTGAGCCAGTCTTTTTCATCTCGTAGACTATGCTGCGGGCTACGATATCCCGCGGTGCTAGGTCAGCCTCTGGTGTATAGTCGGGCATGAAGCGATAACCGTCTACATTGCATAACACCCCGCCTTCACCCCTGACCGCTTCCGATATAAGAAACGGGGTTACCCCGGGGAGGCGGAGGGCGGTGGGGTGGAATTGGAAGAACTCCATATCAATTATCTCAGCCCCGACGTTGAAGGCGAGAACTATGCCATCACCAGTGGCAATGTCTGAGTTAGTACTGTATTTATATAACTGCCCAGCGCCACCGGTAGCTAGAATCAAAGAGCGACAGCCAAATTCCTCAACCGAGCCGGTATGGCAATCAAGGGCTTTAACTCCCTTAACTACCCCCTTTTCTACCAGAATTTCAGCAGCCAGGCAATCCTCAAGCACCTGGATTTTAGATGAACGCACCCGATTACTGAGGGTGACTTCAATGTGTTCGCCAGTGGCATCACCCCCGGCATGGAGGATACGGGGCACACTGTGAGCTGCCTCCTTAGTCAGGGCAATCTCGCCATTAATAGTGTCGAAGGGCACCCCAAAATTGACCAGGTCGGCAATACGGCCTGGGGCTTCATTGACCAGGATACGCACTGCTTCTAAATCACATAAGCCCTCGCCAACGGCTATGGTGTCCCGAAAGTGAGTCTCTGGGGAGTCATTCTTACCGATAGCAGCAGCGATGCCCCCTTGGGCATATTTAGTATTGCAGTCATCAATGCTGCCTTTGGTTATAATCAGCACGCTCCCCTGCTCATTTGCCAGCAGGGCGGTATATAACCCGGCAATGCCACTACCCACCATAATATAGTCATACTGCTTCATCAGGCTATCCTATACTTGGCTTTTCCCTCTTGGTAAAGGTCTCCGCCATAGATATCATTTATTACTGTGACCGGAAAATCTTCTACCTCTAGGCGGCGAACCGCCTCAGTGCCCAGATCCTCATAGGCGATTACTTTGGCTTTCTTAATGCTCTTGGCAGCAAGGGCAGCGGCACCACCTATGGCGCCAAAATATACCGCTTTATGTTGCTTTATAGCCTCCTTCACTGCTTGGGAGCGCATACCCTTGCCAATCATACCTTTAAGACCCTCGGCTATCAATCGGGGCGAGTAACTGTCCATGCGACCGCTGGTAGTCGGTCCAATTGCCCCGATTGGTCGCCCCGGTCTAGCCGGAGCGGGACCGGTGAAGAATATTGTTTGCCCCTTGATGTCAAATGGCAGGGGCTTCCCTTGGTCTAGAGCCTCAATCATCCGTTTATGGGCAGCATCTCGAGCGGTATATATGACCCCAGTGAGCAGGACCTCGTCTCCAGCTTTAAGGTCTTTTAGAGCTTCGTCAGTTAGAGGTAGCGTAATCCTTTTGGTCATGGCATCCCGTTTAATCCCAGCCTTTAAGCTTATAGTAATCAGACAGCATCTTGTCAAATTCAGATTTCAGAAGCACTTTGCCGCTGTCCTCAAGTTTTTCTTCAAAAAACCTTCTCGGCAGGGTATCAGCCTCCTTGGTCATGCCCTCACGCAGGTTAAACTCCCTCGCCTTGTTGGTAATACTTAGAGCCAGTTTCTGCAACCCCTTCTTGTCTAGCTCCATCCCGGTGGCGGCATTTATCAGTACCGACAATCTGTCCCAAGGGTACATATCTCGGAAAAAGCGGCAGAGAATCAGGGAGTCAAAAAGGGTATGCCTGTCTTCAAAGTCAAGGACTACCTCGGCTTTGCCTTCAATTTGTTCTGGCGGTATGATTCCGGAAAGCTCTGCCTTATAAACAGTGGATCTTAAGTGGCAGGCGCCTCTATCGGAAACGGCGTAGGCTAACCCCATTCCTTTTAGCACCCTGGGCTCATAGCCACTGGGCTCCATTCCCTTAACATGAATAGCCAGGTCTTCCAACCCCCACTCTTTGGCGGCGTATTTTATACCTTCAGCCAGAATAGCTCCAACCCCCTCTCTTCGGGCAACCTTGTATAGTAAAGCAGCAATGCCATCAACATCGCCATATTCAAGCTTGATGCCGATTGGTTTCTTATGGGAAGCCTCTATAGTGAAGGCAGCAAGATTACCAAATGTCATGGTATCTATACCTAGTCTATCGCAGATGTCATTAAGGTAGGCAACCTCGGTAATATCATCAATCATACATAGACCACCAATAGCATAGGTAGTCTCATATTCAGGTCCCTCAATCTTTAACCCTTGGTGCCTTCCCTCCATAACCGTTGTCAGGTTTCCGCAAGCCATAAAACATTTCGGGCACGCCCTGGCTCTGACGTTACATTTCTGCCGCAGGGCATCTATGGTTAGATTTTGCCACTTATCAAAGGTTCCCGAAGACCAGTATTTTGTCGGGAAGGCGCCAGCTTTATTCAGCACCGGTACTATCTGAAGCGTTCCTTGGTCATGGTACTTCTTGACCCCGGGGTCATCTTTACTGATAACTTTTAGTTCTTCCCACATTTTATTAATCGCATCAGGTTTAGCTACCTGTCGTTTTATATCCCCATGAAAGGCTATACCCTTGATTTTCTTTGCCCCAAGCACAGTGCCCATACCAGTCCTACCCAGCGACCGCCAGTAGTCGTTTTCGACGACGGCAAATTTTACCAGTCTCTCCCCGGCTGGTCCGATGACGATAGCCCCGGCATCTTTTCTGCCCACTTCCTCCTTAATGGCGTCTTCGGTTTCGTAGGTCTCTTTGCCCCAGAGATGAGAGGCATCGTGGAATATCACCTTTTTATTAGAAATCTCAAGATAAACCGGCTTTTTAGAAGCCCCCTTGATTATGATGGCGTCATACCCGGTTCGGCTCATCGGCTCAGCTACCTTACCTCCGGAGTAAGACTCGCTAAATATGCCGGTTAGCGGTGACTTGGTAATAGCCCCGTATCGGCATGAGCCATAGACCTTGGTATCGGTAACCGGTCCAGTGGTAAAAATAATTGCATTGTCGGCTGACAGCGGGTCGACACCGGCTTTGGTATTTTCAAGTAAAAGATGGGCACCCAGCCCCTTTCCCCCCAAGAGTCCTCTATAGACTTTATCATCAATGGGTTCCTCTTCAAATGACCTCCGAGTGAGGTCAATATGTAATACGACATTATAAAAACCCTTCATTTTTCTTTGACTCCCCAGCGTTTGCGGGCTTTTTTCATAGCTTCAACCAGAGGTAGTTTTTTCCCTGACAAAAACCGAATAAGAGCCCCGCCACCGGTACAAACGTAGTCTATTTTTGATAAATCTCCCAGGCGAGCGGCGGAAGCAACCGTGTCTCCACCCCCAATTACTGAATAGCCTTTTGCCTCACCGATTATTTTCCACAGTTCTTTGGTGCCATAGGCACCAATTTCCTGCTCATAAATCCCGGCAGGTCCATTAACAAATATCGTCCCCGCTTTCTTCAGTATCTTACCGTATTCCTCAATTGTTTTGGCTCCGATATCAATAATCAGGTTTTCAATTGGCAACTCATCAGTGCTTACCTCGCGCCGCCTGCCGCCATCGTTGACGGCAAAGTCTAAGGGGATGTGCAATTTATCGGGGTAATCCTTTAAAAGCTCTTTGGCTGGCGCAACAAACTTTTCCAGCCCTCGGTCGGTAATAACTTTCTCTGAAGGAGAGCCTAGTTTCCTACCCTGGGCAAGATGCATAATTTGCCCGGTAATCCCGGCGGCGAGAATATAATCGGCAGAACCTTCTGCCAGTGCCTTTTTCATCATGTCAAACGCATCGGATATCTTTGCCCCACCCAACAGGAACACACACGGACGCTTGGGATTCTCCAGTACCGTGGTAAGAGCTGTTACTTCCTTATCGTAAAGTATTCCCGCGGCTGAAGGGAGTAGTTCCTGGAAAGCCACCATACTTGCCGAATTACGGTGTGCCGTAGCAAAGGCATCATTAACGTAATAATCAAATAATGGAGCCAAATTTCTTACCAGATAGGTGTGCGCCATTTCTTCAGGGGTAAGTTTTACTGCATCCTCAAAGGTGGACGCTTCCTCTGTCAGGTAGCGGAGGTTATCCAATAATAGGATTTCCCCCGCTTTGAGGTTCTTGATTTTCTCTCGAGCAGCGGGTCCGGCAACGTCGTCAATAAACTGGACTTCTTGCCCCAGCTTTTGGGAAAGCTTCTCGGCATGTTCTCGTAAGGGAATAAGGTTCTGATAGTCTAGAGTGTCTCCCTGGTGGGCTATTATTACTAACTTAGCCCCCTTTTTAATGATTTCTTTAATTGTAGGGAGGCTCTGAACGATTCTATTCTCGTTGGCAATCTTCTTAGTCTTGGCGTCAATAGGGGAATTAATATCTACCCTTAGCAGTACTGTCTTACCCCGGTAGTCAAAATCATCCAGCGTTAAGTAGTCCCGCTTTGCCATTGGATTACCTCACTTCAGTCCCAGATACTTGTTGGTCAGAGCTACCGCCTTCAGTCGGTCTTTCTGCATCTCCATACAGGCTCTCACCCCATCAATGGTCTCTGGAATGGTTACTGATTCTTGAGGGACATTTATGGCAAAGACGATATCCTTCTCGTTAAAGCCAACCGCCTCCTCAAAGACAGCAATTTCATACATATCACCCCTGGGGTTACCTAGGAATCTAGCATACTGGAATAAGGCGGTGTTTGAGTTAAAGCCGTCAGCGATTCTAACTACACGGATACGCGGGTGGTCGTTGAACGCCTTGAGTACTTCTTCCTTGGACATTCCTCTTTTCGGGGTAACTACCAGGGTGATAATATGCCCGTGCGTCACCGGGGTATGCACCAGAATCCCGGTCGCTTTCACATGAGGCATGATTAGCATCAGGTCAACTGCCTGATGGCTGGGGATGGGGTCTACCCTTAGCAAATCGACCAAGCCGCGGTGGGTATCCCCGGGGTCGGCGACACGGCGGACAATGGTGACGGATACCTTTTCCACCCCGACTATCCTATCCAGACAATCCACAGCTCTTATGAAGCCGGTGGTGTTGCAGGAAGTGAGTTTGAGGAATCTCTGACCGATACCCTTTTCGTAGTTGGCATAGCCGTGGAAGAACACATCAGCTACTTCATTCCTTTCGCCTGCCTGAAATATGGCTTTATTGCCATGCTTAATATACGCTGCCTTGTTCTTCTCGCCAACACCCGCCGGTGTAGCATCTAAGACAACATCAATTTGTCCTAAGAGGTCATCCATCGTTCCGGAAACCGGAATGCCGGCGCGTTCTATATCGGCTATTTTATCGGGGATAGCACAGTAGAGTTTATAAGGCATCCCTTTTTCATGTAGAGCTCTCACGGCTAAGGTAGGTGCAGCATCAACCACTCCTACCAGCTCCATGTCTCCCTGTAGCGCCACTCCGTCAGCCAATCGTTGGCCGATACACCCGTATCCAACAACTCCAACTTTTACCTTTGACATTTGAACCTCCTTCGTTAATAATCAAATTGGGCTATTCATTAGTCACCTGAGCCCATTGTTCACTGATAGACATATTTTATTGGGGCAGCATCATCTTACCATCTCACCAGGCATTTTGCCAAATATGCCTAACGTCGTCCAGGGTGAGCTCCTTAGGGTTATTGGCTAGGAGCCGAGTTAAATCCATGGTAGCTACCGCCATCTCCTCCAGGGCTTTCTTGGGTACCCCCAAGTCCCGCAGATGGAGGGGGATGCCAATATCAACAGCCAGAGCCTTAGCTGCCTCTACCCCTTTTTCGGCTGCTTTCTGAAGGGAGAGCCCTTCGGTGTCTGCTCCCAGCATCTTGGCAATGGTGGCATATTTAGGCAGATTAACCGAGAGGTTACACTCCATAACATAGGGTAACAGGAGTCCATTGGCTACGCCGTGGGGCACGTGGAAGCGAGAACCAAGCGGATAGGCAAGGGCATGGACAGCGGCTACCCCAGAGTTGCCAAAAGCGATCCCGGCTAGGAGTGCTCCTTCAGCCATGTGGTTACGTGCTTCCTTATCTGAACCATTTTCGACCACAGTCCTGAGGTTACCGACAATAACTCGCATCGCCTCAAGAGCCAGGGCATCAGTAAAAGTGTTGGCCTTGTTGCCGGTATAGCATTCAATAGCGTGGATAAGGGCATCTATTCCCGAGGCTGCGGTAACCTTTGGCGGGCACCTATAGGTAAGAGTGGGGTCGACAAGAGCCAATCGGGCAAGCAGGTAAGGGCTGACTATGCCTATTTTGACCCCTTTATCTACGTCAGTGAAGATAGCAATATTGGTCACCTCGCTTCCGGTTCCAGCGGTTGTCGGGATGGTGAAGATAGGGATACCAGGTCCGGGGACCTTATCAATACCGCCGTAGTCCTGTCCCTTTCCACCATGAGCTAAGAGGACGGAGAGCCCTTTAGCTGTGTCCATGCTTGAGCCTCCACCAACGCCCACCAAGAGGTCGTAACTTTCTTTTCGTAGCTGCTCAGCGGCTGCATTCAGCCTGGGAAAGGTGGGTTCTGGCTCGGCTTCAGCGAAAATATCCACCGAGAGTCTAGCCTTAGACAATTGTTCCTTGACCGGGTCTGTTAGTCCAGCCTGGTAAACTCCGGGGTCGGTAACAATAAGGGCACACTTGGCTGCTAGCTTAGTAGCCTCATCGCCAAGAGTATCCAGAGCACCCACACCAAAACAAATTTTTCTAGGGAGCATAATCCGATAAACCATTTTTCATTCTCCTTTCTGTCTGATTTTAACAGTTTTTGTAGCTTTGGTCTATCGTTTAATAGACCAGTCATTTTGGCTGAAGAGATTGGTTACCCGGATGTATTACTTCAACGAGCCCGTTGTCACCATTAACCTTTACCCAGTCCCCGGTCTTAATGACCTCCAGCGGATTTTTGTCCAGTCTATCCACCATGGGCATATTAGCCACTATTGCCGCAGCCGCCAGAACCGGCTCAGCCTGTGTACAGACTATCGCCTTAGGGCTTTTCTTGACTTTCATTGCCCGATAGGCATTTAACGGACCACGTGATGAGCCCTTCCCGGTGGGACATACCAGTATCTTATCAATCAAACTTTTCCCCTCAAGCTCAGGGCGTTTAATGAGGCAGTTCCCGGTGGTGGGGTCAAAATCGCCCACGAATGAGAATGCATCGTTACATACTATTGCCTCGCCCTCAACTCTACCGCCATTTATTTTGTGTCCTTTAAGCTTCATCTAATAGCCCTCCACTTCCCGGTTATTGCCGAATCTATGCATTGTGCCGTACTGCCATACAGCAGTTTGATTTTACCCCTGCTGGTTCTGGCTGAATAATGGGCACTTCTGGCTGAGTTGGTAGCCACCGTCTCTATCCCCAACTCTGGACCAATAAAGTTAAACGGGTCCTGTGAACCAACGCAGGTGTTGGTGAAGACACCCCCAGATTGTTTAATGATGTCAACATATCCCATGGCTTCAGCTAGGACATATATTTGCTTGGCTGTAGCCACAAACAACCGAACATTAGGATGGACTCTCTTCCCGTCTAAAAGCGAGGCAATATCCTTGAGTTCAATAATTGAGCAGTGGGGGCAACCAAGTCTGACCAGGTCAACTTCACCACTGTGGGCGGTGGTTAACTTATCCACGGCTTCTTTAATCTGGTCTTTGCCTACGGTTATTACCTCTTCTGGTCTGCTTCCACCCAAAGCCTGGGCTAAAGTCCAAGCCTCAGGGGTGACTCCGACCACGTGGCATATGTTGGTGGCTCCAGAAACCGGCATTGGTGATACCAGATACCTAAATTGTTCCAAGCTGAGGGTCTTGGGCAGACCGTTAATAACCACATTCTTACTCCCTGTCTTCTCGCCAATATAGTAGCCTAGAGCCCCGTAGTCGGCATTGGTAAAATTGCCTAAATCAAGTCGGTCTAATTCAACCAAAACTTGAGCATAGCGGTTCTGCTTAATTGCCATACCAATGTAGGGAGCCCTGCCGGTGACGCTAGTTGCTATATTGGCGGGCACACTATCACGGCTGCCACAAGCACCAAACATTGAGGTAGCAGTAACCGCCCCCGAGGTACCACCCCAGGAAATGACATCACCCGGCTTGGGTAGATTGCCAACCAAAAAGGGGACACAGGTATAGGTGAGGAGATAACCAAGTCTTTTAAATATATCTTCAATTTGTCTCCATGGTCCGCCGTGGATAAACTCATATATATCGTAATTCTCAGGAAGTCCTATTCGTTTACAGCCTATGGGGTCGAGGACATCGGGGTAAGGATTAGGGTGGGTGGTGGTAATTACCCGGCACTGAGTAGCGCCTTCGGTTAGCTCCAAGAGCAGGTCAAGCGATGTGGCGCAATGGATATGAGCACTCTGTGCTGGAACCAGCCTTTTGGCATCAAATGCCTCACCAAGCTTTACCAGTAGCTCAGTTGACTTTTGTATACCCGGCCCATAGTCTCCATCAAGCATCCTCTCCTCTTCTTGGGTCAAAAACATCCTTCCTGGCTCCTTCTTGGAATAAATTATGGTTAATTGCTGTCGTCCTTAAATAATGGCTTCTTTGTGTCGGGCGCACCAACACTGCAGGTTAACCGCTACTGGCAGGCTGGCGATGTGGGCAGGGAAGACTTCAGCATGAACGGCTAGAGCGGTAATTCGACCGCCGTATCCCATTGGTCCGATGCCCAGCTTATTGACCCGGTTGAGGATTTCCTTTTCCAGCGCGGCAACCTCAGGGTCTGGGTTGGGCTCACCTACTTTTCGGCATAACGCTCTCTTAGCCAGCATGACCGTCTTTTCTACCGTTCCACCTATGCCGACACCGACTATAACCGGGGGGCAGGGATTGCTACCCGCCTCATCAACAGCATTGACGGCGAAATCTATGACCCCTTGACGCCCCTTAGCCGGGGGTAGCATAGCTAGGCGGGACATATTTTCAGCACCACCGCCCTTGGGCATGGCGATAATTTTAAGCCTATCGCCAGGGACAATATCGGTATAGATAATAGCCGGTGTATTATCTTTGGTATTGATTCTGGCGGAAAAAGGCTGCGTCACCATCGACTTGCGTAGATAACCTTCACTATATCCTTGGCGAACTCCTTCATTTATCGCCGAGTAGAGGTCGCCGTCAACTATGTGGACATCCTGTCCTAGCTCTAGAAAGACTACTGCGTCTCCGGTATCCTGGCATAGAGGAATTTCCTCCTTAGCCGCAATTTCAATATTCTCTAATATCCTGTCCAATACCTTGCGCCCAACAGGCGATTCCTCTCCCTCTCGTGCCTGTTTGAGAGCAGTTAATACATCCTCGGGGAGGTAGTAGCACGCCTCCTGGAAAAGGTGGGATACCGTCTTGGTTACTTCCTTAACATTAATCTCTCTCATGGTCTCCCTTATAGCTTTATAGTCTTCACTAGTTCCCGCACTCCGTTAGCGGCGCTGGCTAGGGCTGATTTCTCCTCGGCGGTTAGCTCAAGCTCTATTATCTGCTCAATACCGTTCTTACCTAGTTTTACCGGGACGGTGATGACACTATCTTTAATTCCGTATTCCCCATCCAGGTAGGAAGCACAGGGTAAAATTCGCTTCTTATCTAAGACTATAGCCTCTACCATTTGGGCAACGGCCGCTGATGGGGCATAAAAGGCGCTGCCGGTTTTGACTAGGTCTATGATTTCGGCTCCAGCCCCTATAGTGCGCTCTACCAATTTGCTGATAGTTTCTTGAGGCAGGAGTTTAGTTATCGGGATACCACCAACCGTAGTTAGCCTGGGGATAACCAGCATGTCTTTACCATGTTGTCCTAGAATACAGGCGGATACGTCTTCTACCGATACATTAAGCTCGGCGGCAATAAAGCTTCTAAGCCGGGCGGTGTCCAAGACCCCAGATAAGCCCATAACCCTGCTTCTTGAAAGCTGGCTGACGCGGAAAGCGAGATAGGTCATAGCATCTAGGGGGTTGGTAACCATGATGATAATACAATTTGGTGAATGGTTGACTACATTGTGAGTAACCCCGGTGACAATATTGGCGTTAATTTGTAATAGCTCCTCACGAGTCATGCCCGGTTTTCGGGTAATGCCTGAGGTAATGACTACTACATCTGAGTTAGCTGTTTCTTGGTAGCTATTAGTCCCGATAATATGGGCGTCAGACCTGAGGATAGGCGCCGACTCAAGCACATCCAAGGCTCTACCTTGGGGTAGACCCTCGATAATATCGACCAAGACTATATCAGCATAGCCTTTATCAGCAATTCGTTGAGCGCAGGTAGCCCCGACGTTTCCAGCACCAATAATGCTAATTTTACCAATCATTGCTTTCTCCTTTTTCAATCGCGGTATCACTTCTAGATTTTGTGGGCTCATCTTTTAGTAGTGCTGTGAGACATGTTATAAATAGGGAAGGAGAAACGGACATAGTAATATTCTCGATAAAATCTGGAGCTGAGGGGACTCGAACCCCTGACTTCCTCCGTGCAAAGGAGGCGCTCTCCCAGCTGAGCTACAGCCCCATTTGTTGAGATATTATAGCAATAAACAGTATTATTGGCAAAATGCCCGTTATTATCTGCGTGGCTTTAGAGAGGGGAAAAAGCTAAGTGGCATTAGTCTATATTATTACTCTGTTGGCAACTGGTATAGGCGTAGGTTTTGCCAGCGGTCTTCTGGGACTGGGTGGTGGTTTCATTATGACCCCGGTTCAGTACTGGATATTTACCGCTATGGGTGTGCCAACGGATATGGCGATAAAGCTGGCTTTTGGCACAAGTTTGCTGGCAATTTTACCCACCGCTGCCAGCGGCACCTGGAGACATCATAGAATGGGAGCAGTGTGGTGGCGAGCAGCTATTATCATGGGTTGCTCTGGTCTAGCCGGCGGTTTTGCCGGGGCTACTCTAGCTACCCACCTCCCTGGGGAAGGGCTAAAGATAGCCTTTGGTGTTGCTACTTTAGCTGCTGGTATCAGGATGCTCATCGCTACACCGGTAGGGGTTGAGGATGAGCCTGAGGATAAGCCCTGGCTATGGGTAGCCTGGGCAGTTCCAGTAGGCATTGTCACCGGTCTCCTTGGTATTGGCGGTGGCGTGTTAATGGTTCCGGTAATGGTGCTGGTGCTCAAGTTCAAGATGCATAGGGCGGTGGCTACATCCTTGGCTTTTATCATGATTGCCAGCGTTGGCGGCATTGTCGGTTATATTGTAAATGGTCTGGGTGTTCCCAATCTGCCGCCCTATTCTATAGGCTATGTTAATTTGCTATCGTGGGCTCTATTGGCAGTTACTAGCGTTGGTATGGCGCAGGTTGGGGCGATAACCGCTCATCGGCTTCCCGCCAGGCAGCTAAGGTATGTATTTGTTGGGGTAATGTTCTATGTGGGGCTCAGAATGCTTGGCGCCTTTGGCTAACCGGCTGACCAAGATAGGTAGAGAAGGGCAGATTATTACAGGGTTAGGTTCAATATCCCTCCTACAAGCAGAGCAGCAGTGAGCATTATTCCTGCCGACTTGAGCATATTCTTGCCCCCAAGCTCCCTGAGAAGAACCACAAAAGTAGCAATACAGGGGAAAAACATAGCTAAAACCACACTGCCAGTGATAATTTGCTTAGTGCTTAACGCTAATGGTGCCAGCATACCCAAGGCTACATCCTTTCGCAGGAAACCAATGGCTAAAGCCGTTACCGCCTCCTTGGGTAATCCGAGAAAGCCGGTCACCACCGGTGCGGCAAAATTGGCAACAGTATTAAATATACCCACGGCATAAAGGATATTTATTACCAGAACACCGCCCATAACTATTGGAACAGCCTCTTTTAAGAAGCCATAGACCCTCGTCCACAGTTTTTGTAATACAGCTTGCCATGATGGCAGACGATACGGCGGTATTTCTACCAGCAGCTCGGGGCTAAATCCCTTGACCGCACGGTTAAGAATAGTCCCCAAAATAATCCAGACCACGACTAGTGTCCCGAAGACAATAGCCACATATTGCCACCCGCGCTCGCCAACTAATCCAAAAATCATCGCCTGTAAGGCAGCGCAGGGGATAGCGATAGATATCAATGTGGCGGCAATAAACCTCTCCCGCTTGCTTTCCAGAATACGGGTAGCCAGAATGGCGGGCACATTGCACCCAAGTCCCAGTAGGGTGGGGATGATAGCATAGCCATGCAGACCCAGACGGTGCATAATGGTATCCATCAGGACTGCCAGTCGTGGCAGATAACCTATGTCCTCAAGCAGCCCCAGTACTAGGTAGAAAGAGATGATATAAGGCAAAACCATATCAAACTCTACATAGAGCCCGGTAGTCAATAGCCCAAAAGCTCCAATAAAATTTACCTCCCCACCGACTATCTTACCTATTACGATATCGTGGAGAAAGCCAGTCCCTCCCAGGAAACTGCTCAGTCTCAGTATCACCGGTGCCCACAGATTATTAAATAAGGGGTCGAGCACATAGCCAATTAAGCTTTCACCGATGAAACGAATTACCAGGAATGAGCCGCCCAGAACCACTATGGCTAAAATTATGCCCCCTGCTGGCTTGGCGCTAGCATCCTCCATACGTTCCAGCCAGGTATGGTGGCGATGGGTAATATGCTGAACCTGGTCTATGATATTACCAA
>Ga0315309_1000223_pt1 | contig 34655 bp, 38 predicted proteins | sample TDP4_MG_FD_203080 | JGI IMG/M metagenome (GOLD analysis project Ga0315309, IMG submission 203080) | Freshwater sediment microbial communities from Lake Towuti, South Sulawesi, Indonesia - TDP4 | ecosystem: Environmental > Aquatic > Freshwater > Lake > Sediment | place: Indonesia: South Sulawesi...
CACATTTATAGTGGACAGAAAGAAACTTCCATGGAGAAACCTAAATGCATCCTCGTAAAGGTAGAAAGCTTATTCTAATTAGGAGCGATTTATTAGAAAAAACTGCACAAATAACTGCGAAAGAAGGAAAAACAATGTACAGTTTTACTAATGAAGTATTTGAACAAGTTTTAAAGGCTCATGAAATGAACGCTAATATTTCTGATGTCGTTGAGTTTTACAGGCTTATGCAAATCGAAAAAGAGACTGGTGCCACAGTTATACCTATAGACGTTCTAGAATACGCAACAAATAAACTTTACAAAGAAAACAAGAAAGAGTTGCTAGAAAAATGGTATGAGGCAGGTTTGTGGTACGGAAAGTACATGTCATCCAAGTTTCATGACGAGGAACTATTTGATATCATTGAAAAGTTAATGAAAAATTCTTTGAGAAACCTGCAAAACTGTTCAGCCTCCAATAAAGATGGGCAAGTTAAAATAAGGGTCATGTCTCCCCACTTCTCGTTAGAACAAACAGAATCTATTTCAAAGTTTATAGAAGGGATACTACACTCTTTGAATTACGTTACTTACAAAAATGAATGCTTAAAAGGCATGATTCTGTTAGAGTTCAAGAAAGAAAAACACTAAATCAATTCTGCTAAATTTTTTGTCTAGGGCGACTTTTCATTTCTAGATATTCGTAATAAACTTCAGACGCTATCACGCAAGTGCCCACCGAAATTATCAGAAATATTGTTTCCATAAAAGCTATTACAAAATTCGGTTCATACACTATGCTTTTTCCTCCAAGCATGCTTATATAAAGCATGACAATTGACGTGACCGCGGAACCTATCGCGGTTGCGATTCCTAAGCAAAATAATATATATTTCATCCTCTTCGTCATTTTGAACTTCCCTCCTAAAAAGATATTTGTTCTCGCGGTTTATAGGATTTGCGTATTTTCCCTCTGAATTCGACGGAATAATATGTGTTTGGAGGAACAACCTTAAATCTGCGGGATCAACACAAAAAGAGGGGAAATGAACTTGGTTTCTATCGAATTGCAATATGACCCTATAGAATTCATTTTTCAACATGGCGATGACGTTACAAAGTTACATCTGCTACAGTTCCTAGATGTTTTAGAGATTAAAAAAGGGAAAAATCTGACCTTAAATTTGTTAAAATCTCAGATGGCAAGTGGGGGTTTCCCCTCCAAATTTGATGAGAAAATTGAGGGCATAAGAGAAACTTGTCGAAACGCTATCTTGCTTTTGAATTGCGGAATTCCACATGATAGGTTAAACATTCAAGCTGCAGTCAATTACTTGCTTAAACATCAACGCGAGAATGGTGGATGGAGTGAAAATCCTAATTTACGCATTCCCAAACACGTGATAGAACTTAGCAATACTAAAAGTGTTAGTTGGTTAACAGCTGATATTATAGAATTGCTGCGCAGTGTTGGATTAGCTGAAAGTGAATCATGCATCAAAGCGTTAAATTGGCTCAGAAAAATGCAAAACTCAAATGGAGGATGGCCTATGTTTGAGGAACAATTCGGGGAAGACCCTGATTCAACGGCGCAGATTCTCTTCATGATGAAGGAAATTTATGGAGAAAAAGATGCAATTTGGCTTAAAGGCTATAGACTATTCGAAAAGTTTCTTGACGAATTGACTTTTGACGTTGAAAGAGAATATTACGTAGCATCTACTGGAGAAAAAAGGGAAAACGACATTTACCATTTAACCCATTTGCTTATCTCGTCGCTGGTTGATTCGAAAAGAAGACTTGAGGCTGGCTACAATTTGCAAGATGCACGAATTAATAAGATAGTTCAAGCCATACTCAAGTCTCAACGTAAGGATGGCGGTTGGCGTCCATTCTGGACCCAACATAGCGACCCAACCTACACTGTGCTTACTCTGAAACTTTTAGTCTGGTTAGATGTTATAACTCTAGAAGAACTGAAGAAAAAAGCCGCAGCTTATGCTTGATTGTTGAAAACACTGCTTTTGCTACCAACATATTTGTGCTCATGCATACGCCACTAGAGAAAGCCTTTTTTAAGTTACTGTAATTTGAAGTGGATAAAAGGCGAAACGTTTTGAAAAGAAAATACGAGTATATCTCTTGTTGTGGCAATTATTACTGTGCTTTCTGTGATTATTACAAAGGAACAATCGTTAAGGCTACAAGAAATCTTTTAGCATTTGCTGAACGGTATGGTTCACTAAGATTAATAGCTAACGCTAATAGTGCCTGCAACTTTGATGAATTCATGAAAGGCTTAAAGTGGCTGGCTTCTCAAGACAAACCCTGCAAAGGCTGTCGTTTTGGAGGAGGATGGTCTTGGTGGCCCGATTGCCCAGTTCGCGCCTGTGTAATCCAAAAAGGGCTAGATTTCTGCTATCAATGTGAAGACTTTCCATGTGAAAAGCTAAGCGAAGAACCTTTGCTGGATCGTAAAAAAGCAATGATTGAAGTTAATAATCAGATAAAAACCATAGGGATTGAAAGTTGGATGCATCTGCTTAAAAAGAAACACGAACAGTGGAAACTGCCAAGATATAATAAATCTACTTCCTGATTACCATCCGAAATTTGATTTGGAGCTTCTTTGCTGGTTTATTTCCCGAAGAGCATGGCAACTTTGCCGTAACCCAAAATTTTAAACCAGTATTTGAACGCAAATCGGGCTACACTTGAAAGCTGAATCCCCTAAATAGTCGTTAAAAAGGCATCGAAAAAGGAAATTTTGCTGCAATGCGGGGGGTGGGATTTGAACCCACGGAGGCCTATGCCAGAGGATCTTAAGTCCTCCCCCATGTCTTAGGCTTCTGGCCGCCTATTTAGACCTGGCTCGGGTACCCCCGCAACAGCATCAATGTTGAAGATAATTGTGTAGTTTAAGTTTTCTATATATGGCATACATTAAGTTAAAATCTGTATTTTGTCTAGCTATTATTCGGAAGGAAGTATAAGGGCGGGTAGCCTAGTACGGATAGGGCGCAAGCCTCCTAAGCTTGTGGTCGTGGGTTCAAATCCCACCCCGCCCGCTACTTGCTTTTTGGTGTATTCCTTATGTGGAGTGGCCAGTAACATTGATGTTGTAATTTAGATGTTTAACTCAGATTTGATTTAACATTGTTTTAACATGTTAACTTAATTCGGTGCGGTCGCCGGGATTTGAACCCGGGTCGTCGGCGTGGGAGGCCGATGTCCTAACCAAGCTAGACTACGGCCGCTCGTATTTTCTTTAAAGGAGCTAGTTTCGGCGTTGTTTAGGTCTATGGTTTTATGTCTATTTAGGTCTAGCTCTTTGAGAGTCGTTTCAACATACAGTCTCCGAATTGTTTATGACAGACAAATATTGGCCTCCTAATTTCAAACTTAACATGTATGGTATTGTACTAGCGTGTACGATTTTGCTTACGCAGGCAAGTCGGATGGTGTCAGCAAGTAAGATAGAATAGAAGGTAACGTGTGCATTCTGAAAAGAAAAATATTTATTAGAACTATCTTCTATATAATAGTTGGAGAAAGATGTTCTCTACTCTCTATTTATTTAATATGCTGTTTAGGTTCAAATATAGAGACCGAGCCACAATAGTTAGGGATATTTTAAACTCTATCCAACGCTCTAGAGATGGCAGAACAAAAACCAATATTATGCGAGGTGCCAATCTAAATCATGAACAGGTAAGAGCATATCTGGACGCGCTATTGCTTAGTGGGTTGATAAAAGCGAACGGATCCAAGTACAGATTAACCGAAAAAGGATTAGAACTTGCAAACGAGCTCCAACGCCTTAGTTTCTCAATGAAACTCCTTTATCGGCAAAATGCTGTTTAAAAAATGAAATAGTGAATAGTATCGTAGCTTCTACTGACGTTCTCGTAGTTTATCGTCTGTTCTTAGATATCTTCTCTTTTCAGTTCTTTACAAGCTGTATCTTCTTAGTTATGAAGGCAAAATGGTGGCAATTGCTTATTTGTTAGTTGGTGCGGGAAATGAAAGGGGAAAAACCCTATTGTGCCTTCGCCTTTTTAGTTTGTGATGTTATCTTTTGTTGCCCGCACCGATTTAATTCGTAGAAAATTCCTCTATATAATTGTGATGAAGGAATGTTCTATAGCTGATTACATTTTCGATGAACTAGTTGCGTACCTTATTGCTCATTCTGTTACACAAAATTTGCTGCAGCAATGAAACGTTTAGATATCGCCCACAGCGTAAGATGCTGCTATACTCCTCGCTGTTTCAAATTCATTTCCCACATCAGGCCATACAAGTAAAATTATAGGAGCTGCAATCTTTTTGTACTTTGTTCCATTGAAGTATAGTACTTCTGAGGTTACGGTTAACCAGTGTTCTTCACAATTTTGGTCACTGAAGACCCAATATGATTGAATGCGAAGGTTACATGGTGTGTTCTTGGTCTTAGCCAACACGAAGGCTTCATTACTGTTCATGGCGACTTTTTCAATGTTCGCTAATGTAGCATTTGAAAGAACCATTCCATCCTCACCGATGGTTAAGACCGCGTTTGCATCCATGGGGCAATATTTAACAGACATGGAGACTATCAAGCCTCTTGTAGCAGTTGCATTAACGTATGTTACGAGCACTATACCATCATTTCCATAAAATGGACATTCAAGAGGATGAGTATTTTCGCGATACACAGCAACATTCACACAAATATTCACTGATATCTCGCCGCCTTCGTAATTTTTTTTAATTTTCCAGTCAAAATCAGTGGTTTCTGAAGGTCTTTCCATCTGCCAGTTAGTTGTTTCCAACATTATAATTTGCGGTGTTGGGGGTTCTGGTGTTATGCCTGTTAATCTGAAGGTTATCAGCAAGCTTATTGGTAGAATAACTGATAAGAGGGCGATGGAAGTCCATTTCCACTTGTTTAATGCCATCGCAAAAGAGCCCCGCATATCATTTATGCGCTATAAAGCCATATAACTATTGTGGTAACCCAACGTTACACAATTATTTGAAAAGGCAGTCACTAAAGATAAGCAATTGTAATAGTTTCAACAACCGCCGCGTAAGATGCTGCCTACATATTTCACTCGGTAGTAGGCTATTAGTGTCCTATCTTCTTCTATGGTTATGGTTCTTGGATTGGTTGTTGAGTGGTCTTCCCATCTGACAAATGTGTATTCGTAGATGTCGAATTCTATTATTCGGATGAATGTAGATTCTACTTCAACGATGTGGTCTGCTTCAGAAGTGTACATGGCTAGTGGAGAGTATTTTAATTCGTAGTTTACCCAAACTTTTACGTCTGTTATTTCTCCGCCGCCAGTTAGACGGGTCTCAACCTTCAGTTCAAAATCGAATATGGCTATTTCAAGTCTATAAAGCCCCTCTCCGCTGGAAGCTTTAACTTTTATGGTATAGTCCCCAGATGAAACTGCGTGATAGCTTATGTATTCTGCAGCGCTGCCAGCCTTCTCTGATTTTCCTACTTCCTGCCCACCTGGATTGTAGAGGTATAAGTCTGCATAAAGCGTTGAGTCCATAGTCATAGTCAAACAAATCCATTTGTTAGCTGGAACCGTAACATTATAGAAATCATCTACGTCTACTGTGGAGTGAACGTAGGCTAGATACTCCCCTGGTGTCACTTGCCTCGCAGTAGCTTTCGTGTTGCCAGCGTCACGTAAAACATTTAAGTCTACGATAGTGGTTACATTTTTTGAGCCAATAAAGATTCCCTCCTTTTCGTATTCATCGTACTGTGCTGTTGCAGATATTCTAAGTGAGTGATCACAACTGTTCAGATCGTTGAACCTCCAAAGAACGTGTATGCCTAAGGATGCGTCAACAACATTCTCTTCTGTGAGAACTGTTATGTATCCGCCCTGAGGCAAAGCAGGGTTACCAAAGCCTTCATAGGAGTCTCCTGCATCAAGCACTTCAACGTGACTCCTAAATAGGCGTGCAAGTTTCATGATTAAATCCACAGATTTAAAAGGGATAAGAACATATCGTGCAATATCAGCTATCATCACAAGCACTATTATGCCAGATTTTGCCGCGAGCAATATAAGGGGGCCAGATAACGCTAATAATAACGTCATAGCTAGATCTTCAGGTGGGTCAGGTATTTTATGCCTCAGATGAATACCCTTAATCTCGCGATCGTCTGCAGATATCCAGATCCCCGCAAAATTATCGTTTTCGTCAAAGTTTATCGTTAGACATTTAAGAAGGGCATAATTGGAATTTTGATAATACTTAAATGTCCGATGTGTAAGACATCCACTAGAAATGCCTCCAAGACCTTTCAAACCCTCAGAATCTTCAATTCCATAAGCGAACGTCGAGGCGTCCACTGATTGATAGCTAATGTATATCCTGCTCTGCTCATAGGCGAATTTCTCAGAGCTGGTGGCTGACTGCAGAAATATCTGGAAGGTTTGGCGCTTGTTATTCCCTTTGTCTAATACGTTATTCCAACTTATCACAAAGTAATCAAATCCATTGTAGAAGCCATAAGTTATTGAGGATTCACTGTCAACGAGTAGGTCTCTCCATAGCGCTGCTACAACCCCGTTGGGCTCCTCAGAATCGGGCATATACTGTGAACTTGGACTGGTAGAGTTGTGCTCGAAGCTTATGAAACCGTTAGTGCAAACCCAAAGCATTTCATATATAGCACTTTTTGGGCCCCCATAAAAGCAGACTGGAACTTTAACACTCGTTGCCGGGTCTGTCATATTAATCCAAGCGCCCGCATCATCACCAACAATGCCCGTATTGAAAGCAGTTTCACACCAACGATAAGGGGCGTTATAGTCCACATCATATGTTATACCTGCCCTAGTATTGCTATTCATGGTCACGTTCAATGATAACACGTCATCTCCGCCCCAATCAGGACAATTTTCAAAATATGCATTAATAGACATGCCTAATCCCACCGAGGTCATACCGTCTGTGGTGCAGTTCTCAGTCCTTTTAGATATTGTAACATAACCTAAAGGACGCTCTATCTCCCACGCCAGAACAGAACGTAATAGTGACAATAACAACACCAGGAGCAACAAGCTTGCTAATAATTTCTTCACCGATATCCGCATCCTTTACTAGGGGGACACGGTTACATTCAGTGAGTACAATCCGCGGAAATCTCTTACGCAGCGTAGTCGGATGTACCACAAGCCTGTGGAGTCAGCCTCAAAGTTGATGTGCGTAGAGACATTTCCTGTTGAATATGAGTGGGCTTTAAGCTCTCTGTTAAGATCATAGAGACCTGAGTCAAAGTCACTGTTTGGGGTGGAAGGCGTCATCTGCACACGGATAACTTGTCCTGTTTCAACGAAAACCGAGTAGTAATCTTCAGGATCCCAAAGCCAGTGAAGCGAGCCGTTGTAAACTCCGGGAATTATTACTCTTGCTGTTTCAAAAACATTTCCAACATCTGCATAAACGCTTACTTCGATAGGCAGATTGATGGTTTTGCGTGTTGTACGGGTCCTGTACGTGCATTCAAGAACTATTTCTAATTGGTGGTCAACGTCCCCTTTGTCCAATAAGTTCCACACAATTCCCAAGTGAGAATAAGAAACATGATTTGGATAGTTGACAGCGACAGTTCTGGTATAAGCCTTGAGATAATCTTGTCTAAAAGATGCCGTTTTTAACTCCGCTAGATTCACCAACGTGGACATCCTAGAATCCTGAGATACCCATAAGAGGGAAGAATTGCCCTGTTCATAGAAGTACAGTCTGCAATATTCTATAAAACCTTCAGCAACGCTGGCGTTAGCGTAAATTGATAACCGAATAGTATCCTCCGTAGATCCCCAATCGGGATCATTTTCCCAATAAATAAAAAGAAAAGCTTTGAAAGAAACATAACTAATGTTGTCCATGTAAACATTTTCAACAATCTGCCTTATTTCGCAAATGTCTTTAGGTCTGTCCATACTCCAGTAAGCTGCTTCCGCTGAGAGGATTTCTGGTTTTGGGGGTTCGGGTATTATACCTGTTAATCTGAAGGTTATCAGCAAGCTTATTGGTAGAATAACTGATAAGAGGGCGATGGAAGTCCATTTCCACTTGTTTAATGCCATCGCAAAAGAGCCTCACGTATGATTTATGCGCTACAAAGTCATATAACTATTGTGGTAACTCAACGTTACACAACCATTTGAAAAGGTAATCTCTAAAGATAGGCAATTGTAATAGTTTCAACAACCGCCCCTACAAAGAGAACTATAGCGATAATTACATATACGCGCCCACACTCTATCAAAGCCTTCCTCAACGCTCCAAACCGAGACAAACCCCCAACCCTATACAGCTTATTAGGCTTAACCCACGACAAACCCAACGTTATTCCAGCAACAGAAGCCAAAACATAGCCTTCTCCCTCCAAAACAACCGTAGGCAAAGCAGCCAAAAAATACGCAGTAGGCAACTGACTAAGAAGCACACCCCACAAAAAACCTCTAAACAAAAGAACAGCAGCCGAAAGCGGAAAAAACACCAAACCCGGAAGCGTAACAAAAAGGAAACCACTTAAAGTTAGATTAATGAGAAAAATCCCCACAACCATAACTGACCAATCAACACCAACCAAAAAATCAGGAACATCCACAGGCCCGCCTTCATAAGGTGGCAGAAAATAAAAATAATAACTCAAAAAAGCAACAACAAAAATGAAACAAAAATAAAGCGCATTCATAACCACAAAAACCACTCGCCTATTTGAAACAGTCTCTAAACATGACTTAAGAAAACCAACAGCCAACATTAAACCCCAAACTTACAGAAGAAAGATAATCAACTTAAACTTTTATCTATTACTCTATCTCTACCCGATAAAAGAAGGAAGCCAAAAAATGACAACACCTAAGTCAAGCACCTATTTTTGGCAAGGAAATGAAGCATGCGCCGAAGCAGCAATAGCCGTAGGATGCCGCTTCTTTGCCGGATACCCAATAACACCCGCAACCGAAATAGCAGAACACCTCTCCAAAAGACTCCCACAAGTTGGCGGAATAGCCATCCAAATGGAAGACGAATTAGCGTCCATAGGCGCAGTCGTAGGTGCAAGCTGGACTGGAGCCAAAGCAATGACTGCCACCTCAGGACCAGGCTTCGACCTAATGCAAGAGACCATAGGCTGGGCGTTCATGACTGAAATCCCATGCGTCATAGTTAACGTTCAAAGGGCAGGACCCAGCACAGGTCAAGCAACCAAATGCGGACAAGGCGACGTCATGCAAGCACGCTGGGGCACACACGGCGACTACTCATCCATTGCCCTCTCACCAAACTCAGTGCAAGAAATGTTCGAACTAACAATCAAAGCATTCAATCTAGCCGAAAAATACCGCACACCAGTCATACTCTTAGCAGATGAAATCATCGCGCATATGAGAGAAAAAATAGTACTGCCTTCCCTGGAAAGTGTAAAGATAATTAACAGAAGAAAACCCAAACAAAATGAAACGGCATTCTTTGGCTCAGAAGAAGTTCCGCCAATGCCATCCGTCGGCGAAGGATTCAACGTAGCCGTTACAGGATCAACGCACGACAAGTATGGAATACGTTTCACAGCAGACCCTACGGTACATAGACAACTTGTAGAAAGACTCAACAACAAAATACAAAACCATTCAGAAGAAATAGCCGACATAGAAACCTACAACATTGACAACTGCCAAATAGGCATTGTCTCCTTCGGCTGTACTTCACGTGCAATCTATGAAGCCGTTGAAATTGCAGAAGCAAAAGGAATAAAGGTAGGATACACCCGCCTCAAAACCCTTTGGCCCTTCCCAGAAAAAACTGTCAAGCAACTGGCAGAAACAGCAGAGAAAATTATCGTTCCCGAAATGAATCTGAGACAAATATTCTACGAAGTTCAACGAGTTGCAAACGGTTTGGCAGAAGTCATCCCCCTCAACAAGATTGGCGGTGGAGAATTAATCACGCCAGAAGAGCTGTTTGAAAGAATCCAAGGAAGTATTAAAAATGAATAAGACCTTTTCTATCCGAAAATTTTTAAGAGACATACCGTTCCCTTTTTGCCCAGGCTGTGGCGGATTTACTGTAATGAGCGAGTTTCTGCGAGCCATTCATGAATTAGGCCATGAAAACCTGAGCAAATTTGTTTTTTGTAGTGGAATCGGCTGCTCCTCATGGATTCCATCACCATATTTTATGGCAGACTCTGTCCATACTTTGCATGGAAGAAGTATACCAGTGGCAACAGGAATCAAACTCCTACGCCCAGACCTTAACGTTATCGTTTTCGGCGGAGACGGCGACATAGTTGGAATTGGCTTAAGCCACTTCATACATGCAGCACGAAGAAACCTAGACGTACTTGTTATAATGGTTAACAACATGGTTTACGGAATGACAGGTGGACAAGTTGCACCAACAACCCCATTCAAGGCAAAAACAACAACAACACCGTACGGAAGCTTTGAACAGCCATTAGACGCTGCACGACTAGCCGTTACGGCAGGAGCCTCTTACGTTTCACGTTGGACAACAGCACATCCAAACGAACTTAAAGAATCCATTAAGAAGGCAAATAAAATGAAAGGCTTCAGATTCATAGAAGCCGTAAGCCAATGCCCGACAGCCTTCGGAAGAAGAGCAGGGTTTAAAGATGCTGGAGAGATGCTAAAATGGTTCAAAGAAAACGCAATAACAATTAAGCAAGCAGAAAGCTTCAAGGAAGAAGGTTTAACAGGAAAAATCGTAGTGGGCGAATTCATCCAAAGACAGCGATCAACACTAGTCGAAACTGTACATAAAGTAATTGAGGAAGCACAAAAGGAAATTGAAAAAAATTGAAATAAGAATAAGCGGACTTGGTGGACAGGGCGTTGTTTTAGCAGGACAAATATTAGGCAGAGCTGTCGTCTACCATGGAAAAAATGCCGTTCAAACCCAAAGCTACGGAGCAGAAGCGAGAGGAAGCGCAGCTAAAAGTGAAGTAATAATATCGGATGGTAAAATCGGCTTTCCAATGGTTAGAAAATGCGACATACTAGTTGCAATGAGCCAAGAAGCAGTTGAAAAAAACATCAAAGACCTGAAAGGAGACGGCATACTTCTAATTGATAGTAGCACAGTGAAAAAAGCTCCAGAGACGAAGGCAAGGATATTTAAAATTCCTGCAACAGAAATTGCTGAAAAGATGTTGAAAGCAAAAATTTATGCAAATATGGTTATGCTAGGAGCTTTAACAAGCATAACAAAAATTGCAAATGAAAAATCCTTCACGAGAGCAATAAAGGAAACGGTTTCCACAAAAGCCGTAAACATGAACTTGCATGCTTACCAGAAAGGGTTAACATTAACCCCTTAACATTTTCTTCACCTACATTTCTACATATCAAATTTCAATTACCAATCTCTTTAAATTTTTTAAAACCCACTGTAAAGCTATGTCGCGAAAATTCACTTACGCTGATGCTGGTGTTAATAGGAAGCTAAGGGCAGACTCTAAAAGAGCATTAAGGATTTTGAGGGAAACTTATAGATTTAACCGTTATGGAGAAGTTGTTCAACTTCCTTACGGAAACATATTCCCCATGGGAGAAAATCGTTACTTAGATTTGGTTATTGAAGGTGTAGGTACAAAAGTGCTTGTTGCGCAGTTAGCCGAAAAATATGACACGATAGGAATTGATGGTGTAGCGCTGGCTGTAAATGATGTTATAAGGTCTGGCGCCAAGCCTTTAGCTGTCGCTGACAATATTCATGCACAAGTTTCGGACCCCATCTTAGTTAGAGAATTGATAAAGGGTATAGCGAAAGGAGCGGTTGAGGCTGAATGTGTTGTGCCAAGCGGGGAGATTGGTGATGTTGCTGAAGTTGTAAAAGGTTTAGTGGAAGGCAAAGGATTTGACATGGTTGTTGCTACGATAGGTGTAGTTAAAAGTGAAAAAATTATTTATGGAATAGACATAAAACCTGGCGATGTTGTAATAGGCTTGCGAAGCTCTGGAATCCATAGTAATGGCGTGTCCCTTGCAAGAAAAATTCTCTTCAAGCAGTGGGGTGGAAAGTACAAGTGTCATGACATCCCAGACGGATTAAACAGAGAAATTGTCTATGAAGTTTTGGAACCGATGAAAATCTATGTTAAGCCATTGCTTACGGTTGCAGATGAGCTTAAAGTAAAGGCTGCAGTGCACATTACTGGTGATGCATACTTGAAGTTTGACAATTTAACAAGATTTTCGAAAGGTATAGGTTTTGAATTCGACAATTTTAATCCACAGCCAATCTTTGAGTTAATTCAGAAAACTGCTTCTGAACTCGGTGGTAAAGTAACTGACGAGGAGATGTTTAAGACGTTTAACATGGGATGGGGCTTTGCAATAATAGTTGATAAAGCGGATAGAGAAAAGGCAATAGAAGTTTCGAGGACAACTGCGGTGCAAGCTGAACAAATAGGCCATGTAACGGATTCGGAAGGAATTAAGATTCATTATAAAAATAGGAAAATTATCTTGAAATAGCAATTTGCTTCATTGTTGATAAAAGTGTTTAAATTCCTTAAAACTCAAACTTAACCCATGAGATATCGTTTAAAAATTGAAGTTAGCTTAAAACTGGGGCACAGCGACCCTGAAGGTGAAACCTCAGCGCACCTACTAAAGGAACTTGGTTACAAAGTTGAAACTGTAAATGTCAGCAAAGTATACAGCGTAATTCTTGAGGCTGAATCGCGAAAAAAGGCTCAGATGAAAGCTGAGGAGATGTGTAAGAGGCTTTTGGCAAACCCGACAAAGGATAATTATGCAATTATGATTGAGGATGAAAAATGACCAAAAGCCTTTACATCCGCAGAAAAACTCCGTTTCTACTTTATGAAATAAACATGATTGAGGCAGATGACTATCAGCTTCTAGAAATAAGCCGAGAATTGGGTATAGGTTTAAACTTGCAGGAAATGAAGGCTATTAAAGAGTATTTTAGGAAAAAAGGACGAACCCCCACAGATGTCGAACTTCAAACTATAGGACAAACATGGTCTGAACACTGCTTTCACAAAACCTTCAAAGGCAAAATAAAAATTAATGGAAAGGAAATCGATAGCCTTTTCAAAACATACATTGCAAGAGGCACCCAAGAGATCAGTCCTCGATGGTGCTTCTCCGTTTTTGAAGACAATGCAGGTATAATCCGTTTTGATAAGAATTATGGGATAGCGGTTAAAGTTGAAACGCACAATCATCCATCCGCGGTAGAGCCTTTTGGTGGTGCAGCTACGGGCGTTGGTGGAGTAATCCGCGACATTTTAGGCGTTTGGGCAGACCCAATTGCGTGCATGGATGTTTTGGGCTTCGGTCCTTTGGATTTTAATTATGAAAAGCTTCCGCCTGGCGTGAAACATCCGAAATATGTTTACTTGGGAGTTGTGGCGGGAATAGGAAGCTATGGCAATAACATGGGAATCCCAACGGTTAATGGAGCCATATATTTTGATGAAAGCTATGTTGGAAACGTAGTTGTTTACTGCGGATGCATTGGTCTGCTTCCACTAAAAAAGTTTAGGAGAAACGCTAAGCCAAGCGACTTAATTGTTTTGGCTGGAGGAAAAACGGGTCGCGACGGCATTCACGGCGTAACCTTTGCATCCGCCGAACTAACGGAAAAATCAGAAGAGGTTTCAAGGCCTGCAGTTCAAATTGCAAATCCAATTGAAGAAGAGAAACTGAAAAGAGCCCTAATGGAGATTCGAGACCTTGAACTAGCGTCGGCAATAACAGACCTAGGCGGCGGTGGCTTATCATCTGCTGCCGGCGAAACTGCAAAAAGGTTTGGATGTGGTGCCTTTGTGGAGCTTGAGAAGGTTCCTTTGAAGTACTTGGGTTTGGCTCCGTGGGAAATTTATGTTTCTGAATCGCAGGAAAGAATGCTTTTGGCTGTGCCTCCTGAAAATCTTGAAAAGGTTCTGGAAATTTTTAGAAGCGAAGACGTTGAGGCTACTGTTATTGGAAAATATACTGCAGATAGAGTTTTGCGGATTTCTCATCAGGGTGAAAAAGTTGCTGAAATGGATATTTCATTTCTTTTTGAACCGCCAAAAGCCGTGAGAACCGCAGAATACAAGCCCATGAATTTTGAAGAGCCTTCATTTCCAGAGCCACAAAACCTAACTGAAACTCTTTTTCACCTTTTATCTTCACCTAACATTAGAAGTAAAGAAAGTGTGATACGCTCTTATGACCATGAGGTGAAAGGGAATACGGTGCTTAAACCGCTCCATGGCTATTATGGTGGGCCAAACGATGCAGCCATAATAAAACCTTTAGAAGATTCTTGGAAGGGCATAGCAATTTCATGTGGAATGAATCCGAATTATGGTAAAATAGATGTTTATTGGATGGCTGCCTCCGCAATAGACGAAGCAATAAGAAACAACATAGCAGTTGGCGGCAGAAAAATAGCCTTACTTGATAATTTCACGTGGGGCAACCCTGAAAAGCCAGAAAGACTTGGCAGCCTCATAAGGGCCTGTGAAGCATGCTACGATTTTGCAAAGGCTTTCAAAACGCCATTTATCTCTGGAAAGGACAGCCTATATAACGAGTCTCCCCTTGGACCTGTAACGCCGACCCTTTTAGTCACAGCTTTAGGCATAGTTCCAGACGTTCGCTTGGCTGTTTCTATGGATACTAAAGAACCAAACAACTCAATTTACATTGTTGGTCAAACCTTCAAAGAGCTTGGCGGTTCAGAATACTACAAGCTGAAAGGCTTTATTGGAAAAAGCGTGCCAGAAGTGCGGCTGAATCCCGCAAGAAATACGTTCAGCTCTATTACTAGAGCTATTGATTTGGGGCTCATGAAGGCTTGTCACGACTTATCTGAAGGCGGTTTGGCTGTAGCTGCTGCAGAGACGGCTTTTGCAGGCGGATATGGAATGGACCTATACTTGCAAAAAGTTCCAATAAAGAATGCAGACCGTAATGATTTTATCTTGTTTTCAGAGTCAAACAGTCGTTTCCTAGTGGAAGTTTCGCAAAAATCCAAGGGAGAGTTTGAGGCTTTAATGAGGGGAAAGGTTTATGCAGAAATAGGTAAGGTCACGAAGACTTCTCGGCTATGCATCTACGGATTAAACGGTGAAATTGTTGTGGATGCGTCGCTTACTGATTTATTGGCTAGTTGGAAGCAAACACTTAGCAGAGGGGTTTAGGCATGAAGAGGGAAGAGATTAAAGTTTGTATTTTGCGTGTAGGTGGAACAAACTGCGATGCTGAAACCAAAAGAGCATTTGAGGAGCTAAGTGTTCAAGCTGAAATTGTGCACGTAAACGAAATGATTAAGCGTCGAAAACTTCTGGATTACCACGTTTTGGTTTTTCCAGGCGGCTTTTCTTATGGGGATTATGTGCGGGCAGGAGCCATATGGGCTAAGTGGATATTGGCTAAGTTGGGTAAAGAGTTGAAGGCTTTCGTTGATGAGAATCGGCCAATCCTTGGCATTTGTAATGGTTTTCAAGTGTTGGTTGAGGCTGGTTTGCTGCCTGGTTTTGATGGGATGAGCGCATACCCAGAAGCTGCGTTGGCAACTAATTTTCCGCCTGGTTACCACTGTCGCTGGATATACCTTAAACATGAAAACAAAGGTAAATGTATATCTACATGGAAAATTCCGAGAGGAAAGGTTCTGCGGATATCAGTTGCACATTCAGAGGGTAGATTCGTATTCGCAAAAGAAAAGAAAAACCAATTTCTGGAGAGACTTTATAACAATGATCAGTTGGTTTTCCGCTACTGCAACGAAGTGGGTGAATATGCAGAAGGATGTTTTCCAACAAATCCAAACGGTTCTTTTCACGACATAGCGGGTATATGCAATCCAGAAGGAACAATCTTTGGTTTGATGCCTCATCCAGAAAGAGCCTTCTACTGGTGGCAACAGCCAGACTGGACAAAGCAAAAGCAGATGTCACAATACGGAGATGGAAAATTCGTGTTTGAAAGTCTGATTAGCCATTTGGAGAAAAAAGGTTAGGTTAAGAATTTTCCCATAGTAATTTCGTCAATGTATTTTTCTTCAATTTTGTATTGCTTTCTGCTTATTCCTTCTATTTTGAAACCGAATTTGCGATACAGGCTTATGGCTGCCTTATTTGTTGAAAAAACAGTTAAGGAGATCTTTTTCAATTCCCTCTGTTTATTAGCCCATTCCATTATGTAATTCATCATTACTGTTCCAACACCAAACCGTCTAAATTCCTTTAAAATCAAAATACCCAAAAAACCAACATGTTTATTCTTCTCAAATTTTCCTCCAACCAGATGCGCCATGCCAACGATTTTTCCATTAACTTGTGCAACTATGACTAAACCGTTTCTACTTTTTATTTCCCTTATAGCTTCATCCCAATCTTCTCTTGAACGTTCTGGAACAACATTATATTTCTCTGATGCAACACTGTTGACAATATTCTTTATCACCATGGCGTCATCCTCACTTGCATCCCTTATAGTAATTGTTTGTCCACTGTTTGGCAAATTTTGCTTCATTTAAAACCCGTTATGTCAGTCTGTTTCTAATAAGATCTGCAAGTCTTGGCAGTCCAGTCCTTGCACCCATTTTCATTATGCATCTTGACGCAACGAAATTGCCCAGTCTTCCACATTCATAGAGGCTTTTGCCAGAAATCAAGCCGTAAAGAAAACCAGCACAAAAAGCATCGCCAGCGCCTGTCGTGTCAACAACCTTCACTTTAAACGCATCTATCAAGTGACTTTCTTTTCCATCCGTCACGTAACATCCTTTCCCACCCAATTTTACGGCAACTATTTCAACGCCTTTTTTAAGCAAAACCTTAGCACCTTCTTTATATTCAGCTGTTTTGGTTAACAGTTCAAGTTCGTTTAGATTAGGCATCAAAACATACGTCTTCTTAACTATTGGCTCCAATATGGAGCCTTTTCTTGCATATAACTCTCCTGGGTCAAAGCTTAACTTGACGTTTTTTGGCAATGCTTCGACTAGCTTTTTCTGAGATTGAAAGGATTTTTCTCCGACAAAGGATGTTAAATGCAAAAAGCGTGTTTGAAATGCATATTCCTTGTTTATGTCATCTAATTCCATTGTGTCGTTTACGCCTGGGTCAACATATAACGCCCGTTCACCTTTTTTGTCCACAAAGCCCATGACTGTTCCGCTTCTGTCCCGTTTTGCATGGATTACGCCATTAGTGTCGACGCCTTCTTTACAAAAATCTTCAACTAGCATTTTGCCTTCTCTGTCGTCCGCTACCTTTCCTATAAAGCCTACTTTGCAGCCAAGTCTAGCCAAGCCTACAATGGTGTTGGCTGCTGAGCCTCCACAAGCTTCTTCACAGTCTATTATGTAGCTTTCTTCTTCCGCGTTAGCTATTTTGTTTACCTTGAACAGTTTGTCCACGTTTAAGCCGCCGAATCCAACGGCGTCGAAACGAGTCATGTAAACAGCTCACGCAAATAAATCTTATAATCGCCCAGTTTTCCACCATAGTTTCCAGCAGAAATCTTTGCCACTCCATCCACTCTTTGTGCTGCTTCTATGCCAGCTTTCATAGCTTCTTTAACAGCTTCTATAGAAATGCCGTTAATCACTATTTCTGGAATGTAGTTGACGCCTTCTGGCACTTTTGATGCTTTGCCTAGTTTCTTTTTTAGGGATGGACAGTACGGATGGTTTGTTGTTGGTCCTATCAATGGAAAACGAGTTTCAGTTTTGGAGCCAGCGGAACAAACGTCAAAGGGAGTTATTACGCCTTCAATTTGGCTGATGGCTTCTAATGCTTTTTTCCCTGCATCCATTACCGCTTTCTTTGTTTCACACATGTACCAGAAATTGCCGCCGGATATTCCCCGTGCATAGCCAATGTAACGTTCTATAAGAAAGTCAGGAACCATAATTGGAACCACAATAATGTCACGTCCATAAAGTTGTTCTTCCCACTCAAACCCGTCCCCACAATGCCCAACCCTTTCCGTCATATCCATTTTTCCTTCAGCCTTTACAGATAAAGCATCAAAAACCGCGGTGAAAGGCTTAACCAAAATGTCTTGGCGAATTCTATAAGAAAGCTCTCTTTCAAAACGTTTAACCAAATCTTCTAAAGGCTTTCTTTTGTCTAAACCTTTCCAAAATTGTAAAACTGCTCCTTTTCGCTTGTCAGGTGTTTCTCTTTCATTCAGCCATCTTTCAATTCCGCTGTCAATTCTGCCTATAACTTCTGATGGTGTTGCGGTGGCGTCTTCTGTTGCCTTTTTCAATGTTTCTGCATCATCTGCAGTGACAATGACTCGGCAGTAAAGGCCGTCAAAGGCCTCTGCATAAGTGTCTTCAATTTCGACTTTTTTAACCATTTTATCCCAATCTTCCGATGGCTTCCCCTCTGACTTTTTTTCTAAATTCGCTACTTTCCCTCGATAGAATCTCCATATTTTCGCTCGTTACTATTTTAACTTTGGGCAATTCTTTAGGATACAACTTGAAAAGGTTGCTAAGCAAGGTTTTGTTTGTTGGGCTTTTCTTTAATGCCTCACGTCTCCAGCCTTCAACAAGGCTTAAGACTTGCTGTTTTCCAAACCTGCAGAATACATCTGCAATTATTGCTGTTACTATGCTATATTCAGATAATATGGCAATTTCAGCGTTTTTTACTGCGTACTGATTACCATTGAAAGAAACTGCTAAGCCTTTGTTCTTTCTCACAAGCCTAAGGGCTTCAATGTCCGTTATACTATCGCCTACGTACATAACATCTGCTAATGACACACTTATCTTTCGAACTGCATCCTTTACAGTTTCAGCTTTCTTACCGCCACCAACGGGATTAACTTCAGAAAAGATTCTACCAACTTTCATGCAGGCTATTTCCTTCCAGAAAATTTCGTCTAAACGTCGAATTGCTTCTTGGTCCTTCTCTGAAAAATCTTTTATGGATTTTGCTTCGGAGGGAATTTCTATTATGCGCATCTGAGTGATTTCTCTTGCGATTTCTCTTAGCTTTGTTTTCTCTTCTGCTGTTATGGGATGTTTGCCGATGTTGAGTTTTGTGTAATAGGTGTTTTCGTATGGAAAGTTTAAGGCTTGGCATAGGGCTTTTATGTAGTGTTCGTAGCTTGTGCTGACAATAAACGCATAAGCCACATCCATAACATGCTTAAGCATCTCTTTAACACTTGAAATCAAAACTAGGCTTGAAGCAGAAAATTCCTCAATTTTACGGTCTGTAACTTCATAAGCCTTGAGGAAGGGCAAAATCAGCTTTAAGGTGTCGCCAGCCTTATAATGCGGTCTTTTTAAAATATCAGCCAGCACATCGTCATATTTGCTTATAACTGTAAAAAGCTTGTCTCCTTCTGGAATGTAATGTGATGTCATCTCGAAGGCATTGTCATTTTTTGAAATGGGGCCTTCACAGTCTGAGATGAAAACTCTTTTCACCTTTTGCGCCTCAATTCTTCCATGTGCCTTACGCTCTTTTCAATGTGCTGTTTAGAGGCTATATCTTTTCGATGCCAGAGCGCTCCACCTTTTACTGCTTTTATTCCTTCTAAAGATGATTTTCTGGCGATTTCAAGGTTTTCGCCGATGCCAACAATGCCAACAGCTCTTGATTTAAGTGCATACACTTTGCCGTTGCGCAATTCCATGGCTGCTGGATAAACACGAATTCTATCATCCTGCTTTTTGGTAAGCGCGTACGCTTTAGTTAAGTCAACAGGTTCGCCAATTTCATTTTCGTCCACTAGATCGGGAAATGCATCTATATATCCGCCATAGTTTGGTGGAGCTTTGTAGGTTACAACGGTTGCAGCCTTTTCCAATTCGATACGTGTTAAATTGCCCTCCAGAATTTTGAAGCAAACATCAACAAAGTCCTCTTTTAAAATGGGCAAAATGTTTATTATTTCTGGGTCTCCTGGTCGACTGTTGTTCTCAAGAATTTTTGGCTCCTTACCATTATGCATGAAAGCTACGTAAAATGGTATTCCTCTCAAACCCGTATTATCCCCAGATTTCAGCTTCTCAAAAATTCTGTTAACAATTGCTATTTCCTTTGCTCTTTCGGCATCAGTCGTGAAAGGCAAAACATCTCCAACATTTTTATAGGAACCCATTCCCCCAGTGTTTGGTCCCTTGTCATTGTCAAAAGCTCTTTTATAATCTCTAGTGTCTGGTAAAGGCACAAGGTGCTTACCGTCGCAGAAAGCCTGGAAACTTGATTCTTCTCCTTCAATTTTCTCTTCTATTATAACTGCGCCATGCTGATAGTTTGCCCAGAAATGTTCAAAGAGTTGTTCGCGATTTGTGAAGTGGTCTCCCCAGACACCTACGCCTTTTCCGGCTGCTGGCTGGTCGGGTTTAACAACCGCCTTATTCTCCAATTCGTCAAGCCATTCGCAAACAATTTTTCTAGCTTCCTCTTGACCTTTGTAGTCTTTTGGATTAAAAATTTTGAAGCGGGGATTCGCTTCAGGCACGATTTCTTTGAACAGTAGCCGCTGCTGAACTTTGCTTGCTTCTATGGCGAAGTCTTTGGTTGGACAAATCATTGGTATGCTTGTTCGCTGTTCTATAAGGTCGCGGACACCCTCTATTATTGGTTTTTCTGGTCCAACTATGCCGAAGTCGATTTTGTCTTTGTTGGCTTCTGCGAATTTGCAGATTTTCTCCACGTTCAAGTCTGGTATTACAACATGTTTGACTGCATTTTTCATGTTGAAGGGGTTTCGCTGTTTATCTGCAAGGTAGAGTTCCACATCATAGTTTATGCTACGAGAGAAAGCGTCAACCATGGCTACTTCTCTGGCACCATAAGAAACAACGAGTACGCCCACTTTCTCCATAGCCAATTCCCATTAGATTATAGGAATAAACACAGAACCCTAATTTATTTTGCACTATGCTTTTTCTAGGGCTTCGGCTATCTCGTAAAGTCTTCCTGTTTCTTCATAACCTTCTAAGAATCTTTTTTTCATTTCGTCCGCTATTTTTTGGGCTAAAGGTGTTGGATATTTGCCCGTGACACAAGCGAGGCATAGCTGATCTCGAGTAAAGCCTGTGGCTTTTACAAAGTTCTCTATTGATTGGTAGCAGACAGCATCTGCGCCTATAATTTCAGCTATTTTATCGGGCGTGTGCCTTGAACCTATTAGTTGGCCGTAGGTTGCCATGTCTATTCCGTAGAAGCATGGTCCAATTATGCGTGGAAATGTTACGAATAAGTATACTTTTTTGGCTCCCATTCTGCGGAGTTTCTCTATAACAACTTTTGTTGTGTCTCCTCTGACTATGCTGTCTTCTGTCACTATTACACGTTTTCCATTAACCTTTGATGCTAAAATGTTGATTTTCTTATCTATTGTTGCATATCGCTCTTTGTTGAGGAGAATGAAAGCTCTTTCCGTTACGTAGCGATGTCTTCGGGAAGCTCTCTCCCATCTTAAGCCAGACTCCTCATGAACTCCTAAGGCAGCGTCGTCGCCTGTTTCTGGCAAGGAAATAATCATGTCTGCATCTTTTACTATGTCTGGATTTTCTCTAACGAGGTTTCTTCCAAACTCTTCGCGAACTTCGTAAACATATCTCTCATCGAAACGTGAATCTGGTCTGGCAAAATATGCATATTCAAAACCGCAAAAAGCCTTATGCCCATCCATTAATCTTTCTCTATTGAAACCATCTTTTGACACCGTTACAAGTTCGCCTGGCTCAATTTCAAAATCCTTTTCAAAACCATTTATGTCTAAGCCAACGGTTTCAGATGAGAAAGCGAAAGTTGTTTTATCTTCACTGTAACCAGCGCATAAGGGTCTTATTCCGCATGGGTCTTTGAAGGCGAAGAATCTGCCGTCTTTTGTTATGCCGGCCAGAGAGACGGCGCCTTCGATTTCTTGCATGCATGTTTTAACTGCTGATGACAATTCTTGGCCTTTTGTAAGTTCGATTAAGAGTTTGTAGCAGATTAGGTCTGCATCGCATTCATAAGAAAATTTGGGGAACTCTTTGCATATCTCTTTTTTAGTTTGAAAAGTGTTGACGACGTTGCCGTTAAAGGAAACAGCAAGTTTAAACCCGTTTTTTGATGCTGTAACAGGTTGTGTGCCTTTTATCAATGATTTTTCGTCGCACTTTCCGGACGTGGTGTAGCGAACGTTTCCTATGCCAACATGTCCAGGCAAGCGTCCAAACCATTCTTGGATGGCGCTTGTTTTTATTTTTGGTATGAGGTCTAGGCTTCTGTGAACGTGAAATTTTCCATTATCGTATGTGAGGAAGCCGTGGGATTGGTGACCTCGGTGGTTTTGGGCTCTCATTCCCCAGTATATGTAGGGGAATATGGGCTGTTTTTCGAAGTTTATTGCCCCGAATACTCCACAGCCTATTTCGGTTCCGCTCCTACGGTCGGCAATAAAGAGGCAGTTATTTATCAGTTTTTATGACATTTTTAACTAAAAATCATGTTAACTTTTACAAAATCAACTGGAAGCGAATCGTTGAAAACCTGTAATAGGCTGGTCTATTCTACTGTGCTTGAGGTTATTTTTAGTTCTGCGTCTGGGACGACGTGAATCCACCAGTTTAGTCTTGTGGAAGAATCGTTATAGTAAATTCTATGACAAAACTGACCACCTAAGATGAAGGAAGTACAAATCCATCCTCACAATAGATTTTCTAAGAGTAAGTTAAGGTCATCAAGTTGTTATTTCAAGGGTTTAATTGCTGAAACGTTAATGCTAATGGTTGCTGTCAGAGCCTCTTTTACTATTTCTTTTGCTTCTTTGTCTAGTTCAGAGATTCTTTTCAATTCTTGAATGTTTTTCTTGTTATCAGCAACGATGACTTTCGCGTTAGGATCATTAACAATGTCTCCAAAAAAATAATGCGTTTCCTTAACAATCTTCACATTATGGAAACCTGCTTGTTTTATTGTCTCTATGTACTTGTCTTTCATTATAGCTCCTTCAATACAGCTAGCTGGATGTGCTCCTTTTTTTACGGCATCTGGGAGTTCCTTCAATAAGACAATGTCGGAAACCATCAATCTTCCCCCAGGTCTTAAAGCTCTGAATGCTTCTTCGAAAACTCTCTTTTTATTTGGGGCTAGGTTGATTACACAGTTCGAGATAATTACGTCAGCGGTATTGTCTGCAACCGGTAGATTTTCAATTTCTCCCAGTCTAAACTCAACATTTTTGTAGTTGCCTTTTCGAGCGTTTTCCCTCGCTTTATCTATCATTGCAGGAGTCATGTCTACACCGATGACTTTTCCGTTTTCCCCGACTTTTGTCGCCGCAAGGAAGCAATCGACGCCTCCACCAGATCCAAGATCAATAATTGTTTCACCTTCTTTCAAAGATGCCAGTGCGACAGGATTTCCACATCCGAGCCCAAGGTTGGACCCTTTTGGAATAGACTTTAATTCTTCTTCAGTGTACCCCATTTTTTCGCCTACTTCCTCGTATGTAGTGGAGCCGCCACAGCATGAGGATGAAGAGCCGCAGCATAGTCCCTCTTTGGCTATTTTGGCGTATCCTTCTCTAACATTCTTCCTAATTTTCTCCTCTTCCATCATTATCACTTCCTTTTGCCCTATTCTTTGACAAGTGATTTTTTCGCTTGCTCTTTTAGCTCTCGGATCTTCATCACAGTTGGCATTACTTTTTCAAACAAGTCTTTACGAGCCTGTATCCCCTCCTTGATGAAAAATGCCGCTGCCTCGGATCTGCTTTTAAAGGCTTCAATCTCTACGAGGGCATCTATTTGCGTAAGGTCTTCATCGTTCAGTCTAGTCATTACTACGTTACTTCGATCCTCCAGTTTTTCACCAATTTTCAGTAAAACCTCCTCTTTGATTTTCTCTGCATCCTCGCCTTCTGGGCAACACGCCAGCATAACAACCTTTTCATCTTTTTCGGGATTCATTTCTTTCTTTTCACCTTTCTCTTTATCCATCTATATCATCTTGTGTATCGTGTAATTTGTAATAAAGATATTAAATACACAAGAATATAAATCTTTTCCTCCTTTAACTAGAAAAAGATAAAGATGAGCATAAGCATGAAAAAGAAACGAACGAGCTGTAACAGATGCGGTGAACCGAGGTTTATGCTTGAAGAAAGAGATTGGAGCTGATCCAGATATCTGCAGGAAGTTGCAGTTCGAAGCTATAAGGGGGATCAAACGTCTTCAGTTTCTCTTGCTCGAGTATCGTTTCTTTAGGGACAGCAAAGAAGGTAGCGCTCTGCCTTTGAGTCTGCCTTGGCTTCTTTCTCCCTTGTCTCTAACGCTTCATATTGTTAAGACGCACGCGCTTGCCCTTCTCAGACTTCCTTGTTATTTTGTCAAATTAGAAACTAAAATTGTCGGATTGTTGGCCATCCAAGAACATCAGGAAAGTCTGCTTGTAGCGAGTCTAGGCGTCGCAAAAGACTACAGACGACTCAGAATAGGCACATGCATTCTTGGCTACACCGAAGCAATTGCAAAACATATGGGTAAAAGATGGCTGGAAGTCGGCGTTTGGAAAAAGAATATTCCAGCTAAACAGCTTTACACTAAATATGGATTTACACTCATCCAAAGCGAAAGAATGCTTTGCATAATGAGGAAAGAAATTGGATAAATCATTGAGAGTTCTATGCTTGATTGTAGAAAAAGGGAGTTGCCCTTAGACAAAGCCACCCACATCATTTTCTCATCGCAAAAACCTAGAGGGGGTCTATCAGTATTGGCTTGCGGCAATTCCAAAATTTCATGGAGTGAGTCTGAATTTGTCTCTTGGATAAAGCGTGACTTCTCTAATGTTCTTTTTCCCAGTCAACATCATTGTAAGTCTTTCTAAACCTATGGCCCAACCTGCATGCGGCGGCATTCCATAATCAAAAACCTGCAAATGGTATTTGAAGGCTTCAGGGTTCAAACCCTTTTCTTTCAACCTTTTTATTAATAATTCCTTAGCTGCTATTCTTGTCCCGCCTGAGACCAATTCTATCCAACGCCACATCAAGTCAAAACCTTCAGTTAACTCAGGATTATCATCACGTGGTTTTATGTAGAAAGATCTGGCAGCTTTTGGCCAGTCAGTTACGAAGTAGAAGTATGGGTGAATCTTGCCTAAAGTTCTGAGGGCTGTTGTTGGTATGTCTTCGCCCCACGGAAAGTCTATGCCTTCACGTTTTAGATCATGGAAAACTTCGTCGTAGGTTAAGCGTTTAAATGGAATATTTGGCACTTCTATTCGGTGTTTCAGAGTCGCCAATTCTTTCTGGCATTTTTCGTTGACAGTTTTACAAATGTATTGCATCAGCTGTTCGAGCAGTTGCATAACATCCTCTGCATCTGCAAAAGCTTGCTCAACGTCTATCGAAACAAATTCGCTTAAGTGTCGGCGTGTATGCGATTCTTCAGCCCTGAAAAATGGGCCCACCTCAAAAACCCTTTCAAGGCTCATGACAAGCTGTTCCTTATACAATTGCGGACTTTGAGCAAGATAGGCTTTCCTCTCGAAGTAATCAACGGGAAAGAGGGCTGCACCACCTTCGGTTGCTGAGGCGATTATGCGCGGAGTGTGCACTTCTGTAAAGCCTCTTTCAAATAGGAAATCTCGTATTGCTTCGACGGCCGTGTGTTGAATTTTAAAAACTGCAATGTTTTCTTCTCGGCAAAGATCTAATGCCCTAGCGTCCAGTCGAACTTCCAAGTTTGCTGGCGTCTTTCCAGTAATGTCAATAGGCAATTGGGGAACAGCTGTGCTGAAAATCTTAATCTGCTTCGGTATCACTTCGATTCCTCTGGGTGTTATCTCGGTTTTTTTCACAACTCCTTTAACGCCTATGCTATATCGCTTCTGTAAAACATCAGACTTCGACAAAACTTCGCTGCTTACCTTTTTCCGTGGAACAGTAACTTGAATAGTGCCCTCCCTATCCTGCAATATTATGAACCGAATTCCACCCAAATCCCTAATCTCCTGAACCCAACCGAAAAGCGTAACCTCCTCGCTGTCCATTTCAGGTTTAACATCAACAGAATAATGTGTTCTACGCCAATCACCAATCGAATCCAATATCATAACTTCACGCTCAACCTAGTCCGTAAACTCCACACGTAAAGTCATGTTTCGAACTTTACGGGCAATCTCCTTTAAAGCCTTTACATCAAAAGGTGGCTGAGAACCACGCCTCTTCTTCAAAATAACCCTTGTCTCCGTAGTTCCATCGGGCAGCCAAATTGTGTTAATCGTCACAATACTCAAGGGAGCAAACAAATCCTCCAAAAATTTTCTGTCATCAACCCTATACTCCAAAACCCGAATACTTTTACCAGTTTCCTCACCCAAAGCTTTAATGATTTTCCCACCAAAACCCAAAAGACGTGGAACATCCCCATGCCCAACAATTACCGCCAAAGTTTTGCCGGCATCAACAGCTCCTTGAAAATATAAATTCTGAAGAGAAGGATACTTTTCTTCCAAAGACAACAATAGACGGGCAACTTTCAAGTCTAATTCGCTTACTTCTCCAGACTTAAGTTTATCCAAACACTTCTGGCACAGTATTCCACTCTTTAAACAGAAACTGCATAATACAGTTTTCACCTATAAAAGCGCCCTCCACAAATAAAGGAGGGGGGCGGAGCTCTGCAAGTTTATACGGGATATTTGTTCTAGCGTTCTAGCGTTATCTCAATTGTGCTAACGTTTGTGGGCGAGCCACCCTCTTCTCTGGGTGCCATCTGCTGCGTTCCAACGCCGACTTTTTTGATCTTTACGTCTGGCAGGAATCGACGTCTGACAACCTCAACGACATCAACTGCTCGACTTATTGATCTCCCTCTTGCTTTAACATTTACTTCTTTTGCTCCGCCGTGAAAGAGGGTTATGCAAGCCAGTACGTAGTTCATTACTGGCTTAGTTCCGATCAACACTGAGTTGCTTTCTGACATTTTGTACCGCCTCACTCCTAGTTTTCATATTTTCTATGGCTTCATAACCATTTTTATCGATAAATAAATACATTACGGTTCTAATTTCTAGAGAATAAAATCAGAAGCTAAGAGTTGTATATTCTAAACGTATTTTGCTTTGCTAAATGTTTAAATAAGCGGTACTATTGTAAAGTTTAAACTTAACAAAATAGTATAGAGGAGAATGTGTTGGAGGCTCTTACAAGACGTTCAATGCAACTGCTACGAATGCTTTATGAAAGAGGCAAATCCACAAGCACTTACACACTACGTGTTAAACAGGAAGAGTTAGCAAAGCAATTAGGTATAAGTAGACAAGCGTTAAACGTTCACCTACGAAAACTCAGAGACCTAAACTATATACGAACTGGCAGGGGCTTCATAGATGTAACAGAGAGAGGACTGAATGTGCTTGGAATATCCTCAACTCCAGCATTTGTATTCATCAAAGTATCACCCCTCAAAAGAATGTATGCTTACGAAAAAGTCAAAGAACTCACAGTCCAAAGAGCCTTCAGAGTAGCGGGCGATGTTGACGCCCTCTTAATAATTAATAGAGAAAAACTTGACGATGTGCTAAAAAGGTTATCCTCTATTGATGGTATACAAGACACAAAATCCTACGTCACAATAGAATCCTTAAAGTAAGGCGGGAACTGTGATGAAACTCTTTGAATACGAAGCAAAGAACATACTAACAAGATACGGGATTCCAACACCTCATGGTGAACTAGTAGCGAACGCAAGCCAAGCCCGTGAAGTCGCAGCTAAGCTAAAACCACCATTCGCGGTTAAAGCACAAGTGCTGGTTGCTGGAAGAGGAAAAGCAGGTGGAATACTCTTCGCGGATTCCGTCGAAGAAGTGGAAAAAGATGCAGAAAAACTGTTGCGAATGCAGATAAAGGGTATGCCTGTCAGAAACGTTTTGATTGAAGAAAAAGTGCAAATAAAAAAAGAGCTTTACTTCGGCATAACAACAGACAGATTTAATCAAAGCTACGTTGCCATCGCTTCTTCAATTGGCGGAATAGAAATAGAAGAAATAGCCAAAGAAACCCCAGAAAAAATAATCACTCTTCTAATTAATCCTCAAAATGACTTTCGCTCTTTCCATGCCCGTCAAATTGCAAGAAAAATGGGTTATGCGGGCAACCAACTTTCTGAACTTGGAAGAATTTTTGAAAAATTATATTGCGTTGGCATGGATTATGACGCAGAATTAATTGAAATGAACCCATTGGTGGAAACCGCTGAAGGAAAATTTGTTGCGGCTGATGCACGCATAATAATAGATGATAACGCCCTATTTCGTCACCGAGAATACAAAAAGAGGCTTTTAGAAGGCGAAGGCGAACTCTCTCCACAAGAAATAGAAGCCATAAAAAGCGATTTGGCCTATGTCAAATTAGACGGAGATATAGGCGTTATAGGAAACGGAGCAGGTCTCGTAATGGCAACGCTTGATACAATCCAATACTACGGCGGAAAACCAGCAAACTTTCTAGACGTCGGCGGAGGAGCGCCAGCAGAAAAGATAGCCACAGCCCTCAAAATAGTGCTTTCAGACCCAAAAGTCAAGGCACTCTTCATAAACATTCTAGGCGGAATCACCCGCTGCGACGAAGTTGCAAGGGGAATCCTAGAAGCAAAAGCAAAAATTGGAGTAACAAAACCAGTGGTTATCAGGCTTGTAGGCACAAACGAAGAAGAAGGAAAACGAATACTAACAGAAGCCGGAATACACGTGCTGGAAAGTATGGAAGAAGTAGCGCAACGAGTCGTTGAGATTACTTCACATGGAGACAAATGAATGGGAATAGTAATCGACAAAAACACACGGGCAATCGTTCAAGGGATAACTGGAACCCAAGGAAGCTTTCACACCAAGCTTATGGTTGAATATGGGACAAAAATCGTTGCAGGAGTGACCCCTGGAAAAGGGGGAACCGTAATCCATGGCATACCAGTATATGATACAGTTGAGGAGGCCCAAGAAAAACATTCAGCAGACGCATCAATAATCTTTGTACCCGCTCCATTTGCTGCAGACGCATCCCTAGAAGCATTAGAAAACGGAGTAAAAACCATCGTGATAATAACGGAACATATTCCAATAAAAGATGCAGTCAACGTAATGGCATACGCGAAACAAGCCAGCGCGACAATCATCGGACCAAATACCCCAGGCATAATAACTCCGGAAGAAAGCAAACTTGGAATAATGCCATCCCACATCTTTAAACCAGGCAGCATAGGTATGGTTTCAAGAAGCGGAACCCTCACGTACGAAATAGCAGCAAGCCTAACTAGAAAAAACCTAGGACAATCAACATGCCTAGGCTTAGGAGGAGACCCGATAACAGGTTTAAACTTCATAGACGTACTTAGAATGTTTGAAAAGGACACAGACACTGAAGCCATCGTTTTGATAGGGGAAATCGGCGGCAACCTCGAAGAATTAGCCGCTGAATACATCACAAATAAAAAGTATTCAAAACCAGTTGCGGCCTTCATAGCAGGACGTTCCGCTCCCCCAGGAAAACGAATGGGACACGCTGGCGCGATTGTGACGGGCAAAGCAGGGACGGCTGAAAGTAAGATTGAAAAATTCAAAAATGCTGGCGTAGAAGTTGCTGAAAAACCGAATGATGTACCTGAATTGTTGACAAAACTCGTTCGTGCCTAGATTGCTGACAAAAAGTATATTTTCTAGTAGTTTATTGAGTTTTAGCTACTAAAGAGAGGCTAAGTAAATGCCAATCATGGACCCACTTAAGAAGACCATTGCGCAAAAGCATAGACTCTACATGAAAATCTGCAGAGAATGCGGTGTGAGAAACGCTGCAACTGCGGTTAAATGTAGAAAATGCCGAAGCAAAAGCCTACGCTGGAAGAAAAGGGAACTCGTAAAGTGATTTTCGCATTTTTAAACCTTTCAAAGAATTCTCTAGCTTAGTTAACTTATTATCAGATGCGAAAGTTACTTATATTCAAAATTCTATACTTAAATCGCTGATTATTGAGGTGCAGATAGTGGCCTGCAAAAGCAAGAAGAAAACAGCCAAGAAAAAGACAAAGAAAACGAAATGAAGTCACACTAAAACCTTCTCTCAGCCCTTCCCCCTTTTTCTCATGAAAAACAGCAAGTATGTCTCCTCTTTTTTATTAAAGAATGTCAAACAAAGTTTCAATGTTGAAGACTGTATTTGCACACCCATTTTTTATTAAGGGAACAGCTTGACCCACGATGCCCATACTCTTCAATGTCTTCCCGCCCATCCTTGTCTCTTCACCGCAGGCAACTCCAACAACACCTTCATAATGTTTAGCTTTCAAAATTTTTGGAATACAAGAGCCGCCAGGCAGGATATAAACGTCATAGCCTTTTTTCTCGGCAAAGAACACGGCGTTATTAATTGAGCAGTCTGGAGAGCAGTGTGCACAAACATATGATGGAATATTTGGGTCAAAAACTGCTTTACAACGACTATCCATATATTTCCTAGAACAATGTGGCAGAAAAAGCGCCCTCTTCCTTGTTTGTACAAATTTTTCTCTTTCTACTAGATTTCTAGCTTGCATTTCTATAAGATCTTGGAGAAGAAGCACAGCATCAGATAAGTTGAGGCCTGTCGCCTCTTGAATCTTGAACTTTTTTATCATTTCCTGCGCGGTTCTGCCAACCTTTTTATGCACGCCTTTTTGATAGCTAACCTTAGCGACCTCAGTAAAGAAGAAACGCGGAATCCTCGAAAGGTCAAATGTGAATTTATATGGCATAACTCATACATTTAGACAAACAAACCTTTAAAATTAACTATTGCTTATATTTGTCTAAGTAATATAGGGTAACATACAAAATATGTAATGCCCGAGGAGGAGGCTTGATATTGGGACTGCTGGACAAATTTAGGAAGAAAAAGGAAGAAGAAAAGAAAGCAGATGTAAAAAGCACAGGAGCAATAACTGAATTTGAACAGTTTTGCGGTGACGATAAAGAAGCCTATGAAGCATTATTTAACACAATGTTCCTTGACCCAAGGAAGATTGAAACTTCGATGAGAGAAGCTGCCGAAAACGCCAAAAAATTTGAGAAGTCGGGGGATTCCGTAAGAGCCAGAACATGGTACGAAATTGCAGGAGGTTTGGCAATTTACGAAGGGAATGTAAAAAAGGTTGTGGAGTTTTTCACTGAATGCGAAAAAATTTCGCCGAATTCAAAGTATTCGATATTGAAAAACCCAGAGAAAGCTGTAACCAAAGCTCAGGAATACTATAAAGAACATCTAAAGGCCTAATTTCTAAAATTCATAACCAATGAAGGCATAAATGAAAGGTTAAGCGTTATTTTGTTATTTTTCTGCTTCTTCGGCGTAACCTAGAAGATCTCTTAGAGATTTTACTTCTTCCCGCAGCATGCTTACTTCGCTTTCAAGAGCATTAACCCTTGACTCTGCAACTTTCTTTAGTTTTTCAATCTCAATCATTAAATTTGCACGTTCAGTTTCCAAAGTCTTTATTTTTTCACGAAGATTCTTCAAAGTCTGCATGAGCTCTCCCTTTATACCTTTAATTCTTTCAACCATGTTTTTAATACTTACTGTCTCTTCCATTCTGGTTTCAACATTCAAAGCGGCTCTAAACCTAGCTTTACAGTTTGAACATTCATATATCCCCATAGTAATCTTGGATTCTTCGCCTTTTCTTACGGGTTTTCGAGAAGGAATAGACCAGGTCTTAACTGGGGTGGCTACCTCAGCCCCGCATTTTGGACATTTAACCAAGTTATTGACCCCTCTTATAATTATCATTTTACAGTTTAAAAATGTGTTTGGTATTAAGTGCATAATAATTTTGGAGTAAATTATTAATCGCGAGCATGCAAAATATAGAGTTGATAGGTGTAAATTATGCAGGTTATTGAAATGAAAACTAAGCTGGAGGAAAGAATTAAGGCATTGGAAAAGGAGAAGGGCTTACTTTCGGAGGAAGTCAGGCAGCTTAAAGAAGTTGTGGAATTAAGTGGGAAGGCAGAGGATCTAGAAAATGAAGTAAAAAAGTTGAAAAAGGAAGTTGAAACATTAAAAGACAAGATTCCGCAGAAGTTTCTCCAAGAACTCGGCGAGTGCGCATCTGAGACCTTGGAAAAAGATGAGGAAGAGGAGAAGTTAGAAGAAGAGTGTTCGGGCTGTGAGGAAGAAGAATTGCTTTAGAATTGTTGAGTAAGCACAAAGCCAAATAAAAAAAGGGGTTAAACGGTTATGTCAAACATTAACCGTTCAACAAGCTCTTTGTAACGGTTTCTAATAGTAACTTCAGTTACTTGCGCTATCTCAGCTATTTCTCTTTGCGTTTTTCTTTCCCCAGTGAGCACAGAAGCTACGTAACTTGCGGCAGCTGCGATTCCAGTTGGGCCGCGACCTGAAGTCAGTTTTAATTCCTTTGCAGCAGCTAAGATTTTATGGGCGATTTCTTCGACTTTTCCCTGCATTGTTAACTGGTTGGAAAACTTTGTTATGTACTGGCTTGGCTTGAGAGGTGGTATGGAGTAGTCAAGCTCTTTGATTAGAAAGCGGTAGCTTCGACCGACTTCTTTTTTGTTTACGCTTGATGCTTGAGCTATTTCTTCTAATGTTCTGGCTAGTCCACACTTTCTGCAAGCCAAGTAAATGGCTGCTGCAGTTACGCCTTGGATGGATCTTCCACGTATTAGGCGTTCTTTTACGGCTTTTCGGTATATGACTGAGGCTGTTTCAAGAATATTTTTTGGAAGATTTAAGTTGCTTGCAATTTTTGTAATTTCAGACAATGCGAAGGCAAGGTTGCGTTCTGTTGCATCTGAAACTCTTATGCGGCGTTGCCATTTTCTAAGGCGATAAACTTGTGCCTTCTGTCCAGGCGATAAGCTTTTTCCATAAATATCTCGGTCATGCCAATCAATCATAGTTGATAAGCCTTTATCATGAATCGTATAAGTTAATGGAGCGCCAACCCTTGTCCGTTTCGCTCTTTGTTCATCATCGAAAGCTCTCCACTCGGGTCCCCTATCAGCTATTTTTGCGACTACTACAAAGCCGCAGTCCATGCAAACTATTTCGGCACATTCATAATCCCGCATAAGTCTTGTACTACCGCACTCTGGGCAACAGTGGACTTTTATGGGTTCAATGTGTTGCGCCGGCAATATAGGGTCGGAGTCCTGTCCCTCTTCCTCATCGCTCATTTATTTTTTTCTCCTTTCTCCTCTTTGAGGGGAGATGTACAGCATTTTATTCGCCAATTCTTCAGGTTTCAGGATTGTAGGTCTTATGGCTACGTACGGTGAGCTGACAGGTCCAAATAGATCAAAAATTTTTCCAACAGTCTTCAAGTTCTCGTCAACAACTGTTTGACCAATTTTCGGAATATTTTCAATTTTTATTATGATACTTTGGCTTGGACTTATGTGGAGAACTCGGCCTAATCTCTGCAAACTTTTTAATTCCCCTTCACGAAAAGTGAGATGGTTCAACTGTAGCAGTTTATTTAAACCTTTCTACAAGGATGTGTGTGACAGAGGCGCTTTTCATCCGTTTTTCGGCGAATCCTTCGCAGATAAATCTTTCGAGTCTGTGATTTCTTCAGTAAGCTCCCTCGTTTTCCTTCTTACGCGCATTCATCTTCGGCTGTAGAGCCCTACAAGTTCACCTTTTGCAAGTATGTGGTCTTTCATCGCTTTCTCGATGTCTTTCTTTCGTGAATTCGGGTCTAAGTCCAGTTTTGTGTCTAGTGCATAGACTTTGAAGAAGTATCTGTGTGTTCCAGATGGTGGGCAGGGTCCTCCGTATGAATGTTTTCTGAAATCATTTAATCCTTCGGTTCCGGGAACGGAGTTTTCTTGTATCTTGTTTGTGGGGGGTATGTTCCAGACAATCCAGTGGTCCCATGTTCCCTTGGAAGCGTCTGGGTCGTCAACTATGAGAGCCAGACTTTTTGTTTCTTTAGGTGTTCCTTCGATGTTTAGTGGGGGATTTACATCGTCACCGTCACAGGTGTATTTGGGAGGAATTGACTTGTTGCTTTTGAAAGCAGGGCTGGTGATGGTTAATTCTTTCATGTATCTCGCCTTTTCTTAGACGTCAATAGAAAAGATTAACCATTGTAAATAAAATTTATGCTTTAGTGTGGGGAGTGAGGTTTGAACTTCGCACTAAGTCGCAGATATTCCGAAGTCCCAACTTTTAGCTGGAATTTTTGATATATTTGATATACAAACAAATGAGAACTATTCTTACACATAAGTATTATGCTATCTCCTTCGAGAATACTAGTGCTATATTGTAGCTCCCTATGAGTAGTAATTGTCACCAAAAAGCATATCAAAATAAAGTTAGATATACTGCATCAAGGTGTTCTTTTTGGCTCGTCAAGAAAGAATGAATTTAATAGAGAAGATTGAGAAAATTCGAGATGCAAGGCTTTTAGTCTATTATACTGGCGATAGACAAGGTCAAGAAATTAGAATTGCAAGCGATATTCATCCGATCTGTTTCAAGCATCTTCAACAAATTGGTGAAATAGATAAAATCGATCTTTTTTTGTACAGTCATGGCGGCATAACAATGGCAGGGTTTGGCTTGGTTAACTTACTTCGTGAATTTTGCCAGAAAATGAACGTAATAATCCCTTTCAGGG
>Ga0315309_1000224_pt1 | contig 34628 bp, 31 predicted proteins | sample TDP4_MG_FD_203080 | JGI IMG/M metagenome (GOLD analysis project Ga0315309, IMG submission 203080) | Freshwater sediment microbial communities from Lake Towuti, South Sulawesi, Indonesia - TDP4 | ecosystem: Environmental > Aquatic > Freshwater > Lake > Sediment | place: Indonesia: South Sulawesi...
AGTTTTTCTGCAATCCCCGGACCAACCTGTGCTGTATCTCCATCTATAGCCTGTTTTCCACAGATAGTGAGGTCAAACTCTCCTATCTTCCTGATACCGCAGGCCAATGTATACGAAGTAGCCAGAGTGTCGCTTCCGGCAAAGGCAGGGTCAGTAAGGAGAACTGCCTCATCGCATCCCATGGAGAGAGCCTCCCTTAGAGCCGACTCCGCCTGGGGAGGTCCCATGGAGATTACAGTTACTTTCCCGCCCATTCTCTCCTTAAGTCTAAGAGCCTCCTCGATAGCGTAGGCATCGAATGGGTTAACAATCGACTCCACTCCTTCCCGAACTAAGGTATTGGTTCTGGGGTCAATCTTTACCTCTGTTGTTCCAGGAACCTGTTTGATGCAAACGATGAAATTCATTTTTTCGCTTTCGCAGCCTCCTTAATCAGGGCGAGCGCTATTTCGTTTCTCATAATTTGGTTTGTTCCTTCGTAAATCTGGGTGATTTTGGCATCTCGCATACGCTTTTCCATAGGATACTCCCGCATATATCCATATCCCCCCAGAACCTGAACAGCATCTGTAGTAACTTTCATAGCTACATCGGAAGCAAAGAGCTTGCACATAGCCGCCTCCTTAGTGACTCTCACATCCGCGGCTTTATCAATCATTCTCGCAGTCGCATAGATTAGCGCTCGCGCTGCCTCTATCTCTGTCGCCATATCAGCCAAAAGGTGCTGGATTGCCTGAAAGGAAGAGATGGACTGTCCGAACTGTATCCTCTCTCTTGAATAGTGGATGGCATCCTCAAGTGCACCACTTGCGATTCCCAGGGCCTGCGCAGCGACCCCGGGACGGGAAGCATCGAAAGTCTTCAGGGCGATTATGAATCCCTGCCCTTCTTTACCTAAAAGGTTATCTTTGGAAACTTTGCATTCATTGAAAACAAGTTCCCTTGTAGGAGAACTGCGGATTCCCATCTTCTTCTCCTTCTTTCCGAAAGAGAATCCAGGAGTCTCCTTTTCCACGATTAATGCCGATGCTCCGCGGGAACCCTTTGTCTTGTCTGTCATAGCAATTACCACATATATTTGTGCCTCTCCGCCATTGGTTATGAAACATTTTGTCCCATTCAATATGTAACTATCTGCTACCCTCTTAGCGGTCGTCTGAATTGCTGAGGCATCGGAGCCAGCACCAGGTTCTGTGAGAGCAAAGGCTGCCACTTTCCTGCCCGCGGCAATGTCCGGAAGATACTTTCTTTTCTGTTCATCATTGCCGAAAAGAAGGATGGGAAAAGTAGCAAGCGCTGTAGCAGCCAGTATCAACGCTATTCCTCCGTCAATTTTACAGAGCTCTTCTACCGCGAGGCATAGTTCAAGAACACCGCCACCAGTTCCGCCATATTCTTCTGGGATATAGACCCCGCAGAGGTCCACCTTGGCCAGCTCCTCCAGAATTGGCCAAGGAAATTCCTCAGTCTCATCATAGTGCTCGCGAACTGGTTTAATTTTTTCTTCAGCTACTCTTCTTGCCAAATCACAGAGCATCTTCTGTTCTTCGGTAAGGAAATATTCCATATCGCCCTCCAGGAATAGTAAGCTAAATTTCTCCTATTACTTCTATCTGGTCTTAATTTTCTTCAATGCTTCTTTCGCTGCCTCCTGTTCAGCCCCTTTTTTCGTCCATCCTGTGCCACGGCCAAAAATTCTATTCTTTACCCTCAACTCGATTTCAAAAAACTTTCTATGGGCAGGACCCGACTCCGTCTTCACTCTGTACTCGGGCAATATCTTATATGTCTTCTGAACCAACTCCTGAAGCTGGCTCTTATAATCTACTTTCCTTATCCCTTTAAGAGTAGAAATCTGTTCCAGAATAAACTTTTTCACCTTATCTAAGTCCTGATCCTCGTAGATCGCACCAATTAGAGCTTCGAGCGCATTACTCAACAAGGAAGCTCTCTCACGACCACCTGCTGCTTCTTCTTCCTCACTTATAAGGATATAGTCACCCAAGGATAACTTCTTCGCCCAGACCTGAAGAGATTTCCGATTTACCATGCTCGATTTCAGTTTCGTCAACTTTCCTTCGTCATATGTGGGATACCGCTCATAAAGGTACTCGGATATTACCAGATTCAGGACGCTATCTCCCATAAATTCCAGCCGTTCATTGTCTTCTTCTGTTCCATAGATATAAGCATAGGATTTATGTGTCAGGGCTTGCTGAAGGAGTTTCTTGTTCCTGAAATTTACCTTTATCTTTCTCTCAAGCTCTTTCAGATTCATCTTGAAAAAGACCCCTCCTTTATAATTCACTACCCACTGTCATGGCCTTCTTAGAGAAGGATATCTTGACCCCAGCCCTATCCTGTAAATTGAAAGAGAGAGTGGGAGCAATAGAATGGAATAATCAGTAAATAGAGGAAAAAGGATGGCACAAGACATCATGCTTCTTGTTGATATCTTTTAACTACCAGGGTGGCGTTATGTCCACCAAAGCCTAACGAATTGGACAGGGCAATATTAACTTTTCTGGGGCGGGCCTTATTGGGGACATAGTCCAGGTCACATTCCGGATCGGGAAATTCATAATTTATTGTTGGGGGAACAATTCCCTTCTCGATACTAAGGATTGTGGCAATCAATTCGACTACCCCTGCTGCTCCCAAGAGATGTCCCATCATAGATTTATTAGATGATATCGGAACCTTGTAAGCATACTTCCCGAAAACTTTCTTTATAGCAAGAGTTTCCACCTTATCATTCAAAGGAGTGGAAGTGCCATGAGCATTTATATAGTCCACTTCTTCGGGTCTTACACCGCCATCTGCGAGAGCATTAGACATAGCTCGAGCAGCGCTCTGTCCATCGGGAGAAGGTGCAGTAATATGGTAAGCATCGTCTGTCGCTCCATAGCCAATCAGCTCGGCATGAATCTTAGCTCCACGGGAAAGGGCACGTTCCAAAGTTTCCAAAATAACAATCCCGGCTCCTTCTCCCATCACGAAGCCATCCCTCTCCCTGTCGAAAGGCCGGCTGGCGCGCTCGGGCTCATCATTGCGAGTGGATAAAGCCTTTGCTGAACAAAATCCGGCAAGACCCAAAGGAGTGATTGCCGCCTCCGAGCCACCAGCAATAATCACATCCGCATCGCCGTACCGCAGAAGCCGTAAGGCATCTCCAACGGTATGGTTACTGGTGGCACAGGCACTCGATAACGAGTAGTTTGGACCCTGGATATTATATGCAATGGCAATTTCCCCAGCAGCAATATTGGTAATTAGCATTGGTATCATAAAAGGACTTACACGACGAGGCCCTTTTTCTATTAATACGCTGTGCTCTTGAGAAACGGTTGCTATTCCCCCTATGCCAGAACCTACCACAACTCCTACCCGGAAAGGGTCCTCCTTCTCCATATCGAGCTTTGCTTCCTCGATGGCCATCTTGGCGGCAGCAAAAGCAAGTTGAGTAAATCGGTCCATTTTCCTTACTTTCTTTTTATCAATATATTTTTCAGGCTCGAAGTTCTTCACTCCAGCACAAATTTGAGTAGAGAACTGAGAGGCATCGAATGAAGTAACTCTCGTCACACCCGACCTTCCATTAGCTAGCGAATCCCAGAATGCATCTATTCCTATTCCGATGGGCGAAACAACGCCATATCCCGTAATCACTACCCTGCGATCCATCCATCCTCCGAATATTTGAGCGAAAAATATAAAACCGCTACCACATTAGGATTCGTACTTTGTAGCGGTTCTCTTCAAGCACCTACGATTGCGATTTATGTTTATTGATGTACTCGATCGCTTTACCAACTGTATCTAACTTCTCTGCTTCCTCATCTGGGATTTCAATATTGAATTCCTCTTCCAGCGCCATTACCAGCTCTACCGTATCCAAAGAATCTGCTCCCAGGTCATTAACGAACGAAGCCTCCATAGTAACTTCTTCAGGATCTACCCCGAGTTGTTCAACAATGATCTCTTTTACTCTCTCGGCTACTGACATTTTCTTTTTTCACCTCCGTAGAGAATTGTGTAACTTATCAGGTATAAGGTTACACGCATTGCAATCTCACATTGCCATTCCGCCGTCAACTCTAATCACTTCTCCAGTAATATAACTCGATTTCTCAGAAACCAAGAAGAGAACAACGCCAGCCACATCTTCTGGATTACCCATCCTTCCCAGAGGAATCTGGGAAGCCATTTTTTCCTTTACTTCCTGAGGTAATCTTTCAGTCATACTCGTTTGGATAAAACCCGGAGCAACTGCATTAACATTTATCTGGCGGCTAGCAAGTTCCTGAGCACATGTTTTGGTTAGAGCAATAAGCCCTCCTTTAGATGCCGAGTAATTGGCTTGGCCAACATTTCCGCTCATTCCTACGATAGAGGCAATGTTCACAATCTTTCCGTACCTCTGTTTCATCATTACCGGCGAAACTACCTTAATACAATTGAACGCGCCCTTAAGATTGATATCGAGAACTAGGTCCCAATCTTCTTCCTTCATGCGCATTACAAGTGCATCCCTGGTTATTCCAGCATTGTTGATTAATATATCAATTCTGTCAAATTTGTCAAGAGTTTTTTTCACCATTTCTTCGACAGAAGAAAGATTGGACACATCCACTCTAATGGAGATAGCTTCACTACCTTTGCGGGAGATTTCTTCCGCAGTAGCCTTAGCCATTTCCTCCGCCACATCCGCTATAACTACATTTGCTCCTGCTTGAGCCAACTGAGCGGCGATTGACTTTCCAATCCCCTGCGCCCCTCCGGTCACAATGGCTACCCTTCCTTTCAACTCCAATACAGTCCACCTCCTGAGAAAATTAAGATATTTCGGCGATGGAAATAGTCTTTTTCAGTTCAACTCATCCAATTTCGTAAGAGTTTCCTTGAGACTTACACCATCTTCAACATTTAATCCAGTAGCTTCATTTGATATTCTGCCAAGAAGCCCGCTCAAGACTTTTCCCGGACCAATCTCGACAAATGTCGTTAGACCTCTTGCCATTATCTCTCTTATGCTATCTTCCCACAATACGGGACTATCAATCTGGGAAACCAATGCTTTTCTGATTTCTTCTCGGGTAGTAGCTACCTTCGCATTATAGTTTGTCAAGATAGGAATAGTTGGGTCTTTCAACTCATAATTCTCTAATTCTTTAGCCAGATTATCCCGGGCTGGACTCATCAGGCTAGAGTGGAAGGCTCCGCTAACTTTCAGAATAATAGCTCTCTTTGCTCCCATTGTCCTGGCTTTCTCTATAGCTCTCTGGCAAGCCCCCGTTTCCCCGGCAATAACTATCTGTACTGGAGAATTAAAATTTACAGCTTCCAGCACTTCCTCTCCCTTAACCTCTTCAATAACTTCTCTCAATTTCTCTTTTCCCAAACCTATCACCGCTGCCATAGTTCCCGGTCTCTCACGGGAGACCTTGCTTATAAACTCTGCTCTCTTTTGAACCAACTTCAGGGCTTGGGGAAAATCGAGAACACCTGCAGCAACTAAAGCAGTATATTCTCCCAGACTGTGGCCTGCCAAAATTTGAGGCCTTATCGATTCTTTTGATAAGACACCCTTAATTTTTCTCAGGACCTCCAGACACGCCACACTTACAGTAAAGACGGCTGGTTGAGTAATTAGAGTCTCCTGCAATTCCTCCTCGGGTCCAAAAAAAATCTTTCTTTTGAGCTCGCAGCCCAGGATGCTATTTGCCCCGTCAATAATTTCTCTCGCCTCGTCATACTTCTCATAGAATTCTTTTCCCATACCTATATATTGCGAGCCTTGCCCAGGAAAGAGAAAAGCGACTTTTACCATCTGATTACGCAGGAGCCCCAGGTGAACCCAGCACCAAAGGCTACCAGTTCTATAATATCTCCTCTTTTGATTCTGCCCTGTTTATTCGCCTCATCTAAAGCGATAGCAACAGTGGCTGCTGAAGTGTTCGCGCGCTTCTCAATATTTATAAAGACTTTCTCCATAGGTATGGACAATTTCCTTGCCAGCGCCTTAATTATTCTTATATTTGCCTGGTGTGGTATCAGAAGGGTTAAGTCTTCTGGCTTGAGCCCGCACTTTTCCAATCCTTGTCTTACAGATCCTGCCATCTCTTCTATCGCAATTCTGAAGATTTCGTTTCCCTTCATTTTCAGGTAGTGTAACCTTTTCTTTACTGTTGTCATAGTCGCCGGAAGTCTCGACCCACCAGCTGGGATATTCAATAGGTCACCATATTTGCCGTCCGCATCGAGATAACAGGATAGAATCCCCGACTCGCCTCTCTCACTTCTCAAAACCGCCGCGCCAGCACCATCTCCCAGAAGCACGCAAGTATTCCTGTCCTTCCAATCAGTAATTTTAGATAGAGTCTCGGTGGCGACAACCAAAGCCGTCTTGTATGTTCCTGTCAACAAGAATTGTTGAGCCGTAGAGAGAGAATAGATGAATCCAGTGCAAGCAGCATTCAAATCAAAAGCAGCAGCATTTTTTATCCCCAACTTACTCTGGACTATGCAGGCTGTTGCTGGAAATAGCATATCCGGGGTAATCGTTGCCACAATAAGTAGGTCGATTTCCTTAACCTTTACCTTGGCATTTTCCAACGCTCTCTCGGCAGCTTTAATCCCAAGGTCGGATGCTGCTTCTTTATCAGAACATATTCTTCTTTCAGTGATTCCCGTACGGGTTACAATCCATTCATCTGATGTATGCACCATTTTCTCCAGGTCTCTATTGGTCAAAACCTTCTCCGGAAGGTATGAACCAGTTCCTATTATGCGCACTTTCATTTCTGCCCAGCTCCTATAGACTCTCTTTGATCTGCTGATTAATTCTCTTTTCTACGAATTCTGCACCTACCCGTATGGCATTGGAAATTGCCTTGGCGTTGGAACTTCCATGACAGATAACACAGCAGCCATCTACCCCTAAAAGCGGAGCCCCTCCATATTCAGTATAGTCGACCTTCCTTTTGATATCTCTGAAAGCACCTCTTAACAACATAAGCGCCATTTTCCGCAAGGGATATTTCAGAATTTCCTCCCTAAAAAGATTCACGAATTCTTCGGCTATACCCTCACCAAATTTAAGAAGAATATTGCCCACGAATCCATCGCAAACGATTACATCAGCCTTCCCTTTTAAGATATCTCTGCCTTCGACATTTCCTATAAAATTGAGTCCACTTTGGCGTAAGAGACGATGGGCCTCTACAGTGGCCTCATCGCCCTTGGCTTCCTCCACGCCAATACTTAACAGTCCAATACGAGGAATCTCCTTTTTCATTATTCTTTTCATATAGATATTGCCCATAACAGCAAACTGAAGCAAATCTCGCGCCGTGGAGTTGACATTCGCGCCAACATCGAGAATAAGGCCGAGACCTTTTAAGGTAGGAATTGATACTGCAATAGCGGGCCGATCTACGCCAGGCAATCTTCCCAGAACCATCAATGCGGAAGTCATTACTGCCCCAGAATTTCCTGCGGAGACCATAACTTGAGCTGAGCCCTCCTTAATCAATCGGGTAGCCACCATAATTGAGGAGTCCTTCTTTTGACGACAGGCCATGGCTGGTGGCTCATCCATGCCAATGACTTCGGAAGAGTGGTGAACTGAAACGGGTATAGATGAAGCCCGATAGTTTTTCAACTCTCTTTTTATCCGCGTTTCATCTCCCACCAATATTATTTCATGAGAACTTCTCTTGGCAGCTTGAACTGCTCCTTCCACTACCACTGCTGGAGCATAATCGCCACCCATAGCATCTACGGCAATCCGCATAGATGAAACCTCTTATTAACCTTTCCCTTTTCTCTTCTTTTCTTCATCTATCTCTTTTTTCGTCTTGATTACCTTCTGGTCATTATAATATCCACAATTCAAGCAAGCGAAGTGGGGAAGTTTGAACTCTTTGCACATCGGGCAAATAGATAGAGTGGGATTATTGAGTTTCCAGTTGGCTCTCCTCTTGTCTCTTCTGGAAACAGAATGTCTTCTCTTCGGATTAGGCATAAGTTTCTCCTCAAAATCAGGGCAAATAGATAATAGCCTTTCGTAACGGTAACCGCAGGTCCGAAAAGACTCCGAATAGGCGTCGGACTCCTGCGGAGCTTCAGTCAAGAAGACAACCCAGTAGAAGATGGCGCAAACTAAATCTCGCGGCTACCCATTGGAAAGGGTAAAAAAAGTAAATTTTTATATTACAAGTTAGATAAATGATTGTCAAGAAAAATCATATGCTTTTGGAGGGACCAACAAGATATTGGTGGATTGCGCGAGCGCTCCTCCTCCCGGAAGCCATAGCAGAAATCACTGTGGCAGACCCACTCACTATATCTCCCCCAGCCCACACGGCCTGTTTTGAGGTCTGTCCCGTAGCTTCATCCACTAAGATATAGCCCCATTTGTTCAATTTCAGGTCGGGAGTAGTTGAAGGAAGTAAGGGATTAGCACCAGCGCCAATAGCCATCACCACTCCCTCAACCTCTATGCTGAATTCAGAGCCCTCGACCGGCACCGGCCTCTGCCGGCCCGATTCGTCCGGTTCTCCCAGTTCCATCCTCACACATTCGATTCCTGTAACCCAGCCTCCTTGATTCCCAATAATTCGTATGGGATTGGTAAGAAATTCGAACTCCACTCCCTCGTCTTTTGCATTTTGAACCTCTTCTGCCCGCGCAGGCATTTCCTGTCGGGAACGGCGATAAATATTGACTACCTGGCTAGCTCCTAACCTCAGGGCTGTGCGAGAAGCGTCCATCGCCACATTTCCGCCTCCCACCACAGCGACTCTTTTTCTAATCTTTATCGGTGTATCATAATCGGGAAATAGGTATGCTTTCATAAGATTGGCTCTCGTCAGGAATTCGTTGGCTGAATATACGCCGTTCAAATTTTCGCCCGGAATATCCATAAACTTTGGCAAACCGGCCCCAATTCCTATGAAAATCGCACTGTACCCCTGGGAGAAAAGCTCATCGAGAGTAGAAATCTTACCAATTACATAGCCGGTCTTCACTTCAACTCCTAAGGAGCGAATGTAGTCTACCTCCCTCTCTACGATTACCTTGGGTAAGCGAAATTCTGGAATGCCATAGACAAGAACACCACCAGGTTTATGTAATGCTTCAAATATGGTGACACTATGTCCCCACCTGGCTAAATCGCCAGCACAGGCTAACCCGCCAGGCCCGGAGCCGACCACTGCTACGCGCTTTCCTGTGAGAGGAGCGATTTTGGGACTTTCAGGGTTGGCCTTCCCAATTTCCCAATCAGCCGCAAATCGTTCCAGCCGTCCTATGGCAACCGGTTCGTACTTTTTGCTGAGAGTGCAAGCCATTTCACAAAGGTCTTCTTGAGGACATACCCTCCCGCACATTGCTGGCAGAAGGTTCTTTTCCTTAATCTTGCGTATGGCTCCACGGTAATCCTTCTTAACAATCAGAGCAATAAAGCCCGGGATGTCTATTTCCACAGGACAGGCATTAGTGCAAGGAGCCTTCTTACATTGTAGACACCTTCTGGCTTCGTCTTGTGCACTATCTTCCGAATAGCCCAGAGCCACTTCGTTAAAGTTTCTTATCCTGACTTTGGGCTTCTGACGCGGCATTTCCACTTTTTTACGAGCAATTTCCATTTACCCTGACCTCTTGGGAGCAAATTGTAGCAATCGAGGGCCCTCTTTTCCTCCTCCAGGTAGATTCTCTGACGGCTGAGAAGCTGGCCAAAGTCGACCTGGTGACCATCGAAATCGGGTCCATCCACACAAACGAACTTCGTCTTGCCTCCCACTGAGACTCGGCAGGCGCCGCACATTCCGGTAGCATCAACCATGATGGGATTGAGGCTAACAATCGTCTTCAATTTGAAAGGTTTAGTCACCTCAGATACAGCTCGCATCATAAGGGTTGGTCCCACGGCAAAGACTAGATTGAACTCCTTTCCTTCTTCTATTAGCCTTTGCAACTCATCCGAGACGAACCCTTTTCTGCCATAGGAACCGTCATCGGTAGTAATATAGAGTTCGTGCGAGACAGAGGCAATCTTCTTTTCCCAGATTATGAGTTCCTCAGTGCGAGCACCAATAATCGATATAACCTTACTCCCAATCTGTTTAAAGCCAAAAGCTACAGGATAGATCGGTGCTATTCCTACCCCTCCACCTATGCAAGCTACTGTCCCTACATTCTCTATATGGGTGGGGATACCCAAAGGACCAATGACATTCGAGAGGAGGTCTCCTGAATTTAGCCGTCCCAACTTGCAGGTGGACTTCCCCACCTCCTGAATCACAATTGTTATAGTTCCTCTATCCTTATCGTAGTCTGCTATGGTTAGAGGAATCCTCTCGCCCTTCTCATCAACCCTAACAACCACAAACTGTCCGGGCCGAGCTTTACTGGCAATCTCCGGACAAGATAGGAGAAACTCTTTTACGGAAGGAGTAAGTATTTTCTTATCGAGAATTCTATACATTATTTCTTATATGTCTTTCCTTCCCAGTTATATATTTCATCCTCGGAAAAGAAGAACCCAATCTCCCTTTCCGCTGACTCGATTGAATCTGCTGCGTGAAGAATATTGTGCCGGTTATCCTGGGCGTAACGTCTCCTCAAAGTCCCCTCTTCTGCCTCTTGTGGGTCAGTGCTACCTATAATATCGCGCACATTCTCAATTATGTCTTCCCCCTCCAGAACCATTACCAGAGAGGGATTGGACGACATAAAATTGACTAATGGTTCGTAGAATTCTTTACCTTTGTGTTCTTGATAGAACTCCTCTGCCTTTTTTCTTGTAAGAAAGACCATCTTGCAAGCGACTATCTTAAAATTCTTATCCTCAAATGCAGTAATCACCTTTCCTGCTATTTTCTTAGAAAGCGCATCTGGCTTTATAATTACTAATGTCCGTTCCAATCTTATCTCCCTATTCGCAAATGACATCTTTGAAAAGGAGGCGTTTCAAAAATAGTTCTTTCAACCTAAGTTCCTGATGATTTCCTTTGTCATCTGAGAAGTCGTAGCAGTTCCACCAAGGTCGTAAGTAACAGTCTCTCCCTTGGCAATTACCTGAGCTACTGCCCCTTCTAATCTGTCTGCCTTCTCGTTTTCTCCCAGATGTCTAAGCATTAATACTCCCGAAAGAATCATAGCAGTCGGGTTAACTTTTTCCATTCCCTTATATTTGGGAGCACTCCCATGAGTTGCCTCGAATACGCCAATTTCGTCCCCAATATTTGCTCCTGGAGCTACCCCGAGACCTCCTACCAATCCAGCACACAAATCGGAGACTATATCCCCATAGAGATTGGGAAGGACAAGTACATCATAAAGTTCGGGTTTCTGGACCAGTTGCATACACATATTGTCCACGATCTTGTCCTCAGATTGAATATCCGGGTATCCCCGAGCGACTTCGTAGAAGGCTTCCAGAAATATTCCATCTGAATATTTCATTATATTGGCTTTATGGATACCGGTGACTTTCTTTCTATTGTTCCTTCTCGCATAATCGAATGCAAATCGGATAATCCGTTCTGAGGCACGCCGGGAAATCGGTTTGATGCTTATGCCAGAATCGTCGGAAATCCTGGCATTTTTGGAATTGAGAATGAAGTCGATCATTGTGGCGGTCTCAGGCTTTCCCTGTTCAAACTCTATTCCCGAATATACATCTTCAGTATTCTCTCTCACCACTATCAAATCTATTCCCTCATATCGTGACTTGACGCCAGGATACCACTTGCAGGGCCTGAGACAAGCATAAAGGTCCAGTTTCTGACGGAGGGTAACATTGACACTACGAAATCCTTTCCCTACAGGCGTCGTTACCGGACCTTTCAGGGCAACTTTATTCTTCCTTATGGAATCGACGACTTTTTCTGGCAAAGGTGTCCCGTACTTTTCCGTAATCTCGGCTCCAGCATCAACCTTCTCCCATTCAATCTTCACCCCTGTAGCCTCGATACACCTCCGCGCAGCCTCGACTACCTCTGGTCCCACACCATCACCAGGAATCAAAGTAATTTTATACATACTTATCCCCTTTTGTAACATCAATATTTAAACTTTGAAACCACCGTGTTTCCTGATATGTTTCACCAGTCCACCATCCCGCAGGATTTTGAGCATCACCTGGGGAAGTGGCCGGAACTTCAACTGGAGACCCTTCTTTTTATTTCTTATTGCGCCTTTAGACAGCTCAATTTCCAATTCATCTCCTTGAGCAATCTTCTCCGTTTCACATTCGAGAACGGTTAAGCCAATGTTGATTGCATTGCGAAAGAATATCCTGGCAAAGGACTTGGCCAAGACTGCGCTCACACCACACAATTTTATTATCCTGGGGGCATGCTCTCGAGATGAACCAGCGCCAAAATTCTTTCCCGCCACTATGAAGTCCCCGGGTCTTACTTTCTTTATGAATCTGGAGTCGGCATCTTCCAGTGTATGTTTAGCCAGTTCTGGCAGGTTGTTCCTCAAATGGAAATACCTTCCCGGGGCAATCAAATCTGTGCTGATATTGTCTCCAAATCTATGTACTCTTCCTTTAAGAACCACCCGTTCCTCCTTTTCCTCAAGCTACTTCTCTGGGGTCGCTTATTTTCCCGTTCACTGCACTCCAGGCAGCTGTTGCCGGAGAAGAAAGATAAATCTCCGAATTTGGGCTACCCATTCTACCTTTAAAATTCCTATTTGCTGTTGAAAGACACCTCTCTCTATCGGCCAAAACCCCACCATGTATTCCCACACAGGGACCGCATCCCGGACTCAATATGGTAGCCCCGGCCTCAATGAGTATCTCCAGGATTCCTTCTTTCGCTGCCTGAAGGTAGACCTTGCGTGAGGCGGGAGAAACAACTAATCTCGTTCCAGAAGCACATCTTCGGCCTTTCAATATTTTCCCCGCAATCCTGAAGTCTTCTATTCGACCGTTCGTACAGGTACCAATGAATACCTGGCCTATTCTTATATCTTTCGATTTAATTTGAGAAATTGGTTTAATTTTATCGGGCGCATGCGGACAGGCAACCACAGGTTCCAATCTTGAAGCATCTACCTCAATAACTCTTTCATACTTTGCATCTCCGTCTGCCTTAATTTCCCTGTAGCCTCCTTCTCTCCCCATCTCTCTGAGGTAAGCCATAGTTACACTATCGGATGCAACGAGTCCAGTCTTGGCTCCGGCTTCTACGGCCATGTTGCAAAGGGTGAGCCTTCCCGAGAGGGACATCTTCTCAATCGTTCCTCCTTGGAATTCCAAAGCCTTATAGCTCGCTCCATCTGCGCCCAGCTTACCAATAATGTATAGAATTAAGTCCTTGGGATAGACACCCTGAGGGAGTTCTCCTTCCACATTGATTAGGAAACTCTCAGGGACTCTCAGCCATGTCTTTCCTGTAGCCATAGCCACGGCCACATCGGTTGAGCCCATTCCTGTAGCAAAGGCGGCCAAAGCACCGGAGGTACATGTATGGGAATCGGCACCAACCAGAATGTCGCCAGGATTTACATAACTTTCGGCCAATATCTGGTGGGAAATCCCTTCCGAGATTTCGGAAAGTCTCGCTCCCGTCTTTTTAGCGAATTCTCTTAATTCCCTATGGGAATTGGAGAGCTCCTGCCGTGGACTGGGAACAGCGTGGTCAAGGAAAATAAATGTCTTTTCTGGAGCATATATTGCATAATCTTTCTCCTGGGAAGGCTTCCTCGAAGTCCCCTTCCTCTTCAGTTCTCTTAACTGCCTAACAGCTAGGGGCCCGGTGCCGTCCTGAACCATACAGAGGTCTACAGGGACAACTACAATATCACCCGCATTTACCTCCCTTCCCAAACGGGAGCCAATAATTTTTTCAGAAATAGTCTTAGCCATACCTTCTCCTCAAAATGCGAAAAGAGATTTTTCATAAACCTCTTCTATCCGCCGCAACATATGCGCCAGGTCATACTTCGGATAGACCATCTTTCGGCCTTCCGTCCCCATTCTCTTGGCCAATTCCCTGTCCCTAATCAGCCTAATGACTCTGTCGGCAAATCTTTCTATATCGTGGGGCTCCACCAGGAACCCATTTACTCCCTCAATAATTGCTTCTTTTGCACCATCTACGGCCGTGGCTACAATTGGCTTCCCTGAAGCCATAGCTTCAGCGAATACGATAGGTAGTCCCTCCCAGAGAGAAGTAAGTACCAAAATATCAATAATTTGCATTATCTCAGGTACATCCCGTCGCCAGCCAGCCAGAATAACCCTGTCTGTGAGATTGAACCTCTTTATCAACTTCTCAACTTTCCCCCTTAACTCACCATCTCCCACCAGGAGGAACCTCGCGGAAGGCAATACCTGGCTAACACGATGGGCAAGAAAGATGAAATCCTGGGGAGCCTTTTGTGGCTTGAAACAGGCAACCATTCCCACCACTGGCGATTTTGAATTAATTCCAAATTCTCTTTTTTTCTGGTAAAAATTAACTTTTATTTCAGAGAATGCTTTAAGATTCGTAGCGCAGTGAACCACTTCATACTGGCCTTCTTTTCCAATCCGATTAGCCAGGCCCTTCTTTACATTTTCCGAAGACACCACTATCAACTTGTTTGTAATCCAGGCAGTAACCCTCTCCAGCCAGATGAAGGCTTTCCTTATCCACCACTTCTGATACTCATTGAAGCCAAAACCATGGTATGTATGAAAAATATGTCGTACACCGGCAAAATGGGCTGCCCATCGGCCAAGGATTCCTGCTTTGGAGGAGTGCGTATGCACCAAATCGATACCCTCCGACCTCAGGATGGTCCATAACTTTATTATAGTGGTAACATCTTGCACAGGACTCACCATCCGCATCAGTTCGGGAAGAAAGATTGACCTTATCCTGGGATTCTTCTTCACTTCTCTGTCCAGAATTCCCCCGCATCCAGAGATTAGAATGGGGTCATATTTATCTCGGTTCAGGTTCTCCGTGGTATAAAGCGCGATTTCTTGCGCCCCTCCCAGTTCGAGCTTGGTGATAATTGTGGCTACCTTGTACTTTTTCATCTATATACTCATTATCTTTCTAATCCACTCTATCTCTTCGATTAGACCCTTTTTCAAGTCATATCTCGGATTGTATCCCAGAATCCTGTTTGCTTTTCCTATATCCGCCCAGGTGGCCTCCATATCTCCTTTCCTCTTTTCTAAATAACTAATTCGTGCCCTTTTCCCGATAATTTCTTCCAGCAATCTTAATGCAACATTTAGAGATATGTAACTACCACCACCTATGTTAAAGACCTCTCCTGTACAGCCCTTGTTCATGACCAGAATATTGGAATCCAAAGCATCCTCAATATAGGTGAAATCTCGGGTCTGGTTTCCATCTCCATATATGGTAACCTCTTCTCCTTTCAACATTCCTCTTATGAACCTGTGAAAAGCCATATCGGGTCTCTGTCTCGGCCCGTAGACAGTGAAATATCTCAAGGATACAATAGGAACCCCGAATCCCTTCCAGTAAGAGTAACAGAGATTCTCAGAGGCTAACTTGGAAACACCGTATGGAGAGACGGGCGCAAGCAATCTATCTTCCCTCATCGGCAACTGGCAATTTCCATATACCGAGGAAGATGAGGCAAAGATAAACGACTTTAGGGAAACTTTCCTTGCTGACTCAAGCAATCTCTGTGTCGCCAGAATGTTATCGTTCAAGTATGTCTCAAAGCGCTTCCCCCAACTAGCAAGAACGCCGGGCTGGGCAGCATGGTGGAAGACAAAACCAACCCCCTCCAATAACTTATCCACATCTACATGCAAAATATCTTCCCTTACCAGAGTAAAACTTTTCGCTTTAAGAAGATTCTGCACATTGCCTTCCTTTATTTTTCGGTCATAGTAATCTGTAAAGGAATCTATTCCAATAACATTGAAACCCAGCTTGACCAACCTTTCAGCAAGATGGGAACCAATAAATCCCGCGCATCCCGTAACCAGGCAACGCATTTCTGCCTCTCCAATATTTAAAGGGTAACCAACCTACCCTGGCCGGGCACTCTTCAGAGTGCCTTTTTCTACAGTTCTGAGGCTATCCCTTCCGCGACTTCTTTTCCTTCTAAAATCGCCTCCTCCATAGTAGAGTACTTCCATCCCCCATACCTTCCCACCGAGTAGATATTCTTATTTCTCAAATAATTCTGGATTATTTCCACGCTTCCATCTCGACTCCTATCGTAGATAACATAAGCAAAAGGAATAGCAATGGGCCGGGAGAAGAGAATCTCATCTTCTCTTTCCAGAATTCCAGCCTTAATCAAGTCCCTCTTCGCCTGGGCAATAAGTCTTCCCATCCTCTCCCGTGTCAACTCTCCCGACCTATAGGCAATTTCAACATAAAGAGAGCTTGTCCCACGAGGACACATCTTCTCCGAAAATTTCCTGGGAAAGCCAACCCGATAGAACACATATTTCCTCTCAGGGAAATAGACCCAATGTCCACGGTCTATATCATCTCGTTTTACTCCCATATTTATATTTAGAACTGAGTTATGCTTCAGTTTCAAAGCAGCATCCCTAATTCTTCTTGGCACATTCTCCATTATGTCCAGGATAAGTTCCGGAAGCGGGACTGTGGATACGAGGAATTGAAAATTTTCTTTAATCTTTCCTCCATTAAAGTAGGCCTCTTTCCCCCAAATTTCTACTTTAGAAAGGGCTCTTCCCAATCTCAAATTCCTAATACTTCTGGCAAATGCATCTGGTAACTTCTGAATTCCACCCCTTCGAGGATAGTAGAAATAAACATTATATCCGAAACCCTTTCTTTGTTCACTTAAAGCTCCACGCACCACTTCTTCTATGGTTGGCGAAGGTACAAATTTGGGGTTCAATTTTAGCCATCCACAAGTTAACTTTCGAGGATGGACCGTCCATATCTTCTGATTGTAAGGAATCATGAAATGTTTAGCAATACCCTTCCCAAAATTTCGCAATATCCAGTCATTAAACGACTCTTCAGCATAGTCTCCCCTCGAATAAAGAGAGTTACATTTGGCATCAATAAGCCCGAAGACGCACTCCTTTACCACTTCTGGTTCTAATCCGTATGTATTTGCCTGGAACGGATATCTTGTGTAGACACCTTTTGAATAGATCCAGGAATCTCTCTTATGAATTTTAAGATTGTCCTTCAAAAGAGACCTTGCCAATTCTTTTGTATATTTTCCCTTCAAATGTAGAAGATGGCCTAAAATATCGAGAGTAAATGTTCCTTTAAGACCGGGCCATATTATCTCTTCCGACCGACATAAGCCACCAACTCTATTCTCTTTCTCATAGATTGAGTAGTCTATCCCACCCATCTTTTCCAGATGGAAAGCAGCACTTAACCCGGTCAAGCCTGCTCCTATTATCAACACTCTTCCAGCCATCATGCCACCTTGACATAAATCAATCGGGTCGCATAAAGTATAGCAAAAGCTATGATTCCTGCATATATGATAACTGCGTGTTCAAATTCAACGACGGTAATTATAAATGCTGTAAGTCCCAAGATTATTGAAAGATAATAATTAATCAGAACAACCATCTTCTTGTCATACCCCATCGCCTCAAGTCTAAAAGCAAAATGGTCAAGGCTTCCCGCAAATATCGACTTCCCCTTAAGCATCCGGAAAAATATGACTAGAAGTGTGTCGTATATTGGGATTCCCAGAACAAGAAATGGGGCAAAGAGTCCAATGTTATTTATTGTTGTATAGCTTTCCCCCAGAGATATAGCAGATAAGATGAATCCAATAAAAAGGCTGCCAGCATCCCCCATAAATATCTTTGCCGGCTGCCAATTATATCTTAAGAAGCCGAGGCAGCCTCCTGCCAGAGCTAAGGCAGCAAAGTTAACATATATCTTTTCGGTGGGAAGCGCAATGAAGGAGAAGGCAAGACCAGCAATGACTGCAACCCCAGCAGCCAAGCCATCCATAATATCGATAATATTTATGGCATTAGTAATGGCCACAATCCAGAAAATAGTCAAAAAAATGGATAGGGAAAGATTAGAGACAAATTCTATTCTGATATCGTAGATGATAAGGATGAGGCTGCCAATGAATTGTCCGAAAAACTTTACTCTGTAGTCAAGCTTCCATATATCATCAATGAGCCCTAAGACCATTATCAATGTTCCTCCATAGAAGATACCCCGGAGGTTATGCAGAGTACCGCTAGGAAAATGGGTGAGAAGCCTGACTCCCAAAAGAGTGATAATAAAACTGACCCAGATGGCTAGTCCCCCCAGATACGGAGTTGGTTTCTGGTGAATTTTCAGGTTGGGGACGGGCCGATCGAGAATTCCAAACTTAATTGCGATTCTCCTGAATAAAGGAGTTACCGAGTAAGCTAATGCTAAAGCGAAGAAGAATGCTACAATATAAGAAACCATGGTTAACCCTCCACATATCTCTCCAGATATTTGATTCTATTGCGGGCTACCTCAGTCCATATACTTTCAGGATGGTTTAGGGAAACTAAACCATATGCGCTTTTTGCTTCCTGCCAGCTCTTCAACTTTTCATAACACTGGCCTATATAGAATTGGGCGTAATCGGCATAGCCGTATTGACTGTAGTTCTCTATGAATTTCCTATAGGCTTCGATTGCTTCCTCCCACAGTTCCAGTTTGCGAAAACATTCACCAATCTTAAATTGCCCATTTGCCACATATCTATTCTGGGGAAACTTCTGCATAAGATTCTGATACTCCTCAATTGCTTTCCTATAATCTTTCAGCTTGAAATGGTATATGTCTCCCAGGAAATATGAGGCCTCGCTGGAAAGGCCTGATTGGGGATATCTCTCAATAATGTCACGCAAATTTTGAATGCTCTTTTCATATTTAGCCTGGCCAAAATACCTTTCTGCCAGAATATAATCATTTAACGCCTGAGGATACCTGAGATTCTTCCCCACGAGCTCCAGCCTCTCTCTGGCTATGGGTGCCCATTTGGATTGGGGATATCTCTTGAGTAATTCCTGATACACCTCGCAGACTCTCTTGTGGTCGAATTTCTCAAAGAAGAGAATATTTCCCAAATTGAACATGGTTTCTTCGTGAAAGGAAAAATCGGAGAATTCCCGCACTATCTCCCCATAGCAATCAATCGCTTTCTTAAGGTATTGTGTCCCTCTATGGGGATTATCATGGTAGAATTGGGCAAGAAGCCATTTACCCCAGGCTTTTACTTCCCTATCCTTGGTCGTTCTGACACATTCCTCGTATTCGCAAACCAAGTGTCTCTCTCCTTGCGGGTCTTTGGAAACAGGCTCTATTCTCTTTCTTATATTTTCTTCCACTTTCCTGAGGATTCTCTTCTTGGAAGCCAAGCGGGATAGTCTCTTCAGAAGACTATATAATATAATAAAGAGACCAGAAATTACAACTGCAATTATTGCTAATTCAATATTTACAATATTAGTGATTAGCGAAAAGATTTTCTGAACCACTCAACAGTCTCCTCCAGGCCCTCGTCGAATCCAATTTCAGGTGAGTAATGGAGGGCCTTCTGGGCAAGAGAAATATCTGCCAGGGAATGTCTGACATCACCCTTTCGGACATTCTCGTATTTTGGCTCTATCTGACTGCAAAGGATTCTATTCAGTTTCCGCACCAAATCATTTATACTAATACTCCTGCCACAAGCAATATTGAAAACTCCTCCCTTAGCTCCTTTTGCCTTGCATGCTTCTATATTCGCCTGTACAACATTATCTATGAAGGTGAAGTCTCGCGATTGTTCGCCATCACCATATATAGGAGGGGAGTTTCCTTTCAGCATTAAGGCTATGAATTTGGGAATGACTGCGGCATATTGGGAAGCAGGGTCTTGTTTAGGACCAAAAACATTGAAGTAACGGAGACAGACTGTCTCCACTCCATAGACGGAATTGTATATCCGACAATATTCTTCCCCAATTAACTTACTGACTGCATAAGGTGATTGGGGATTTGGTCTCATTCCTTCTTTTTTAGACAGGGTGGGAGTATCTCCGTAAACTGAGGAGGAAGAGGCATAAATGACTCTCCTGACTTTGGCCTCTTGTGAGGCCATTAGGATATTTAAGGTTCCCAGAATATTGACGCTATTTGTGACAAGAGGCTCTCTTATCGACCTCTCTACAGAAGGCAAAGCTCCCTGGTGGAGCACGAAATCTATTCCACGCACTGCTTTCCTGACAATTTCCAGGTCTCTGAGGTCGCCTTCAATCAGTTCGATATTTCCTCTAAAATCTGCAATATTTTCTCTTCTCCCAGTGGAGAAGTCGTCTACCACTCTGACTTTCTCACCCATTCTCACCAGTTCTTGGGAAATGTTTGAGCCAATAAATCCTGCTCCACCGGTCACTAAATACGACGGCAATCTCTCCTCCCTTCCCTAATGATATTACAGCTTAACTATCTTTTTATTTTTTATTCCTTTAGTTGCATTTCTCGAATCGACAACCAGCCTTGCGTTCTTCACAATTTCCCTATAATTATAGTTACTATGGGCAGTCGTAATTACCACGCAATCTGCATTTTTTAAGGATTTACTCGTCAGACGAATCGATTTCGTTCCCTCAATCTGGGCCACATAGGGGTCATTATAGGCCACCTTTGCTCCTTTCTCTTTGAGAAGCCTCATAACATCTAAGGCAGGAGATTCCCGTGTGTCAGAAACATTGCTCTTATAGGTTACGCCCAAAATGAGAATCTTAGAGCCTCTTATGCTTTTCCTCCTCGCATTCAATGCAGCATCAACCTTACCCACCAGAAACTCTGGCATTTTGCTATTTATCTCCCCGGCCAGTTCAATGAACCGGGCATAAAAGTTTAGCGCCTTAAGTTTCCAAGAAAGGTAATGGGGGTCCACGGGTATACAGTGGCCTCCCAATCCAGGTCCCGGATAGAAAGGCATAAAGCCAAACGGCTTCGTTGCCGCTGCGTCTATAACCTCCCAGGTATCCAATTTCAGTCTGTCGCATATGAGTGCTATCTCGTTCACCAATCCCACATTGACAATGCGAAAGGTATTTTCAAGAAGCTTTACCATCTCGGCAGATTCCGTTGAAGAGACGGGAACCACCTTATCAATTATCTGCTCATAGAGGGTAGTGGCGATATCGGTACATCGCTTTGTAATACCACTCACAATTTTTGGTGTATTCTTTATCGTATGGATCTTGTTTCCCGGGTCCACCCGTTCCGGGGAGAAAGCCAAGAAGAAGTCCCTTCCTACTCGAAGATTTCTTGCTTCCAGCCGAGGAAGAATAACTTCCCTTGTGGTGCCGGGATAGGTAGTGCTTTCCAAGATTACCAACTCTTCTCGATGCAAATATTTAGCAACCTCTTCTACAGCAGAAATAATATAGGAGATATCAGGGTCTCTGGTTTTGCGCAAGGGAGTAGGGACACAGATGCTAACTGCATCAATCTCTCTTAACAGACTGAAATCGGAAGTTGCTTGCAATCGCTTGTTCTTTACCAATTCCCATAGCTCCTCCTCACGGATATCCTTAATGTAGCACTTTCCCTGATTGACCATATCCACTTTGTCTCTGTCAACTTCAATGCCCTTGACTTCAAAACCTGCCTTCCCAAACTCCATTGCCAGCGGCAGTCCCACATATCCTAACCCCATAACGCCGATCCTTGCCCTACGACGAATAATCTTTTCTCTCAAACGCATCTATCTTCCTCCTGAAAAGAACATTTTCCTAACAGTTTCGTAAGCCAAAGCTATAAAAAACCTCGGGTCCTTAAAAAGCCTCCTTACTACTCTCTCATAGAAAGTGGGAGGATTTCTAAAGAAGAGTTCTAAACGAGAAATGAAGTTAACTCTGGAAACCATCTTCTCCACTTCTTCGGGAGTAAACTCGGGAGTAGAGATTTGACCTCTGCGAGACCTGATTACCCTGAAATTGAAATTTGGCCCAAGATATTTTTCTCGCTGACAGATTTCGTAAAGGCGGGTCCCTGGATGGGGAGTGGCAATGGTGATATTGAGGTTATCCGCTCTCAACTTTCGAGCAAAATCCAATGTCTTTCTAATCTGTTCCTTAGTCTCTCCGGGGAAACCCACCACAAAAAATGTATCTATTCCCATCCCTAATTTTCTGCAGAAATTGATTATTGGCTCCACTTTCCGAAGGTCGAGGGGCTTCTGAATAATACTGTGGAGAACATAGTCATCGGCAGATTCTATACCCAGGCTTATCTTGTAGCACCCACTCTCCTTCATTTTCATCAACAATTCTTCATCGAGAGCCCAAATCGCAACACCGTTTGGTGTTGTCCATAGAAGGTCAAACTTTCTTTCAATCATACCATTGAAAATGCGAATAGCCCTCTCTCTATCGAATGTCAGGTTGTCGTCGTAGAATTGTAGTTCTCTTATCCTGTATTTCTCTATCAGGAATTCTATCTCATTTATGACATTTTCTGCTCCCCGGGCTCTATATTTTCTGCCCCAAACTGTATGTATGGAACAGAAAATACAATTAGCCGGACAGCCCCTCGATGTGGAAAGACAAGTATTCGGCAATCTGCGGGCAGTAGTTCCCATTGGAGTATTTATTCCAAAATATCTTTCCATGGGAAGCAGATGTCTCGCTGGGAAAGGAAGTCTGTCCAAATTTTGAATGTAACTGGCCTTGGGCAAAATTCTTACACTTCCATTTTCTCTATAAGCTATCCCATCCATCCCCGAAAAGTCGCTTCCCCTCTCCAATTTTCTAAGAAGCTTATTAACCGTATCTTCTCCCTCTCCGATTACTACAAAATCAACATTTCCGTCTTCCATTACCAACCCGGGAAGAGCTGAGCCGTGGGCTCCTCCAAATATAGTAATTATATCCGGATTCACTTCCTTGGCAAGGAGAATAACTCTATGAGAATTTTCGGCCTGAGTAGAAAAAAGGCAAGAGACTCCCAGAACATCGGGGCCAAATTTTTCTATCTCTTTCTTTATGTCATCGAAATCTAGGCCATATCTCTTAAAATCTCTATCGATAGTCTGTTCATTTTCAAAACCTTCTGCAATGGTGTCGAGTATCTTCACATCGTAGTCCCTTTCTAAGACGCCAGCAAGATAGGCGAGGCCAAGCGGAGGCTGAGCAGTCTTCGGCTCAATCTTTAATATGTCGTAAGGGGGTTGAATAAGTAATATTTTGCGTATCTTTCTTGAAATCAAGGTTTTCTACTCCCTCTTTTCTGAAAAAATAACTCCTCATAAAGGCTTTCCGTCTCTTCTACCATTCTTTCTATGGTAAACTCCTCCTCAACTCTTCTCCTTCCCTCCTCTCCCATCCGTCTCCTCAAACTTTCATCCCTCAATAATCTAACTATTCGCTCAGCCAGAATTTCTGGGTCTCTCGCCGGAACCAGAAAACCGGTGGTTCCGTCAAGTACCACTTCTGGATTTCCTCCCACATTGGTTGCCACTACCGGCTTGGACATTGCCATTGCTTCCAGGATAACAGTGGGCAATCCCTCCCACAATGTGGACAAAGCAAAGATATCAAAAAGAGTCAAGATGCGAAATACATCCGCTCTATAACCAATAAAGCTAATCTTATCTCTTAATCCTAATTCTGTCGCAAGGCAAGCCAACTTCTGGCGCTGGGGGCCATCTCCAACAATTAGAAAATGTACTTTAGGGTATTCTGTGACCACAATCTTTGCCGCACTCAAGAAATATTCGTGTCCTTTCTCCTTTGCCAGCCGAGCCACCATACCCACAATAGCTACATCAGGATTCAACCCGAACTCTTCTCTTTCTATCGGCTCAACTCTTGTCCTATTGAGCGCGATTCCGTTACGGATTGTTACTATTTTTCGAGGATTAATTCTGGCTTTTCGAATAATATATGTCTTTACCGCATCGGAAACTGCCGTGAACTTATCTATAAGGAATGAAGTTAGCCTCTCAAGCAAAAGGGGGCACTCCCTGGTTACCTCTATCCCTCTCATAGAGGAGACTACAATTGGTACTCCAGCCAATCTTGCAGCTATGCGGGACAATATGTTCGCACGAAAAAGATAGGAGTGGACAATATCAATTTTTCTTTTCTTCATCAGTATGACCAATATGATGATTGCCCTCAGGCTATCAAGAAAGATTAGGAGGCCAGGGCCTTTAGGCATGTTTAAGTATTCAACTTCAATATTTCTTTCTCTCAATTCATGTGACAGGACTCCTGGTCCTTTTAGACAGCAAACCAAAGGATTATATCTGGCAGCACTTAGGAACGGCAGAAACTGAATGAACATCTTCTCCGTTCCCCCCACAGTTAAACCCGGAACAACCTGTAGTATGTTAATCCGTTCTTGTTCCATCGCCACTAAATATAAAGTCTACCAACAAAGTCCTTAGGGCAAATAAACTACCTCAGCTTACCTTCTATGCGGTAACTCAAGGCGACCATTCTCGCAAATTTCTTTCTCTCCAGCCATCTTTCAAATCTTTCCGTTCCTTTCGATACTTTATGTCCTATAGAAGATAAATTTGGAATAAAGTATGTAAACTCTATATAGCCAACAGCATAGCCAGCATCCTTGAGCACCTTTGCAATCTCTCCAATACTAAATAATCTTTCCACGGCATAACCAACCTTGCAGCCCCTCCCTGTTTCCTGTACAAATCGGGATTTCCACGACCAGTGTCCTGTCTTAAGAAAGCGCTTGACCAGTAGATAGAGATTACTTCCGTTTCCTTCGGAGATTATAACTCTACCTCCAGGGTTCAGCCTTTCATAAAGCAACTCCAAAAATTGCTCGGCTGGATGAATGTGAGAAATCGATTCGTTCATCCAGACTACATCAAACTTCGTCTCCTTAATAACCTCAAATACATTGGCAGGAATAAATTCTACTTTTCCCCTCATCAAGTCTTTGTAGAATATCTTTCTTTTCTCAGCGATTTTAAGTCTTTCTTTGTTTAAATCCACACCCAGGACATTTGCTCCAAAAATGGAGAAGAGAATAGATTCTGAACCCAACCCGCACCCCGCATCGAGAATAAGAGGCCTCTTTAGAGTGGGGAGCAAATTCGATATGTAGCCCAGCCGGCTACTGTATAGCCTCTCATATAGATGCTGCCTGATTCTGTTTTTTAATGGGCCATAATACTTGCGAAAAATTTTCAGCTCCTCAGAATTCAAGAAATGGTTCTCACCATCGTATTCTCTCTTTAGAGAAGAACAGAAATCGTCAATAATCTCTTGAGAATCTCTCACCTTCCCTCCCAAAGCGAAATCTCAAATACAACTGTTCCACCGCCAGTAATTTCACAGGGGTCGAGGCACTGAACACAGGCTTTTCCTTCCCTATTGGCAAGTCCCAATCTTTCTGGAGGAACGCCGTTATACAGAGCGTTATAGTATGGCAAAATCGAAGCCAACGAATGCATACAGATATGGGTAGTCTCCTTTAAGTTTAGCTTATAACCTTCGTCTAACACGATGGTGTCTCCAAGGCTATATACGGGGCACCTTCCTCTAATTTCTACTACCTTGATTATCAATTCTCCAACCATAGCCCCTCGCAGCTCTATTACCATCGTAAGGCCTATGGAGAATTTCTACCTATAAAGCGATATTTGAGTAATGTCCATATCGCCTGTAGTCCGTCTTTCCACCTTATCTTCTTTCCTTCTTCCATTGACCTCGGATAGTAACGGATGGGAACCTCATGGATTTTGATTCCTTTTCGCAATATCTTGGCTGTGACTTCAGGACAGAACTCAAATCGTTTACATTTCAAATCTATGCTTTTCAAAATATTAACTTTGAACACCTTATAGCAAGTCGGTTCATCTGTTATATTCGAACGGTAAAGAAGGTTTGTTAGCCAACTCAGGAACTTTCCCCCGAGAGCATAACGGTAATAAGATATCTTATTCTCCTTAAGAAGTTCTCTGGAGCCATATACCACATCCGCTCTCCCTTCTATAATTGGCTTGCTCAACCCATAGTAGTCTTCAGGTTCGTATTCCAGATCCCCGTCCTGAATTATTATTATATCTCCCGTCACATATCCCAGGGCCGTCCGTATCGCCGTACCCTTCCCCATGTTCTTGTCATGGTAAATAACCTTAATACTATTATCGTTCATGTACTTCAACGCCTCTCTTGTGCCATCCGTGGAACAGTCATCCACAATTATAATCTCTTTATCCATATCTACTTTTGTTATTTTATTTAGAATCTTAACTATAGTATCTTCTTCATTATAAACTGGCATTATAATGGATAGCTTCAAACGCCCAACTCCTATTGATTACACCCGAATTTTCGACCTTTCCATCCGCTCCGCTATTTTCATCTTCTGGAGAATAGAGTTTAAGCTGATTACTGCAAAAATTATCATGTAGGGCATAATCGGCAACCGGTACCTTATTTGCGACCAAAAAATCATATGCAAGAATGTAAATGAAAGTATCACGCCATAAAAGAATACAAACCGTCTCCATTTACTGAAAGAAATCACAATTCCGGCTATACTAAATGGTACGATTAAGCCGTAGGAAAACAAACTTATGAGGACCAAGAGAGTCGTGGAATATTCATATTGATAGATGTCGGCGGTGTGCGGATACAATCTCCAGAATTTAAGAAATTTTCGCAGCGCTAAGTTCACCATATACCTCGGATTGTTCCTCATAAATAGTATAGCTTCCCTGGTAAAGTAGTCATTTCTCTTTACCTCATTCAATTCTTCTCCTTTCAATAATACCGGATTTGTTTGCCTCTCCTCGTCCATCCGCCTTTCATGCTGGGCAGCGAATAGCAAGCTTCCATCCAATAATGTCGCACCTAACTGGGTTGCCCCGGGGATAATTCTATGAAAGACCACATAGTTCCTAATTATCCAGGGCGACAAAGTCAAAACGAAAAGAAAGAAAAAGACAGCAAGATTTTTATATGTCGAGAACTTCCTGGTTCCCAAATTTATCAGGAAGCCCAAAATGGCAAAAGGGAAGAAAACAAAAGCTGTCGGCTTGCAAAGACCACTCAATCCCATCAGAACTCCACTCAAACCAAAATTCATGCCAATAGGTTTCTCCATGGCAATAATGAGACAATATATAGTAACTGCCAGGAGGAATGTAAACAATGTCTCCACAAGTAAATATCCTGTGTAATAGATAAAGAATGGATAGAATACGCAAATAATTGCAGAAACATATCCCAGATTCTTATCAGATATTTTCTTGCCGATGAAATAGACGACCACACAACTTAAGCTACCAATTATTGATTGGATTATCCTTACCGCAAGATAACTGTGCCCGAAGACAGAGTATATTGCTGATAAGAAAAGTGGATATAAAGGAGTCTTTAGTGCCGTAGGAACGCCAGGCTCAAAAGCGTATTGGCCATATCTTAGAATATTCAATCCTAATATATCGAATCCTTTTGCATCATCAATAGGAAGATTCCCTTTCAAATAGAAAGCATAAAGGATTCCCAAGAAGCACGCCAGTAAGAATAGAGTTAATAGGAATAAGTATTCATTTCTTACCAAGCCGTCACTAATCTTTATCTCAGAGTTCCTTCTCATCAGCCCTCCCTAAGATGTCGACTCTGAACCGATAGAACTATAATCAATAATTTCAAGCAGTAAGCTCCCAATGATTCCCTATTTATTACCGGTAGAAGATATTATCAGCTAACAAATAGGTTTAATGCGATTCGCATAACCAAATTCCTAACACCAATAGATTCCAAAGCCGAAAGCCATGCGGCCCGCCATTAGCCCGGTTGGCTTTCACCAATTCCTCAACAAAAGGCATATCAAACCATTCCCTAAATCCATCGTTATGGAGAACATAGTCCTCGACGAGGGGAAATAAGTCCTGTACAATCCATTGATTAACAGGAAAGGCAAAGCCTCGTTTCTTGCGGTAAATAATTTCTCGCGGTAAATATTTTTCATCAATTTTTTTTAACAAATACTTAGACTCTCCACGATATAACTTGTATTCTAATGGAATTTGGGCAAAGAATTCAATAAGCTTATGGTCTAAGAAAGGCGACCTGACCTCTAAAGAATGGGCCATTGAGCCTATGTCCATCTTAACCAATAAGTCGTCAGGAAGATAACTCTGAATATCTGCCCATAAGAGTCTTTCTTCAAATTCAGAAGCATATATGCCCATATTGGAAATAAAATTTCTTATTCTCTTCTCCCTGAGACCGGATTCGAGATTCTTCTTGAACTCCTGTCTATATAGCTTTTCTTTAAACTGTCCCCACCAGAAGTCATCGTAACTCAAGACCTTATACTCTGGCACTAATCCCCGCAATATCCTCTGATTTAACCTCCATCCGTCAAGAAAGAAATTCACCAGACTAAATATCTTCTTACGAAGTTTTACCGGCAATTCCATATAGGTTCTAATAACCTTTCCTAACCTGTATTTGTCGTAGCCAAGACAGAGTTCATCCCCGCCATCGCCACTCAGTGCTACACTAACATATTGTCGCGCTTTCTGACATATATAATAGGTGGGAATCATTGATTTGTCAGCAAAAGGTTCGCCGTATTGTAAGACAATCTTGGGTAAATCGTCTTGAATATCTGATGTCACAATAAGCTCATAGTGTTCTGTACTACAAATCTGACTAACTTTTCTGGCATAGGGTAATTCATTAAAATCTTCCTCTCTAAATCCAACCGAAAATGTCTTTACTGGATGGTCAGAAAGCCTTGCCATAAAATATACTACAAGACTGGAATCAACTCCTCCGGAGAGTAGCGCTCCTAAAGGTACATCCGATAGCATTCTTTTCTTAACCACCTCACAAATTTTTTCCTCTGCCTCTTCTATTGCCTCTGGAAAAGAAATGTTCAGTTTCTTACAGTAGTTAATATCCCAATACCTTTTCTCATCAAATCTCTGTGAATCGACCAAAATATAGTGGCCGGGATTGAGCTTTCTAATCCCCTTGTAGATGGTCCAGGGAGAAGGAATGTACTGATATTCCAAATATAGGTCGAGCGCTTCAAAATCGATTGAAAAGTCGATGTCCGGAATTACTTTCAGAGCATTTATCTCAGAGGCAAAGACGATCCTGTCTTTCGATAGAGCATAATACAAAGGCTTCTCTCCCAACCTGTCTCTCGCCAAAAAAAGCTGTTGCTTCTTCGCATCCCAAATTGCAAATGCAAACATTCCTTCCAAATATTGTAGGGAACCAACCCCATAATCTTCGTACATGTGAACTAAAACTTCGCTGTCGGTTCGGGAATAAAATGCGTGGCCATTGCGCATTAACAATTCCCGTAACTCCCTAAAATTATAAACCTCGCCATTAAAAACAAGAATAACTTTTCCACCCTCATTAAAGATTGGCTGCCTTGCTTTTGGAGACAAATCGATAATGCTTAGTCGTCTATGGCCAAGCCCAATCTTTCCATCCACAAAGATACCAGAATCATCTGGCCCACGATGAACCAGTTTCTGGCACATCTTTTCTATCGAATCGGGCCTAACTTTTTTCCCATCAAAATGGAATACACCTGCTATTCCACACATTGTTCCTCATCCATTGCTTATAATTCGGTATCTTTTCGGTAGCAACCCTTGTATCAACCTCAAATCTTCCTCTGTTAAATTGTGCCTGAACAAAAGAATAAAAATGGCTAATCCTAATAATAGATAGAGAGGAAAAAGAAGAATATTGTAATATACCAGTTGTAATGAAATGACCAATACGCTGGCTACAAGTGCAGTTGGCAAAATATCCCTGAAAACTTCCCAATCAAGTTTCGTTTTACTCAATTTCCCCAACAAATAATAGGCAAAGAAGCTCGCTCCAAGAAAAGAGAGAAGCCTCGCTATAGATATGCCTACAATCCCAAATAGGCCAATGAACACTAAACATAAGGAAAGATTTAACACCCCGCGAATAGCCTCCGACCTAAGAGTGTGCTTGGGCTCTCCAATTACATATACCCCAGAAACAGTCAATGAATAGACTGCCGAAGGGATTAATGCCAAGGCAAGAACTACTAAAGCGGGCAAAGCACTGAGGTATTTCTCGCCGCCATAGATTTCCAGCAATGCATAAGAGGAGACAGCAACAAAGCATGACATCGGAACTACAACAAAAAATAGATATCGCGAAGCCCTGTATATTGCGTTTTCTATCTTTTCCAGACCATACGCCTTCAATTCAGCAATTTTTACACCCACTGGCCTCATAATAGCGTCGATAATCAAACTTAAATAGTCAAAAAATCGTCGCGCCACATAATAGGTAGCAAGCTGTTCGGGTCTTAAGAATATTCCAATAACGAACTGGTCTCCTTGTTGCGCAGCAAAGTTGCTGTAGGCATTGCCATAAAATGGTAAAGAGTAAATGAGCAATTTCTTTATCGGATAAAAGCCGGACTTTATTCTTACTAAATTCCGCGAAAGAAAAATAATAAAACAGAAAAGAAAGAACTCACAAACTATGACAACCCCTATATAAGTCTTAACCCCACCAATCAAATATCCAGCCAGTGCTAAAATTTTTATTACTATTCCTTGCACCACCCTCACCAAACTATATTTTCCAAATTCCTGTAATGCGGCAAGTAGTTGCTCTCCATCCTCATATAGCTTATAGACTATCACATTGGCAGAAATTATAGCTATTATGCTAGAATACTCCACCGTCTTGAAGAAAATTTGCGAAATCTGTTTTGAGAATATACAGATTACCGAAGCCGCAATCAATGAGAACAAAAAATGTGTAATTATTCCCGACTTCGCCATTGCCGATGCTGTCTTTCTATCGTTCTCAGCAATAAGTTTAGGTATTTCTTTCATAAGTGTGGGATTAATTCCAAGCCCACTGAACATCGCTCCTAAACTGGTAACAACTGCCAGGACAGATAGCGATGCCAATTCAAGCTTGGTGAAAAGCCAGGTTATGGCTATGAAATAGAAGACCGAAAATATATTGGTAGACAGTTCGGCAGTCAATGTTTTCGCAGAATCCTTAACGACTTTGGTTGAAATATCTATCACTGTTCCTTCCTAGCAATTATAACCATAGTCGAACTCAAAGCTGGAAAAATATTACTTACTTCCTTGACAATCTTATAAGAAAGAATATAAATCAGATTCACAGCATAATTGACTTTTAAGTATAGGCAGCCAAAAAATCGCGGCAGCCTCTCGTAAATCGGGAAAATCTTGCTAAAATCTGAGAGGTACAAATATGAACTATGAACTATTTGGAAATTATTTCCAACGTGCCATAACTTCAATCTATCAAGACGAAAAATCTTGTGAAGGTCGTATGTTTCCCTACTAAAAAACCTCTGCATATATCCCGAAAGCCCCCCCATATTCGGGCATACAGTTATTATCATTCCGTCTTTGCGAAGCAACCTAGCAAAAATTTCCAAGATTTTTTCAGGCTCAGTAAAATGTTCTATGACTCCAAGTGATATTAGAATATCGAAAGAATTATGCAAAGATACCGGCAATTCATTAATAAAGTTGAGATGCCAGATTTTGCCACTACAACCCAAGGCCTGGAGATTTTCTTTAGCCTTTTTCACTCCTATCTCGGAGTAATCAATTCCAAAAACCTTATATCCAAACCTGCGAGAAAAATAGGGTAACCACTTAGAACCACCACAACCCATTTCTATAACGCTAAGACCCCTTTGCCTGGGAAGAAACTTTTCCAGAAGCTTCATAAGCTCAAAGTCAAAGAGTAGATGGGGGTCGGGGAGAAGAGCCATCTGGCGACGCACAAAACTCTTATCCCAAAATTCCTTCTTGCTTAGCACCATCAATTTTCCTAAAATATAAAAATATTTTCCGGCTTCTCATTCAGAAGATAAATCCTATACCATATCTCCAGAGCCAATAACCTGAGAACCTGCATTCCTCTCCTATCCCTGTCGTAATCGCCACCTGCAAACAGATTTTCGACATACTCCTTTCTGAATAGTCCGTTCCTTATCCATTCCCCACCCACTAAGAAATTTTTGGTCTCCATTCCATATTTTCTTAACAGTAAACTTGGCCATGAAATATTATAGCCAAAGCCAAACTTTTTAATATACAATAGTTCTCTAGGGACTTTTCTCTCCATTACTTTTTTAACAATATATTTACACCCTTTCTCACTAAGCCCTCTTACTCTCATATTAGTGGGTAAAGACGCAGCAAACTCTATAATTTTATGGTCCAAAAACGGTGACCTGATTTCAACTGCATTAGCCATTGCTGACGCATCCGTATTCACAGTCAAACCGTGAGCATAAGTTAACATTAACGCTAAGTAGCTATACCCATCTAAAAAATTTTCTGCTTTACTTTCCAGGTAGATTTCCTCCAGGAGATTCCTTATTGCCTCATATCGAATTTGTATCTTTTCCTGGTCAAATAGTCCTAAAACATTTCTCTTGACATTCTTCTCCACGCCAGAACTCAGCATCTTATGATAGGGGAGATAGCTTCCCAGTATTCTTTCTCTTAACCCACCTTCGGGCAAAATAGAGAAAATTTCCTGAGGAATGATTTGTATAGTCCTATGAATGATGTCTCGTATCTTTAGCTGGTAGCCACTGGAATAGCCCAGAAAAACCTCGTCAGGGCCGTTTCCAGAAAGTACGACCGTCGTTCCTGATTCCTTTATAAACTTTGTCAAAAACCATATGTAGAGGCTGGTGATATTGGCGAACGGTTCATCGTGATTTAAAATCATCCTTGGTAGATATTTTAAGTCATCTGAGGTGAACACGACCTCATGATGGTCCGTGTTAAATCGCCCAGATATCTTCTTAGCACGAATAAATTCTTCATCAATCCCTCCCGCGCCACCGAATCCTAATGAAAAGGTTGAGATTCTTCTCAGGTGGTCGTTCATTATTGCCACTATACCGCTTGAATCGACTCCACCTGAAAGTAAAGCCCCGAAGGGCACATCGCTTCGCAGGCGAAGTTTAACCGACTCATCGAGGAGATTGTAAAACTCTTCGATAAGTTCTTCTTCGCTCTTCCTCGTTTTTTTTTGAAAATTTGGGAACCAATATCTTTCCTTCTCTATCCTCCCATCCTTATGTACAACAAGAAATGTTCCAGGTTCCAGTTTCTTTATTCCTTTAAAAATAGTGTGGGGCCAGGGAATCCAGTAATCGTAAGCAAAGAATAGACCTACGCCGAACCAGTCTATGTCTATTTTATATTCTGGAAATTCCAGTAGTGCTTTTATCTCCGAGGCAAAAACGAATCTTCCATCCAGGTCCATGTAGACTAGAGGTTTTTTGCCAATGCGGTCCCTTGAAAGAAATAGTTTCTCTCCCCTCTCGTCCCAGATAGCAAAGGCAAACATCCCCCGAAGATATTTTAGACACTGTTCACCATAATCCTCATAAAGATGAACTATGACTTCCGTATCGCTTCTTGTTTTGAAGCGGTGACCTTTCCTTTCTAGGTCTTCTTTAAGTTCAATATAGTTGTAAATCATACCATTGAATACAATCCAGATAGACCCATCCTCATTACTCATTGGCTGAGCGCCCATTTCCACATCGATTATTTTTAGTCGACGATGTGCCAAACCGACATTCCTTTTTATGTAATAGCCTTCGCTCTCTGGTCCTCGATGGATTAGTTTCCTATTCATTCTAACAATCGTGTCTCTATCTGTGGCACTTTCGTTAATATAGTTATATATTCCACATATCCCGCACATTTTTCTACACCTTACGCTTGATTAAATTCAAATATAGTCTTTCAATCTGGTCATAAACTTTCTCTTCTCCAAAAAAGATTGCCACTTTCTCCCGTCCTCTTTCGCCAAGCTCTTTCCTTCTATCTTTGTCCATTTGAACAAGATATTTCAATCCCGCTGTTATTTCCTTGACACTGTATGGGTTCACTACCATGCCGTTTTCTGGACTGATAAGATAGGTCATTGATGGGTGATTAGAAGTTAAGGCTGGCAGACCGGAAGCCATCGCCTCTACTAGACTGGTCGGTAACCCTTCATAAATTGAAGGTGAAACAAATATATCGCATGCCTGGTAATACGCGGGTAATTCCGAATGCGATAGGAACCCAATAAAACTGACATCCTTGCCTAGGTCCAAGCAAGAGACTAAATTTCTAAAATATGCCTCTTTCTCACCGCCTCTTCCAATGACTAGTAGGTGTGTGTTTTCTCTCAACTCTGTTTCAAGTTGGGAAAATGCCTGAAGTAGCCTTGCAAAATTCTTTGCCGGGTCATAATACCTGCCAACAAATAATAATACTATCTTTTCATTGAGCTGATATTTATTCCTAACATTCTGGGTATTCTCGCTCGTTGTTAAGAAGGGCTTAAGGTTTACCGGATTAGGAATCACCACTACATCTCTTGCCCCATGCTTTTTAGCATATTCAACCAGATATGGCGAAACTCCAATAACCACTGTGGCATTTTTCATCACAATCTTTTCTAAAGTGTGCCAAAAAAAGTAGTTTTTTCCACTGTTCCTTATCGCTCGGTCATAATCACTGTGTAGTGATAGAACAAAAGGCTTCCTGTTTATCTTCGCTGCCAACATAGCTATAAGACCATATTGGAGAGTATTATAGGTCCTTACCAAATCCACCCT
>Ga0315309_1000225_pt1 | contig 34529 bp, 27 predicted proteins | sample TDP4_MG_FD_203080 | JGI IMG/M metagenome (GOLD analysis project Ga0315309, IMG submission 203080) | Freshwater sediment microbial communities from Lake Towuti, South Sulawesi, Indonesia - TDP4 | ecosystem: Environmental > Aquatic > Freshwater > Lake > Sediment | place: Indonesia: South Sulawesi...
CGAAACAGGCAATGGCATGGAAGAAGGGGGCGGCGTGATCACCCTAAGCGATGCCCAGGCCCTGCTCAGCAAACCCCACCAGGTTGCCCTTTTCACGCTCAGGCTTAAACCAGGGGCCGATGTCGAGGAACTGCGGCGCAAGATCGAACGGCGCATCCCCGACGTGACCACCTCTCAGTCGGGCCAGGTTGCCAACGTCCAGCAGACTATTCAGATGGTGCGCGGCCTTGCCTGGGGCATCGCCTTCATCGCCATCCTCATCGGCGCAGTGGGGATGATGAACACGCTGCTGATGTCGGTCTTTGAGCGCACGCGGGAGATCGGGGTGCTGCGTTCTCTGGGTTGGCGCAGAGGGCGGGTGCTGGGCCTGATCATGGGCGAATCCCTGGCTCTGAGCCTGATCGGCGGCCTGGCAGGAACCGCCCTGGGGGTGGCAGCCGTCAGAGCCCTGGGCAGCTCATCGGGCACGGGAGGGCTTTTGCAAGGCCGTTTCTCAGCAGGGTTGTTCATTCAAGCTCTTGTAGTAGCTCTGACCCTGGGTGCTTTGGGCGGATTCTATCCAGCCTGGCGGGCCTCGCAGTTGACTCCTATGGAGGCGCTGCACTACGAAGGTGGCTTGACCAGTTCTAGAGGGAAAAGCGGAAAGGGCCACAAAGGATGGACCCTTCCTTTTGGAGTTAAGAAATTGCCCATGACGGCCCGCAATCTTTTCCGCCGCCGCACGCGCACTCTGTTGACCATGGTCGGCATTGGCATCAGCGTGGCAGTGATCGTGGCCCTGCAAGGCATCGTTGATGGTTTTGTAGCCCAGTTTGAAACGATGATGGGAGGCGGTGGACAAGCAGACCTCATGGCCGTGGAAGCCGACATCTCCGATATGGAATATTCCAGCATTGACGAGCAGGTAGGCAAGAAGCTGGTCACCGTACCAGGTATAAAGTACGTCTCTGGCCTCGTCTTTGGCTTTATCTCCGATCCAAAGCTGACCTATCTCATCGTCTGGGGCTACCATCCCAGCGAATACGCCATCCGCCAGTTCAAAATCGTGGAGGGAGAGCCGCTTTCAGCCAACCGCCAGATCATCCTGGGCAAAACAGCCGCCGAGACGATGGATAAAAAAGTCGGCCAGACGATCAAAATTCTAAATAGCAATTTCCGCATCGTCGGTATCTATGAGACGGGGACCGGGTTTCTAGACATGAGTGGGGTCATCTCGCTGCGCGAGGCGCAAAAGCTCTTCAAGAAACCGCACCAGGTGGGCTGGTACATCATCAAGCTGGAGGATCCCAAAGAGGCCGACCGGATGATGGCCTATCTGAAGGCGAATTTTCCTGAGATCTCTGTTTCCAAGACCTCGGAGTTGACCGAGGCCCTGCCCGATTTCAAGACCACACAGACCATGGAGACCACCATCTCCCTGTTGGCGGCCGTCGTGGGTGGCCTCGGGATGATGAACACAGTGTTCATGTCGGTCTTTGAGCGCACGCGAGAGATCGGTACACTGAGAGCCCTGGGCTGGCGCAGGCGGCGGGTGTTGGGACTCATCCTACGGGAATCGCTGCTGCTCAGCCTGGTGAGCGGTGTGGTGGGAATCATCGGGGGAGTGTTGCTGGGTCAGTTGGGGAGCCTGTCGGAGGGCCTTGGCAGCCTGTTCCAAGGCAGCTTTGGCCTACCCCTATTCATCAGGGCGCTGATTATGGCTCTCGTCTTGGGGGCCGTGGCCGGCCTCTATCCCGCCTGGTGGGCCTCGCGGCTGAGCCCGGTGGAGGCGTTGCGGTACGAATAGATGAGGTGAAGGAGTGACTGATTGGTATCATCTGGAAGCAGAAAACGTCCTGTCTACTTTAGACACAGATCCTGGACAGGGGCTAACCAATGCTGAAGCCCAACGTCGCCTGATCAAATACGGCCCTAATGAGTTGATCGAGCGCGGCCTCAAGAGCCCCTGGCGCATCTTGTGGGAACAACTGACGGCGGTCATGGTGGTCATCCTGATCGTTGCGACCGTGATTTCGGCTTTCCTGGGAGACTACAAAGACGCCATCGCCATCCTGGCCATCGTGGTGCTCAACGCCATCCTGGGCTTCACCCAGGAGTACCGGGCCGAGAAGGCCATGGCCGCCCTGAAGAAGCTGGCCGTGCCCACGGTCAAAGTCCGCCGCGAAGGTCACGTGCGCGAGATCTCAGCCCGGGAACTGGTGCCGGGGGACATCGTGCTGCTGGAAGCCGGGACCCTGGTGCCAGCCGATGGCCGGCTGCTAGAGTGCGTGAACCTGCGGACCCAAGAGGCCGCCCTGACCGGTGAATCCGAACCGGTGGAAAAGCACCCTGGGGCGCTGGCCAGTGGGGACCCTTCGGCAAGCGGTTCGACAGGCTCACCACACAGCTCAGGACAGGCTCTACCGCTAGGCGACCGAAAGAACATGGTCTACATGGGCACGGTGGTCACCTACGGGCGAGCGGTGGCCGTGGTCACCGAGACCGGGATGCGTACGGAGCTGGGACGCATCGCCGAGATGATCCAGACAGTGGAACGCGAGCCGACGCCTCTGCAGCGGCGATTGGAACAGTTGGGGCGAGGGCTGGCCGTGGCTGCCCTGGCAATTGTAGCGGTTGTCTTTGTCCTGGGACTGCTTCAGGGTGAGGATCCGCGCTTGATGTTTCTCACAGCCATCAGTATGGCAGTCGCGGCTGTGCCGGAGGGTCTCCCGGCCGTGGTCACCATCGCCCTGGCTCTGGGCGCCCAGCGTATGCTCAAACGTCAGGCCCTCATCCGCAAGCTGCCAGCCGTAGAGACCCTGGGCTCGGTCACCGTCATCTGCTCCGACAAAACCGGCACCCTGACGGAGAACCGCATGACCGTAACCGTGCTCGATGTGTTTGGCGAAACGCAGCGTATAGAAACTTTGTTAAGCAGGGGAATTCCCGTGCTGGACGCCGAACTGACGCCGGGGGAAAGGCCCCCGGTCCGCAGTCTGGGGTTGCTGGTCAAAGCGGCGGCCTTGTGCAACGATGCCACGCTGGAAGCAACTGACGAAAGCAATAGCAAGTACCGGGCCATCGGGGACCCTACCGAAGGTGCGTTAGTCGTGACAGCCGCCCAACTCGGCCTGCTGAAATCACAACTTGACAAACGTTGGCCACGCGTGGCGGAGGTTCCCTTCACTTCTGAACGCAAGCGGATGACCACCATCCATCAGGTCAATGTGTCTCCGGATCAAACCGACGCCCCCTGGCGGAACGCACCCTTCGTGGCCTTTTGCAAAGGTGCAGTGGATGGACTGCTGGAAATTACCAGCCAGGTCTGGGCTGGCGACCAGGCAATGCCGTTGACGGACGATTTGCGCCAGCGCATCCTTGCTGCCAACGACCGGCTGGCCCAGGATGGCCAGCGGGTGCTGGGGGTGACCTTTCGCCCGTTATCCGCCCAGCCGGTGAAGGCCGATGAAGCCGATTTGGAGCGAGAGGTGACCTTCATTGGCTTGGTCGGCATGATGGACCCGCCGCGCCCTGAGGTCAAGGGCTCTGTACAGACCTGTAAAACGGCCGGCATTCGCCCGGTGATGATCACGGGTGACCACCCCCTAACAGCCCGGCACATCGCCCGGGAGCTAGGCATCGCTGCCGATGGGCGGACATTGACGGGTCAGGACCTGGCCCGCATGTCGGTGGAAGAATTGGAAGGCGTTGTCGAAGAGGTGCCGGTCTACGCCCGGGTCTCCCCGGAGCACAAACTCAAAATCGTCCAGGCCCTCCAAGACAGAGGTCACATCGTGGCCATGACGGGGGATGGCGTCAACGACGCGCCGGCCCTCAAGAAGGCAGACATCGGGATAGCTATGGGCATCACCGGCACCGACGTCTCCAAAGAGGCGGCCGACATGGTGCTCCTGGATGACAATTTTGCCACCATCGTGGCCGCCGTAGAAGAGGGCCGGGTCATGTACGACAACATCCGCAAGTTCATCAAGTACGCCGTGGCCGCCAACTCGGGTGAAATCTGGGTGATGTTACTGGCCCCCTTCCTGCGTATGCCACTGCCCCTGTTGCCGTTGCAGATCCTGTGGATCAACCTGGTGACCGACGGGTTGCCCGGGCTGGCGCTGACGGTGGAACCGGCGGAACGCGACACCATGCGCCGTCCTCCTTACCACCCCCAGGAGAGCATCTTTGGGCGGGGGATGGGCCGGCACATCCTGTGGGTGGGGTTGCTCATGGGACTGGTATCCCTGGGCATGGGCTTCTGGGCCTGGAAGATCGATCGGCCGTATTGGCAGACCATGGTCTTCACCACCCTGACCCTGTCTCAGATGGGACATGCCCTGGCCATCCGTTCAGGCCGGGACTCGCTGTTCCGCATCGGCCTGCTGTCGAACAAGCCGCTCCTGGGTGCCGTGTTGTTGACCTTTGTCCTGCAACTCGCAGTGGTGTATGTGCCCTTCTTGCAGGGTTTGTTCAAAACGGTCGCTTTGCCCTCTACTGACCTGCTCATCAGCCTAGTCCTGAGCACAGGGGTGTTCTGGGGCGTGGAATTGGAGAAGTGGCTGTTGCGCCGTAATCGCTGACGAGGAGAGTCACTCGATGAATACGACTTGGTCACCCACTACACGTATTCTGGTCATTATTATAATCCTACTGGCAGCGATCTGGCTTGCGGTTGTGGCAAGCCCGCTGCTTGAGGCCCTGATGATTTCTGCCTTGCTGGCCTATCTGCTGGATCCCGTGGTTCGGCTACTTATGCGCCGAACCCGACTGAAGCGTTCCCTGGCCGCGGTATTCGTGTATGTGCTTTTCCTTCTGGTATTGGCCAGTATCCCGGCTGCACTGGGCGCGGTGACTGTGGGTCAGTTCCATCGCCTTGAGACAGAGTTTGCGGCAGCGGTAGATGCACTGGAGCGATGGCTGTTCCGACCAGTAAATGTTCTCGGTTATCAACTTCGCCCACGAGCCCTGCTAGACGATCTGGAACAGTCTGCTAGCAGTGCGCTTGCTGCCCTACCGGGCGGCTCGCTGGACGTCCTGTCCGATATGACCACCAACCTGCTCTGGGGGCTTGTGATCTTGGTCAGTCTATACTACTTTCTCAAAGATGGCCCCAAGATCAAACCGTGGCTGGTGGGGTTGGCGCCGGACGAATATCAGGCTGAGATCCAACGATTGCTTGATGAGATTGATAATGTTTGGAGAGTGTTCTTGAGGGTGCAGCTCTTGATTTTCATCGTCCTGGCGATCCTCATAACGACCGGCACCTTTACGGTGATCTGGTTGTTCCGGACGGGTTTGTTACCGTGGTCCCCCTTTGTATTCATCCTGCTCTTGGTGCTGGTCTACACTGCCGCCCAGCAGGTGGACAACTTGTGGCTCCGCCCTCAACTCATAGGCAGGCAACTGCGTTTGCATCCAGCGCTGGTATTTGTAGGCCTGACAGGGGCACTGGCTCTGAGCGGCGTGCTGGGGACGATTATCGTGGTGCCTTGCATGGCCACTGCCAAAGTGGTTGGTAGATACGTCCGTCACAAGCTGCTAGGACTTCCCCCATGGCCGGCGGAAGCCCTAGCTGTGGCCAGCCAGGAGAAACGTGAAGGTAGTCTTGCTGACCAAGGAGAATTAAAGCCAACAAGCCCTGCCCTGATGCCAGGAAAAAGCACAACGAAGGGACTGATTCCCTGCTTTCTAATGGACATCTCTCTCGTATTGGCTTACCTGGCATCAGGGGGCTACTCGCTTTTGGTTCGATTAGCTCACTGGCTCATGCGCAAGCGCTGAGAAGGCGTCTGAGATTGAGAATATCCGGAGGTAAAAATGAATGCCAAAGCATCGGTCAATCAACCAAACGAAAAGTCCGACCTGACAAGCAGGGTTCGGAAACGGATGCTACAAGTTGTCATCCAAACATTATTGATCGCAGCGATCTTGTTCATCTCGTCGGGCCGCCTGGATTGGGTGTGGGCGTGGGCCTATCTGGGCGTGGGGGTGGGCATTTTGGTCATCAACGCGTCGGTTCTACCCCCAGAGTTGATCGCAGAGCGCGGCCAGATCAAAGAGGACACCAAAGGCTGGGACAAAGTGCTCGGCGCCCTCATCGGCATCCCCACGCTGGGCACGGTGATTGTGGCCGGGCTGGATGAGCGCTTCGAGTGGTCGCCGCAACTGGCTTTGGCGATCCAGGTCATCGCGCTGGTTTTCTATGCGCTGGCGCAGGGTCTGTTCACTTGGGCGATGGCGTCGAACAAGTTCTTCTCAGGCACCGTTCGCATCCAGGAAGAGCGGGGCCATGCCGTCGCCACCGGTGGCCCCTACCAGTACGTGCGCCATCCGGGTTACGTCGGGTATATCACGTCCTGGCTCGCAACGTCGCTCACGCTCGGCTCGCTGTGGGCGCTCATCCCGGCAGGGCTTACGATGTGCCTTATGGTGGTCCGCACGGCGCTTGAGGACAGGACTCTGCTGGAGGAGCTCGACGGCTACCAGGACTATGCGGCGCGGGTGCGCTATCGCCTGCTGCCGGGGGTGTGGTAAGGAATTCACAACGGGTGTGAAAATGAGGGACAAAAAAACAGAGGTGTCGGACCCAGAACCTTCCTACTTTGAATTGCAAGCCTATGTGGGCACTACAAAACACATGGGAGGGTTCGAGACCACAAAAGCGCTCATTGAGTTATGCCACATCAGCAAGGATACATACGTCTTGGATGCGGGTTGCGGCGTCGGCGCAACGGCTTGCTACCTTGCGAAAAGGTATGGGTGTAGCGTGGTCGGCGTGGACCTTTCTGAAGGAATGATTGCCAGGTCCAAGGAAAGGGCCAAAAGAGAGCGTGTGGAGGACAGCATTAGATTCAGGGTAGCCGATGTGCGAAATCTGCCCTTCGACGATGCCCTTTTCGACGTCGTTATTTGTGAGTCTGTGGCCACATTTATAGAAGATAGACGGCGAGTGGCAGGCGAACTTGTGCGAGTGACCAAACCGGGCGGATACGTGGGGCTGAATGAGGAAATCTGGCTCAAGACGCCGTCAACAGAGTTGGTCGAGTTCGCAGAACGCACCTGGGAGATTAAGGCGCAGGTTCCAACTGCTGATGACTGGGTAGGATTGTTGGAAGGCGCCGGACTATGCGACATCGTCGTGCAAACCTACAAATTTGATGCGCGACGGGAGTCCACTCAAGTTCAGCGGTATCGTTTCCAGGATATGTGGAGAATGTTTTATCGAACGCTTTTCCTGTACATCAAAAATCCGGCTTTCAGGAAGTATATGGCAGAAAGGCGGTATCTCCCGAAGGATCTATTCGAATATCTGGGGTACGCGTTATTCGTTGGGAGGAGACAAAAATGAACGCCAATACATCTGCGAATCAACCAAATGAGAAATATGGCATCCGCCGCGAGATTGTGAAGTGGGTGATGAAGACCTGTTTCGGTGTACTGATCATGGTAGCTATCCTATTCGGCGCAGCGGGTCGCCTCGACTGGCCGATGGGCTGGGCCTATATCGGCGTGTTCGTGTTGGTAACAGCGGTCACCCCACTTATCACAGACCCGGAGTTGTTGGTAGAAGAGCGCGGTAGGGCCAAAGAAGGCACCAAAGGTTGGGACAAAATCCTCTTCTCCCTCTTCAGTCTGGTTTCACCTGCCCTAGGTCTGCCGGTGGTAGCCGCTCTGGATTTGCGCTTCGAGTGGTTGCCGGAGATTCCGCCTGTGTTCCAGATCGCCGCGCTGGTTGTCTACGTGCTGGGGTGGGCCGTGCATCTTTGGGCCATGGCGTCAAACAGGTTCTTCGCACGCTCTGTTCGCATCCAAACGGATCGGGGGCAGACTGTGGCCACCGGTGGCCCTTACCGGTTTGTGCGCCATCCGGGTTACGTCGGGGGGATCCTATCGCAGGTTGCAGCACCGATCTCGCTCGGCTCGCTGTGGGCGCTCATTCCAGGGGGACTTGGAGCGCTCCTGCTCATCATCCGCACAGCGCTGGAAGATAAGACGTTGCTGGAAGAACTCGAGGGCTACAAAGACTATGCCCAGCGCGTGCACTATCGCCTGCTGCCGGGCGTCTGGTAACCGCTAATATGCGGAATAACGGGAAAGGAATTAGCCATGAAAAAAAGCACTATTGCCATCATCGTCATTGTTCTTCTCGGCCTCAGCTATTGGGGTTACACCAGCTACGTAGCACCCAACACAGCCCCCACCCCCACGCCGGTTTTCGAAGCCGAGGAATTCGACAGGGTGGTCTCGGCCACAGGAGAGGTGATTCCCACCCGCTGGGCCCAACTGAGCTTTAAAATCGGCGGCTATCTGGACGAGTTGGCCGTGCAAGAGGGGGACCACGTTGAGGCTGGCTACGTTCTGGCTCATCTGGAGACGAGCGACCTGGAGCGCCAGGTCGAGCAAGCGCAGGCAGCCTTGGCCGTCAGCCAGGCCAACCTGGCTCAGACCCAGGCCGGGGCCAGGCCAGAGGAGATCGCTGCCGCTCAGGAAGCCCTGGCCGCAGCCCAGGCGGGGGTCTCCACCGCCAGGGCCAACCTGGCTTCCGCCCAGGCCGAATTGGCCCGGCTGGAAGCAGGGGCCAAACCGGAGGAGCTGACGGCGGCCAAGGCGGCTATGGACAAAGCAGCCGTGGCTTTGCAGTTGGCCCAGAGCGAGTACGACAAGATTGCCTGGCAGAGCGGCATCGGGGCCACCCAGCAGGCGGTGGCCCTCCGGCAGGCCAGCGACGACTATGAGACTGCCAAAGCCAACTACGAAGCCCTCCTGAGGGGAGCGACGGCCGAGGAACTGGACATCGCCCGGGCGGCGGTGGAAGCGGCCCGCGCTCAGGTTGACGCAGCCCAGGCTCAGGCCGGGCAGGCCAAGGCCCAGTTGGACCAGTTGCTGGCCGGACCGAGGGCCGAGGACATCGCCGTGGCCCAAGCCCAGGTGGAGCAGGCTCAGACGGCTGTCGCTCAGGCCCAGGCGGCTCTTCAAGACGCCGAGCTGGTGGCTCCTTTCACCGGCACGGTGGCCCAGGTGACAGTCAGGGAAGGGGAAATGATGACTCCTGGTCAGCCGGTGATGTTCCTGGGTGACCTCTCTCACCTGCGGATCGAGACCACCGACCTGAATGAGGCCGACATCTGGGCCATCGCCGGGGGGCAAAAGGTGACCCTCACCTTTGATGGCCTGCCGGGCAAGGCCCTCTCCGGCCAAGTGACCCGTATCGCTCCCATGGCCACCACGGAGCAGGGCGGCACCAATTACACCGTAGTCATCGAATTGGACGAGCAGGACCCCGGCCTGCGCTGGGGCATGACCGCCTACGCAGACATCACAGTGGAATAAAAGTCATTAGATCACAAGAGCTCGTAGCAGATCTGACGATCCGCTGCCTAATGCTGGTTAGGCCGCTATTCTGCAAAGGAGGATGATCCTATGACCACAGAATCAGCCTCTCGCATCGCCTTCTGGGTTCTGTTCGGAGGGGTGTTTGTTATGCGGGTATACTTTTCGCTCCAGGTTCGTCGGGCTGGGGAGCGGGTAATGCCCGACCGTGAAGCCATCGAACGGGAAGGATGGGGGATGTTCGCCATCCGGGTTCTGATGTTCTTTCTCCTGCTCGCTTGGCTGGTGCTATATGCCATCAATCCGCCCTGGATGGAGGTGCTCTCTGTCCCATTTCCGGGCTGGCTACGCTGGATGGGGTTTGCCTTGGGACTCGCTAGTCTGAGGTTTTGGGCATGGACTCAGGTTGCGCTTGGGAAGGAGTGGTCACCCCAACTACAATTGCGTGAGGAGCACCACTTGGTGACCACAGGACCCTACGCCCGGATACGCCACCCGCTCTACACGGCTATGATCGGCTATGGTGCAAGCCTTGCCCTAGTGACTGCAAACTGGGTCTTTGTAGTCTTGGCAGTGGCGGTGATCGCCGGCTTATTTGCCCGCGTCCCCAAGGAAGAGCAAATGATGATCGAGGAGTTTGGGGAGGAATATAAAGCATACATGCAAAGGACAGGAAGGTTTTTCCCGAAATGAAGCGGCCTAACCCAGAGCGTGTGACTTGGTGCCAAATGCCATAGCTCGCGAATTGCAGTTCACTGATCACTGAGAACCGCTTTCAGAGGAGGCCAACATGACCGAGACTGCTTACCAAGACCTGAGCGGCGTGGCCGAAACGTTGCTGATCATCCTCGCCATTCGAGCCTTTGAATCGCAACGACCCGATGCCCTCGTCAAAGACGAGAGAGCCGAGGCGATGGTCCGCCAGATGGATCAGGATTTCTTGCGGGGCAAGCTGGCCAAAATCGAAGACTACAGCCAGGTCGCTACCATCCTGCGCAGCCGGGATTTCGACCGCTACGCGCGGGATTTCCTGGTCCGCCACCCGGAGGCGGTCGTCGTCCACATCGGGTGTGGCCTCGATACGCGCTTCGAGCGCGTGGACAATGGCCAGGTGGAGTGGTATGACCTGGATTTGCCGGAAGTCATCGCGCTGCGCCGGAAGCTCATCGGCGGTGAAGGGGAACGCTATCATCTGCTGGCTTGCTCAGTGCTCGACAGCGCCTGGCTGGACGCGGTGAGTGCGCATCGCCAGCGTCCCTTTCTCTTTCTAGCCGAAGGTGTTTTGATGTACTTCGATGAAGCCCAGGTCAAGTCGTTGGTGCTGACGTTGAAGGAGCATTTCCTGGGTGCGGAGCTGGTCTTCGATGGATTTTCGCCGTTTTTCAGTTGGGCGAACAACCTCAGGGTCACCCTTACCAAAGTTGGTGCCCGTAGTCACTGGGCCCTGAAACACGGCAAAGATCTCGAACGGTGGGGCGATGGCATCCGCCTGCTCGATGAACAGTTCCCTTTCCAATACCCTGAGCCGCGTCTGGGCCGTGCCCTATCGGTGCGCCATATTCCGTTTTTCGCCAAGACCATAGGCATTTTTCACTACCAACTATAAGGAGACTGACATGTCCGAGACTACTAACCAAGACCTGAGCGGCGTGGCTGAAACGTTGCTCATGACGCTCTACATCCGAGCGATGGAATCGCAGCGCCCGGACGCACTCATCAAGGACGAGAAAGCCGTGGCGCTGGTCACGCAGATGAGCTACGACTTCGACCGGGTCAGGCAGGTCAAGATGGATGAGGAAGACAAAGTGACGGTGATCCTGCGCAACCTTGAGTTCGACCGCTACGCGCGAGATTTCCTGGCGCGCCACCCGGAAGCGGTTGTGGTTCACATCGGGTGTGGCCTCGATTCGCGCTTCGAGCGTGTGGACAATGGCAAGGTGGAGTGGTACGACCTGGATTTGCCGGAGGTCATCGAGCTGCGCCGGAAATTCATCGGCGGCGAGGGGAAACGCTATCACTTACTGGCCGGCTCGGTGTTCGACAGCGCCTGGCTGGACAAGGTCAGTGTGCATCGGCAGCGCCCATTCCTGTTTCTGGCCGAAGGCGTCTTGATGTATTTTGAGGAGACGCAGGTCAAGTCGTTGGTGCTGATGCTGCGCGACCACTTCCCCGGCGCGGAGCTGGTCTTCGATGCCTTCTCGCCGTTTCTTGTCAGGGCCAACAACCTTCGTATGGCCATCAGTAAGTTCGGTGTCCGCTACCACTGGGGTCTGAGGCGCGGCCAGGAGATCGAAAAGTGGGGCGATGGTATCCGCCTGCTCGATGAGTGGGGGTACTTCGACCGGCCTGAGCCGCGGTTGGATCACATTCGGTGGATGCGGCACATCCCGCTCCTGGCCAGGGTGATGCGTGTCTACCACTACCGCCTTGGAGAGGCAACAGGGTGAAAAGACCTGTTATCGGCAGGCAAGAAAGAGGGCGGCATGAACGAGACCGCTAATCAAAACCTAAGCGATGTGGAAAAGACCTTGCTCATTCCTCTCTACATCCGGGCCATGGAATCACAACGCCCCGACGGCCTCGTCAAAGACGAGCGGGCCGAGGCGCTAATCCGCCGGTTGGATTCGGAGTCTTTGCGGAAGACGGCAGCCCTGACCGAAGATTCCGGCCGGGCCGTTTTGATCCTGAAAGGCCGCGAGTTCGACCGCTTCGCCCAGGATTTCCTGGGGCGTAACCCGGATGCGGCGGCGGTCCACATCGGGTGCGGTCTGGATACGCGCTTCGAACGCGTGGATGATGGCCGGGTGGAATGGTATGACCTGGATTTGCCGGACGTCATCGAGCTCCGACGAAAGCTGGTCGGCGGCGAAGGCGCGCGCCACCATTTCCTGGCTTGCTCGGTGCTCGATAACGCTTGGCTGGATATTGTGAGCGCGTACCGCCAACGCCCATTCCTATTTTTGGCCGAAGGCGTTTTTATGTATTTCGAAGAAGCGCAGGTCAAATCGCTGGTGCTGACGCTGCGTGACCGTTTCCCAGGCGCGGAGCTGGTCTTCGATGCCTATTCGCCGTTCCTCTTCTGGACGCACAACCTCAAAGTCACCCGCACCAGAATCGGCGCCCATCTGCATTGGGCCTTGAAAAACGGCCGAGAACTCGAACGATGGGGCGGCCCGTCGGCTTCGCCCGAGGCGGGCGGCATCCGCCTGCTCGATGAGCGGTTTCCCTACCAGTATCCGGAGCCGCGTATACGCCGTTTCCCGGTGGTTCTCTTGCTGCCACTTCTCGCCAAGGGGATTGGCGTTTTTCATTATCAGCTCTAGGGAGGCTGACCATGTCCAAGACACTCGAGCAGGATCTGAGCGGCGTACCGGAAACGCTCCTCATTACGCTCTACATGCGAGCGATGGAAACTCAACGCCCGGATGCACTGATCAAGGATGAGAAGGCCGAGGAGCTGTTTCAGATGATCGGCGACGAAGGGCTCTACGATTTCAACCGGATGAAGTCCCTCCATCTGAGCGAGGAGAACAAACTGGTGATCATCCTGCGCAACCGGGAATTCGACCGCTACGCGCGGGATTTCCTGGCGCGCCGTCCGGATGCCGTGGTGGTTCACATCGGGTGCGGACTCGATACGCGCTTCGAGCGCGTGGATAACGGCCGGGTCGAGTGGTACGACCTGGATTTGCCGGATGTCATCGAGCTGCGCCGGAAGCTCATCGGCGGTGAAGGGGAACGCTATCATTTGCTGGCTTGCTCAGTGCTCGACAGCGCCTGGCTGGACACGGTGAGCGCGCATCGCCAGCGCCCATATCTCTTTCTGGCCGAGGGTGTTTTGATGTACTTCGATGAAGCGCAGGTCAAGTCGCTGGTGCTGACATTGAGGGGGCGCTTCCCGGGCGCGGAACTGGCCTTCGATGCCTTTTCGCCGTTCTTCAGCTGGGCGAACAACCTCAGGGTCACCCTTACCAAGGTCGGCGCCCGCAGTTACTGGGCCCTGAAACACGGCAAAGACCTAGAACGGTGGAGCGGCCCTTCGACTTCGCTCAGGGCAGGCGGCATCCGCCTGCTCGATACACGGTACCCTTTCCAGGCCTCTGAGCCGCGTCTGCGCCGTGCCTGGAAAGTGTGCCTTGTTCCGTTCCTCGCCAAGGGGATAGGTGTTTTTCGCTATCAACTCTAAGGAGGTAGACCATGTCTGAGACACTTGAGCAAGATCTGAGCGGCGTATCTCAAACGCTGCTCGTAACGCTTTACCTGCGGGCGATGGAATCGCAGCGCCCGGACGCGCTGATCAAGGACGAGAAGGCGGTGGAGTTGGTCGCGCGCATGAGCCACGACTTCGACTTTATGAAGCAGATCCCGATGAAAGAGGTGAATAAGGTCGTGCCGCTCCTGCGCAACCGGCAATTCGACCGTTACGCACAAGATTTCCTGACGCGCCACCTGGACGGAGTGGTGGTTCACATCGGGTGCGGGCTCGATTCGCGCTTCGAGCGCGTGGATAACGGCCGGGTGGAGTGGTATGACCTGGATTTGCCGCACGTCATCGAACTGCGCCGTAAGCTCATCGGCGATGAACGCGAGCGCTATCATTTCCTGGCCTGCTCGGTTCTCGAGGAAGCCTGGATGGAGGCTATGAGCGCGCTTCGCCAGCGGTTCTTCCTATTTATGGCTGAAGGTGTTTTCCCGTACTTCGAAGAAGCGCAGGTCAAGTGGCTGGTGCTGAGGCTGCGCGATCATTTCCCGGGCGCGGAGCTGGTCTTTGACGCGATATCACCGTTCGAACTCTGGGTGGGCAATCTCCGCCTTGCCATCTCAAAGCTCGGCGCTCGTGCCCACTGGGGGCTCAGGCGCGGCCAGGAGCTCGAAGGATGGGGCGATGGCATCCGGCTGCTCGACGAGTGGGGATTCTGTGACGACCCGACGCCGCGGCTGGATAGCCTTCGATGGATAAGCCACATCCCGCTCTTGGCCAGGGCGCTGCGCGTCTACCACTTCCAACTTGGAAAGGCAGCAGGGTGAAAAGACCTTCTATTTGCATGCAAAAGGAGATTGATTATGTCCGAGAAAGCTAACCAAACCCTGAGCGGCGTGTCTGAAACGTTGCTCCTTCCGCTCTACAACCGGGCAATGGAGAGCAAGCGGCCGGACGCAATGATCAAGGACGAGAAGGCGGTGGAACTGGTCACGCAGATGCGCCTCGACTTTTCCCCGGTCAGGCAGATCCGCATAACCGAGTTGCCTAAGGTAATTCGGATCATATTAACCCGCGAAATAGACCGCTATGCCCGGGATTTCCTGGCGCGCCACCCGCAAGCGGTTGTGGTCCACGTCGGATGCGGACTCGATACGCGCTTCGAGCGTGTGGACAATGGCCAGGTCGAATGGTATGACCTGGATGTCCCAGATGTCATCAATCTGCGCCGGAAGCTCATCGGTGATGAGGCGGGGCGCTACCATCTGCTGGCCTGCTCGGTGCTCGAGGACGCCTGGATGGAAGCGGTGAAGATGCATGCTCCCCGCCCCATCCTGTTTTTGGCCGAAGCGGTTTTCATCTTCTTCACGGAAGCTCAGGTCAGATCCCTGGTGCTCGCGCTCCGCGACCGTTTCCCGGGCGCGGAGTTGGTCTTCGACGGCTGGAGGCCGTTCGAAATCTGGCTGGGCAACCGCTATCTCTCCCCCTCCAAGTTTGCAGGCCTTATGCAGTGGGGTTTCTGGAGCGGCCGGGAGATAGAACGCTGGGGCGCAGGAATCCGCCTGCTCGACGCGTGGGGCTTCTTCGACCAGCCTGAGCCGCGGTTGAACTCCTATCGTTGGATGGCACCCCTCTTCCGCCTCTTCAAGCCGATGCGCGTCTTCCACTTCCGGCTTGGAAAAGCAGTAGGATGAAATGCCCTTTTGTTTACACATGAAAAGGAGACTGACATGTCCGAGACTACTAACCAGGCCCTGAGCGGCGTGGCTGAAGGGTAATAAAGTCCGCACTATTTTGAGAGGAGGGCCAAATGCCCACACATACTATCCGCAACCTGAACGCAGTCTCCCAGACACTCCTGATACCATTGTATTTTCGGGCGATGGAGAGCCAGCGCCCCGATGCATTGGTGCGAGGTCCCAAGGCAGTGGAGCTAGTCGGCCAGCTCGACTATGATTTCTCCGGCGTCCAGAGGCTGAAGGACGAACAGGTCAATTACCTGCTGCGCATGAGAGAGTTCGACCGCCTGGCGTGGGCGTTCCTGGCAGAGCACCCCGATGCGGTGATCGTCGACCTGGGCTGCGGGCTCGACACTCGCTTCGAGCGGGTCGATAACGGGCAAGTAGAGTGGTACGGTCTCGATCTGCCGGAGGTGATCGAACTGCGGAAAGAGCTGCTCGATGAGACACCGCGCAACCATTTCATCGGATGCTCGGTGCTCGATTTCTCGTGGATGGATGCCCTGAGCGGCCAGGCGGGCAAGCATATCCTCTTTCTGGCTGAGGCTATGCTGGTTTATCTGGAAGAGGCCGACGTCAAGCGGTTGGTGCAGGCGCTCGCCGAGCGCTTCCCCGGCGCGGAGCTGGTGTGCGACGCGTACTCGCCGGTGGTGGTTCGCTTTCATCCGCGCCCGCCAGCTGTGGCCCGTCCGCGCTGGGGACTGAAGGATGATCGGGATGTGGAAGCATGGGCGCCCGGCATTCGCCTGCTCAGCCAATGGTATTACTTCGACAAGCCAGAGCCGCGCCTGGGTGCCTTCCAGTTCATGCGGTACATCCCATTCATCGCCAGGGCGGTGCGTATCGTGCATTATCGGCTTGGAGAGGCAGCAGGGTGAGAAGGCTTTCTGTTTGCAAGTAAAAAGGGGCACGCCATGCAAGCGAAATCCGATTTCATCGTGTTTCTCTCCGATGCCTCCGCCAGACTATCGCAGGTAGGAGGCAAGGGCGCTTCGCTGGCACGCCTGGTCGCGGCTGGCCTGCCCGTGCCTCCCGGTTTTCACATCACCACAGCAGCCTATCGCCGATTCGTGGCAGAGCACGGGCTGCAAGAGCAGATCCTGGCGGCTGTCTCCGCTGCCGCTCCCGATCAACCTGCGACGCTCGAAGAGGCATCCAGCCGGATCGGAAAACTTTTCGCGCAGAGTGCGATGCCGGATGATATTGCCGAGGCGATTCGACAAGCGTACGCCAAGCTTGGCGAGGGTGACGCGCCCGTCGCCGTGCGTTCCTCGGCCACCGCTGAGGACCTGCCAGAGATGTCATTTGCCGGCCAGCAGGAGACCTACCTCAACATGCGCGGTGAAGCGATGGTGCTCGATGCCGTCAAACGCTGCTGGGCTTCGCTCTGGACAGCGCGGGCGATCGGCTACCGTGCGCGCCATAACATCGCGCCCCAGGATGTGAGCCTGGCGGTGGTCGTGCAAGTCCTGGTGCCCGCCGACGCGGCAGGCATCCTCTTCACTGCGAATCCACTGACCGGGGCACGCAGTCAGATGATGATCAACGCTGCCTGGGGGTTGGGCGAGGCGATTGTTGGTGGGCACGTCACGCCCGATACGGTTGTGGTTGATAAGGCAAGCGGAAGGATCGTGGAACGTACGATTAGCAAGAAAGATGTCATGACCATCCGTACCCTCGAAGGCACGCGCCAGGAACTGGTGCCGAAAAATCGCCGCAACAAGGCAGTGCTCAATCCAGCGCAAGCTGCTGAATTAGCGCGCATCGGCGTGCAGATCGAGGAGCTCTATGACCAGCCAATGGATATCGAGTGGGCTCTCCACGATGGCCGCATTTCCATCCTCCAGGCCCGCCCGATCACTGCGCTTCCCGATCCGCCACTGGAATGGAAAAGCCCCTACCCAAAACCGCTCCTGGCGCGCGGCAGTTCTATTGACCTGCTGCCCGATGCGGTTTCGCCGCTATTTGCTACGCTGGGGGTACCGATTGCCACAAAGGTGTATTTGAAAATGTATGCTGAGGTCATGGGGCTTCAAGGGGAAGACGTACCCATTTTCGAGGTCATCAATGGATATATCTTTCTTTGCTTTATCAAGAGAAGCAAATTTTGGAAATACATGCTGGTGCACGGGTCTACCGCCGGAAAACTCTATGAGTACGGCAAGGTACTGGCGGAAGAAACGCACGCCAAGTGTCACGCGGTTGTGACCAGGTGGCGCCAGATGGACCTGGCTTCGGTGAAGGCGCCTGAACTGCTGGCTGGAGTGCGCGAACTTTTTGAAGTCTCGGCCGACTATCTCTGTGTGTCGATATGTAGACCGATCCCCCAATCCAACTTCAGTGAGCTTTTCTTCAGCCTGTTCTACAACGCGCTGGTCAAACGCAAAGCAGACCCCGTCGCTGCAACCTTCCTGCTTGGTTTGGAAAGCCTGCCGCTGCGGGCGGAGAAATCGCTGTTTGATCTGGCGCAGTGGGCCGCGAAGCGGGCGCAGCCGGAGCTGGCGAATTATTTACAGCAAACACCTGCCCAGGCTGTTTGGGCTGCGCTGCAAGCCGACCCCGTACCTGCCTCCCTGTCGGGCGAGTTCGCTGCCCGCTTTGCCGCCCACCTGGCCGAGTTTGGCCACCTCACCTACGATCTCGATTTTATGAATCCTGTTCCCGCCGAGCAGCCGGTTCCGATGTTGGACACCTTGAAGGTTTTCCTTTCAGGCCAGGGAAACAACCCATACACCCGCCAGGGAGCACAGGAAAGAGCACGCCAGCAGGCAGAACAGGCCATTTCCCAGCGCATAGGTTCGCTGCGCCGAAAATGGTTCCAGAAACTGCTCACCTCGGCTCAGGAGTGCGCCTCTGAGCGCGAAAATGCCATCGCGAACATCGGTTTGCCCTACCCGCAGCTCAGGCGGCTGCTGCGAGAACTGGGGCTGCGCCTGGCGGCGGGCGGTGCAATCGCCCAGCCGGAAGACATCTACTGGCTTGAAGCCCAGGAGGCGGATGTCTTGGCTGCTGCCCTGGAGGTAAATGAGCCGCTGAGTTGCCATGCCGCAAGCGTGGAAGCCCGAAAAGCAAGCTGGAAGCGCGCCCGCAAGGCAGCGCCCCCTACCGTTCTGCCGGAAAACCACTTGCTGGCCAAAATGTTTTCGCCCAAGAAACCCCAAATCAACCTCCTGAAAGGTAAGGGCACCAGCGCGGGCCAGGTTACTGCCCCAGCCTGCGTTCTACGCGGCCCGGATGATTTTGGGCAAATGCACCCTGGTGATGTGCTGGTTGCTGTGGCGACCACACCCGCCTGGACGCCGCTTTTCGCCATGGCTTCGGCCGTCGTCACCGATATTGGCGGACCGCTGAGTCACAGCTCGATTTTGGCGCGCGAATATGGCATCCCGGCGGTAATGGCAACGGGTGTGGCAACCCGCCGCATCCAGAACGGACAGATGCTCACGGTGGACGGGACAACCGGAACTGTGACGCTGGCATAGTTATTTCGGAATAGGCATTCTATTGGTAAGACTTTGATGAGCCGCATTCCGCGCTTCGCGGGTTGATGTGGGGGCACTCGCCAACACCGCGCGGCGGCTTATCCCCCTGATAGTGATGGAGACGGAAACTTCTTCGAGTTGGGCGCATATCGCCTGCAGGCCGCGATAGCCCATAGCGAGGTGCAGAATGGTCAAGTTCCTCTTGAAATGGCTCGGGCTGACGGCGCTGTTGATGGCGCTGGTCTTTGTCCCGGCGGGGCGCGTGGACGCCCCGCCGGCCTGGGCCTTGCTCGGCGTCTATTCCGCGTTCCTGCTGGCGTTTGGAATCGTCTTTAGCGGGCAGGATCCCGGCCTGGTCAAGGAGCGGAGCAAGCCGGGGCCAGGGGTCAAGTCGTGGGATCAGGTCTGGATCCGCGTTTATGGTGCTTTCTTCTTCATCTTCTTCGTCGTCGGCGGGCTGGGCATCCGCTTCAACGGCCCCCACGCCGTCCCGCTGGGCCTGCAGATCACCGGCCTGATTCTGTTTGTGGCTGGGCTGGCGCTGGGCTGGTGGGCTATGTCGGTCAATACGTTCTTTTCGCGCATGGTGCGCATTCAGGAGGATCGCGGACATCACGTCATCACGAGCGGCCCCTATCGGTTCGTGCGCCATCCCGGCTATCTGATGGCCGTCGTCGCCTGGCCCGGCGCGGCCCTGGCGCTCGGTTCCTGGTGGGCGTTGATCCCGGCGTTCATCATCGTGGCGCTGTACATCTACCGCACGGCGCGCGAGGACCGCACCCTGCGCGAGGAACTGGAAGGCTACGCCGAGTATGCCAAGAAGGTGCGCTACCGGCTGCTGCCGGGCGTTTGGTGATCAGGGATCAGTGATCAGGATGCCGCAATCCCCGGTCACATCACTTTCAGCAGGAAAAACGGGTTAGGCGTGCTCACAACAGTGAGAGAAAGGGGAGAAGGCCATGGCTACAAAAAAAGCTCAATTGGACATGAACTATCTCGACATGCAAACCTATGTCGGCATTACCAAACACAATGGCGGCTTTGAAGCGACGCAGGAGCTCCTGTCGCTATGCCACATTGAGGATGCCCAGGAGGTTCTGGAGGTAGGCTGTGGAATTGGCGTCGGAGTCGCCTACATCGCCAAGAAGTACAGTTGTCGTGTGGTAGGTGTGGATATTTTGGAGAAGATGATCGAATGGTCACGACGACGCGCAAGAGAGGAGAGAGTCGAGGACAAGGTCGAGTTCCGGGTTGCCAATGTGCTCGAACTACCCTTCGAAGCAGACCGGTTCGACGTTGTCCTCTGCGAATCCGTGCTCGGATTCGTAGAAGACAAGCCACGGGCGATTCGCGAGTGCGTGCGAGTGGCAAAACCTGGGGGATACGTGGGGCTAAATGAGACGTTCTGGACCAAGGAGCCGTCTCCCGAGATTGTTACGCGGGTGCATGCATTAATAGGTACGGATATTCCGACCGCTGCGACCTGGCAGGCGCTATGGGAGGAATCCGGGTTGCGGGACAGGGTGGTGAGACTCCGTCAGATTGACCCCCGCACAGAAGTCAAGGACCGCATCCAGTGGGTCGGTTGGCGGTGGGCTGTGAGAGCCTTGGGCCGGTTGTTGCGCCTGTATGTCACGAATCCTGCGGCCAGGCAGTCCCTCAAGGAGCAGTTTGGTGCGCCAGCGGGCGCAAGCTTTAAGCAGATGGGATATGGGCTGTTCGTCGGCAGGAAGTAAGAGAGGCTTCACCAGAGCGAGGAGATGGGTAAACAATGAACGACAACATCGTAGTGGAAACACGCAATCTAACCAAAGTGTTCGGCGACGGCGGCGAGGTGCGGGCCCTGGACGGGGTCAACCTGATCGTGCGGCAAGGTGAATTGCTGTCGGTGATGGGGCCTTCGGGCAGCGGCAAATCCACCCTGCTGCACCTCATCGGCGCCCTCGACCGCCCCACCGAGGGACAGATATTGATCAGAGGACAGAACCTGGCCACGGTCAAAGACCTGGACCGCTTCCGCAACGAGGAGGTGGGGTTCGTCTTCCAGTTGCACAACCTGATCCCGACCCTGAATGCCGTGGAGAACGTGGAGATCCCCCTTTACGAACAGCCCCTCAGCGAAAAGAAGCGTCGCCAAAGGGCGACTGAGCTTCTGGAGTTGGTGGGGCTGGGCGACCGCCTGGATCACCTGCCCAGCCAACTCTCCGGCGGGCAGCGGCAGAAGGTGGCCATCGCCCGCGCTCTGGTCAACGACCCGGCCATCGTCCTGGCCGACGAGCCCACTGGCAACCTGGACAGTCAGAGTGGCCAGGATTTGATGGCCTTGTTACAAAAGCTGAACGAAAGGCAAGGCACGACCATCATCGTCGTCACCCACGACCCAGCAGTGGCCCGCAGCACCAAGCGCGTCATCACCTTGCACGACGGTCGCATCGCCCGGGACGTGCTTCTGAAAAGTCCCTACCTCGAAGACCTGCGTGAACTCAAGGACTCGCCTTTGGGGAAATCGCTGCTGGAGGGGGAGATACCACCCGAGTTGGAAGGCCTGGGGCTGGAACAGGTGACACCGCTGTTGAGGGGGATATTGGAGAAGGTGTGAAAGGAAGCAGGAAAAACATGGACAAAGCATGCTACGGTATCTTTGATTCCAGCCTGGGAGTGATTGGCATCGCCTCCACCGAGAAGGGCGTCTGCAAGATCGCCCTCCCAGGGGAGAGCGAGGAGGACTTCTTCGGGTGGCTAAGGGCCTATTTCGGCTCGCAGAATGTGATCGAGGATAGAGGCAGAAACGAGGGCGTACTGGCCGAGCTGGAAAGCTACCTGGCTGGCGAGTTGAGGGAGTTTCAGAGCCCCCTGGACCTGCGGGGCACTGAATTCCAAATGAAGGTCTGGAGAGAGGTAAGAACAATCCCCTATGGGACCACCTGCTCTTATCGAGACATCGCCGAGAGGATCGGCCACCCCAGAGCCTACCGGGCCGTGGGCACGGCCAACAGAGCCAACCCCATTCCTGTCATCATCCCCTGTCACCGGATCATCGGCCGGGACGGCTCGCTGAGAGGTTACGGTGGCGGACTGGCAATGAAGGTACGGCTGCTCCGCCTGGAAGGGGCCATCGGCTGAGGGCTATTCAGTTCTCAGCTTGGAGACGAGCGAGCGCCGATTGAGCACTGCCCTGAGCTTGTCGAAGGCTAGCCGTAGGCGTGTCGGAATCAAGCGAGCGGGACTGGTCCAGTATCCCGTTTGGCCTCGATACGATTCTACACTGCGCTCCGACCCCACTCAGCCGGTGCTGCCATACTGCCCATGAAACTATACTGATACGTGACAAGTTACAGTTTCAACATAGCCCAATCATAGGAGTTTGTATGGAAACCTCAGTTGTGAGTAGAGAAATTGAATTATCCCATAAACGGGTGCCGTTACACGGCCTGACTACGGCCGAAGTGCTGAAACGACGGCGCAGGTACGGCGAAAACATCCTGCCAACCGCCAAGGGGATATCGGCCTGGTCTATCCTTTTCTCCCAGTTCAAAAGTCCCCTGGTGTACATTATTCTGGCGGCCGCGGTCATCTCCCTGGTGGTTGGAGAGTACGGTGACTTTGCCATCATCATGGCCGTTGTCGTGATTGATGCTGTCCTGGGCTTTATTCAGGAGTATCAGGCGCAGCAGACCTACACGGCCCTCAAGGGCCTGCTCAAGCCAACCACAACCGTGATCCGTGACGGGACCCGGCAGGAGATAGATATCCGGGAACTCGTGCCTGGCGACCTGGTCGTGCTGAACGCGGGAGAACACGTTCCGGGGGATGGCGAGATCATCGAAAGCACCAAACTGGCAGTAGACGAGGCCGTCCTGACCGGTGAGAGCGAGCCGGTCGGCAAGAGCACAACCCCCGATCAGAACCAAGCCTACATGGGAACGACCGTAGTGACGGGGCGGGGGCTGATGCAAGTGGCCCGCACCGGTTCCGGCACTGAACTGGGGCAGATTGCGACCAGTCTGCAAGAGGACACCCAAGAGGAAACGCCCTTGCAAGTGCGGCTACGGGTATTCAGCCATACATTGACCCGCCTCGTCGTCCTGATCACAGTGGCCATCCTGGTTACCGGGCTGATCTCTGGCCGCCCCTTCCTGCAGATGCTGCGGGTTTCGATCATCCTGGCCATCGCTGCCGTGCCGGAGGGCCTGCTGATCGCCGTCACGGTGATCTTGGTCCTGGGGATGCGCAAGATCCTGAAACGAAACGGATTGGTCAAAAAGCTGCTGGCCGTCGAGACCCTGGGCTCGGTGACGGTGATTTGCACCGACAAGACCGGCACGCTGACCGAGGGCCGGATGCAGGTCACCCGCAGCGACATCAAAGACCGGCAGCGGGCCCTGGAGACCATGGTCCTGTGCAACGACCTGGAGGGACCAGTTGACATAGCCCTTTGGGAATATGCGCGGACGCAATTGTCCACCGATCCCCAAGAACTGGCCGATCGTTCGGAGCGGCTGGCCGAAGAGCTTTTCAGCAGCGAGACCAAGTTCATGATCACTGCCAACCGCGTTGACGGGCAACCCTTCGACTACCTGAAGGGAGCGCCGGAGATCGTGCTGCAGATGTGCCAGATTACGCCGGCCGAGCGCACACGCATCCCGGCCCAGGTAGAGCAGTGGGCCAGTGAGGGCCTGCGAGTGCTCGGTCTGGCGTATCGCCCAAAGGGAGCGCTCGAAGATCATACTGGCTACACCTGGCTTGGTCTAGTCGCGATGGAGGACCCGATCCGCGAGGGCGTACGCGAGGCCGTCGAGGTCGCCCGTCGGGGTGGGATCCGGGTCAAGATGATTACCGGCGACTACCGGCGCACGGCAGAGCGGATCGCGCGCACCATAGGCCTGTCGGTAGACGATGACCAGATCCTAGAGGGGGAAGAACTGACAGCTCTGGATGACCGACAACTTGAGGAACGTGTAGGCAAGACGGTCATCTTCTCGCGCATTAGGCCCCAGGACAAACTGCGCATCGTGCGTGCGCTGCAGGCCCACGGCGAGATCACGGCCATGATCGGCGATGGGGTGAACGATGCCCCGGCTCTGCAGCGGGCCAACATCGGCGTGGTCGTGGGCAGCGCCACCGACGTCGCCAAAGAGACGGCCGATCTGATCCTGCTCGACAGCAACTTTCGGACGGTAGTCGCTGCCGTCGAAGAAGGCCGGGCGATCTTTGAGAACATCCGCAAGGTGGTTGCCTACACCCTCTCCAACTCCTTCGCCGAGGTCTTGACGATCTTTGGCGCCATGATGCTCAACTGGCCAGCTCCCCTGACGGTCGCCCAGATCCTGTGGATCCACCTGATCTGTGACGGTCCGTCGGACATCGTGCTAGGCTTCGAGCCGAAGGAAGAGGGCATTATGGACGAAAAGCCCAAGACGCTCCAGGAACCGATTCTGAACCGCCTGGGCCTGACGATGATCGGCGTGATCAGCGTCACCAGCACACTGGTGGCCCTGCTGCTTTTCGGCCACTATTACACTATGCACAACAGTCAAATCGAAGGTCAGAGCTACGCTTTCGGCACCTTTGCGGTGAACTCGATGATCTATATATTCGCCTATCGCAGCCTGCGGCGGCCGATTTTCCGCAGTGGCAGCCTGAGCCAGAACAAGCCGTTGGTCGTGGCAGTGTTGGGAGGGTTGCTCCTAGCCGTCGGCGCTTTTGTAGTACCCCCGATCCGCCACCTGCTGGGCATCGAGATGTTAAGCCTGTACCAGTGGTGCGTGATCTTTGGTGTGGCATTCTCCCTGCTCGTCGTCGTCGAGATCGGGAAGCTGATCAGCAACCACCGTCATAGTTTTGCAACGAGCCATGCGACAGGGAAGCCGCGCTGATGCAAGCTAGCCGCCGAGCAGAAGGATTATCAAGCAGGAACAGTGATCCCCGAATAATCTGGAGAGCACGCAAACCATAAGGGTTTGTCAAAGAAAACAACTTCCCGTCTTGCCCCGCTATCTTAGGTTTCGATCAGATTGCCTGGGGAGGAATCAGTGGAAGCACTATGGAGTTTGTAGAACCGCCTCCATAAGCTTATCTGAATGCAGCAGAATGGCCGGGAATAATGGCAACGTCACCTTTTTTGAGAGGTGACGTTATTTTTGTATCAACGGTCAGCCGAGACGACTCGCCGAGAGGCTACGGTGGCGGACTGTCAATGAAGGAGCGGCTGCTCCGCCTAGAAGGGGCTATCGGCTGAGGGGCACCGGGGCTCCGGGTCACGTTCAGCGAACAGCAAAGACCTGGACAGCCGTGCCGACAGAAGAGAGTTGCTGCAAGTCGGTTCCGTCAGGGGCTACACTCCAAATACCAGCTTCGTCCCCCCGGACATCAGTCCGTTGGAAGACGATACGAGAGCCTTCGGGCGTCCAGGCTGGCGCGAGCTCAACATAGGGATCGCCCACCGTCAACTGGCGCTTCTCCCCCCCGTCCACGTCAATCCCCCACAAGTCGTTCAAACCCCTGGTCACGGCAGTGTTGTAGACAATCAGACGCCGACCGGGTCCCCAGGCGAACCCATCAATGGCCTCGGTTACCAGGGGGCGTTCCTCAGAGCCATCAGCTTTGATCATCCACAGGCCACCGCCTTTCCCTTTGAAAGCCAGCTCCTGACCATCCGGCGACCAACGGTGTCTGGATACACTGCCACTACCACCGACCTGAATAGGCGTTCCACCGGCAACATAGTAAACAAAGGCCGGCCAGCCGTAATCCACCAATAGCTTGGTGCCGTCAGGTGACCAGGCCACGATGTCAGGACAGGGTTTCACCTCACCGACGGTGACCGCCGTGGTGCCCAACGAGCGCCAGCTCGTGCCATCCGATTTGACGATATTCACGCTGAAAACACCAGCCTCCGTGGTCTCCAGGAAAGCGATGTAGCTCCCCTCTGGCGACCAGGTAGGAAAAAGGAACCGACGCCCGCCAGTGCGGATAGCCCGTGGTGGGCTAGGCGGCTTCAACCAGTGCACGTAGATGTCATCGTGAAAGCTGTACACCAGGCCACTGCTGTCTGGGAACCAGGAGACCGCCTCCACTGGCTGCTCAGTCAGGCGCTCACGATCGGGCCCCCGGGTGTCCGCTATCCACAACTGGCCATCGGCGATCTGATAGGTCACCTGGTGGCCATCGGGCGAGATGGAGTAGGGATAGCACCCTCCCGGCCTCAACTCAAGCCCCTGCGCCACCCGCATGGGCCCCTGACCGTCCAGGTTCATCGTCCAGAGCTCGCCCCCGTGCAGATAGGCGATCTTGACCGCCGAAGCCAGAATGGGCGTCGGATAATCGGGTACGCCTGGCGCTTCGCAGCCCAGGCTTGACAACACACCACCCAGACCAACCACCAGGGCGACAACTATAAATATCCTTTCAGTTATTCGCCTTCTCACTCCCTCTTCTCTCCTCATCGTGATAGTACCTTGCTTCATAATTGACGATCCTATCCTTCGTATTATGTTAAGTGAAACTTCGCAAATATCCTCCCGCCCTCCACATAAGTATAGCACATTTTGTGATTCTGTGCATCAGCCAATCCGCTTATTTTCTCCACAAGTTGGCTAGGTCATCGGGCTACAGTTGTTTTCTTTGTTGCGCTCCAACGCCTTTATCGCGTCAACATTGCGTGCAGTCATTGCAAACTTATTAAAAAATGTTTGACATTGGCGACAAGGTTGTTCATCCGACCCATGGGGCAGGACAGGTGACAGGTATCAAAAAACAGGATCTTCTGGAGCAATATCATCGCTACTATGTCATTGAGCTGGCCGTTGACGATAGGACGCTTATGATCCCGGTGAACAAAGCTGAAGAAATAGGTCTGCGCTCCATCAGCCAGGGAACAACTCTTTCCCAGGTATGACACACTTTGGGTGCGGCCGCCAAAACACTGTCTGACGACTATTAAGAAGCGACACAGGAGCGTACCCAAGAGAAGCTGAAGACAGGAGATGCGATCAAAGTAAGAGTACAGTCAAGGAAATTCGCCAACCGATTCTAACTAATCGGAGAATACGGCGGCTTGCAAAACAAGCTATGAAGCGGTTGCATCCAGGGTAGGACACACTTGAAACGATTGTAGTGGCTGAGGAACTCCGAAGCACGCAGGCCAGTTGCCACCTGGAATCCCCACAAGCAGTCAATTTGGTGCAGAGGGATCGAGCTCCAAAGGCAGGGTGACTTTGAGCTCCGTGCCGTGCCCGGGTTGGGAATGGATCTCCAGCTTGCCACCGAAGAGTTGGGCCCGCTCCTCGATGCCCATCAAGCCAAAGTTACCCTGGCTGGCCAGGTCGGTGGGGCTAGGAGGCACAATGAAGCCCACCCCATCATCCCACACGGTAATAGCCACGCCCTCATCTGTGAATTTGGCGCGCACTCTGACTTCCGAGGCATGGGCGTGCTTGCGCACATTCTGCAGGGCCTCTTGGACGATGCGATAAATGGCCACCTCTAGGTCAATCTCCAGGCCCTGGGGCTGTCCGTCAATTTCCAGATCAGCCTCAAGGGAATCGGCTCTGGCCAGGTCGTTGACCAGCAGTTGCAAGGCCGGCACCAATCCCAGGTCCTCCAAAGCCAGGGGCCGCAGCTCGCGGCTGAAGTAGCGAACGCTCCCGATGGCCTCAGTGACCATGCGCCGCACATCGATGAGCTGCTCTCGGGCCTCTTCCGGATCGTCCAAAGAAGCGCGGCACAACTCGATGCGCTGGCCGATGGCGATAAGGGACTGAACCGTGTCATCATGCAGGTCACGGGCGATGCGCTTGCGCTCTTCTTCCTGGCTGTAGGTAATGGCAGCCACGTAGCGACGCACACCAGCCCGATAACGCGCTATCTGCTCCACCATGGCGTTGAAGGCCAGACCCAGCTCGCGGATCTCTCTGATGCTGCCCAGACGCACCTGAGCACTGTAATCACCTCTGGCTACCTGGCGGGTTTGGTATACCAAATCACTGATGGGCTCGCTGATGCGGCGCACCCCAAGGGAAATCAAAAAGGCTGCCAGAGTCAAGGCAGCTAAAAGCACCAGGGCAACCAAGCGCAAATATGACTTGACGGGCGCCACCACCTCAGCCCACGGCTCCCTAATGACCAGCCCCCAGCCAGTAGCAGGCAGGTTGGCAAAGCCGACCACGTAGCGCTCCTGGCCCGCTTCCTGGGAGACAAAGGCTCCCACCTGCTCACCGTGCTTCAAGCGGTCAACAGCCCGGCGGTGGCTGAAATCCTGGCCAATGGGGATCCCTTCTGGATGATAGATGACCCGGCCGTTGCGATCCACCAGATAGGCATAGCCCTCATCGCCTATCTTGAGGTTGCGGATCTCCTGCCCCAGCCGGCGACGGGACAGGCTGAAATCATCCCGGATGAACTCCTGGGAGCTTGCAATCTGCTCCCTTAAGTTGAACCCCCCTCTTATAACACCCCGAAAGTCACCTTCAGTTCCCAGAATGGGCACGGCCACAACAATGGCCTCCTCACCAGAGCCCATCTCCTGGAAGATGTCAGAGAAGGTAGGTTGTCGCAAAACCTCGGTGTTCTGAAAGTAGGGATGGACAGCCAGGTTTTGCCCCACGAGGTCACCATGGGCGGGATCGGCAACAGTCACCACCCCGCGTTCATCAAGGACAGCCACTCCGCCGTCAAAGACTTCCAGCAAGTCTTGTGACCTGCTCAAGACATCTTCCTGCCGCTGGGCGTCTCCGCTCCTCATCTCATCGCTGTTGGCCAGTGCCACCAACAGGTCAGCGTAACCGCGGATGTTGTCTGAGAGACGCTCAGCCGAGACCCTGGCTAACTCCTGGTCACGGGCTATCAACAGAGATTGCACCACCCGCTGATAAGCATAGAACCCTGTACCAACCACTAAGGCCAACACCAGGGCCAGGGGTAACACGGTCCACACGAGAGCCAGAACGCTGAGCCCTCCCCATAGGCCTCGAAGTTTGACCAAGAGCAATCTCCACCTCATGAGCGCCCACCTCAAATACAACCCAGGAGCCGACACTCTGAACGAACGCGAGCTAGCCCGCTGTTATCCATCCCTTGCGCACGGCGTACATGGCCGCCTCGGTGCGGGAAACAACCCCCAGTTTGGAGAAGATGTTACTCAGGTGGGCTTGCACAGTACGGTCACTGATATAGAGCGCCTGGCCAATCTCTTTGTTGGTTTTGCCCGAGGCGACCAGTTGCAAAACTTCCAACTCCCTCTCCGTCAATCCTTCAAATTCGGTACTGACCTCTGCCAAGACATCAGGCAGCGACTTGCCGCTGGCAAATTGGGTCACCACTTTTTTAGCTACTGAGGGGTCCAGAGCTGATTGTCCAGCATGGGTCGCTCGAATAGCCCTGACCAGCTCCTCCGTCTCGGCCGTCTTCAAGAGATAGCCATTGGCTCCAGCCTGGAGGAGGGCAAAGACGTATTCGTCGTCGTCATGAGCTGTCAGAACGAGCACCCCCACCCCGGGGCACTCGGCCTTGATGCGGCGAGTGGCTTCTACGCCCGAAAGCCTGGGCATGCGCACGTCCATCACCACCAAGTCCGGTCGCAACTCTCTGGCCAGTCTGACCGCTTCCTCTCCGTCGGCAGCTTCCCCAACCACTTCCAAATCCGGTTGACGCTCCAAAAGCTGTCGGGTGCCATCGCGTACCAAGGCATGATCCTCAGCAAGCACCAATCTGATCTTTGCCACGCTTGATCTCCTTCAATCCCAGCAACTCCGTTTTCCCTGACTCGCTTACCGATTATAGCAAAGGATGAGCTCGAATGCATCTGTTGATTGGCCTATCTTTTGAATGTCTCCCGCTAAGCTATTGTGCCTAACGTGCCTTAACGAAGATTGTCAAACCTGAAGCCATGCCCGCGGACGGTGACGATGTACTGATGATCAGGGTCAAGTTCGCTTAACCTCTCCCGCAAACGTCTAGCCAGGGCGTCAATGGCTTGCTCCGAGACCCCTTCCTCAACGTCATCGGGCCACACTGCCTGCACCACTTCATCCCGGCTGCACACCTTGCCCTCGTTATCGGAAAGGAGTTCAAGCAACCGATATTGGGCCAGCGAAAGGGGAGGGTCAAGCTCCCGCCCCTTGATCCAGACACTCTTGGCGTCTTTATCCAGATGCAAGCCAGCCCGTCCCTCGAAGAACAGGGGAACCGTCGCGCCAGCGTCAACAAAAAATAATTTGAAAGAGAGGGCAATTTGGATCTCATCCCCATCCTGCAAAGTGTAGGGCTCTGTTAGCTCCCGTCCGTTGACAAAGGTCCCATTCTTGCTGCCCAGATCCTCCAGGATGTGCCGTCCACCCGAACGGCGGATGCGAGCGTGGTTACGGGAGACCTGTCGTGAGGGCAGGACGATATCGCAATCCTCCTCCCGCCCGATGATCATATTGTCGTGGTCAATCCTCCACCTGGTACCCACTCCCTGTCCTTCGCGCAAGATCAGTATTGCAGTCTCTTCACCAACCATTGACTATCACCTCCCTGAGACAGCCGATTGGTCTGATTCAGGGGAGAATTCCTCTCTTTCCCCTCTCAGATGGATTCTACATGCATCTTCCACAGGTGCCACCTTGACAAGAAACCAACAATCGGTTAAGCTATAAGAGAAGACAAGCACCTGTACCGCCACGGTGGTAAAGGAGTCCTCCGGCTTGGACCAAACGTTGATGCCAGGAACCATCCTACGGGACAGATACAAGATAATAGAACTGGTGGGGCAGGGTGGCATGGGAGCCATCTACAAGGCCGAGGACCTGCGTCTGGCAGGGAGATACTGTGCCATCAAAGAGGTACGCCCTGAGCCCAGAGCCAGCTCCTCGATGCTGGCCCAGGCACGGGAGCAGTTCTACCGCGAGGCCAGCACCCTGGCCAGACTGGACCATCCCAATCTGCCCAAGGTCTCTGACTACTTCTCCGAGGGTGATTACGACTACCTGGTCATGGATTTTGTGCCAGGCCGGGAACTGAAAGAGATCATGGACGAGGCTCGCCGCCAGGACAGATTCCTCGATGAGAAGGAGGTCCTGACCTGGGCCGATCAACTGTGTCAGGCTCTGGAATACCTTCACGGCCAGGACCCGCCTGTCTTGCACCGGGACATCAAACCGTCCAATATCAGGCTTACTCCTGCCGGCGCCGTCAAGCTGGTAGACTTTGGCCTGGTCAAGCTCCTGGTCCCTGACGACACCAGAACCATAACCGTCCTACAGGGTCGTGGCACGGTGCAGTATACGCCCCTGGAGCAATACGGAGGGGATACGGGACATACCGACGCCCGCTCCGACATCTACTCTCTGGGAGCCACCCTCTATCATCTTCTCACTGGACAGCCCCCTCCCGATGCCAAACAGCGTTTCCTGGAACCGGGCTCCTTGCCTTCGCCCCGCAGTCTTAACCCTAACCTCTCCTTCCAAACGGAGAGAGCGTTGTTGAGAGCTGTGGAAATGCACCCCGACCAGCGACCGGGCAGTGTGGCCGAGTTCAGAGCCGAGTTGCTTTCTCAATCATCCGCTGTTCCCGGTCTCTTAAGCCTGTCTGCCGCCGACGAAAGAATGTGGGCCACGGCTCTCAGGGAAAACAGGACACTGATCACTATTGCTTTGACCCTGCTCGTTGTCGCCTTGGTAGTGACCCTGTTTTCACGTCCTTTGCCGACAACTCCTCCGGCCGTCACTCCGCCCCCTGGTCAGGTCGAAGGGATAGCCTCCCCCTCGCCCGGTCCCCGTTAGCACTTCGACTTATCCTCCGACTACCGTAACCCTCGTTATAGGTCAGCAATGGATGGTCGAAAAACTTGCTCAGTACGAGGGAGCCCTTCCGCTCTTACTGTGTCAGGTGCCTGATCCAGCCCCTTCTGGCGGTTCCTACCAACATAACCCCCACAGGAAAGAGGCTGAAAAACAAAGACATCAGAGGCGCGCCCCAATGCCTGGAAATCTTGAGAAAGAATCCAGCCCCGGGCCAGCTCAGGCCATAGGCGATATAGCCCGCTGTGCCACAAATCAGGACCCACAGGAAAGCCCTGAGCCCCTGGGTCGGAGAGCGGCCCTCGTTGCGGCGCAATGCATAGCCCGCGCCTCCAACCGTGAACGTAGCCACCAGGGACAGAAGGAAAGCCCCCACCCCCACTCGCCGTGAGCTGGGGCTTGCCTCTGATGGTATGACCTCGACGGTCGGCTGAGGCGTGGGACTGGGTGTGGGTGTAGCAGGGACGGGAGTAGGAGTAGGGGTAGGCGTAGGCGTGACCGTGGGAGTAGGGACGGCAGTAGGGACCTGGGTGACAATAGTTGCCGGCTCATCTCCTTCAATAGTCACGATCAGCTTTATGGACTTGAGAGATGGACCGCTGGCGGCAGTGATTTCCAGTTGGCCCGTTCGCTCCAATTTGACCGCAGCCTCAGCTATTCCATCCACAGTGGTAGTCTCCAGGCGCGGCAGTTCCAGAGTCTCGGCTGGATAGAAGAAACGAAAGACCACCGGGGTTCCATCGGGCACCGGGTTGCCGTTCTTGTCCTTGATGACGCTCGTTCGCAACTCCAGAGTATCGCCCACTTTGACGCCAATGGAACCAGGTGTCTCTGCCGTAGGAGTACCTTCCATGGAAGCACCGACCGGCATAATCTCAATGACCTGATCGGGGTCAGGTTCCATCCGCAAGATCAGGTCATAGTTGATGCCCTGCACAGTGACCGGCGGAGCTCCTTGCAAAGTGAACTCGCGGAAAAGAGCACGGACCGAGGCATCAATAAAAGCTGGCACCTTGCTGTAGATACCGTAATAGGCTGTCAGCTTGCTGATCTCAGTGGTATCCAGATAGTAAGGCGCGTTGTAGGCCAGGACCACGATTTTCTTGTTGCGCAGGCTATCTGAAAGCTGCTTCAGGAAAAGCTTGACGGCGTCGGAATCGGGGTAGTCGTCGAGGTTGACGTCCAGCGTGGCAAAGATGATCCAGTCAGCTTCCTGGATGAGAGGAGCGATATCCTCAGTGGAACCTCCCGTGCCTGCGGTGCTCAGGTAACCTTTCAATTGGCTGAAAGTCAGACTCCTGATTTGAGCAGGCTCTATCTTCTCGCTGGCCTCTGGCCCATAAAGTCGGAGGATCGTCTTTTCCAGGGCATCTGGTTCGATGAAGGAGAAAGGTGGACAATCGTAGCAATCCTGAGCCTGGCGATCATCGGTGAAAATCAGGATCTTGTCTTCAAGGAGAGGAGAACTGGGCAGTCTATCGGTTAACTCTTCTGGACCTGGGTAGATAAGGGTGACAGCACCTTCGGCTATCTGAGACACCTGATCGTACCCCTGTCCAACGTTCCCGGCCAACTGTCCCGCGTCAACCTGAACCTCTTCTAGCGAGAAATCGGGATAAAGTTGATGCTTAAGGCGCAGGATGCGCGCCAGGGATTGATCTACCTGGGCCTGGAATTTGGAATCGCTCACGTACTTATCGCGGAAGAACTGGATGGTGGATTTGATATTCTCGAATTGGTCAGCCCAGACATCGGTCAGGGCGAACTGAGAAAGCACCAACAGGTCATTGCCGGCCAGGAAGGCCTCCTGGGCAACACGTTTGTGGGGGAAACTCTGCAACTGAGGATCGTAATATTTGCGTACAGCCGGCACCCCCAGAGCATCGGTGACCATGACGCCGCCAGCCTGGCGCCAAGGCGCGAATTCGGGCAGGCTCAGTATAGCTTGCAGTTCGGCAGCGAAGCTGATAGGAGGTGTCAGTTGGCGGATGTTGCCCTGGAAACCCCGATAGCGGATGTGAGACGACATCAAGGCCTCAGTGATAGCCGCAGGCTCAGCCCCACCGAGGGCAGTGACAGTAAAGAAAGGAGCCAACTCGATTTTGCGTAACTCCTGAAGGGACTTTGGCACGGTGGACACTTCTTCATCGGCCCTTCGGTCACTATCTCCATGGCCAGGGAAGTGCTTGGCCACAGTAGCTACCCGTCCCTCAGAGCCCTCGTGCACACCCTGGATGTAAGCCTGGCCCATCTTTCCCACCCAATAGGGGTCACCGCCAAAGACCCGGGTGCCCAGGTCACCCTTAAGGGTAGGCCGAGGGTTATTGAGCACGTCCAGCGAGGGTCCAAAAAGCATGTTGACTCCAACCGCCGAGAGTTCTCTACCTACAATCTGTCCGATGGCCCGGGCATTGGCCTTGTCCCAGGTAGCACCCAGGGCCATGTTGTTTGGCAAGGCCGTGAAACCGTTGGTCAGGCGGGTGTAGGGGTAGCCATCTCCCTCGTGGTCGAGGGCGATGAGGAGGGGGATGTAAGGACTAGGTCCCAGGGGCAGAGTCCCGGTAACGGGGGTTGTGCCGGTCAAGGGCTGAGTGCCAGGAGGGATACTGGTCGTCGCCTGTTGGGCGGCAGTGAAAGCAAGTTGCTGCAAGCCATTGGCTAATTGCGCTACCTGTAGGGGCGTGTCACCTTGATTGGAAAAGTTGCCATTGCTGGACAGGAGAACCACACCACCCACCCGGTACTGTACGATGAGCTGAGCGATGTCCGAACCGGGGCCGACGTCACTACCGGTGAAAGTGACCATGAACAACTGACCGATCCGCTCTTCGACCGACATGCGGGCGATGATCTCCTGGATGAAATCATTTTCAGCCTGAGCGGCAACGGGCACAGGCAGGAGCGAGAGCATCACAGCCACCAACAGCCCAGTTGACACCAAAACGTTGATTCTGCTCCGCATCTTATGTAAACAGCCTCCTCACAACTCGGCGCGACCCAATTCAAGTTTCTA
>Ga0315309_1000226_pt1 | contig 34485 bp, 36 predicted proteins | sample TDP4_MG_FD_203080 | JGI IMG/M metagenome (GOLD analysis project Ga0315309, IMG submission 203080) | Freshwater sediment microbial communities from Lake Towuti, South Sulawesi, Indonesia - TDP4 | ecosystem: Environmental > Aquatic > Freshwater > Lake > Sediment | place: Indonesia: South Sulawesi...
AGATAAGTTATATAGCCTATATCTCCAGGTTTAATATGATGCCGTATCTTCCACTTGACTTTCATGTGAACCCAGCCTTACATTTTGTCAGTATTTCGCTAACTAACGTTTAACGCATTGCGATTCATTATTTAATCGCGTGCGTCCTAAGTCCGTTGGCACAACAAGTTCTCAGTCTTCTTTCAAGTCTTAATCCAACAGGTCAGCTTAAATAAACATGAACTTGCTTCAGTGAAGATTTTGGAGAATATTGTGAATTTCGTCCAACCTTTTGAGATTGTAATCTCCACCTCTGCATTTGAACCCAATAGTAACCAGTCCGATTCTCTTCGCGCCTCTTAGCTCATCATAGGCATCGCTCACAAAGACTGTTTCCCACGGCTTAACGCCGAATTTTTCCAGCACCGTGTGAAATGCTTTCTTGCTGGGTTTGCAGGTGCCCAAATCATGTGATGTGTAAATTTCATCAAAAGCTTTGTGATTTACGCCAACTATCTTCATTTTTTCGATCTTTTCTGGCTTGCTTTCGATTGTGTCGCTCAGGACAGCCAGAAGGTAATCCTTCTTCAACTTCGCTAGTACTTTGTTAATCCCGGGTGTTCTCTTGAATCTACCCCATATCTCTTTTTTGTTAACTTCCAACCATTCATCCAGCAAATCCTTGTGTAGCCCAACCCCTTCCAACCATCTTTCATGAGCTTCTCGCAGGCTTATTTTTCCAACAGACACAAGTTTTTCAATCCTTGACCAAACCTTGTCATTCTTATCGAAATCATACACACCGTGTTTCTCAAGAAATTTCTTTACAGCCTTATCTACTATCTTCTGGTTCCCAGCGTAGAGAACGCCACCCGCGTCAAAAATTATAAGTTTTATCACACTCGCCGCGCGCTCACGTTTTCTGGGCATATGGCGTTTATATTGCAGTTTACCATTTTAAAGCCATTTTTCTGTTCTTGCTTTCGGCATCTTTTCAATTAATCTTTGAAACCCATCTTCAAGGTGACTGATTAGCGTCGCTATTTCCTCTTTTCTTCAAGGCTACTATGTGAAGGTGGCTTCCGATACCTGCAATGTAAGGCTCATCATAAATCCTGTACAGTATCTTAGCCAACTTTTCACTCTCCTCTGCATTTTCGAAAATTCTCTGGCGCTTTTCTGCTGGAAGGGCTGAAACAAACGAGTCAAGCATGTTGGGACTAAAGCTTATGGGCTTCCCCACAACTTTAACGGTCTCCAAGCCATACTTCTTTAGTAGAATCATGAACTCCGTTGGAGTGAAAGACTTGGAGTCAAAAGGTGCATCTTCAACCGCCGGGGATATTCCAGTTTGCAGAAAATCGAGAACATAGTCAAGAGAGTTTCCTTGCGCCATGGCTCTAAAGACGCGGAAAAGAGTGCTGTCCACTCCGGCAACAAGGTAGCTATTCTGTTTAAGCACTCTTGATAGTTCGCTCACAGCCTTTTCGGGATCACCACAGATGCATATAGGGTCCGCTTCACATAATACGAAGTCAAAACTCATTTCAGGATGCGGGATAGCCCGAATGTCAGCCTCCACCACTTCAATGAACCCAGTTAACATCTTATCCTTGACTTTTCTCTTTGCCGTCATCAAAAGGTCAGCGGTTACATCGAGAAGCACAACGAGACATTTTTTCTTTTCAGCCATTTTTATAGACCAGACACCTGCACCCCCGCCAGCATCAAGAATTCGCCCTTGCCTAGGAAGGAAAGGCTCTATGTTGTTCCAGGTTATTTCGTCGTAAACAGGATCGCTGCCAACATTTCTGTGATATTCGTCTTCAGCTTCTCTTTTATGATATTCAACAATCCTTTGAATGTGTTCCTTCATGGACAATGCTTAGACACTCGAGTCTTAAGTGGCTTCGGTGAGTTTTTCAGCTTTTTCTTTGTGTAAGCACGTTCATGCCCAAAATACGCCTGCACCTTAAGGACTGCCCATTGTTAGAAAACTAATTCCCCATACTGTTTCAAGAGTTTTAGCGCATTGATTGTAGTAGATACGTTGTATCTGCTGCCGTCTGCGCTTTTCCAGCACCCATCTTTCTCCTGTAGAGCCATTAGTTTCTTCAAGCATTTGCGCACCACGGCATGTTCCCGTGGTATGCCAGCAAAGCTTAGGCATTCTAGATACCAGCACAGGAAAGCTGCGTCTTCATCTGGTTCTTCATCCAGCCAGCATTCAACCAAAACTAACGCTTTTCCGACGTAAAGGCTTTCTCTGCCTTCCAATATCCCAAAGATAGCCATTGCGATCCATGTCGCTATTTGGGGTCCTTCCACTTTTCCCCTATCGTCCATATGTTTCAGGAGAAATTCACGCGCTTGCTTAACCTGTCGTGATCCTATGTAGCCAAGCTGAATCAAATCGAGAGTGATTTCACCGGTCAGCCACATTCTAGTGTTTATGTTGTTAGGGGTGTCCCACCGGGGAGGATTGAACTGACTTATTTCGGGATTCTCGTCCCAACCACCATCTGGACGCTGAATCTGAAAAAGGTAACTCAGAACCTTTTGGCATACTTCGGATGTGCCCAAATCAAGCTCGACAACAAGCCCGAGTATTCCGCTGGTTTCGTTTACGCTGCTGGGCTTTCCCTTCTCTAGATCGTAGGGAAAGCCACCATCCTTGTTTTGGAGCCGCCGCAGATAACGCAATGGAACTCTATCATCTCTGAGACTTTGAAACAGATACTTTCCTCTGTATTGTTCTAGCGTGTTTCCAAAGCGTTCGATAAACTTGAACGCGGATTCAACGCTCATATCATCATCGGCATTTCGAAGCTTTTCAGTGAATGTACGCGCTGGAGGTTCTTAATGTTTCTGGGGGTCAACTGGCACCAAGTGTCGAAAGTCTGGGAATAAAACCTCATAAAAACTTAGCGCACACTCACTTTGGTAGCCTCAGAAGAGATTAGAAGTCTTGTTAGAGTATATGCATGTTTGAGAGTCTTTCGATTAGTTCTATGGTTTTCTCATCAACACTTGTAGCACGGGCTATGTCAGTCAATGTAACTATACCTACCAATCGATTTCCATCTGTAATAGGCAGTTTTTTCACCTTGATCTTAAACATAAGTCTGGCCGCCTCGAAAAGTTCCATGTCTGGCTTTCCGACGATGACATTTCTTGTCATTATTTCTGAAACGCCAGTTTCTTTCGGATTCTTGCACTTTTCTAGAACCCTTTCAAGCAAATCTCTCTCAGTCAAAATCCCGACAATCGCGCCGTTGTTAACAATCACCACACAACCAATTCTATTCTTATTCAAAATCTTTACAGCCTCATAGGCTGAAGCGTATCTTGGCAGAGTAACGACGCTTTTAACCATCAACTCTTCGATTTTCATCATCAACCACAACCTAAGGAATTGATAGGCGCATAGAAAAAAATTATGAATTTCAACTATTGCTTCGCGACTTTAGTAAACGTACGGAATGGGCTTCTTGCTTCTTCTCATGCAGTCCCTATATGTATCCCCGAATTTCTCAACGAGCCATGCGAACAAATCTGCTCTGCCCTCTCATCCTCCTTTGCGATGTGCATTTTTTCAACCATTTATGCTCCGAATCTTGGGCTTTCAGTAGGATTTGAGCCAAACATGAGTTTTACTTTAATAACTGCTCGTTTAAAGCTGGCTGCTCTAATCTTAGTGTAACGTGTTCTAATGCATGGTATTATAAAGGACAAAACAACACAAAATCATTGAGGATTTAACTTGAAGAGACTAAACATGGCAATTATTTTGTTCTTCCTAAGCGCAATTTCTCTTCCACTGGTCCAAGCTGATAGAGGGATGATCCCGGTTACACCAGGAGCTTCAGTTTATGAACCAGGACAGAAAGCCATCCTTGCTTGGAACGGCCAAGAGGAAATCATGATACTTTCCACAGATGTAGCCTCCACTCAAGAAACCCTGGTTCTGGAGATTCTTCCACTTCCATCCGAACCTACCGTGGAAGCTGCAAGCTTCCAATCCTTCGAGGAAATCCAGAGTATGATTTGGGAAGAAGGCATGAACCGGTTCATGTATTCCACTAGGAACGATGCCCGTGACAAAAGCGTTGAAGTTCTCTTCCATGAGCAGATAGGCGCCCACAACATTACAGTTGCCAAGGCAAGCGACACGTCAGAGCTTATTGACTGGGCAACGAGTTTTCTAATGGAAAGTGGTGTAAACAAAGAGGTGTCCCTGGGCAAGTTTGAATCGGCGGTTGAGAACTACATGAGAAGAGGATTTCGCTACTATGTCCTAGACATCATAACTTTCTCCAAAGACGATAGAAGCGTAGAGCCAATACTTTACAGGTTCGACACAAGCTTCCTATACTATCCCCTCCTCATCACAAGCCCCGTCCCTGGAAATTCAGTAATAACGCTCTTCCTGATCACTGAAGACAAAGTAAACAAGGATTACTGGCCTATGCAAAAAGCCATGTATACAGTTGACGGAGGAACCTCGCAACCAATAGAGTTCACGCTTTCAAAAGGCGACTTATCAAAGACAGATCTAAGAATAGGTGAACTATTCCAAGGCGGAGCTTGGTTAACCGTTCTAAGATACGAGGGAAGCTTAAGTTTCTTAACCAGAGACATAATGGTTTCAGAAGACGCCCTAGCTTCTACTGGGGATGTTGTTGCCCCCGATGTAAATGTCGAAGTAATCGTGCCAACCACCCCAATCGTTCTAAGCTTCATTCTCGGCACCTTATCCGCCTTAGCCGGAGTTGTAACAACGTTCTTGATAACCCGCTCAAAGAAAGTCTAAACGGAAATCACAAGCCTCTCACATAAGAATGTCAAGAATTCGACAAGAGTGTAAACCAACACACGTCCACAGTCAAGCGGTCTTTTCCTACAGACCAAGTTTCCAATTTTTTGTCTGCAAAAATCTTTATTCAACATAATTTTTGGTTCAGAAGAGAATATATTCATAGTTTTAGATAACCCTATCCTTGCTTCACGTATGAAGGTGGATTTCTGTGGAAGGCTTCAGAATAGATGGAAGCGGCTGGAGAGGCAGATTTTTCTTCTCGTTCTTCTTTTTTCTGACAACCTACTGGGCCTCCTTTCTTTCCACGCTTATCCATGAAGTGTTAGGTCATGGATTAGTAGCGATGCTTGAGGGACTGAGCTTCCACGGTTTTATTGTAACTCTAACGGAGGGAATGACCTTCGTGACGACAAGTGGAACACCTCTCACCGACGCGATGATATTGGCGGCAGGAATCGTTGTACAGTTCCTCTTTGGTTTAGTTGTCTTTCTTGTTTCCTTCCGCTTGAGAGGCTTCACATCGAAAATTGTGACGCTCATTTTCGCTACTTTGTCCATGATGAATTCAAGCAGTTATCTCCTAATAGGTTCGATAATGAAACTGGGTGACCCCCCTCTGATAAGTTCCTATGCAAACGTGCCTTTGGAAGCTCTAGCTTTCTTGGGCATTGTACTCCTTGCTGCTGTCTGTGTGACCACCTTTCCCCAAATTGTTAAAGTTTTGCAGGATTTCTTGATGTTTAAGAGCAAAAGAGACGCCTACGTTTCGGTTGTTCTGGTTTTCATCTTTGGCAGTTTTCCACTCTTCTTACTAACTACATTGATGAGTGCTTCTTTATCCCCACTCGTTACTTTTCTTTCAATTGTTCTGTTGGTTTCAGCCTTCATGGCTTTCATCGTGAGGAGGTATAAGCTTCCAGATGTGAGTGTTATCCAACAGAAGTTCGTGAGTTGGCGAGGAATCGGAATCAACCTCCTACTAGTGATAGTTTCGACAACAGTGTGGCTTGGGGTTTTTGGGTATGCCATACAGACCGCTCATGGACTTGTATGGTACGAGTTTGGCCCCATAGGAGTTGCTAATGTTAAAGTTACCATCCAAGGAAACCTCACTGCAAGGGTTGAGACGCGTTTCCGACCTGCGTTCTCCGTGTCGATATCGGAGAACCTGTGGTTTAACGTCAGGAATTCGCCCAACTGGAACATATACATTGAGGAAGCCAAGAGACTGGTCACAAACATGTTCAACACAGCTAGTTTCGAGTTTGTAGCAACCAAAACCGACAACGCTGAAATCTGGTATTCAGGTAAATGGCACGGCGGAGGAGCTAGAGCAGTGGTCGCCGACCTAAACTTAAATCAGTCGCTCAACATGCAACGTTCTGATAACAGACTTGTTTTGAGGATTAATGACCCTTGGGCGCCTAGGGGATACTTGGACAGCTTCAACCTTACTTATACTGGGTTGAGAATGATTAATTATTTATACAGGCCGATGACTGCATTTGACAAAACCGCAGGAGGAATGAACGAAGGGTATCTCTTATGGATGAGCAAGACTTCTCAAGAAGCCCCAGACGCATACATTTTCACGTTGGTCAAAGAATGAGTCTCGGTATGCTTGTAATGGGTTAGGTTTCATGCTCTCTAGCCTCCCAGAGGGGTCAACGCGTAAACCTTGAGACTCCATACACGAGAGCAAGTGAAACCAAGAAATACAACATTATGTCAAGTGCTAACGAAATCCACAGGATTGCAACATCCACCACGTAAAATGGGGAGGTGATTGATATCATCTGAAGCCATTCTAAAGGAAAGCCATAATTAAAGATGACAACCTCTTCAGTTCTTAGTCTTGAAGGCTCAACTCTTACGTAGGCAACGAACGAGATGAAACCCAAGAGATAAGTTAAAATAATTATGAAAATGGCTTCCTTGAAGGTCAAGGACAGACGGTCAATCACAACACTAAAGAATCGGTTAACACTCCAAAGCGCTTTTTTAACCGTTTGCAGCCTCTGTTTTGCTTTCAATAACTCCTTCGTTATCCAAGATTTTTCCTTCCATGATTCTTCTATTAATTTGCTCGCAATCACCTGCTCCTGTGTAGTTTTCAAATCGAAGTAAATTCGCTTGTTCTCAATGTCTTCTCGACAGTGAGGACAGCTTTGAGCATTTGTTGGAACTAAACGTCCACAAGAAGAGCAGAAAGGCGCGTATGGAGTCCACAGCAAGCTTCTTCCACAGTGGAAACACGAATTTTGGGAAGAGGAAGCACGGGGTTTTCCGCAGTAGGGGCAATATCTCCCCTGATGAAGGAGAGAAGTGGTTGGAGTAACAGGCCCCACAGGCTCGGTGAAGAAAAGCTTCACGTAAAGTAGGTCTCCGACAAGGGCTGAAACAAACCCAAGAACCATCATGATTATGCCGACATAGGCAGGTGCGTTGAAAAAGACATAACGGTTCTGGACGGCAAACAGATAAGAAAAAATGATCATTATGAAGCCAGATGCCGCGCACACTGCAGCATTTGTGCCTCGGGAACCAATCATCGGAATCGCAAAAAACATGAGAAATGAGAAAACCCCGACCAGCAACAATGCATAGGGAGAATAACTTCCATAGGAACCCAACGCATAGGTTTGAAAAAACTTGGAGAGAAGCCACATCAAAAGATACAGTGCAGAGAAAGACACAACCAACATGGCACCAATCTCCATAAAAAAGAACGCCTCACTTTTCGATAAGGTCTTGAACGAGGGGTTCGCGTAAGCCTTTATTAAAGCCGCCAAAGCCAAAAAACCCCCAAGAAAAGAAATGAAATAGAAAACTGAAAGCGCAGACAAAACCATACATAAAAGGCTTAGAACGCAGAGGGGCACAACATTCGACAGTTCAGCCTTCTTCAACCCCAACGTTGTGACAAACAGGTAGCCGATGACAATGAGAATGATGAAGCTTGGCATGAAAACACTGAGGAAATACCCCGTAACTTCAAATTGGCTAATGTGGATAAAGAGACTGAAGAATGAACGATTAAACAGAAAATATATCCCTACACTGAAGCCCACAAGGGCTCCGCCTGCAACTAGGTACCCTCCGATTCTAATGATCTGTGGGAGTCTTCCTGTCGTTTTTTCTTCTTCCAACGATACCCCAGCTAGTAAAAATCATCAAGAGCAATTAATATCTTCCTCTTCAAGTGAATCATAAGTGAGAAAAGAAACTGTTGGAAAAAAGGTGCCGAAAATGGAACGCGCGTACAGAGAAGACGAATTGCTTGGGGCTACAATTATCGACTCGGAGGGATACGTATATGGAAAGGTGGAAAAAGTCAACATCACCGAAGACGAAATCGTTCTTTTTGCCTATGAAGATAAGCCTGATGTTAAAACGGTTGCGGATGTCACAAGTCTCAAAGAGGAACTTCTGAAGGGTGTGAAATCGACTTTTGGCTCAAGGTTTCGGCGAGTAACTAGCTGGGAGATTCTAACAAGTGGCATTAGAAAGGAGCTTGGACTAGGACTTGATGAACAACTGACCGATGAACACTACCTAAAATATGCCGAAAGAATAGGTGTTTCCATACCTCGTGTAAAGGCAACGGTGGAAAGAAAGGAACAGAAGGGCACGGTGAGTTTGAATGAGATAAAAACCATAAGAATGACCGTGCTTGGAAAGGAGAAAGGGACGAGGATCATCAAGGTAATCCTGTTGCAAGAACCTAAAGAAGCGGCATTTAGGAGAATCCCAATTCAAGAGAAGGTTCCGTATCGAAGCACTGATGTCATAAAGGATAAACTAGTGCTTGACTCTGAAGGAAACGCACTTGGTTATGTTGACTCTGTTGTTCTGTTCCAAGGCATGCCGGGAGTAAGAGTTTATGTATCAAAGGTCAGTGGACAGGTGAGCTTGAGCATGTTAGCTAGATATCTGGACGAAAGTGGCAAATCAGATGCCGCAACCCTAGTGCGAAAGCAGTTCCTAGAAAGTCCAGAATTACATCGTTACACGGTGGAAACAGAAGAGTTAGAAGATTTCATGCGGAAGAAGAAGCTCACATTCAAGTTGCCTGAGAGAGTCATGGCAAGCCAAGGCACCAGAGAGTTTGTGGCTGACATTCCATGGGATGCTATCTATAAGATAGGGGATGTTGTCTTACTTAAGTCAGCATTAACTGACCTTCAATCCAAAGGCTACGTTTGAAGGTTGTAGACTTATGAAGTCTCTGAAAGAAGTTAACAATTTCTCCGACAACCTGATGAACGAATTCAGCCACACAGTGATTGGATACAAAGAACAGATAAAACTCATACTAGTAGGCTTGCTGGTTAAGGGGCACATCCTCTTAGAGGGCGTTCCAGGCATAGCCAAAACAACCGTGGCCAAAGCCTTAGCCAAAGCCATGAACCTCAGAGAGGAAAGGGGCTATCAAAGGATCCAGTGCACCCCAGACTTGATGCCTGCAGACCTTGTGGGAACATTGATCTATGACCCTAAGACAAGTGAGTTCCGTCCCTATTTGGGACCGGTTTTTGCGCACTTTCTTTTGGTAGACGAGATAAACAGAGCGGTGCCGCGAACTCAATCTGCCTTATTGCAGGCAATGCAGGAGAGAGAGGTAACTATTGGAGGCGAAACACACGGGCTTGATGAACCCTTCTTTGTTATAGCAACTCAAAACCCTATCGAGCAGGAGGGGACATACCCGCTTCCTGAAGCCCAACTCGACCGTTTCATAATGAAGGTTAAGATGGGTTACCCTGAAACCCTAGAGGAAGAAGTCAACATTCTTGATTTGCATGAAAAAAGAACAGTCGAGCCGGTTGAAGAATTTGAAACCATAATGAAAGATCCGCATCAGATCTGCGATATGCAGAAACATGTAGCTGAGACTGTGGCTGTTCCTCCATTGATCAAGCATTACATAGCCGAGATAATAAGATACACCAGGGTGCGCGAAGAAGTAAGTTGGGGCTCAAGCCCTAGGGCAGGGATTTTCCTGATGAAATCGGCCCAGGGTTACGCAGCTTTATCGGGTAGAAACATAGTGCAAGTGGAAGATGTAGACGCTGTTGCCTACGCTGTGCTTAACCATCGGATTATTCTTAAAGCGGAGAAAGTGATTGAAGGTGTCCACACTGAAGAGGTCATCGGAGCAGTTCTTGATATAGCTAAGAAAACGGTGAGAAAGTCTGTTTAGGAAAACGCCAGAACAAGTCATATTTGAAATCTGCAGAAACAGAAAGAAAGTTCTTCTCGATGTTAAGAGCAAAGTTAAGAGCATGCTGGCAGGAGAGCATCCGAGTCGCTATATGGGTTTAGGCATAGATTATGAAAATGTCAGAGAGTACATGTTCGGGGATGATTATCGAAGAATAGACTGGAACATTACAGCGAGAACGCCGCCTAAACCAACTGGAGAGAAACCATTATTCGTGAGACAGTTTCGAGAAGAAAAGAATCTTGATGTTCTCTTAATTTTGGATCAGAGTGGAAGCATGGAATACAGAGAGAAAGTGCCCACAGCTGTGAAAATTGCCTTGGTGCTAGCAGACTTGGCTCAAAGAAAAAGCGACTATGTGGGGTTGGTTTGCTTCCGAGATAAAGCCGAGGTTTTCCTTACGCCGTCAAGGAGTACCAGCCAAGCCTACCGTATTTTGAGGACACTGTGCCTCTCTTATCGCACTGGTGGGGCATCAAACCTGCGAACGTTAGCTGTCGAAGTTGTAAGAGCTCTGAGAAAAAGAGCGATCGTTAATCTCATAACCGATGTTAATCATGAAGTTGCAGATTATGTCTATTTTGCTCATCTTATGTGGGCGCGGGAACACATGACAAACCTGTTGGTGGTGGTTGATGAAAGCGAAATAAACCTGCCTAACGTAGGCTGGCTAACCTTAATGGAAAGCGAGGAACTTCAAAAAATGACGCTTGACACGGGTGAGTTTAAAAAAGAATACGACGTTGAAACACGAAGCCTCCTCACACGCATGATGAGTGGCTGCAAAATGTTCGGGTCCAGAATACTATTGTTTAAGAGCCTCAGAGATGTTGACGTCAAAATACTGGAAATTGCCAATCTTTACCGACACTCTAGGGAGGGAGCTTACCGCTGAAAATGAAAGTTCTACTGTTTTTTCTTCTGCTTTCGCTTCTAAATTTTCCTATTTCTAACGGGTACAACTTTGATAAAGATGTCGCAAAATCTGAAACAGTTTTCGGCAAAGACCTAGTTGCTCAAGGTAGCCCGCGCGTGCTTTTGCCGGTATATGTAAGGCTTCAGGCTCTACAAAAAAGCAATATCACTTTTTGGGAGAGTGTTCCAAGAAATTTTACCGACCATGTAGCAACAATAGACTCAAGAGTCTTAGCCATGTTTGTTTCCTCTAATTCTTTAGGCTTCAAAATTTCACGAGACAATGTTGGAAACTTATGGGTGGCTGCAAACTACTCCCTTAACGCTGGAGATTACATAAGCACATTAACCTGGGTGTCTTCGAAAGCAATCAGTGAAAACCTAACCTCGCTTGGCTTTGTGCCGTTTCCTGAAAACTACCCCGAGGATGTCAAGGCTTTCCTAGAACCTGGAAGAAAGATACCTGCGCAAAATCAGATAATACAGGAGATAGCCGCAAGTCACAACCAAACGCAAAACATGACCCAAACGGTGAAAAATATCTTGGATTTTGTTAATGAACAAGGGTATGACCCAGAGAAAACGAGACTCCTACTGTCTGGAAATCTTAACACAACAAATATTTTCGACTTTTTCAAAGACGCTCTTCAGGTTCATGAAACCAATAGTTCAATTTGTCTGGAAAGGTCTTGGTACGCCGCAGCGATTCTGAGGGCGGCTGGTGTTCCAACAAGAACCGTCACGGATATTCGTCTCAAAACGTGGATCCAAGCGTGGTTACCGAACACTGGCTGGGTGGATGGAGAAACATTGTGTGTTGAACCGCCCCCTCACATTGGTATGTTGCCTAAATCCATTTCTACCTCGGCGCCTTGGATGGTTGAGAATTCCTCAGATGCCATGTTTCCCTTTGTGTGGTTTCCCGAAGTTCCAATGAGGGTTGCCAACTTAACTTTTAGCAATGTGGAACTCTTTGAGGTCAACGAGTATAGAACAGTCTTGTCCGAGCCCGTAGATACAGAGCTGTTCAAGAAGGACCCAGCCAAGTTCAGCTTTCCCATAGCTTTCAAACCTGAAAAAATAGTCTATGCAGCAATCACACAGGAGGGGTCGGATCTAACTTTTTCTTTGATTGAGGGAAAAGAAAACGCGTCTAAGATGCTTACCTTAGGAGAATCAAACAGCGTCACCCTCGGAGACCTAACGGTTTCTTTCAAGCCCATTAAGCAAGAAGACTTCTTGGTTCTTCAAGACTTCACCGTTGGAGAGATATGGAAATTCGATGTCAGATTTCTTGTTCCAATTGTAGGAGTTCCAATAGTTGTCGTTGCTGTATGGTTGTATTGGAAAAGGCGAAAGCATAGTCGGTAACGGCTGGTGACACTTATATTCCTATTATGGCGATTTAAAATTGAACACTTATGAAAAAAATCCCACGGTTGAGGATTAGCCCAAAAATACTGATAATTCCCGTGATAGGAGTTCTGATAGTAGCCGCTGTATTCTTCAGCATCCAATCAGGCGGCGGCGAAAACACGTTGAGTGACGCCATAGAAGGAGGAGAATTTGCACTCGCGTCGGTCGGTAGAAACTACGAGTCTCTGATACATTTTGTACAAAATAATGAAACACAAGCGAGACAACTGCTCGACGCAGCCCGAGTAGCGTTGGAAAATGCTAGGGCAAAATTTAGCTCCGCTAGGCGCACGGACGACGAATACGTACTCGGTATGCTGGATAACTACCAGAGAGTGTCTCAGGCTTCGGATGTTATGGCTAGAGGTAATGATAATCTGTTGGTGATAAATGAAAACCTGACAAGTGCCATTAGTTTCTATTCACAAGGAGACTATGCGCAAGCTTCTGAGCAAGCCTCTTATTGTCTTCAGGTATTAACTCCTCTCTTAGAGGACTTTGAAGTATCCAGCGTAGCCTTGAACGGTACAAATGTTATTTACGTCCCTTCAGGGCAGAGAGACCGATTAACACTTGGAGTTGGCCAATACAGAAACGAAATGGAAATTTACAACCAATACGTTTTGCTTCTGCGAAGCCTGATGCAAGGAAGAGACTATCTTGCAATGAACGCACAACTTGAAGAACAGATGAGGCAGTTACAGAGCGCTCTAGCCAACGGAGACTACGAAACCGCTCAAAGACTCCGTGAAGAAATCTCTCAGATTCTGCAATCACTTCGAGACCCACGATATCAAAGTGCTGCAGATTTAGCCTCTCAGCTGAATCCAAACTTGCTCAGAGGCACGGCTTCTGATGTTGCTCGGGAACTGCGAAATAGGCTTAGAGATTTAGAAGGAATCGCCGCTTTTGAGGACTATCTCCAAGGCTTGGAGAGATATTCGGAAGCGTTGAGACTTTTGGAACAGGGGGATAGAGAAGGGGCTGAGCAGGCAATGAATGAAGGGTTAGGAATTTTGGGGCAGGGTCAGAGAGGCGACCAAGAGCTCCAAGGCTTGTATACAGGGTTAAGAGAAGCCTTCAACACGCTTGAAATGCGCATAAAGGGTCAGCCAGAACAAGGCTGAGAAACTTATGGTCGCTTTTGAGTTTCCTGTTAGGTTTGAGAATCCCACATATGGTCTAGTAGGGGCAGTCTTGGGAGGCGTTGTTGTAGTTCTTTTCTATCTCTCTTACAAAAGGCTGAGAATAGCCCAGAAAAACTTGGAGTTGGTGGAATGGCGAAAACTAAGAAGTATTGTGAGAATCCTCAACATCGGCACGAAAACTGGTGCCGTGATTGCGCTTTCGTTTTTATTGGCCACGCCTTACTTCCCAATGACTATTGAAGTACCAGTCGACGAGGCAACAGAAGAACAAACGGCACAATATACAATTACAGCTATGTTGCTGATGGATGTGTCTTACAGCATGAATTATTCCGACCTAAAACCCACACGACTTGAAGTTTCTAAGACTATGACCAAACTTTTGGTCAACAAGATGAACTCAAAGGACCTTGTTGGCTTCGTGTCTTTTGCGGGAGAAATATATGATACGGTATTTCCCACAGCAAACAGAACAAAGGTTACAGAAAAAATCGACAATCAAACTGTTCGTCCATCAACTGCAATAGGGACCGCCTTGGAAACAGCTATTGGAGTGCTTAATACATATCCGCCTGGGGGAAGGGCAATCGTGCTGTTTTCTGACGGAAGAAACAACATGGGAATAAGCATAAACACGGCGGTGGATGAGGCTGTCGCTCAGAAAATACCTATTTTCACAGTTTCATTTGGAACGTATGGTCTTGGAGAAGCTGACCCTTTAGCCTTGAGAGAAATCTCCGATAGGACTGGTGGAAAGTTCTATGAGGTCAGAAATGAGGAGATGCAAAACCTTGCAACATCTATTTCCCAGATTTCTCACGAAGTCAAGGTTGGCGCGTTAAAAGCCGTCTATGATAAGCTTATTATCGCAGCTAAGGATTACCAAGTTCCTACACTCTTTTTTTCTGCTCTTTTGGTTGCAGCTTTGTTCGTGATGTGGTTTACGGGGGTTTAGACTTTGGCTTTAATAGAGCTGGGAAACCCGGAATTACTTCTCCTGACGCCTCTGTTTGTCACCCTTACCTTAATGGGGCATTACTTTGCGCACAGAATCAAGAGGAGCCTAGAGGTTTTTCATTTTCCTCCAGTTCAGAGGCTAAGTAGAATTGTTGCGAGGAAGGGTTTGCGCAGGTCTAAGTGGCGGGGCTTGAGCCTAGCCCTGAAGCTGGTGGTCATAGTTCTTGTAACCTTTAGTTTAGCCAACCCGGCTCTGCTCACTTTCAGCGAGATAAGCGACACGGTTGAGGTTCCGATGGTCATGGAGAAGGACGTGGCTGGGCAAATAATCTTGGCTATTGATGTGTCAGCATCTATGGGGCTAAGAGATGTTTATCCTTCAAGATTGAGTGCCGCCAAGAGTATTCTAGCTGAGTTCGTCCAAAACGCCAGCGCAAACGTGAGATTTGGGGTTGTTGCATTTGAGAGAGAAATAATGAATACCCTTTCTATCACGGAGGACAAGAATAAAGTTGTGTCAGTGATTGAAAACTTGACCAGTGCTGAAGGGCTGCCTTGCTTGGAAGAGTTCACTGACATAGGATACGGCTTACAAACATCCGTTGACCTTTTGACTCCATATACCTCATCCAAAAAGAGTAGTGCGATAATTCTTGTATCCGATGGGTTCGTGAATTACGGCTACCCGAACCCAATTGAATCTGTTTTTGATGCTACCACCCGAGCAAACAATATGGGGGTTCCAATCTGCGCACTGCACATAGCCAGAATGGGGCAAGATTCCAACGATGAGCTCATGAGACAGATTGCCAACGAAACCGAAGGCAGGTTTATGGATTCTTCGAGCTCAGCAGAGCTCAAGGATGTTCTCGACATAGTGGGTAAATATTACGTGCCAACACATGAGTGGAGTTCTGAGGTGGAGATTAAGACCACAATTCCCTCCAGAACTGAGCTTGGGGTCATACTAATGTTTGTCGCATCAGCTTTTGTTGCAGCATTATGGATTGGGAACTACAAACACTACAAAACATCGTTCTAATCTATATTCGCCAAATATGGGTTTTTGATTCTTATTTTGAATTCTTAAACGATTTATCCTCATAGTGGCGAAACATGAAAGTAGTGTCATGTGGAATGTCACCTTCAAAGCTGGATAGATACCTAAATATTCTAGAGGTTCTTGTTGCACGGCCGCAAAAAACGGATTATCTTGCTCGCAGGGTTCGTATGGAGCAGCGTGTGTTGAAGCGTCACTTGAATTTTCTGGTTGCTAATGGGGTTGTTGAAAAACGAATGTTCAGCGACAAGCTGATTCTCTACGCTGTCACTGATCGTGGCTTGGCAGTTTTTAAGACGTTGCGTGTGTTGAAGTATTTTGAGAAGCTTCGGGATTCGTTGCCCGTTGTTGAGGAAGCCCGTGAGATTGCGGCTGTGTTGTCTAAGCGTTCGAGAGAGTTGAAATAAGAGTAATCGACTAAACCGTTGAATACGTATCTTCTTAGTTTAAACAGCGAAAAATCTAAGTTGGTATGAACTCTTCCATCGGAACGCTTGGAGCAGCCACTTGATTGTTAGCAGGCGACCTGGCACTAATGCCGCCATTCTTGCCATAAAGCTTCCTTCTAATGATCCAGCATTCTCCTTTAAACTCACACTGTTCGCAGGTGCCTTCAGGAATCATCATGTCTTCGCAGCTTAACCACCACAGCTTGATTAAGTGAAGCTCTCGGCGATTGAAATCCACTTTCATGCTGTATTTTTCCTCCCTTTCTGCTTCAGATTTTTGTGTAAAGTTTAGTTGTTTTTTGACACTTGTTTCTCTCTTTTACTGGGCGAGTGTATTTTTTGCTTTATGAATTCCAAATTCAGATTTGGATAATTTCAGATGTTTAAGAAGTGAAAAATGTCTCAATTGCTTAATCAGTTGTTAAGTGAGGAATCTGAGCAGGTAGTCGTTAATGTGCTCTAGAAAGGTTTCTTCCAAGTTTACGCCGTAGTGTTCTGCTAACACAAATATGCCGTAGAGCATGTCGTTCAATTCTTTGGCGAGCATTTCTTTGGTTTTGGGTTTTTCAGGCGGTTTGAACCCTTCTAAGCCTTTGACCACCGATGCCACCTCGCCAGCCTCTTCGAGGATATCTGCAACAATTACGAAGGGGTCCCATCCTCTGCCTCTCTCGGCGTCAAGTTTAGCGTTTATTTTTTTTGAAGATTTTCCACGAAACGTGTTGGGCATCCTGTAATGTTAATGACATTGTTCATCCCTGCCTATTCCAAGCATTTTTGGCAAGTGTTATATCTGTATGGTTCTGATTCTTATTACTTAAGAGGGTGAAATCCAAGTTGAGCATGGAAGAAAAGCCTGAAGAGGTCGGTAAGATAACGCATTTCTTCTCCAAAATCAGCGTGGCTGTTGTCGAGTTGAACGCGACGCTCTCAGTGGGCGACAAGATCCGTGTTCAGGGCCCCACCACAGATTTTGAACAGACCGTGGAGTCAATGCAGATTGAGCATGAAAACGTGAAGACGGCGAAGAAGGGTCAGAGCATCGGGTTGAAGGTCAACGAGCGAGTTAGGGAAAACGACACCGTGTACAAAGTAGTCTAATGACGACACTCGACGCTTTAAACCCAAGTTTTCTTTCTCTCTTGTAGTGTTGTTTGCGGTATGTTGGAGAGATTGGAGAATGTTGGTTATGTTCTTGCGTTTATGGTATGGTGCAGTAGCGTCCTTTTGTGTAGAGGATGTATGTTCTTGCTTGACTTGTGTTGTTTGGCAGTGTGAATTCTAGTTGGATTTGTTGATTTGGTATGAGTTCGGCGTAGAGGGTATCGTTCTGTGTGAGAAGTGCCTTTACGTCGCCTTGTGTGGAGTGGGTGGCTGAGACAAGGTTGGCGGTGAGGATTTCATAGTCTTCTTGTTTGGTTGTGTCTAATCCCACGTAGTCGAGTCTGTGAGGCTGGCTCCAGTACAGCCGAACCCACAAGTCTTGGCCATGAACGATGTAGGAGCTTAGGTTGACGGCTTCGATGGACCAGTATGCTCGTGGAATGAGCACTTCAACGGTTTGCCAAGAACCATTGCCATCCTTAACCTGAACCAGTATGCATGGATCATCCATCTTCTTCATGTCGTCTCTAAGGATCAGTTTGGCGTTGTCGGAGTTGACTTTACCAAAGTTTAAGATTAGGTAATCGTTTGGTGTGCCCTGGAAGTATGTTTTGGGGTCTGATACGTTGCCGTCCATATAACGAATCTCGCTTAGCCTGCTGCTTCCGTTGTTGTCCATAGCAGACGTGGGCGCAACCGGTTTCTTGTAGGTAAGGACATCGCCCCTTGGGGTCAGGGCGATATTTACGTCATATTCGTGGTCAACCGCCAAAAGCCCCACCCGATCAAAATAGGAGTGGTCACCCCCAAACTCGCCCAGAAGCAACGAGTATTTTCCCTCTCTCGAGACCAGAGGCTTCTCCACCCCGTAGTGGTCTTCCACATCGGCTCCGTTGCTCAACACGGAACGAGGCAAAACATTGTTGTCAGGCACATAGTGGGTTCCATCCCAAACAAAAACAAAAGGACAATAGCCGCCGCCACCATCAACCGTTATACCGGGTACATCTATGAACCTCCACTCAATTCGACTATCGCTCCAAAAAACACCACCAAAATCTGCAACAGTCACTGCTATAACACCAAGTACCTCTGCGTGCACTTCTACGTCGAAGACAAACTCCAACGAATGTCCGTCATACAAAGGAATATTCAGAGTCCCGCTATATTCTCCATCAAACTGCGTACCTGTTATTGGATCTGCATGCTCGTGTAATACAGTATTTTCAACCGAAGTACCAGCTGTTAAGTCTAATGCCCGAAACTTAACTGTTATCCACGCATCGTCAATAATGTTGATAATTCCCAAAAACGGTGCGACAAGCGTGCCTCTCATATACCATTTCAGATTACCAGTAACCCAACCTGAATAGGTGGCTTTTCCCAAAACGTACATAGAACCTCTTGCAGTTGCCGATGCCAAATCAAGAGCCCTCGAACCAAGCTTAAGTACATGCCCTGTGTACTCTCCTATCAAGGCAATGGGTGCACCCCATTCGACAGTAGTGCTTGCCGCTCCTCCATGTTCTGAATAAAAGACGTATGCTTTGACTGGATTTACCAGAGTTAAAGATAAACTGATAAATGCAATTCCCATGACCACTTGGATGGTTCTTCTCCTTGTCATTTGTATTTCCCTCTGTCCTTCCAAAGAGTGAACAGTATGAGGATACTGCCGATCAGACTGAATATTGTCCAACTCGAAACGACAAATGCTTCATTAAATATGGACCAAAATGATGGGTTTATAACCACAAGTACCCAGCCGATGATACCGCCAGTTAATTCCCCAATTAAGGATGAAAAGAACATTATTATAGTACCAAAGATTCTAGCACCTCTGTAAATGATTACCGCACCGGAAAGGGCAAAAATGGCCACTCCAAGACCAACTAATCCGTAATGCCCAGTCGTGTACGTCAGGACGACACAAGATTCCAAAAAAGACACCGCCCCGCCTAGAATGCCCAACAAGATTCCAGCATTGATCAAAAACATTCCTTTTTTCTGCTCCATCATTTTTCACGCCTCTGATGTTCTTTGATGCTGTGAATCTTGCTCGTCATTTCATCCTCCGACAATCTTGAGTTGGAACGGCTGAATTATCTTCTTGTAGAAGGATGAAGAGGGCTTTCATTTCTCTTCCGTTTTGTTTCATCAATTCACAAATCCAGAATAAGTCTCATTTCGGCAACAATATATAATGTTTTCTGTAGCAGAAATAAAACTTGTGGGTAAATCTTCTATAGAGATATTCTATGTCATACGTAAACCAGAGTCACAGCCTCCACAACTGCCGGCAACAACAAATCTGTTATGTATTCTCTTCATTTATCTCTCTCCTTTTTTGAGACTTGAAATCTTCGAGGTAGATTTTGTAGCATTTTTGGTACTGTATATTATAGGCTAAGAATAATGAGACAAAAAGAACAACGAGAAGTAACATGGTTAGAAGGGGGCCTTGAGTGCCGGGAAGACAAAGAGCCACTATTGTAGCCAAGATGGATAATGGAGTTAAGATAACTAAAACTATTCTTCCGGACTCTGTGTATGCCTTTTTTTTCGCTTTTTCTTCAGCCAACTTCTTGATGTCTTCCTCGGCTTTTTCCACTTTAATTGACCCCCATTCATTTGTTCTCTTTCCGCCCTTCACCTCGGGCTAGGCGCTGACATTTTCGCTCGCCTGCATAGGAAGCAGAAACATCACCAGCATAGGAACGATAGCGAAAAGAACCACAAGAATAGCCTTCATCTCCCGTCCACCTAACTTCACCAATCCCAGAATAGTTAGCTTATTGTATCGATTTAAAACTTTTTCCGTTCACTATTTATGATTTATGGACAAATCTACTAGAGAAATCTTCTAATCAAACGAAAACAAGGGTCGTTGTCTCAACCTGACGACAACCCGACCAGACCTTGAACCGACCTCAACATGAACCCATCAAAGTGATGAAACCCACCGCAAACACAAGCTCAAACAGAACCTGAAACAACATGAAAAAACCAAAAACACACCGCCAAAAACAATCTCCAAACGTGATGATGAACACTATAGCACGTGCCAACTTCATCACGCACACTCAGCCAACAGCCGATAACGCGGAAGTAGTAGTCAGCGTACACGCGGCGCGGACAACTACTTCTGAGCAAACTGGCTCGGCATTATTACAGTTTCTAGGCGAGAGTTAACGACGCATGAGAATTCAGACCACTGCAGCGCCATAAACGAACAGTCTGCGTTTGCGTGTTCAAGTACAACTGTTCACACAGCCCTCGGCGGGAGCCTATTGGAAACTCATTGCAGAACCCAGGAGCCATAAATGCGTCGCAGGCTCAATCTTCTTTTGAAGCTGCGCCCGCCACATTACCCACAACATATTTTTCCGTTACGTTTAAATGAATTCCTTTCACCTTCAATAAGCATCTCAAGCGGAAGGAAACACCATTGGTCGACGCTTGGATACCCTACGGCAAAACCGAAATCTGCGCCCGCATCCCAACACGAAACTACCTGGGCACGATTGAACCAAAAGAGAAACAAGGCGTGAAAGACACACGCGCAGAAATCGAAAGAGCCCTCAACGAGCCGTACGGAACCAAACGACTAAGCGAACTGACTAAACCAGGACAAAAAATCGCCATAGTGGTCAACGACCAAACTCGAGCAACACCAAGCCATCTAATCGTGCCACCTATTCTAGACGAACTGAATAAGGCTGGAGTCAAAGACACCGACACAACAATAATCATAGGCTGCGGAACCCACCGCCCCGCCAAACCTGAAGAAATGAAGACTCTCCTAGGAGAGGAAACACTTCAGAGAGTCAAAGCCATAAGCCATGACTGCCGAGCCAAAGACCTCGCTTACATAGGCAAAACCAAGACACACGGAACCAAAGTCTACGTGAACAAGGTCTTCGCCGAAGCCGACACACGTGTTTTAACAGGCGATATCGAATTGCACTACTACGCGGGCTATGCAGGCGGAAGAAAAGGCGTTTTGCCCGCGGTTTCAGGCGAAGAGACCATTCAGCACAACCACGCCATGATTTTGCACCCCAAAGCTCGAACAGGTGTTCTAGAGGGAAATCCAGTTCACGAAGACATGATTGAAGCCGCAAAGTTGGCTAAAGCCAACTTCATTGTCAACATTGTAACCAACAGCAAAGGAGAACTCGTAAAAGCCTTCGCCGGAGACTTGGAACAGGCTTTTTATGAAGGCGTCAAACTCGTAGACGAAATGTACAAAGTGCCCATAGAACGCAGAGCCGACATAGTAATCGTGAGCTCCGGCGGGCACCCACGAGACATTGACCTTTATCAAGCGTACAAAGGATTAGACGATGCCCTAGAAGCAGTAAAGCGAGGCGGAGCAATAATCTGGGCTGCTGAATGCCCAGAGGGACACGGAAACCAGGTTTTCTATGACTGGATGACCAGGTTCAAAGATCCAAAGGATATGGAAAACGAAATCAAACGACACTTTCAACTAGGCGGACACAAAGCGTACTATTTGGCTAAAGCCTTGCAGAGGGTTCAGATCATCCTTGTTTCAACCCTGCCAGATTACCATGCTGTAGGCACTTTCCGACTGCGAACAGCCCGAGCCTTAAACGATGCATTACGAGACGCCTTTGACATTGTGGGTAAAGACGGCAAAGTCTGGGTCATACCCCACGGAAACATCACCCTGCCTGTTGTTAACACATCTGAATAATGGATGCAAAACGTTTAACTCAATGATATGATTATTGTCTCTGAAAAGTTGGCGCTCTGATGGTTCAAACAACGTTTGCACTTCGACGTTTTCAACCCGCCGACCTAGAAAAGGTTATACACATTAATCAGGTTTGCCTACCCGAAAACTACTCCAGCTATTTTTTCATGGACCTCTACGAGCACTATCCCGAGACTTTCATCGTGGCCGAGGTTTACAGCGAGGTTGCAGGCTACATCATGTGCCGAATCGAAACCGGACTGCCCGACTTCGGATTACTCGGAATTACCAGACGTGGACACGTGATCTCCATTGCAGTTCTACCTGAATACCAACGAAAAGGCATTGGTCAAGCCCTGATGCAAGAAGCCATGTCGCGCATGCGGACTTACAAAGCGAAAGAATGCTATCTAGAGGTGCGCACCAGCAACACACCAGCCATCAACATGTATCAGAAACTGGGTTTTGAAACCTCAAGAACAGTGCGCGGATACTACGCTGACGGAGAAGACGCCGCTGTGATGACTCGCAAACTTACTTCTCCGTGACACGGTGAAAACCACTGTGCCCCTAACACCTTTTCATGTAATCCCGGCAACAACAGTGTATTTCTTGTTTTTTCGGCGCATGAATGGTTTAGCATTTTTCTTCAGGGCGCTCCTGATTGATTTAGAGCCTGTTTTATACATGTTTTTTGAGGATGGATTATCCGCAGATTCCGTTGTTGTTCGGGGGTTTTGCTCGCCAAGGGCTCCATATGATTACACATAATCCTTTCAGCATATTTTTCTTGGTTGCGCCAGCCATGGTTTTGCTGACGAAGTTGGTCGAGTTAACCGCGCGGGGTTTCCTGATTGAGATTTTTTCAGGCGCCCAATGGATAAAATATTCTTGGAAACAGACTTATCTCTCAGTACTGTTTGGCGCGTTTCTCCATTTAGGCTGGGATCTAACCATGCACTACAATATCAACCTCGGCTTTCCCTTCGTGGACATTCCCAACTCCCTCGTCAATTTTCAAGCTTTCTCCACAGTTCTTCAGGTCAGTTTCATCATGATTCTGCCAGCCTATTTCATCGGAAAGAGACTTAATGGAGGTAGTCCGTTCAAAAAACTCCCCTGAAAAACAACAAGTTAAAACATGCCCAAAACCTTTTTCTTTTTGGTGCATAGCTTGGGGCGATGCCAACTCTGCGGCGAAAGCTCAGCGCTGATTTCCAATCGATTAGGCGTGTGTCTGCGCTGCATTCGAGAAAAGCCTGAGTCTGCACTAAAAATCACAGACAGAGTACATGCTGAGAGCCGGATTAGGTTTGGTTTGCCACCTAAACCGCCTCATTGTACAAACGGTATTTCTTGTGCCATGTGCGCCAACGACTGCAGAATTGGCGCGGGCGAAAAAGGCTTCTGCGGTCTCGTCTATAACATAGAAGGCACACTTGCTCGGATGGGCGGCACCCCAGAGAAAGGCATTTTGGAATGGTATTATGACCCTTTGCCAACTAATTGCGTGGCATGGTGGTTCTGTCCAGGCTGCACTGGTGTAGGGTACCCCAAATACGCCCACAAGCCAACCGCTGAAACCGGCTATTCTAATCTTGCCGTTTTTTACGGCGCTTGCAGTTACGACTGTCTCTTCTGTCAAAACTGGCACTATCGAAGCTTAGCTAGTCAACTCCACCCTTCAATGACAGCTGAGAGCCTAGCTCAAAAAGCCGACGAACACGTTTCGTGTATCTGCTACTTCGGCGGCGACCCTTCGGCGCAGATGCCTCACGCGATAAAAACCAGTCAAATCGCCTTAGAAAAGGCTGAGAGAGAAAAACGAATTCTGCGCATATGCTGGGAAACAAACGGCTACGAGAAAGAAGAGTTGGCGCTCCAAGCGGCAGAAATATCGCTCAAAAGCGGCGGAAACCTGAAGTTCGACCTCAAAACATGGAACGAAAACCTAAATCTGGCCTTGTGCGGAGTTTCAAACGCGCCCACGCTTAAAACTTTCAGGATGATTGGTGAAAGATACTACGGGCAAAGACCAGAACTGCCCATCTTGACAGCCAGCACTTTATTGGTGCCCGGGTATGTGGACGCTGAAGAAATAGACCATCTAGCCCGTTTCATCGCTGAAATCGACACTAGAATTCCATACACACTTCTCGCCTTCTATCCACAATATATTATGGATGATTTGCCAACAACAAGCCAAGAAGAAGCCAACAAGTGCCATCTAGCCGCAAAAAAACATTTGAAAAACGTCAGAATAGGAAACGTCAATTTGCTTTCGTAATGCCGACGCTCTGTCGAAAGAGTGAAATGCAGAACAGGCATATGACTTATCTCTGTCCATAAAAAGCATGGAAAGGTGAAGTTATGGCGGAATCTTTTGACGCAGGTTCAGCGTATCGTTTCATGGAAAGACTTGTCAAAGAAGTTGGAAACAGAGAGTCTGGAACCGATTCTGAGCGCCGAGCAGCCCAACAGATTAAGGCGTGGTTTGAAGAGTTCGGACTCTCCAAAATACGGATTGACGAGTTTGAGGTTCATACAAGTCGAGTCTTGAAGGAAGAGGTTTCTCTGGCTGACGGTACACGACTAATCAGCGCAGCGGTTGGAAACTCTCTCTCAACCCCACCTGAAGGAGTTGAAGGTGAAGTTGTGATGCTGGAGTCGACCTCGCCAGAGGCGCTGAAAGGCATCAGGAACAAAATCGTAGCCTTGAGCATAGTTCTCTACGAAAAGGATTTTCACAAGGTTGTGAATGCTGAGCCTCTCGCCTTGATCTATCCTTCAGGAACTCCATTCGCGCCCAACATCTATCGCTCGATCAGAGTTGAGTACATTGATAAGCAAAACATTCCTGCCGTGTGTATGGCTCACGACGATGTACTAAACGTGTTGCAGGGTCCAAAAAGGCTCAAAATCGTTACTGAAGTGGAGAGAGTTACTGCTAAGAGTCAGAACGTCGTTGGCGAGGTGCCAGGAACGCTTGAAGACGAAGACATACTTGTGGGCGGGCACTACGACACTGTCAGAAGGGTTATGGGAGCGCATGACAATGCCGGGGGAACCGCCGTTGTCCTCGAATTGGCAAGGATTTTCGCCGATGAAAAACTGAACCGTACAGTGCGGTTCGCAGCATGGGGCTCTGAAGAACTTGGACTGCGCGGTTCGTTAAATCATGCAGAGAAGCAGGAGAATACAAGAAATCTCAAGTTTTACCTTAACTTTGATGTTCATGGGATATTGCTTGGAACATTGAACGCCATGGTTTTGGCGTCTGAAGACTTGAAGTCGCTGCTGCGCTTCACTGCTAAGGAGCTTGGGATACCTCTGCAAATAACCAGTGAGCTGGGTGTAGGAAGTTCAGACCATATGCCCTTATCGTTTTATGGCGTTCCTTCCATTTGGCTGTCACGTAGAGGGGGCGCAGCTCAAATAATGCACACAAGCCTTGAAGACCTACGTTGGTGTGGTCCAGACGCCTTCGTTTCAGTAGGAAAGTTAAGCCAGACTATAATGGGGCGATTATTGAAAGCTGGGGAGTTGCCATTTGGAAGGGAGGTTCCGCAAGACATTGTCAAAGCGTTGGAGAAAAGATTTGAAGACTTTGGGATCAAAAAGAAGGCTGAACAAGAACACAAGTGAAATTAGCAACCCGCTTAGAATCAATGAATGTGCATGGTTTTAGACTTCATATTAGTGGTTCATAACTCTTTAAAGAACTTCAAGACCGTAGGCTATTTGTTGATGCACGATGGTCCACACTCCATACAATCCCTCAGTTCGTTTACTATGCCAGAAGTGCCGGAAACAGACGGCTCACATAATGATTGGTTTTTCAAACGACCCTGTGTCGGCGTTAACTTTGACTTATGAGTGCCAAGAATGCGGAGAGGTCAAGAAGGTTTTTGACCTCAACACTCTGCCAGAGCTGAAGGTGCCCGTCGTAAATCAAGGTGAGTGGAGAGAGGCAAAGGAAGAGCCTGCTGCGCAAGTTATACCAATAGAAAAAGGACCACAAATCGAACGTTAGCCCCCATGTGAAATTGGAATAAGCGTTATCTCGTCGCCTTCATCAACTTCGGTTTCTAATCCATTCAGAACATTGATTTCTCTACCGTTCAAAAGAATGAGAGCGTTGGGTCGAGGGTCGTTCAATTCAGGATCGATCAGCAGCCTCTTTGCTTCCGTTGTTAGCGACTCCGCCAAGGTTTGAATAACATTCCTCACAGTTGCCTGCTCAAGTTTCAAAACTAGTTGACTCTTGCCTGAAAATCCCCGAAAAACTCCCAATAGCCTAACCTTCACGTGGATCGTCAACCGTTACTCCTCTAGAATGTGTAGTTCGTCGAAGTGAAGTGAGTCAATATTCAGTTTGGCTACGTTAAGGTTTAATTGTTCATTTTTATGGCGTAGCAACGAAAAATCAATCTGCCTTTTCGCCTGTGAAGAGCTTTACGATGTCTGAGGCGATTTGAATGATGTCATCGGCTTGCTTCATGGCTCTTTCGAGGTCTGATTCAGGCACCTGAGCAACCTCTTGCACTGTTCTCTCAATTTCCACCAAGCAGCGCAGAACGGGGTCCTTAACCAGCCCTTTCTTGAACACCGTCTGCCTTACAATGGCTTCAATCGAAGGCGGGTCGCCCAGACTATAATATATGGCGGCTTGAGCCTTCCTCATAGCTTCCAGAATCAGTCCCGGCGCCATGTAGGGTGTCTTTTGAGCGGCTGTTAATTCTGCCTTTGCTTCGCGCATGTAGCGTAGTGCCCAGCCCTTCCGATAATTGTTTATCATCGGCATTTCTCTCTGCCCTCTTCAGCTATTTTGATTTGTTTTGTGGACAGTACAGGTAATGTGAGTATTATAAGAGATATTATTCGGTTATTCTTCTCTTTCCTCAAATCCCCCTTCGGTTTTTTCCGCTGTTTCTTCTGCCTCAGCCGCTTTTGAAATTGCGACTAGTCTTGTTATGTAGCCTGCTATTCGATTTCTCAGTCTAGGCGAATGAATAGAGGCGACAGATCCGAGAAATTTCTTGTTACCCTCAAAGTCTGTGGAAAACTGATCGGGGTAACGTTTCACTAGCTCTCTAGCGATTTTTTTTACTCTTTCTGGACGCACTTTACCCAAACTGTTGCTCAACCTCTGCTTGAACGGTGAATTCTCTACTGCGTGTTCAACGCCCTTTTTACTTGCCTACCTAAGCATAAGTTTTTGTCTTAAAAAGGTTGGTTTTTGGTAGAAAAAGCATGTACAAGAAAAACACTAATTCCATCAGGATGATACGATCTCTATTAGACGCCTATGAAAGAAATGCTAGAAAAGTGACAGTTGTAGGCTTAGTTCGTTTCGTCAACCAACCTTCTCAGACATTCCTCTACACGCTGAATACATTTCAATGTCTCCTCTGAACCCTGAAAAGTTTTCATAATCTGTTGGCACTGTCTGAGAGTCTCTTCAAAGACTCGCTCGTTACGCGTACTCTCCACCATTATCCCCAATCTTCGCTCTGAGTTGAGGATTTATAAAGCAGGCGACCGAACAAACAAAAAGGACCCTAGACAGACCCCAGTGAAAATATTGCACAGGCAGACTAAGAAGCGTTATAAACCGATAGAAAGTATAATCCGGGTCATGCCAAATCAAGTTTATTGTGCCCACATCCTCGTGAAGACAGAACACGAGGCTAAAGCAGTCTCAGAACGCTTGAACAAGGGTGAAAAGTTTGCAAACATCGCGCCCGAGAAGTCTCACTTTGCCCATCAGGGAAACGCGGCGGAGACCTTGGAACCTTCGGTAGAGGGAAGATGGTGAAGGAATTTGAAACAGCTGCCTTCGCCCTCCAGAAAGGACAGATTTCACCCATAGTGAAAACAAGATTCGGATATCACGTAATAGAACGTCTCGAGTAAGCAGCGAATTCAGGCATATGTTTGTCGAGAAATGCGTTATTGCCAACTGTGATTGAGTCTACTTGCGTATCAAGCGTGCCTTGCAGCCTTTGCAAAACTGGCTTGCAGGAAAATCTTCTGTTTTCGAGCTTTTTTCACATGCTGGTAACCATAAGGCTGTGCAGTCATCTTTCTCCCTTGAGCCAGCCTTTGATTCCTAGTTCCTTGACAGTTATGGTTACTGGTTCGGGTTCGTGTGACTTGTATCTGCCGTTTTCGTCTAGGTATAATATCCTTGGTCTCAGAGGGAACACTCCTTGGGCTTTTGGCCTCAGAACAATTCTTACCTCTTCTGTCTTCAATGGATCAAGGCGTTTTCCTTTCATATTGAGGTAACTGTCTTCCACTCTGTATTTCTCTGGTTTTTCTGTCAAGTCGAATCCTTCAGGAACAACTTCGGTGATTTTAGTCAAGAGGGCGGGGCCTTTTCCAGCGTTGACAAGCTCTATCTCTAAGTCGAGGTCTTCGCCAACTTTCAACTCTTTTTGGCGTGTTATGATGTTCGCCTGTATGTCAGCGTTTTCAAATCTTTCCAGGCCAACTGCGTTCTCATCGGTTGGAGCGGGAGTGGCGAAAGCAGCTGTTGTTGAAACGATTGAAGGCGCGTGCAACACCTCGCTGAGGGACAAGGCCAGTTCTCGTTCCTCTTTCACCTTCTCGAGCAGTCTCTGCACTTGTTCTCTCTTCTCCGGATGTTCAGCCTTCATGAATGAGCCCGCTGAGGTTTGCAAAACCTTTTCAGCCATGGTGTAAAGTTTGGCCTTCTTTTCAGGGTCGCTTTCTTTTTGGGCGTTGTCCATGTGCACGTAGGCTTCGAAGAGTAATTTGGTAGCTTTTGCGTACTCCGAAGCGCTCTGGAAGCCTGCTCTCACGTAGTAGTTGGAGGCGCTTTCAAGGTTTTGTATGGCAGCGGCATGCAGCGTTGCATCTTTTGTGTCGGCGAATTTTGTCCCTGCCTCAAGCGCTCTGCAGAAGCGACTATGACCTAACGCCAACATTCTCGACTTTTCGTTTGGACTGAGTTCTTTGGCTTCCTCGAAGAGCCGGGATGCTTCTATGTATAGATTTGGGGCTTCTTCAGCTTCTGCCTGCGTCATTTTTGCCCAAGCTTGAGAAAGAGTTGTAATAAGTTTGAATTCCTTCTGATCTTGTTCCGCCTCTAGCGCTTCGTTTATCCTTTGGAAGTTTTCAGCAGCAGAACCGTATTTTTCCGAACTTGAAGAATGATCGCCCTTCTTGTCGAGGATTTTTGCTTCTTCAAGAGCAACTCTTCCTCTGCAGTATTCATGTCTTAGGTCAGTTGCTTTGATCATGTTGATTGCCATCTGTTTTTCATCCGAATTTTCAATCTTGCTGAGTTCTGTTTGAAGGGATTTCTTGGTTTCTTCGAATAATCTGGCCGCTTGGTCGAACGCTTGGATTGCTTCTTCGCTCTGTTCTTTCCTGCTCAACTCTTCTGCATGTTCGACGCGACTCCAAGCGGAATAGTTTGGAGCCAAGTAACTCCATTGTTTTAACGATTCGTGCAGGTCGGCGGCTTTCTGGAAGTGTTCCTCTGCTGAGCCGTACTCCTGTCTTTTGTGATGGTGTCTTGCTTTCTCGATTTCACTCCAGGCCTGCATGTAAAGAGCGTGATCTTGATAGAAGTCCTTGAGCTGAGGAATCTTCTCTGCTGCTTTTTTGTAGTTGCTTGAGGCGAGGTCGAAGTTTTCAGCCGACTTTAAATGTTGGCCTAGTTTGTCGTAGGTTTGGGCGGTTTTCCAGTAGCATTCAGCTGTGCGGCTTGTTAGATTGAGCTTTTGATATGATTCAGCCGCGTCTTCAAAGGCTTTTATTGCCTTTCTCAAATGGTCCATGTTGCTGGTAAACCCATAAAGACGATTCAACAAATCTCCATATTCGTATTGGACGCTCCCTAGAGGAGCAAAAAGCGATGGAGTTGGACCCTTCCTTTCAAAGAATGCCAATTCCTTAAGAGAAAGTTTTATGGAGTTTTCTTTGTCCAGTACGGCTTCTTGGAGAAGGTTCTTTCTGGTCTCAGAGTCTTTAGCGAGGTCAGAAAGTTCGGACTTTATACCACCTCGCCAGCTCAGACCCATGCCATAGTTCCAGTAAAGGAAAGGTTCAATTTGCACACAGATTCTACAAGCCTCATTTATATGCTCCAGAGCCTCTTCAAGAAGCCTCTTCTTATCCTCATAGTTCGTTTCCATCTTAGCAAGATACAGAGGTGGTCCACTGAGTAGAGAACGCCCATACATCACAATTTCTGGATAGCTCGAATCTTCAGCTCGCTTTAACACTTCTGTTGCAGCTACTATGGCTTTCTCAAGAAGATCACGCCTTTTCCTCTGATCAGTTTCAAAGGTAACCAAAAGCCAATAATAATCAGCGTGAGGCGTTTCAACCCAAGCAAGGTCGCCACGTGGACTTACAAAGGATATTCTGGAGAGCTGGCGTGTAGCATCTTCAGCATACTGCAAGACTGTTTTGGCGAGCTTCTCCCTTTCATCAGGGTCTTCAGTTCCTCGAAGCTTCCAAGCACTGTGATATGTTAGCCAGTCAAGTGCGCATCCGATGATGAAGTTGTCTTTTGTCTTCTTGGCACACTCTAGCGCTTTCTTAAAGTTCGTAAAAGCCTCATCAGTACCCTCCAAACCAAAGAAAACCTGACCGCCAAAAACAGGATAAACCAATTCAATCATGGCTGTCTCTTCAGAAAGCTCTTTGGCTTTCTGCCAATAGCCCAAACCCTTTTGATAATAACTCTCCCTCTCACCCACGTCTAAACAATAATAGGCAAACACTCCCATACAAACAACAGTTTTCGCAGAGGCTCTTGCGAGTTCGTAAGGGTCTTCTAAATTGGAAAGGAACGCAATTGCCCTCTCTCCGTGCTCCACTGCCTCCTTAATCGTCTTCCCTCTTGCCTGAAAATCCCACTCACGAGTGAAACTGAAAACAGCGCTACTGGAGAGTTGATTGTACGTTTTCCCATAGTCCCAAGCTTCTCCAGCTTTCTCGAAAACCTGTAAAGACTGCTTTGTTAGTTTCCAGCATTCGTCAATCAGCCTCTTTTTTTCAGGTGCCTCGGATGCAAGCCAGCAACCCGTGTATGCAATCATGGCATCGCAGCGAAGCGTCCTTGGCGTTCTTCCCGGTTCACTCAATCTTCCATAGAACTCCTTCGCTTTTTCATAATTGGCAATAGCTTGATGCATTCTTTCCCTGAAATCTTGCCGGTTCTCTGCTTGCATTGCAGCCCGATGAAAGGCGTAGCCCAAATGCTCATGGAGCTCGCCCAACTTTGATAGATTCTGCTCAGAAACCAAACCTAAAGCTCTCTTATAAGATTCGGCTGCACCCAACCAATCGTATTCCTTTTCTCGTTCCTTGGCTTGACCAAGAAGAACCTCAGCATCTGGTGTTTCTGACATATCTCTAAACCACTAGAAAGTTACGAATAACCATCTGAAAAGACTTTTTGTGACGAGTCCGTGCTGATAGTCACTTCAAAGCTTATGTTAAAGAGGTTCGAGAAGTTGCGCAGAATCTGTTCTGTCACATCGGTTTCTTCAATCACTTTTACTTCAGCTATAGCCTTAACAACCTCTGGGATCAAAGCTGGCGTGGTCAATTTGTCCTTGAAAGGACCATAAAAACGAACAGGCCCATCTGTTTCAGTCAAGAGATTTTCCAGCGGAACAAGTCGCACAACCTCTTGAATCCTCGTTGAAAAGACGACTGGCGGTCCTTCAGAAACGTAGTCTCCCCGCCCAACAATTCTGGGTAGCAAATCCACTGGGCTGCTGAACCAGTGCCACAAGACAGCTTTCAATTTATACGAAGACATGATTTCCAGAATCTTTGGTGCGCTCCATCTCGAGTGAACAATGACTGGCAGGGTTAGCTTCTCGGCCAAGTGAAGCATTTCGCAAAAAACCTTGGTCTGCGTCCCCTTCTGCACTTTACGTCTGGCGTATTGAGGGTCTAAGCCCACCTCTCCAATCGCAACCACTTTTTCAACGTTTGCCCCGTTCCGAAGAATGAAGTCTACAGTCTGTTCCAGCTCATCTTCAGCCAGTTGATTAACGTTCCAAGGATGAATTCCTAAGGCCGCATAAACCAAGCCCGTGTATCGTTCAGCTAATCTAAGGCTCAACCTGCTGGTCTCAAGGTTCATACTGTTAGAAACTATGGCGATAACACCCACCTGCCTTGCGTTCTCAATTATCTCGTGAATTTTTCCATCGTATTCAGGGTCTGAGAGATGTATGTGAGCGTCCACGAGCCTCATGGGTTGTCGACCTTTCCAAACAGATCTGAATCACCAATTAATAAACCCTACAGAACGAGGAGAAGAATGGCTCTTACCATTATGAGTCATGGAAAACCGAACTCTCCGTGAACGACAGATGCTTGCTCTCCACGAACACTTCATTGAGCATCCTCAACTCTTGCATGTTCAAACCTACCAGTCTCTTTCCAAAAAAGGCGCCTTAGACTTCAGCAGACCTATACAATCAAAAAGAAGAAGGCATAAGCCGATTGCGCCTTTCTCCTTCTGAAATTCACTCACACAGCCTACAAAATAATGAACTCAGCTATGCCTAAACATCACTTTGACAACATTGAAAGTCACTTTCAACAACATCGAAGGTCACTTTTGGCAACATAGAAAGTGCGCCAAACACAAGTCAAACCCAACCCAAAACAACCATCAGAAACAAAAACAAAACCCAGAACACAAACAGATTCAAGCCTCACCCAACCCAAAAATTTTTCCACACACCCACACTAACACCCCTCTACCTAACCCCTCACAAACGTTAAATACTGCCTAAAATAGAAAAAGAGGCTTACTGGGATGATTAAAATGGCAGGTCCAGAACTAGCCATAGCCCCAATGCACAGAATATGCAAGAAAGCAGGAGCAGACAGAGTAAGCGAAACCGCAGCAAAAGCATTAGCAAAAGTACTCGACGAAATCGGCGTCAAAATCGCCAGAGAAGCCATGGACTACGCCATGCACGCAGGAAGAAAAACCATAAAAGCAGAAGACGTAGAAATCGCCGCCAGAAAAGTCATGGCCAAATAACAATTTTTCTCAAGACTTTTCACGTTTCACAACCAACACAATCAAGATACACTTCGCAAGTTGCCCCAAGCACTCTTTTCTAACACCGAATCGAACAGGAGACTTTATCTAGGATATTAAACTTGACTTCGAAAAGAATTCAAGGCCACATTAGAGCAAGACTTCTTACTCACCTCTGAAAAGATTCAGACCAACATTGAAACTCTTTTCCTTTCATTCAAAACGATTTAACAGGTTGTTTACTTTTTCCGAAGTGTTCGATTCCAAATCACTTTCTGAAGAAGATTCTGAACACGGCATAATCTAGATATAACTTTTTGTGTATCAGTCCCTCCTTGTGTGGCTTCAGATGAATTTTCAAAGGAGGTGAGAAACTTGAATAGCAAAGCATTCCTTCTACTATTTGTTATATTCTTTGCCTTAGGAGTCACCACATATGCAATAAGTCTTAACACGCCGAAGCTAAATCGACCCAGCATATCAGAAAAGATAATCCTCAATACTGGCTGTGACCCCGCGGGAGACCCTGTTGATGGAGGCGGAGTGCCTCATTGAAATCGAGGACAATAAACAAATAATTTCATATAGGCGCTACAAAAGAATAACAAAGATGGATGGATGGCATGATGAAGTTTGACATCTTAACCCTAAGAATGATGGAAGGAATTGGGACTTACGGACCAAGAAACATCACGAGCCTTGCAAAAAAGCTTAATGTACCCCCTGAAACTTTGCGAAAGAGGCTACGGCGCATGCGCTCCCAAGTTTCTTTGTACGCAAATATCTACCACACGAATTTGGGTCTGAAAAAGGCTGTTGTTCATGCTCAATCAATTCCTGGAAGAGAACAACTGCTCTTCGACTCATTAAAAATGAACGATTTCTGGATATACGTAAACCGATGCTATGGCATCAATGAAGGTTGCCTTGGGATTTACACCGTTCCTAAAGAACATGCCAATGAGTTTGAGAATTTCGTGCTTGAGCTTGAAAAATTAGGTCTCGCAAAGGATATCAAGATTTTCTGGTCGACATGTTTTCAAGCTGTGCACACCAGATGTAACTGGTTCAACCCGAAAGATGCGCAGTGGATATTCAACTGGGAGCAATGGGTTAATGAAATCCCCACTAAAAGAACTCAGCTACCGTATACGCTAATTGACCCTCGAGACTTTCCGATATTGGCAGATGAGACAGATGTGTTCATCTTAAAAGAGTTGGAGAAGGATCCGACTGTAAGCCTAGTAGATTTAGCAACCAAGATCGGCATTTCACAGCAGCTCGCAGAGTATCACTTTAAAAAGCATATTCTAGCACGCGGGTTACTCGAAAGCTTTGATGTTTTAGATTTTCGCTTTGATATGAGAGCTTCTGATATGTTCTTCTTCTTTCTGACATTTAAGAGCTCAGAAAAGCTTGCTAGGTTTGCGGCTTCCTTGTTAGACAAACCATTCGTTCTCGGGTTGGGTAAAATTCTGAGTAAAAACGCTCTTATCGCACACATCTATTTGCCCAGATTTGAATTTAGAAACTTTGTTGATGCATTGTCGAAGCTGATCACCCTAGGGTTACTGCAGAGCTACAGCTATGTAATCCAGGATCTAAGGAATGCTCAACGTCAAACGATTTCGTACGAATACT
>Ga0315309_1000227_pt1 | contig 34259 bp, 35 predicted proteins | sample TDP4_MG_FD_203080 | JGI IMG/M metagenome (GOLD analysis project Ga0315309, IMG submission 203080) | Freshwater sediment microbial communities from Lake Towuti, South Sulawesi, Indonesia - TDP4 | ecosystem: Environmental > Aquatic > Freshwater > Lake > Sediment | place: Indonesia: South Sulawesi...
TGCCGCGGCTTCTTCAAAAACGGGAGGGGCGGCTTCAGCCACCTCAGCAGGCGGAGCTTCCTCCGGTAGGATCTGCCGTAGCCTCACCAGCCAGTCGGGACCCAACTCTTCCTCCTGGGGAGGGGCCGGGACCTCTCTGACTGGTGGAACCTCCATTGGTCTGGGCAGCGTGGCTGGCTCTTCGGCTGGGGCAGGCCCCCCCGTTGACGCAGCACGCAGTCTTTTCAGCCAATCGGGTTCTTCTTCCCCGGATGGGTAGGGAGCAACCGCTACAGATGGGGTTTCGCGCCCCATTTCGGCCTCATCTTCCCAGGTCATCGGCGGCACCCTTGGCTTTGTTTCCTCAGAAGGCCGTATCCCTTTCAACCAGTCGGGGATTTCTTCTGCTGGCTCCGCAGGCCTACTCTCAGGCATAGCTGGCCTCTCACCGGTAGGGACTTCCTCTGCCGAGCTGGCTCGCAACTGCTGCAACCAATCGGGGATCTCAGCTTCCTGCTCTGCGGAAGGTCCCACAGCAGGGAATGGCGGCCCTTCGACGGGCTCAGGACGCGGCCCTTCGACGGGCTCAGGACGCGGCCCTTCGACGGGCTCAGGACGCGGCGCTTCAGCCTCAGTCAGCGGTGCAGTCTGGGGCACCAAACGCGCACCGCACTGGCTGCAGACCGTGCTTTCTATCGGGTTCATAGCGCTGCACATGGGGCAACGCCGCTCTGAAACGGCGCTCAAATCCGCCCCGCAGTCGTTACAAAATCTGCTGCCGTCTCTATTGGCCGTCCCACAGTTCGGACAGTAAATCATCGTCGAACACTCCTACACAAACAACGCAGCTTTACACGACATTACTCGCTGTAGGGCCGATCAATGCCTAAGAGGACACGCAGTCCTGTGGCCACAGTCCCCAAAGCCACCCCCAAGAGGATACCCCTGGCGCCCGCCATACTGGGCACTCCCAAAATCCATTCTTTGAAGGTCGTCAGTGCCCCCCACAGTGGAACCTGCCCCAGTAAGACGATGACGCCGGTGATGACGAGCAGAGCCGACTCCCAGCTTCGCAGGCGAAAGGCCCGGTAGGCAGCCGAGGCGACGAAGAAGGCCAGCAAAGAGAAAATGGTCGCTTGAAGGGGAAACAGAACGTATTGGAAAATCTGGCTGGTAAGCGAACCCTGCGGCCCTTCGATCAGGCCCAGGAGCAGAACGATCATCATGGTCAGGAACAGGAAGATGCTGTAGAACCATCCCTGCTTGAACCGCAGGACCTTGTTGAGGTGGACGATCAGAACGTTGAAAAAGCCGAGGACCATGGCGAAAGCAGCAACTATGATCGCCCATCTGACAAAGACGAACTTGAGAGTCCCAATGAAGGCATTCCGTACAAAGAAATCCAAAAGGACGAAAAGACCGACGCTGATGGCGATGGCGGTGGCTACACTTCGCTTTACAAGCATAGGAAGTCCCCTCGGCTTAGGCCAACCCGATCAGTTTGACAAGGACCAGGAGCACGATTACCACAACGCCCAGGAGCCTCATGACATCCTGAGCTACTAAGCTGCCGATGTGGGCTGGCAGAGAGGCTAGATAGGCCCCACCGGCAAATATTTCCTCACCGATCAGAACTTGATCGGCTGAAGCAAAGACGAAGGGCAAAGTCTGAGGATTGGTTGCCCCACCGATCTGGCTGATACCCTTCTTAGCTCCCACTTCTCCCATCAGGAGGTACTCATCACCAAAGTTGCCTATCATAATATTAGCTGCCAGCGGTTCGTGTTCTAGCACATCCATGACGCCTGCCGCATAGGCTGTCGGCTCGGGCGAGATTAGCCGCACCTGTTTAGGTTCATAATTTTCTATGTCGCCTTGCCTGGCATAGGCGTGCCGTAGAACATCCTGTGCTACAGGCAAGAGGGTGGGGTCAGCCACAGTCACAATGGGAGGGGCATCGAAAGCGGCTCCCTGCTCAGCCAGGTAATCCAACACTGTCAAACCGGCCAATGTCGCCGCTGTCTCCTCGCCGCTTATGCTACTTACCCCCACAGAGACGTGCAACGTCTGACCGCTCTCGGCTGCTCGCGCGCTCAACCCTCGCAAAGCCTCGAACCCAGCCAGGGGGCGCAAATTCACCGCATGTCCAGCTCTGACCCGAGAGGTGGCAAGGAGCATCACGGGCAAGAAGAATAGGAGCCAGGCCAACATACAGGCATGCCACTCACTCCTCATGCCGGACCTGGTCAAGATGTCAACGATCACCTCCACGGTCTATCTCCTTCAATGCCGTTCCAACAAGTGGAGCAGCCGTTCGACGTTGGCTTGATCTTCAAACAGTTGAGCGTATCCGCCAATGACCTCATCACCGAGCAGGAAGCCCAACAGAGGTTGAAAGAAGAGCAGGACCTGGCTACCGATGAAGCTGAAGGGTTTATTGGCTTCCAAAAAGAGGATGGCCGGTGCAGTCAGTCCACAACTAGAGATCTTTTGCGCCAACCTCTCAATTAAGAGGTCCCGTTGGTTTACACTCAACTCCACGATTTCCCCCACACCTTTACATATAATAGTATACCACAACTACCGTTTATTTTCTAGTCCATCTTCGGCCCAATCTGGCCCGGTGGCGACGCTTTATGTGGTCAATGGAACGCTGGGCTGCCTCCCGGATCAGCTTATGAAACGTCCCACTTTCATCCTTCAAAAGTTTCTCTAGGAAGGGCAAGTCTTGTTCATTGCCCACCTGACCCAGAGCCCAGGCGGCGTGCCAACGCACCTGGGCATCTCCATCGCCCAGGGCCTGGCGAAGGGCGGGGATGGCGCTGGACTCACCGGCCAGCCCCAGGGCCCTGGCCGCGCTACGGCGCACCAGCGCACTCTCATCGTTCAGCCTCCGGGCCAAAGGGGAGATCGCCTGGGGATCGCCAATCTTGCCCAGGGCCTCGGCTGCACCTCGCCGCACCCAGGCCCCCTCGTCCCCCAAAGCCTGGATAAGATGAGGCACCGCCCGCCGATCACCGACTTTGCCCAGAGCCTCGGCCACACTCCAACGCACCCATTTGCTCTCGCTGGCCAGCGCCTGGCAGAGGGGATCCACCGCCCGTTTGTCGCCCAACTGGCCCAGGGCGTCCGCCGCGCTGGCCTGGCATAGTGGGTCATCGCTCTCCAGCGCTTCCAAGAGGACATCCAGCGCCCTTGTTGCCCCCAGGTTGAGCAGAGCCTCCCCTGCCTTCCAACGGACGAAGGGATGCTCGTCGCCCAAAGCTTTCACCAGAGCCAGGCCCGCTTTCGCACCAGCGACTCTACCCAGGGCCTCAGCCGCCTCCCAGCGGGTCCTGGCCTCACTGTCTTCCAAAGATCGAGCAAGCCTTTCGATCTCCTCAGCCTTTTTCCGCTTCCCTTTCCCCCAAATGGGCATTAACTCCACTTTCCACCACTATTGCGGTACAGGCCCCATCAGCGTCGTGTGTCACTGCGATGCAGAGTTCAGGACCTGCGAGCGATTATAGTGACCTAACATAATCTAGTATACCACGTTCTTTGTTTCCTGGCAAGTGGCTATGGGTTATGCTATACTAACGTCTCCCTGAACCAATTGACTACCGGCGGCAACGAGCGGTCCAGATAGGGCGGGGCAAAGACGAGATGGTCGGCTCCGGGGATCAACTCGAACCTCTTGGGGCAGGTCAGGCGGTCATAGATGGCCCGGCAGTAATCCGAGGGGAAAATGCGGTCCCCCTCGGCGTGCAAGACCATGATAGGCGCCTCTATCTCCTCTATGGGTCTGGCTGGTGCGGCCAGGCTTTGGCTGACGATGGAGCGCAGGGGCAGAGCCTGCAAAGTCAGGGGGTCGTCTACGAAGGTCTCCAGTAACCGTGGATCGTCGGTGATAGTCTGGGGATCCAGATACAGCCAAATGGTGAGCCGCAGTTCTGGCAGCAGCCGCGCTGCTAGATGGCTCAGAGGCAGTATCGTCCGCAGCAAATTGGGAGCGCGGGTGATCCGCAGGTAGCCCGGCTCAGAAAGGACAGCCACGTTGTGGCAGGCGGCGCTCTTCAGGCGGGGGTCGTTGGCCAGGGCGTAGAAGGCCAGGATGCCCCCCAGACTGCTGCCACTGATGCCCACGTTCTCACCATAACACTCGACAGCCCAGGTGGTCACGTCGTAGATGTTCTCCGCCAACTCCTCTATGGTGAAACTGCCCCGCACCCCCTCGCTCAGGCCGTGCCCTTGCAGGTCAATGCCCACCACCCGAAAGCCCTGCCCGTGCAATTGGAACAGGAACTCGGCGTAGCAGCGGGCGTGGGCTCCCGTGCCGGGGACGAAAAGGATGGTGGGGACGTCATCCTCTCGCTGGTATACATCCAGATGCAGACGCAGCCCCCTGGAGCCGACATGTTTTTCCCTGATGGCCTTCGCCACCAGGGCCGGGTCTGTGACCAGATAGCGATGCCAGTAAGGGCTTCCAGCACCTTTGCCCATGATTTTCCCCTCAAATAGCTTTGACGTAGATCTCATCGGTGATCTCTTTGTCCAGCGCCAGGTGCGTCTCCCCGATCCGGACCACGTAGGCCGGGCGTTTCTGATGCAACCTGAGCACATTGCAGTTTCCTCAGCTATGCTACGTCAGCACTTTTTCTGAAGTTGACCGTGTAGAGCCAAAAGTTGCCAAAACGCTGCTCCAGGCTAAAACCCGCCGCCTCGACGCGCCGGATGGTCTCGGAGGCGAACGGATAGTCAGGGTCGGGGAACTCCTCAGTGATGGAGAGCAGCCCGCCCGGCTTCCCTTCGGCAGGCTCAGGACTTCGGAGCACCCGGCGCAGTTCGGCCAGCGCGCGGTCCTGGTCGGGGATCTCAGGCAGCACTGTGACCAGGAAGGCCCGGTCCACGCTTTCGTCGTCCAACGGCAGGTGGCAGGCATCGGCAACGTGGGTCTCGACGTTGGTCAGCCCGGCCTCTCGGACCCGCTCCTCGACCTGGGCGATCATCTTGGGCTGGATGTCCACGGCGATGAGCTGTCCTTCCGGTCCCACCTTCTGCGCTGCGTCCACGGTGAAGACGCCGGTGCCAGGGCCAAGTTCCAGCACCCGCTCGCCAGGCCGGATACTCACCCAGTCGAGGACGGGGCGCATATAGCGGCGGCGGATAGGGTTGTTCACCAGCCAGGCCAACGACGCCGGGCAAGGCGCCGATTTGCCGAACTGGGCCGCCAGCCTGGACAACAACTTGAGTGGGAATAGCCAGAAGAACAGCAAGCCAGCGATAACGGCCAGTGCAATCCACAGCGCTGACAAAGCGGTGTCTACCCTCATTGTACGACTATCTCCTTTCCAACCCGAACGTCGTGATACCCCCCTTCGAACACCTGCCGGAAGGCCTCGATGCTCCAGGCGCAACTATCGTGAGGCGAGAGTGCAACCAGTTGTAGGTGACGACGTTGCAGGCAGGCGACGCCAGTCTCCACGTCCTCCCTGTTGATCGGATCCCAGGGCCATTTGCCCGTGCCCAGGATACGCTGCAGCGGCAGCCTGAATCCCGCCCCCTGTGGAGTAGTCACCGGATAGTGCAGCCCACCGACGATGCCGTAGATGGGCTCGTCGAAGAGCATCTCTGCCCGCTCGACGATACGCTGGACGGTGGAGTGCCCGCAGCCGGTGATGAGCACGATGCCCTTTCCCTTCACATTGACCGCCAGCGACTGCTCCGGCGTCCAGCCAAAGAAGAACAGTTGGCGGGGAATGGGGCCTATGCTGGCGACGCCGGGCGCGATGCTCCACGGCCCCTCCACCACCTCCACCCTGGCCGTGGGGTGGGTCATCGGCTCTGGGACAAAGGCCGTCACTCTGTCCAGGTTCAGCGGCTCCTTTGAAAGAGCGAAGGTGCGCTTCCGCTGGTACTCCATCCCGCCCACGTGGTCCAGGTGCAGGTGGGAGATGACGATGAAGTCAATACTCTTCAGGTCCACCCCCAGGACTTGCATATTGCGCAGCAGCGGCGAAGGGTGTTCCTGCCGCTGGTTCAAGCCCACGTCGAAGAGGATAGTGGTATCATCAGCGCGGATGAGGTACGAGACACCCGGCTCGCCCACCAAGGCCTGCCCTGAGCTGCTTGGTGAGCCTGTCCTGAGTGGAGTCGAAGGGCCTGTCGAACCGCTTGTCGAAGAGTCATCGCGGGCAGTGTACCGGTCAATGAGGGGCAGGATGGTGAGGTGTTTCACCGCGCCCACATCCTTGAGTTTGGGGTAGTGGGCAGCGGCCCACATCCGGTCGGCGCGGCGGCGGCCCAGATGGAAGCGGATCACCAAACCTCCAGCGGCGGCTAACGCCAGGCCGCCCAGCCCGATGGCAATCGTTTGTTGGATGTTCATCACGCCATCTCCTTCACCTGAATTGTTTTTTGATCAAACGGACAAGGTCTTCAAACGGTCCACTGTGTCCGACGTAGACGATACGCGGCGAGAAGGTGAGAAACCGGCGAACACTTTCCCAGTTCCGTTCCAGGTCCCAGGCAACGATGGGCAGCCCCGGCCTGCGGAGCAGGCGCAGAAAGTCGCCCATCACCGGGTCGCCCACGATGGCCTCGCCGCTCATTTTGCATCTGCTTCCCAATCTCGTACGCCCCTCTCCGCTTTAGCCGATTCCGTCGATCCTTCATCAGGAGACTCCTACTCCGCCGTGATCCCGTTGTATTCGTCCTCGCGACATTCGCACGCAGTGCGCATGACATCGCCTTTGATCAGGGTTCCTTCGTAAGCGTCAATGGCGTGGGCTCGCCAGCCGGAGAGGATCATGGGCAAGGAGCCATCGGCCGGAATCCATTCTCCGTTGTATTTGCGGGCAAGGTGCACATGGGTGGCGGTGGAAAGGCCAGCCTCACAAGAGGGATGTCCCACCCGTTGCCCCTGCTCCAACATGGTGCCGACGGGCACCCGCCCCTCAGTCGCCACGTGCATGTACAACAAATTCCACCCTGTCTCCTCGTGGCCGTCCCCGTCCAAGTCCTGCATCACCACACCTTTTTCGCTACGTACCACCAGCCCCGAGGCAGCAGCCACCACCCATTCCTCAGCCGTCCAACAACCTATCTTACCTGGCGGCGCGAAATCGAGGGCAGCCCAGGCGCTTCCGTTGTTCCATCCGCCATGGGGACCGGATGTCAAATACCACGTTTGCTCGCTCTCCCAGGGCAAGCGTAGCTCAGGCATCTCTAGGTCCGGCGGCACCACGGGCTCCAGCAACCGCGCCCACGGATCACCGAACAGACGCCGGTAGGTAGCTATGAAAGAGTCAGGGCCATCGCCGCAGATGATCTGCCACTGATCCCAGGTGGCGTCATGGGCCAGGAAGTACTGCACCGCAGCCGTGGCCGCGTTCAGCCCAGGGTCGTACTGGGCGCGGCTCCAGTCGGCCAGGCGTATCACGCGCCTGCCGCGCCCTTTCCAGTCATAGTAGCCCCAATTGAGCTGATCGGCGGCCCAGGCCAGTTGATACAACAACCCGCTTTGCCATTCTTCCGTTCGCCCCAGCGGATATTCCAGGGCCATGCCCACGGGCGCAGGATCGTCCACCCATCCACTCTTGAACTCTAGCATGGCCAACAGCAGCCGGGGACCAACGCTGTAATGTCGTGCTATCATCTCCACAATCTCTGGGCCGCTGAGCACCTGCCCATCTACGATTTCCTGATAGCTCTTGAGGTAGCCAGGATGCGAAGCACAGAACGCGCCCACGTCGAAATCGAGGTAGGCCGGACCGTAAACGAACTCGCTATCGGGCAGGAGGAGCTTGTTGGGACCCGTTCGCAACGTCAGCGATGGAATTACCAGGCGCTGACCGACCTCGATACTGTTGGGATCATCGAGATCATTGGCCTGGATGATGTCTTCGACGGTGCAGCCCACGCTGTAAGCGATGTAGCCCAGATTCTCGCCAGCTTTGACGATGTGCACGTAAGGAGCAGGCGTCGGCGTGGGTGGGGGCGGCACAGTGGGCGAAGGTGGGGACTCTGGAAACGGCATTGTTGTCGGAGAGGTCAGACTCTTTGGCGTCGCTATCGCTTCAGTGGCTGGTGGAGGGGCCGGTTGTGATGGTGAACAGGCCCCAATCACGCCAAGCATGACCACAAGCACTGTCAAACGAGGCAAAAGTCCGTGGTGGAGAAAACAGTGAGGGTGAATCATCAGCCGCCTCGCCAGTCCCGTCCAGCCGCGAGCCTGGCCTTTTACTATCGTCCTGATGAATTCTTGCAATATCTGTGTCTCCTTCTGGAGCGTCGAAGCCCTTCTGCGGCTCACTGTCTATCGAGCTTCTCAAACACTGGTATTATACCCTATATACCCTGGCTTCTGCAAAGTAAGCCCTCTGGCTGTATACGTGGACAAAGAAAAATCATCCGTGGCACCCACAGATGTGCTCTCCTGATCAGACTTTGGAGCGGTCGCTCAGGGGCTTTGGGTGCCCAAGACGACTTGCCCTGGTGCTGGAGTTATGCAAAAGGCTGACAGTGACCTGCCCCTAACGAAACCCTTAAGTTGCTTGTGCCCAATTGCCTGGGCATCTGATGTTGCAATCGTCAAGTCCAGGTGGTATAATACCACAGTTCATCGCTTGCACGGACGCACACCGGCCTGAACGGATGAGTGGGAGCATTCCGTGCGTTTGGGTTCCAATTCCAGCAAGGGCAGAAGAAGAGGTAAACCATGGATTCTGAGATTGCGTCACGCCAAAAATTAAAGCTTTTTGTCTTACTGGAGAGTAGCTATGTTCGAGTTTCGATTGCACTGTTCCTGATTTTGGTAGGCTATCTGCTGCTTTTTACGTATTTTGTCAATAGCTATACCAATCAGATGTATGAGTTCCGTAGGCAGGAGTTGAGGCGACTGGTTGAAATCGGTCTGAATGCGATCCAGCCCGTTCGCGAACAGCAGCGGCGAGGGAAAATTTCGGCCGAGCAGGCCCGTGCCATGGGTGTTGACCTGATACGCCGGATGACGTACACCACTGGATTGGGGAACAACTATCTCTTTATGAGCAGTTATACCGGTGAGATGCTGGTTCAGCCCTTTGAACCGGAGAAGGAAGGAACTGACCAGTGGAACCTGGTTGATGTGCGTGGGAAGTACATTATCAGAGAGCTGATCGCAGTGGCGACCAGCGATGCAGGTGAGGGGTATGTGGAGTATTATTATCCACCGCCGGGCAGCAACCAGCCGCAACGAAAGGTCTCGTATGTGGTGGGCATTCCTGAGTGGAACTGCTATATCGGCACCGGAATGTATCTGGGAGACATCGGGGCTGAGAATGAAACCTATATCAGAAACTCTTTGCTCCTGACCGGTGGCCTTTCTTTGCTCATCTTTGTTGTTATCTTTATTGCCCTACGGCCCACGGTCAGCAGCCATCGCACCCTTTTAAAGTTATTCGATCAAGTCGTGCGCCATCCCGATGCGGTGCCCGACGTGCCGGTCGGGCGGTTTAGGGCCGGTTCAGAGGGATGGCAACTGCTGAGCGGCTTTCAGGAGATGATGCGGCGAATCGAGCAGAGCAAGCGAGAATTAAAAGAGAGTGAGGAGCGCTTTGGACTGGTCATGCGCGGCACCAACGATGGGATATGGGACTGGAACTTGAAAACCGACGAAGTCTATTTCTCGCCACGCTGGAAGACGATGCTCGGCTACGAAGAGCACGAAATCACCCCTCATTTCGATTCGTGGCACAGGCTGGTACACCCGGACGACATTGAAAGGGCAATGGCTGAGATACAGGTCCACTTGGATGGCTTGACGCCTTTCTATACCCTTGAACACCGCCTGCTGCACAAGGATGGAACCTATCGTTGGATCCTGGCGCGTGGGGTCTCGCTCCGTGACGCCAACGGCCAGCCTTATCGTATGGCTGGTTCGCATACCGATATTACCGAACACAAGCAGGTCGAGCGCGCTTTGCAGGAACGCCTGGCCTTCGAAAAGCTCATCACCAGTATCTCTACGGAGTTTATCAACTTCGGTCCCGATGAGATTGATAGTGGCATCCAGCACGCGTTGGAAGCCATCGGCCGATTCGCGGACGTTGACCGCAGCTATGTCTTCCTGTTTTCCGGCGACGGAACCACGATGGACAATACCCACGAATGGTGCGCCGATGGGATAGAGTCACACATCGCCAGACTTCAAGGGATACCTACTAGTTCCTTCCCCTACTTCACGGAAAGAATGGAGAGGCTCGAAGTCCTTTACGTTCCCTGTGTTGCCGACCTTCCACCAGAAGCAAACGCCGAAAAGGAGGAATTTCAAAGAGAAGGAATCCAATCAATCATCTGTGTGCCTATGGTTTATGGCGGTGTGACGGTTGGTTTTGTGGGTTTTGATTCAGTTCGACGGGAAAGGATCTGGATCGAGGACACCGTCGCGCTGCTCAGAATGGTGAGCGAAATCATTGCCAACGCGCTGGAACACAAGCGGTCCCAAGCGATCGAGGCCGGTCAGCGCCAGTTCCTGGAGCTGCTGGCGACCGGGGGTGGCTTCTCGGAGACGCTCCATGCCCTGGTACGTCTTATCGAAGAACAGTGGCCCGGGATGTTGGGGCTTATCCTGCTCTTGGATGAGGATAGGAAGCACCTGCACATTGGTGCCGCCGTGAGCCTGCCCGAGGAATACACCCAGTCCATCGAAGGCTTGGAAATCGGCCCCATGGTGGGTTCTTGTGGCACGGCTTGTTACCGGGGTGAGCGCGTGATCGTGGAGGACATTGCCATCGATCCACGGTGGGACGGTCTGCGTGACCTGGGGCTCAAGTACGGACTGCGCGCCTGCTGGTCCGAGCCGGTTTTCTCTTCCAATGGGCAGGTCGTGGGCACGTTCGCCATGTATTATCGCCAGCCGCGAGCGCCGACCGAGGCTGAACTACGCACCATTGAGATGGCCGCGCACCTGGTCGGAGTAGCCATTGAGCACAAGCGGGCGCAGGGAGCGCTGCAGGCGGCTTATCAGACCCTAGAACGACGCGTCGAGGAGCGCACCCATGAGCTGGCAGCGCTCAACGCCATCGCCGCGGTAGTGAGTCGCTCTCTGGATCTGAGGGAGATCATGAGCGACGCCCTGGACAAGACCTTAGAGGTGATGGGCATGGACCTGGGTGTGGCCTACTGTCTGGAGGGAAGTGAGGATCCGTCGGAACGCCCGCTTTTGAGCGTCATGGCTCACCGTGGCATATCAACAGAGCTTGTACGCCAGGTGGATCCTCTACCTCTGCGGGGGAGCATGATCGAAATAGCGGCTGCTGTGGAACAGCCTGTGGTCTGGCAGGTTGCAGACTATCCGAATGTTGCACTCAAGCAGGCCATGGAAGAAGAAGGAGTGCGGCTGGGCGTCAGTGTGCCGCTCTTGGTGAAGGAAAGGTTGGTCGGCGCCTTGGTCCTGGCTGCGCGCCACGTGCGCCCCTTCGTTCCTGAAGAACTGTCCCTGCTGGCTGCCATCGGTCAGCAGATCGGTATCGCCGTGGAAAACGCGCGGTTGTACAAGCAGGCCGAACAGGCTGCAGTCATCACCGAGCGCAATCGCCTGGCGCGCGAGTTGCACGATTCTGTGACTCAGGGCCTCTACAGTGTAACCCTCTTCGCTGAAGCTGCCGCTATCTTGCTGGCGGATGGAAAGAATCTGGAAGCTGCGGAGCACCTGCGCGAATTGCGGGATACGGCCCAAGAGGCGCTGCGCGAGATGCGGCTGCTCATCTTTGAGCTGCGTCCTTTGGCGCTGGAAAAGACCGGGCTGGTTGCTACTCTGCAAACCCGCCTGGAAGCGGTGGAAATGCGGGGAGGCATAAAGGCCGAACTGCAAGTGGAAGGCGCGCCAAACGTGGAACGGCTGCCTTTTGCCGTCCAGGAAGAGCTTTATCACATCGCCCAAGAAGCGCTCAACAATGCGCTCAAGCATGCCCATGCCCAGCGCGTGCGGGTTCACCTGCAATTTCTTGACACCGCCACCTCTCTGGAGGTTTGGGATGATGGCGTGGGATTTGAACCGGAAGGAGCTCGAGAGGGGGCCGGGTTGGGTTTACCTGGGATGAAAGAACGAGCGCAGAGAATCGGCGGGAAATTGCAGATTGAGGGCGCGCCAGGCAAGGGGACGAGGGTGACCATAGAAGTTCCTATGAGTTCCGAGTTCCCAAGCAAAACCCAGGAATTCGGAGGAACTCAGGGGGACTCAGGGGATTCGGAGGGTTGAGATGCCCAAAGCATATCAGGGAGCGAATACACAAACGTATCGTAAGCTTTACGGGTACAAGAATCTGATTGCCTGGCAAAAGGCCGATGACTTCGGCAATGGTGCACGAGATCACAGCCCATTGGGGGCCCGGGTACTATCGCTTAGCGGATCAGATGCGCAGCGCGGCGGTGTCTGCCAAGTCAAACATTGCCGAAGGATACTGCCGTGTGTCGCTTGGGGATTACATTCGCTTCTGCGAAATCGCCAGAGGTTCGCTAGGGGAACTGGGAAGCCAGATTCAAGACTGCGAGCGATGGGGCCTGGTTTCGGGTGATCAACTCGCCAGTCTTTTAGAGCAATACGGCGACACCACTTTTTTCCTGGAGCGCCTGATTACGGGCCTGAAAAAGAAGCAAAAAACCGGAGATTGGGACAAGAGCTTTGGAGTGAAGGAGGCCAGAGCAGACTATATCGTGGAAGATGCTGACTACCCATTCGAATTGCCAGAAGAAAGAGGAAGCTCAGAGTAACTCTGAAGGACTCAGAGGGGTTCAGAGTTCCCTTGAGTTCCTCTGAATTCCTTAAGTTCCCCCGTTTTTTCAAGGAGGCACTATGAGTACATCACCCATTCGTGTTCTAATTGCCGACGACCATGCCATCGTCCGCAAAGGGATCCGCGCCTTACTGTCTGTGAAACCTGACATTGAAGTGGTTGGTGAGGCGAGCGATGGAGCGGAGACGGTGGCCCAAGCTCAAGCTTTGCGCCCCGACGTGATTCTGATGGACCTGGTCATGCCAGGGATGGACGGTATCGAAGCCACCCGGCAGATCGTGGAGCAGCAGCCGGGGGTGCGCATCCTGGTACTGACCAGCTTTGCCGCCGATGACAAGGTCTTTCCGGCCATCAAGGCCGGCGCGCTGGGCTATCTCCTGAAAGATTCCGGCCCTGACGACTTGGTGCAGGCCATTCACCAGGTCTATCGGGGTGAACCCGCCTTGGAGCCTTCGATTGCCCGCAAAGTGCTCCTTGAGTTATCACAACCTCCGAAAGAGCCATTGACCCCTGAGCCCCTCACAGAGCGGGAGCTAGAGGTGCTGGGCCTGATTGCCCAGGGGCGGAGCAACCGGGAAATCGCCGAGCAACTGGTGATCGCCGAAATGACGGTGCGCACCCACGTGAGCAACGTCCTGAGCAAGCTCCATCTGGCCAGCCGCACCCAGGCTGCGCTGTATGCCCTACGAGAGGGGCTGGCCTCCCTGGAGGACATCCCAACCGAAGAGAAGTAGCGCCCAGCTACCACATTTGTTGTAGGCCCCATACCGAGAATGTAGGACAGGACCGCAAGCCAAGCGGTCCTTTTTTGTTAGGCCAAAATCCATCATTTGTCCGATGACGGCAACAGAATATTGTGTTATATTGGTGTCAGAGCTGAGAAAAAAGCAAGGAGGACACGATGTCTGATCAACAGGTGACCGTCCACATGGTGCCACGTTTCAGAATATCTGGGGTGGACGACATTGCACCCACCTCCTGCGTATGCTGCACTCAATCCAAACTAAAAGGAGGCAAACTTGTAGTGAAGAAAAAGACATTAGGACGAAAGAAAATGTTCATCTCATATGTAGAATTACCCATTGTTCAATACCCATAACAAAGACATCAGAAGTGGAGCATACTATGAAAACCATCTTTGGAATTCTAATCACACTCGTCGTTTTGGTCGTCATCGGGTGGTGGGGATTGAAGGTCAAACCCAAACCCTTTGACTCGTACCCCGTCCAGACCCCCGAACTGGAAACCATCCCCTTGCCGGATGATTTACCTGCCCCCGTGGAGCGGTTCTACCGGGCCGTCTACGGCGACCGCGTCCCGGTCATCGAGTCGGCAATCATCTCCGGGAGGGCGCAAATGCGCCTGTTCGGAATCACCTTCCCGGGGCGCTTCCGTTTCACCCATATCGCCGGGCAGGACTATCGTCACTACATCGAGGTGACCGTCTTTGGGCTGCCGATTATGAAGGTCAACGAATACTACTTGGACGGCAAAAGCCGCTTGGAATTACCCTTTGGAGTGACTGAGGGGGAACCCAAGGTTGACCAGGCCGCCAATCTGGGCTTGTGGGGCGAATCAGTCTACCTGCCCTCGATCTTTATCACCGACCCGCGCGTCCGCTGGAAACCCATTGATGACCATACCGCTCTATTGCTGGTCCCCTTTGGTGAGGTCGAGGAAACCTTCGTGGTGCGCTTCGACCCGCGGACGGGGATGTTGCGCTTCCTCGAAGTCATGCGCTACAAAGAGGCTGCCGATGAAGCCAAAACCCTCTGGGTCAACGAAGCCCGTGAGTGGCGAGACATCAACGGGGACACTATCTTGGCTGTCCTCGCGACCACTTGGTTCGACGAGGGCACTCCCTGGGCGGTGTGGACCGTCGAGGAAGTGGTCTACAATGCCGACGTGAGTGAGTATATCCGGGCCGCCGGGCCGTAAACAAAGGAGCCCATTAGCCTTGGACTGTTCGCGGGAAAAGTCGATTACAGCAAACTAGGATTCATCTGGAGAACGTTGGCGTCGCGAGATGAATCTGGCTTTATGGAAGAAGGAGATTTTCGGAACTGGGAGCACATTCAGGCATGGGCTCGTGAAAAAGCTCCTGCGCTGTTACATTGATAGGCTGCTCTTTTCTGTGTTTAGGCATGGATGTTGGTAATCTCAAAATCTTTGACAATCTGTACGCTTCGGCAATCCGTGGAGCTTTAGAGCGCAAAGAGTTTAATTTCAATGCGGCGGTATCAGAAGCTCACCGGTGAGGGAGTCATCTTGAATCGAAGAGGGGGCAATTGAAGAGTTCCTCAGTCGCCGCGGATTTCATGGCATAAAGAACACTGACAGCGAGTTTTTGACAAAGACGCACTTCACTGGGGTGAACCAGAGGAGAGCAGTCGCTCCTGCATACGCGATAGTTCATGCCACCGTCGTGGCTGCTGAGCCTCCCGCAGGTTCAACCAGTCAGCGGGCATGATTGCACTCACAGAAAAATGGAGGTTTACCGATGCCTGACAACATCTTCAAGATTCTTTTCGTGATCGGCTTGATTCTTGGAGTGGTGGTCCGGCTACTGTATGCGAGTCGAACCCAACCGCTGACAAGCAGTAAAGAGAAGAGCGGCGCGGATGGACGAACGATGGGGCTGGAGAAACTGCTGCTATTCCTTTCGTTCTTGGGGATGTTGGTCATACCGCTCATCTACGTGTTGACACCCTGGTTAGCCCTGGCGGACTATCACTTGCCAACTTGGGCTGGCTGAGTGGGCGCAGTGACCTTTGCTGTCGCGCTGTGGCTGCTTTGGCGATCCCACGCCGACCTGGGGCGCAGTTGGATGGGGACGCTGGCCATCAAGGAAAAACATGCGCTGGTCACCCAGGGTGTCTATCGCCACATCCGTCACCCGATGTATGCCGCGCACTGGCTGTGGGGGATCGCTTAAGCGCTACTGCTCCAAAACTGGATTGGCGGCCTGAGCATGTTAGCGGCTTTTATCCCTCTGTACCTGTATCGGGTTCCGCGTGAGGAACAGATGATGTTGGAACACTTTGGAGACGAGTATCGCTCGTACATGGACCGAACTGGCCGGGTCGTCCCGCGTCTTGGGAGATAAACGGAACGCTCGTCTACAACAAATGTTGTAGGCACCATACCCAAAATGTAGAACGAGGTCGCGATGGAAGCGGTCCTTTTTTGTTAGGCCAGAATCCAACATTTCTCCGATGACAGCAGGGGGAGATTGTGCTATCATGGTAGTGAGACATCCAAATCACCTCGTAACCCATTTGCGACAGACTACTATATAAGGAGACCCAAAAGCGGTATCCACCCGGTAGTCCGATAAGGAATGATCTCCTGATGTGGGTCGCGCTGTGGGCAACCAGGCGTTACAGAGAAAAATACGGAGGTTGGGAGGGTAAGCTCATGAAGAGAGTTACCGCATTCGTTGGAAGTGCCCACAAGAAGAACACGCACAATGCCGTCGTGCAGTTCCTGAACAATCTACAGGCTCTTGGTGACGTGGAGTACGAAATCATCACCCTGAGCGACTACAGGCTCGGGACTTGCCGAGGCTGCCGCCTGTGCTTCGAGAAGGGCGAGGAGTTCTGTCCGTTGAAGGACGACCGGGATGTGCTGATGGACAAGATCATGGCGTCTGACGGAGTCGTCTTCGCAACCCCGAACTACTCCTTCCAGGTGTCCGGGATCATGAAGACGTTCCTCGACAGATTCGGTTTCGTCTTTCACCGACCGCGCTACTTCGGTAAGGCCTTCACCAGCATCGTCACCCAGGGCATCGGTGGCGGCGACAAGATAGTCGAGTACCTCGATTTCGTGGGCAGTAACCTGGGATTCAACACGGTGAAGGGTACTAGCGTCACGGCCCTTGATCCGAGGACGGAGAAGGATCAACAGAAGATAGACCGGGCTCTTGCAGAGCAGAGCAAGCGGTTCTACGCCAGACTGGCAAAGCCGGCCTATCCCGTGCCAACGTTGTTCAAGCTCATGCTTTTCAGGATGGGCCGAACCACGATAAGCCAGATGCTCGATGACAGCAGTCGTGACTACAGGTACTATGCGGAAAAGGGCTGGTTCGAGTCTGACTACTACTATCCCACTCGCCTGGGCGTGCTGAAGAAGGTAGCCGGTCATCTCTTCGACGCAATGGCACCCACTGTGCGAAAAATGCTCGCATAAGGAGGGCTGCTATGCCGGAATACTACGAGATCAAAATCAGGGGCCATCTGGATCAATGCTGGTCGGACAGGTTTGCAGGCTTACAGTTGACGCACCTGGAAGGGGATGGGACGCTGCTTTCCGGCTCGCTGCCCGATCAGGCCGCACTCCACGGGCTGCTCGAGCGCATCCGCGATCTCAATCTGACATTGATTTCGGTTACCTGCGGCGGTCCGTCCACCGCGCCCTCATCGGCCGCATTCCACGACCAAAACCAAGATACAAGGAGGACATCATGACGACCATCAAGGCTTTCATTAAGAGGCACCCGGTGCTGACCTTCTACGCCGTAGTGTTCCTCATCTCATGGGGCGGCTTCCTCATCGCGGTCGGTCCCACTACCGGACTGGAGGTGGTCGAGATCCCGCCGGGCGCGATCTTGTCAATGGTCGCCGGCCCCGTCGTGGCGGGCATCCTCTTGACAGGCCTCGTCTATGGAAGGGCGGGCTTTCGCGAGTTTCGCTCGCGGTTGTTCAGGTGGCGGGTGGGCGCTCGCTGGTACGCGGTAGTGCTCCTGACCGCCCCGCTCGTGGTGGCGGCGGTAACCTTCGCGCTTTCGCTAGCCTCCCCGGTGTTTCTCCCCGGCATAGTCAGGACGGACGACAAAGTTGCCTATCTGCTGTTCAATCTCGCCGTGGGACTGGCGGCGGGGTTCCTCGAGGAGATCGGCTGGACGGGGTTCGCGGTGCCGGCGCTGAGGCGGCGTTACGGCGTGTTTGCTACCGGGCTCATCGCGGGCGTCTTGTGGGGAGCGTGGCACTACCTTGGGAATGTCGCGGCAGCCGAAACTGTCCGGGGGACGCTCTCCCTGTCCGTCTTCCTGCCCCTGATCCTCTTCAACCTTCTCGTAGGGTCCCTGCTGCCGTTCAGGGTGCTCATGGTGTGGGTCTACGACCGCACCGGGAGCCTGCTCGTGGCGATGCTTATGCACGTGAGTCTCACAGCTTGCACGTTCATCCTGGGTCCCGGAGCTCTGGCGATATCAGGGATGCCCCTCTTGACCTATGGCCTCGTATTGTCCGCCGCGTGGTGGGTGGTCGTTGCAGCGGTCGCCGTGGCCAACCGCGGGCACCTCTCGCGACAACCGCTCTAGACAGGAACTCGCATGCGCGTGGAATCGAGTCTAGCCCGACGCCCATCCTGGCGCCCCGCTCCGGGCCGAATTGATACAAGGAGACTCGCTCGACCCGCAGAGCCAAATGGAAAGCACTATGTTTCCTAAAGAAAGGAGATCATCATGTCAACAATTATGTCTTTCATCAAAAGGCACCCGGTGGCAACCTACTACGCCCTAACGTTTGCCATCTCATGGGGCGGCATCCTCATCGTAGTCGGTCCTGGCGGAATCCCAGGCACCAGGGAGGAATTCGAGAGGCTTCTTCCGGTCGTGCTCCTGGCGCTGCTTGCCGGCCCCAGCGTCGCCGGCCTCCTGTTGACCGGCCTCGTCCATGGACGGGGGGGCCTGCGCGAGCTGCTCTCCCGGTTGCTCAGGTGGCGGGTGGGCGTTTGCTGGTATGCGGTCGCGCTCCTGACCGCCCCGCTCTTGATGACGGCGATACCCCTTGCGCTCTCGCTTCTCTTCCCTGAGTTTCTCCCCGGTATATTCACTACGGACGACAAGGCGTCCCTTCTGCTGATGGGTATAGCGGCGGGGCTTATAGGGGGCTTCTTGGAGGAGCTCGGCTGGACGGGGTTCGCTATCCCCAGGCTGAGGCTGCGTTACGGTGTCCTTACCACGGGGCTCATCGTGGGCTTCCTGTGGGGAGCGTGGCACTTGCTTATGAACTTCTGGACAAGCGGCAGTCCCTCGGGAGCACTCTCCCTGGCCCTCTTGCTGCACTCGGTCATCTTCTCTGTAGGGATACTGCCGGCCTACAGGGTGCTCATGGTGTGGGTCTACGACCGTACCGGGAGCCTGCTCGTGGCGATGCTCATGCACTTTAGTCTCATAGTCAGCAATGTGATCCTCGTGCCTCTGGCGATAGCAGGGGCGACCGGCCCGACCTGGTCCCTCGTAATGGCCGCCGCGCTGTGGGTCGTCGTTGCAGCGGTCGCCGTGGCCAACCGCGGGCAGCTCTCGCGACAACCGCTGAGCAGATAAAAAAGGAGACGCATCATGATAAACATCTTTAAAAAACAAAAAGGAATGAGCATCGTCGGGCAGGGCGGGAAAATCATCCTTTTTACGCTGCCGTCTTTGATTGCAGCCATATTGGTCCATACGTATTTACCCCAAATCGCAGCATTGCCCGAGAGTATCAGTTTTATCAAGCCCGTGGGATATTTATTACTACTTCCTGGGCTAATCCTTTGGGGGACTGCGGTTATCCAATTAATGACGGGCTTTTCCAAAGGTAAACTAGTGACCACCGGCGCATACGGCGTTGTCCGCAATCCCATCTACTCCAGTGTGACGTTCTTCATCCTTCCCGCCGTCGCACTGATGATGTTAACCTGGGTCTATTTTGTTGCTTCGGTCTTTTTGTATGTCGGTGTTATGATTTTCATCGGCAAAGAGGAGAAGCAACTCACAAAGGCCTTTGGCAAGGAGTATGAAGATTATATAGCAAGAGTTGATCGGCTGGTCCCATTGAAAAAACCTTGACTTCAGGTATGTTTTATCCCATGCCAATCTGAACTCGGAACAGGCGTTATAGAAGGGACCGATAAATGAGTACACAGACTACCCGGCAGTCTCCCAGCATTCTGGTTGCCCTGGCGCTTTGTATGGCCTTGCAGATGACCGGCTTTGTGATGATTCTGCCGCTGTTTGCCCGGCGCTTCGAAAGCTTTGGGGCTGGCGTGGAAGCCCTCGGGGTGAGTGCCATGGCTTATGCTCTCACCAGCACCTTCGCCGCGCCCTTCATAGGGATGCTGGCCGACCGGTTCGGACGCCGTCCCATCATCCTGCTCTCGCTCTCGGCCTATGTCCTGGCATTCAGCGGATATCTGTTCGCCGCCTCCGCTTGGCTGCTGATTATGCTTCGCGGCTTGGCTGGGGTCTTTACTGCCGGGCTGGTCCCGGCTATTACCAGCAGCGTTGGCGACCTGGCTTCGGAGAATCGGCGCGCCCAGTGGATTGGCATTGTCAACGGCGGCGCGTCCGCGGGGTGGATTATCGGTCCTTTATTTGGCGGCCTGCTGTACGACCGTTTCGGTTATGCGGTGCCATTTGCCACTGCGATTGCGATGGCGGTTGGCGCGCTGCTCCTGGCAGTGTTCCTGATCCCCGAGACGTACACACCTGCGGCGCATCCCAGTCATCCGCACTCGGCCTGGACGCATGGTTTGCAAGCGCTGCCTGCCCAGCCGACATTTTTTCTGCTCTTGCTCATCACCTTTGGGGTGATGTTCGCCTGGGCCTTCATCGAGCCACAATTCATGTTCTACGTTTACGATAATCTGAGTTGGACCTCGGCCCAATTGGGGCTGGTCATGAGTACGTATGGGGTGGCTTTCATGTTCGGCGAATTTGCCCTTGGCCAGCTAAGCGACCGCCTGGGGCGTAAACCCGTGCTGGTGTTGGGATTGGCGCTTTTCTCGGCCCAGTTCGTTGGATTGGTCATTTTCCGTGATGTAGCCTGGATCGTGGTGAGCTTCATCCTGGCCGGGCTGGGAAATGCCCTCTACGACCCGGCTTTGAGTGCCCATATCCTTGATATTACCCCACCTGAACACAAAGCACGCATCATGGGTATCAAGAGTACGGTAGGCTCGCTCGGAAATCTGCTGGGCCCGGCGTTGGTGGTGTTGTTTACGCCTTTTGTAGGTCCGCAGGTTGTGTTCCTGATTTCCGCTGGCCTGGTATCCATGCTTACGCTTGCTTCCGCGTTCGCCTTGCGCGTCCCGCGGAGGAACGAAGTTCCCTCTCATTTTTCAAACGCCGCCGTTTCGCGGTAAGGAGAAAAAACGTGAAAACCAACCGTACGCCATCCTCTGAAAAGACTTTCGCTTGCGAAACCTGCCAAATGCGGAAAAAGGCTGAAACCAATCCGAAAACCTTGATGGCGCGGCTGTGGCGCTGGCACACAGGCTGGTGCCCCGGCTGGAAAGCTTACCAGGCACACCTGGCTGAACAGGCGAAACCATAACCGGTCGATGCTCAAAAAACCGGATATTCCCGACTGGAACAACTGTGTGGCTGTTGAACAGCAGCCATTGATAATCTCTGGGCTGCGGATCAGTTACTTTTACAAAAAGGAAGATTAGGATATGGAAGGGTTAATTCCTTTATCATCTAGTCGTAAAACGATCCGAGACCAGGTTGCCCAACATCCTTTGGTCACCTTCGTCGCCCTGGCCTATACAATCTCCTGGGGACTCTGGCTGCTGGTGTGGTTTTTGGACCTGGGTTTGCACAACGGCCTTTTTTTCATCGGCGTGACAGGACCAGCACTGGCTGCCACGATCGTATCGGCTATTATGAGGCCCGAGCTGCCCGGCGGTTCGGCGAAAAAACGCTGGCAGTTGTTTGGGATGATTGGGATCTGTGTGCTGGCTGTTTTGTCCCTGCGAAGGCTATGGTTGACGCTGGATCTGACGACCGTCGCCGGCAGGGTTGCTACAGATAGGGTCTATCCATCCTTCACGGTTTTTCTCCTGGACGTTCTGGCGGCGGGAGTGGTGGCGTTCGTTCTCTCCGGCACTCACTCGCCGCGGCAAGGGGTGCGCAATCTTCTGCACTCGCTCAACCCAAGGCAGAGTCGAGTTGGCTGGTACTGGTTTGTGATCGCACTGGGGCTCTATCCAGTTGTCATCGCGCTTGGCAATTTCATCTCTGCCAGGGTTGGGCTGGCAGAGCCGGCGCTAAAAGCTACCGGCCTGTGGTACCTCCTGGCACTGGATGTGATGCTCGTATTCTTCGAAACTCTGTTTGGCGGCGGTGGGCTCGAAGAACCAGGGTGGCGGGGCTTTGCCCTGCCTCTGCTTCAGGAACGCTATAGCCCGCTTCGTTCCAGCCTGATCCTTGCCGTCATCTGGGCCTTCTGGCACTGGCCGATGTTCTGGTTCGGATTTTTCGGGGGCGGGCCGCTGGGAGTATTTTTCTTCCTGCTCGGTGTCGCCCCGAGTGCGATCCTGTTTACGGCAATATTCAACCGGGCCGGAGGCAGCCTGCTCATCGTTATCTTGCTGCACACCTCCATCAATATCACCCCAATCTTCCTGCCAGTGACCATGATCGCCAGCGGCCTGTGGTGGCTGCTGATGCTGTGCGTGGCCCTCTGGATGTGGCGATCTCCACAAACATTCTCATCTGAGCAGGTGGAAAATAAATATGGAGGCGAACTTGAAAAAAAAGCTCTTTAATGTGGTGAAAATAAGTGTTGTCTTCGTTTTGATAACGCTCGTTGTTACCTCGGGTTCAAAGCTTCTTTCCGAATTGTATCTGACAGAAAAAACCGAAACAGAACATTTCATATTTTTATGGGCAAAGGATGAAGCGCGATTTTTCAACTGCCTACCCACCTCCGTTGAGGAAAACTACAAGAGAATTTCAAATGACTTGAATTCTACAGTATCGAGAAAAATCACCATTAAGCTATACGATAACTTTTGGATTTACAACCTGTCTAGCGGTAACCCCTTTCCCTTGCCAAAGCTGCGTACATCAGGCAATGCCGATTATCAACGCATGATAATTGATGTGCTGCTGCCACCCTTGAATGACCCTGTATATGAAGAAGAAAACTTGTTGCAGCTCGTTTGTATGCTCGTTTGTATGACGGGAGTTGGACATGAAATCGCTCATATTCTCATTTCGGAAATCAACCCTCGATTTATCAGGGGATGGTGGCATGAAGGGATTGCGGAGTATGAGCATTTGATTCCTTTAACGGATCATGATGAGTTCAAAGATCTGATAGATAGCACCGAGCTAGCTGTTAAAAATAGAGTAACCGCCGGAAACATCCCGACGTTCGAAGAACTTTCAGTGCGAGACTTTAACAAATTTCTTGATATGAATGGATACGAGTTCTCAAAAGAATTTATCGACTTTGCCGTAAGTGAATATGGACATGGCAAGCATATTCGTGTGGACGAAAATTTCAAAATAGCATGTTACGCGACTCGTAACACTTCTGTAACGCTGGCAGATTATGATGAAGTCAGATCGAGATCAAAAAATAACCATACACCCAGTATTCCGATAAGGAATCATGTGGAGCGCTTCCTGGCGCGGATGGTTAGATTATTTTGAAAATCCAATGGAAAGGAAGAATCCAATGGCTAATTACAAGATCTATCTCTTCGTTATCCTGCTCAGTACTATCGTGATCGGGATCGTGGCTGTCGCAGCTCGCTATTTGCGGGAGATATACGCCGCGCGTGAGGCGCTCAACAACCTGGGCAGCCAGGTGGTCGAGACGGGCTGCGGCCCGATCGAGTACGCCGTGGTTGGGGAGGGCTACCCGGTGCTGGTCGTGCACGGTGACATGGGCGGGTTTGATCAGGGATTAATGCAGACCCACCTCATCGATGCTGGTTTCCAGGTCATTTCCGTCTCCCGGTTCGGTTATCTGCGCACACCTATGCCAGCCGAGGTCAGCGTAACCAGGCAGGCGGATGCTCATGCCTGCCTGCTGGACGCGCTGGGTATTCAGCAGGCGGCCGTTTTCGCCTTCTCGGCAGGCGCTACTTCATCGATCCGGTTTGCTGCGCGCCATCCGGAACGTGTCTCGGCATTGATCCTGCTTTGCTCCGCCGCACCGGGGAAAGTTAAAGTAAGTTCGCCGCCCAGAGCCATATTCGATACCCTGATGCGGAGTGATTTTGTCTATTGGGCATTCATCACTTATTTCAGGCCGTACAGAATCGTTGGAGTGCCCAAGGGATTCGTACTGACGCCAGAGTTCGAGGCCGAGGTAAAAGACATCCTGGCAAAAACATTGCCGCTCAGCGAGCGAATGGATGGGTTTATTTTTGACACCTATGGCGCCCAACCCGAATTCTACGAGTCAATTTCTGAGACCAGCCCCTATCCGCTCGGTGAGATCGAAACCCCTGTGCTGCTGATTAACGCTGCAGATGATCCGTATGCGGTCCCGGAGAATGTGCGCGGCCTGGCGGAAAAATTCCCAAACGCTCGCCTGTACGTCGTGCCGGATGGCGGCCATCCGCTCTTAGGACATTCCGAAGAAGTGAAGGCGGAGATCACACAGTTCCTGCGCAGCAATGTGGCTGTGTTGAATAGCAGCCATTGATCGCCTCTGGTTTTCGGATCGGTTACTTTAGGAAAGTGAAGGCTAGGATGCTACTGGAAAATAGGCTTGTTGCTCAGACAACCCATTGCGCGATGGGCACGGTCATGACCCACAAGGCTTTTGGCTCGTACGCTAAAGACAGTCTTCAAGCTGTTTGCAGAGAAGTTGCGCGGATAGAAGGACTCCTCAGCCGTTTTTTACCCGATAGTGATATTAGTCGAGTTAATGGATCTGCAGGGATAAAGAGTGAAAAGGTAAGCCTCGAAACCTATGATGTGCTGTCAAAAGCTGTTGAATTTTCACGATGTTTTCCAGGATGCTTTGATGTGACCATAGAACCATTAGTCACCCTGTGGCATATTGGCAAGGAATCATTTGCCCAACCTGATGAATCAAGCATCAAGCAGGTCCTTCCTTTGGTGAATTATCGAGATTTGATCCTGGATCCCTGGGAAATCACCGCCGGGCTAAGAAATGTAGGGCAGTCCGTTGACCTGGGAGGGATCGGGAAAGGATTTGCTGGCGACAGGATTCGGGAGGTTTTCAAGAAATTTAGCATCTCTTCGGCCTATTCAAATCTCGGTGGCAACGTAGTTACTCTTGGGGCAAAACCCGACGGCTCTCCGTGGCATGTTGGCATCCAGCATCCCCGACAAGAAAACAAATTAATTGGGTCGGTTTCTGTGGTTAACCAGACCGTGGTGACATCCGGAGACTATCAGCGCTACTTTACCGACGGCCAGGGGAAAAGGCGACATCATATCCTGGACCCAACGACTGGACATCCTTCGGAATCTGGATTGATCAGCGTTTCCATTGTTACCGAGAAGGCATTGGCAGCAGATGCATTATCCACAATATTGTTCATTGCTGGGATGGAGAAGGGGCTTGAATTCCTGAGAAGCTTTCCTCAAACCGAAGCCATTCTCGTGGACTCTGACTTGCAGGTTTACGTTACACAAGGTCTGAGAGACCGTTTTCAAGCGGATAAGGGCATTGAAGTGACGATTTTAGATTAATAAAAAGAAAGGAGAAAAGCAAAATGAATGGTTGGTTGATAGCACTCACCGTTGTGGCTGTTTTGGGTGTAGCCGGGGGGATCGGCTGGTCGCGTCTATCCAAAGAACATCGTGAAGCCAGAAGTCTGCCGCTGAATGCCGTGGATTTCAGTAAGCTGAATGACGGCACATATCATGGGGCATATGCGGGTGGGATGTACAAATGGCGCGCCAATGAATGCCAGGTCACCGTAGCTTCAGGCAAAGTGACCGATATTCAACTCGTTGGCAGTAAAGACCCGGGCGGCAAGAACACGCAGCATCAGGCGCTCTACGACCGGGTCATCCAGGCGCAGTCGCTGCAGGTGGACACCATCAGCGGCGCGACCCTCACCTCGAAAGCTTATCTCCAGGCGGTGGAAAACGCGCTGGTCCAGGCGCAACACGAATAGAGACTGGATTTTGGACCAAAGGAGAAGAGCAAGTATCAAATATCCCATGAACTAACCGAATGTTTCGCACGAATTGTCTGAAAGGAGAAAAATCTGATGTCTACTGCTACCCGATCTGAACTGCGAGTGTTATTGCTCGGTTACAACGGGGCAAACAACACCGGCGCAGAGGCCCTGCTCTTGGCCGATATCGAGGATGTGCGCGCGGTGCTTGGCCCACAGGCGGTGATCACCATCCCCTGTATCAACCCGCCAAACCTGCGGCGATACATCAATGAAGCACCGAACTTGCGCATCGCCCCCATGCCGACCATCTTCTTCTCCACGCTGCGCCGCCTGGTGCGTGAGAACGACCTGATCATGCTGGTCGAGGGCAGCACCTATATGGATACCTGGACCTCCGCCATGCTGTGGGCCTACCTGTGGACGACGCGCTGCGCGGACGACATGGGTAAGCCCTGCCTGGCCTATGCGGTGGACGCTGGTGAGATTAAGTCGGCCTTTAACCGGCGACTGGTGCGCCGCGAAGCCAGCAAGACCACCCTGATCATCACCCGGGCAGCGGCCGCCGCCGAGCGTTTGCGCTCTTTTGGCGTGACCGCGCCCCTGGAAGTGACCGCCGACAACGCCTTCAATTTCCATCCCGACCCGGCTGACGCCGGCCTGCTTTCCAGGGCCTGGCCCGAGGCAGGGCCAAATGTGGTGGGTATGGCGCTGGTGGACTTTTACCTGTGGCCGGTGATCATGAAACCCTGGGGGCCCAAGGAAGACTGCTACAAGTGGCCGTACTACTTCACACGCTCGCCAGAGCGGACCCGCGCGACAGAGGCGCTGGCACGCAGCTACGCAGCCCTGGCCGATGATCTGATCACCCGCCACGGTAAATCGGTCGCTCTGATCGGGATGGAAGCACTGGACGAAGTCCTGCTCCGTAAGGTGCACGGCTACATGGTCCACCCCGACCGGGCGCGGATCTTCTGCTCCCGCGAGTACAATGCTTCTCAGATGGTCTGTATCCTGCGCAGTCTCGAATTGCTGTTGACCTCCCGCTATCATGCCTGTGTGCTCTCCCTGGCTGCCCAGGTTCCGCAGATCGCTGTCGGCCATGACCTGCGGCTGAAGACCATCTACCGGGAGCTGGGCCTGTTCGAGGATTTCTTCGTCGAGCCGAACGCCCACGACCTGTACGAAAGCTTACATCCGCGGGTTGAGCGGCTGCTGGAGGACCCGTCCTGCGTGCGAGATGCCCTACGGCGTGGTTATGAGAAACATCAGGGTGACGCCCGGCGTAACCGCTCTCTGCTCAAGGATTTCGTCCAAGCACATGGCTGGGAGCCGGCACCCAGCGCGACAATCCCCTATCTGGTGGCAGCATGAACGAGAGCACACCGCATCACTGCGTCCTGCTCACCGGCGCGACCGGTTTCCTGGGCACCCAGATCGCCCGGCAGCTTCTCCAAAACACGGACCATACCCTTATCGCCCTCGTGCGGGCAGAGGATCAGGAGGCAGCCGTGCACCGGCTGTCCCGCGCCTGGTGGGACTGGCCTGAACTGGCGAGCGCCATCGGCGAAAGAGTGGAAGTCCTGCGCGGTGACGTCTCTTTACCCCGCCTGGGCCTGACTGAGACCGCCTACGATGATCTGGTGCGCCGGGTCACCCACATCATCCACACGGCGGCGGACCTGCGCGTCAATGCTCCCATCACTGAGCTGCGCAAGACCAACGTCCAGGGGACGGCAAACGTGCTGGAACTGGCTCGCGCTGCTCACCAGGATCACGGGCTGGCGCGCTTTTCCCACGTCTCCACCGCCTATGTGGCCGGAGGTCGGACAGGTTCTGTGCCCAAGGACACCCTCACCGACGAGTTCGGCTTCTCGTGCTCCTACGAGTTCAGCAAGTACGAGGGCGAACGCCTGGTGCAGGCGGGCAAAGCAGAGTTGCCCATCTCGGTCTTCCGCCCGGGCATGATCGTCGGCGACTCGCGCACAGGCGCCATCAAGACCTTCAATACCTTTTACTTCCCCCTGCGGCTCTACCTTACAGGGATGCTCTGGGTCCTGCCCGCGAGACCCGACCTTTCTCTCAACCTCGTCCCGGTTGATTACGTGGCGCAGGCGATCGTCCGCCTCACCTTCGAGCCCGGCGCAGAAGGGCTAAACTTCCACCTGACCGCGCCTTACGAGTCTCTGCCCACGGCAAGTGAACTGGTGGCATTCGTCCGGGAGTGGGCCAGGGAGCGCCTGGGTCTGCGGCTGCCACGGCCCCTGTTCATCCCGCTGCCCGTGCCTCGGGGAAGGTATCGGCCCGAGCGGGCAGCACAACGCACAGAGGGGGTCCTCGCCTCCCTGCTCACCCTCCTGCCCTACTTCAACGAACGCCTGCAGTTCCAGCGAGACAATGTGGACCGGCTGCTGGGCCCCTACGAGCTAAAGTGGCGCGAATTCTTGCCCCACCTCCTCGAGTACGCGGTCTACATGGGCTTCATGCACCGCTCAGAACGCACGGTCCACGAACAGGTCCTCTTCCGCCTGGAGGGGAAGAACCGACGTGTGACCTACCACGATGTGATCGAGGGCAAGGTTGTGACCCGTAGCGCCGACGAGGTGCGCCAGGACATGCTGGCCGCGGCGGGTGCATTGCGCGCCTTGGGCATCCGCCCTGGCGACCGGGTGGCCATCGTCGGCCTCAACAGCACCCGCTACCTCACGCTCGACGTGGCCATCGGCCTGACCGGGGCGGTGAGCGTCCCCCTCTACTACACCAGCCCGCCGGCCGAAATAGACGGGATCCTGCAGGCCAGCGGGGCGCGGCTCCTTTTGATAGGCGCGCCCAGGCTGCTGGAGCGGCTGGGCGAACTGAACACGGAGTTGCCCATCGTTTCCTTCTGCCGGGAGTCTCTTCCTGAAAACTTGCCTCGCAAGGTCATGCCCTGGGGCGAGTTCCTGGCTCTGGGAGCGGGGCAGAGCGCTTCAACCGCCGCTCCCGTGAGCTTCGGCGACCTGGCAACGCTTCGCTACACCTCAGGCACGACCGGCCGGCCCAAGGGCGTCATCTTCAATCACGAGCACCTGCGGTGGATGGGCGAGTGCATCGCCTCCCTGTTACCCTGGAAGACCAGGAACGCCTCGGCCTCGTGGCTCTCCTGCCTGCCGATGAACCACGTGGTGGAGGGTATCCTGGCGACCTACTCGCCCTACTACGTCCCCGCCCCCGTGGACATCTACTTCCTTGAAGACTTGCATGACCTCCAGCGCGCCTTGCCCCTGGTGCGGCCTACGGTGTTCTTCTCGGTGCCCCGCATTTATGAGAAGGTCTGGGAGGGGCTGGCGAAGAACCGGTTGGGCCGGCTATACCTGGGGCTGCGGGAGGGCCTGGCGAAGCGGCTGCTCCGGCCGCTGCTCCGGCGGAGCCTCCTGAGGAAGGTGGGGTTCGATCGGTGCGTCCAACTCATCGTCGGCTCCGCGCCCGCGGGTGAGAACCTCCTGCGGGCCTTCCACGAGCTCGGCATCGAGATCCACAACGCCTACGGCCTTACCGAAGCGCCGCTGGTGACAATCAACCGGCTGGGCGCCAACCGCCTGGGGACGGTGGGCGAACCCCTCCCCGCCACCCAGGTCCGCATTGCCGAGGGCGGGGAGGTGCTAGTCAGAGGGCCACAGGTGACGGCGGGGTACTTTAAAGAGGCTGAGTCGCCAGTCAGAGATGGCTGGCTCTTCACGGGCGACCTGGGGCACCTGACCGACGAGGGCAGCCTGGTCCTACACGGGCGCAAGAAGGAGCTGATCAAAACCTCCTACGGCAAATACATCCAGTTAGCGAAGGTCGAGGCGCTGCTGCGGGAGATCCCCGGCATAGCCGAGGCGATGCTGGTGGGTGAAGAAAGACCCTACTGTGTGGCCCTCCTGTGGGTCACGGACGACCACTGCGACCAGGCTTCGGCGGAGGCCACTGACCGCGCCATTTTGCAGGTGAACACCCACCTGTCTCACCCCGAACAGGTGAAGCGTTGGGCCATCCTGGCCAACGACCTCTCCGTTGAAGGCGGAGACCTGACAGCGAACCTCAAGCTCAAGCGGCAGGCTGTCGCCCAGCGGTTCCAGGGCGTCCTGGATGCCCTGTACGGCGGTGGGAGCCTTCCCGAGAATGTCCTGCACCTCGGCCAGGCTGAAAGGGATGGGGCGCTATGAATTTGCTCTTGCCACTGTTGCAGATTTATACTCCCATGTGTGTCAAGAAGAGAGCCTTGAAGGAGTTGTTCAATTTCACAGCGGCGGCGTTCGGATGCCAGGTCCCGCCAATCGAAGGGCTTTCCCTTGACGAGTGCCTGCACCAGTACGCCATGTTCACCCAGGGCCACATGGAAGCGTTCATCCGGGACGGGCACGATCTCCGAGCCTTGCAAGAGCGCCTCTACGTGAACGCATATCAGTTGGGCCGAAGGCACGGCCAGATGCTGCATATTCGCACCATAGACGAAGTGATGGCGATGGGCCGCATCCTCTATCGTATTCTGGGCATCGAGTTTCAGGGTAAGGCGCAAGGTGGGGTCGTCATCAGCCGCTGCTATTTCAGCCGTTTCTATTCCGGCCAAGTCTGCCGGATCATGTCGGCCATGGATCAGGGGCTGTTTGCCGGTTTGTCAGGCGGTGGGCAACTCATCTTCACTTCGAGGATTACCGAAGGGCAACCTTGTTGCCGGGCACGTTTTACTTTGCAGGAGGGCGCAAAATGAGACGCGCCATTGTGGTCGGGAGCGGCGCGGGCGGCGCCACGGCGGCCAAGGAGCTGCAAGGCAAATTCGAGGTGACCGTTCTGGAAGCCGGGAAGGAGTTCCATCCCCTTTCTCTGAGCCTACCGACCATGGAAAGGTTGAAACGCACTGGCTTGCTGTTCGACGAAAGAGAGATCCAACTGATCTTCCCCGCCATGCAGATCAGAAAGACGCCGGACATGGTTCTGGTGAACGGCATCGGACTGGGGGGCACGACGACCATCTGCTGCGGGAACGCCTTGCGCATGGATGGCGATTTGCGGGCGTTGGGCATCAACCTGGACGCAGAATTCGAGGAGATCTATCGAGAAATCCCCATTATCACGGCACATCAAAGGCGCTGGCACAAGCATACCCGGCGCCTCTTTGAAATCTGCCAGGAAATAGGCTTGGACCCTCAGCCCATACCCAAGATGGGAGATTACGATCGCTGCATCGGTTGTGGCCAGTGTGTTTTCGGCTGCCCGCAGGGTGTCAAATGGGACAGCCGGCGGTTTCTGGGGATCGCCCAGCAGAAAGGCGCCCAGGTCGTTACAGGATGCAAGGTCGAACGTGTGGCGATTGAAGGCGGAAAAGCGACCGGAGTATGGGCCAGGCAGGGCTGGTCGCACTGTTTCTACCCGGCCGACTTGGTGATTCTGGCCGCTGGCGGGCTGGCGACGCCGGTGATCTTGCAGAATTCAGGCGTCCCCTGCGAACCGCGCTTGTTCGTGGACCCAGTTTTATGCGTCGCAATGGAATGGGATAGTGCCCTGCAATGCAAAGAACTGGAGATGCCGTTCGTCGTGCAGCGGGAACACTTCATCTTGTCTCCCTACTTTGATTACCTGAGCTTCTTCTTCAACAAAGCCTGGAAGTACCCGGCCAGAGATACGCTGGGGATCATGATCAAGCTGGCTGACTCTAACGTGGGAAGCATTTCCAAAGGGGAACTGAGGAAAACCCTCACTGGCCAGGATAAGCAAAGGCTGAGCGAAGGGGTGGAAATATGCTGGGAAATTCTCCGGCGCTTCGGCGCGGAAGAGGATAGCATCTTCCTGGGGACGATCAACGCCGGACATCCAGGCGGCATGTTACCACTGACGGAACAGGAGGCCAGGTCGTTTCATCATGACCAGCTGCCGGCCAACCTCTACGTCGCCGACGCCACACTCCTGCCTCGCTCTTTAGGCAACCCACCCATCCTAACCATCATTGCTATGGCCAAACGGGTCAGTAAACTGTGTAGCTGAATCAAGCTGTGGAGGAAAAGACCATGGAAGACAGAATCCTGATCGCCTATGCCAGCAAGTGTGGGTCCACCGGCGAGGTGGCCCAGGCCATCAGCCAGGTATTGTGCGATGCCGGTGCCACGGTGGACGTGCGCAGGGTTTAAGATGTGAAAGACCTCGGCCCGCACCGAGCCCTGATTATCGGCAGCGCTACGCAGATGGAAGCTTTGCTGCCGGAAGCGATAAATTTCGCCAAAAAACACCGGGCTGCCCTGCAACGGGTAACAACAGCTTATTTCACTGTCGGCATAACGATGGTGCAGGACACGCCTGAAAAACCGTAAAAAGGCTACCGGCTACCTGGAGCCACTGCGCAAAATCAAAGAGCCAGTTAGCATGGGTCTCTTTGCAGGGAAGGTGGATCACGCCAAGCTCGAACCGCTATAGCGCTTACTACTTGGTTTTGTCAAAGAGGCCCCGCCCCCTGTTTTCTTCATCTCCCTGGGCCTGATGGTTGTGCCCTTGGGACTGATGGGCTTGTGGATGCTGTACGGACTGTGGGGTGCACTGCGTGCTTTCCAGGGGCGCGACTTCAGGTACATCATCCTCGGTCGCATGTTGGAGAGGTACTTGGGCCAAGAGGGAAAAACTAGCGAGTGATCGTGGCGGAAATCTGGTCCATTTCGATCCAGGCAACAAGGAAGCCACCGAGAGGGACCGTTTGGGGAGCGGACTCGAAAGCCGGATCATTAAGGGAAGCGTGCTCATCATCCAGCCCTACCACGACCACGGCGTGGCGAGTGGATTCAGTCCAGTAGTCCAGGAAAGCCGTGTGGACGAGCACTATAGAGGGCAGGCCAAGTTCCAGTTTGCTGCGTAGCAGTTCCAACGTGCCGCGCCCGATCTCCACATCGTAGCCCATGCGTCCAAGGCGGGTCAGTCGGCTGACTGGCGTGCCAAACTCGGTGCCATCAAACAGTGAGAGCAGTTCTTCTTCAGGCACTGAATCACCCAGGTAGGCCAGCACCATGCGAGCGCATGCTTCCAGGCAGCTATGGGGTTTCTCTTGAGGCAGATGTGGTACTGGCAGCAAGACGCTCGGCATGATCTTTGATACCTGTCAGGATGTCTTCTGTCGCCAGGATTTCACCGGTTTCGACGTCTACATCAATCTCGCCTACACGGCCCAATACACCATGGCCCGGCATCGTCAGCACAACGGGCACTCGCCAGACAATGCGATCAGCCAATACCAATGTGGGGTCCTCCCCCCCCATCAGCACGCTGACGTTGGAGGCCACGTAGCCGCTGACACGGCGCTTGGCGGCAACGGCCGTGTAATTGACCTCGCAAGAGAGGCGAACGTCCACATCCAACTTTCCTGAACGCGGTTTGCTTAGACTTTCGAGAGCTACAGTCATGGTCTACCCTCGTTTCTAGCTAAAAGACGACCTTTGATATGGAAAGATTATAGCATCCCCTTCATTGGTTGTCAATTTGATCTGTCCGGATCCCCTGAATGCATAACACCCACGACTATCATCCCCGACTCTCGCCGGCCTCAGGCATTGATAGTCCACCTCTTCCCTGTCTGACGCACCAGGCAAACCTATGAGGTGAATAAGTGTGATTGACTCCAAACCGCGTGTATGATATAATTCGATCAAACAAGTTTGGGCTGTCTGCACCTATAAGGGCACAACGGTATGTACGACGAGAAAAGAGAGTTCAAGTCTTACGACTATCACTTTGTGACCGCTATCACGCTGGAAATTGAGATCACAATCGGCACATACAAAGAAGTGGACATAGCCCACTTTCACTTCGACCGAATTGATGATGTGACCTACGAAGGCCTACCTGAAAATGCTCACATTGCACTCAGCGAGATAGTCCTCTCGCCCCAACGCATTATGATTGTCAGTTCTGCAGCACCAGGCAGCGAGTGGCTTGGCAGGCAAGTAAAATGCAAGGCTCTCATAAATGGAATTACATATTATGACAGAGAGCCTCGTATTCTTATCACACCACCCTTCTGGCACTTCCTACTTAGGGAAACTGCTAGGCTGATTAGAGATGGCGAGAATAACCTTGCGATCATCACGAGTGCCATTGCTTTCGAGTCTTTCCTGAGCGATTTCATCGCCATGAAGTTGCGCGATAGCGAAGCTTGGTCAGGACTGAAAGGCGATCGGCAGTTTCAGAGATTCAGGGATAAGTTCTTGGTCGGTCCAGACAGTATGCGTTTGAATGAGAGAATCGCCCTTTTCATCAAAGCATGGCTTGGAATCCAATACGCAGAGGAAATCTTTGAAGACTGGCAGAGCAAAGTCCATTCAAGACGAAATGCCTTGGTTCATTCGAAAACCCGTCAGCGATATGACCCAAAGGCAGCTCTGCAAGCCTTCCGTGCATCATGTCGCTTTATTTACGAGATACTGAGCTTGGATCCCGATGAAACATCATTGAAGGATATCTACATGGGCAATCTCACCAACTGGATAAAGGCCTCTGAGCACTGCCTTAAGCAATTGGAACAGTCTGCATCATAGCGATTCGATACTTATGTGAAGAATGCGAGAAGCCCCTAACGATTCCGGTGCATACCGGTAGATTCTGTCCAGCATCATCTTCCTAGAATAGCCCTCCGCCTCTATA
>Ga0315309_1000228_pt1 | contig 34228 bp, 34 predicted proteins | sample TDP4_MG_FD_203080 | JGI IMG/M metagenome (GOLD analysis project Ga0315309, IMG submission 203080) | Freshwater sediment microbial communities from Lake Towuti, South Sulawesi, Indonesia - TDP4 | ecosystem: Environmental > Aquatic > Freshwater > Lake > Sediment | place: Indonesia: South Sulawesi...
TAGCCCCTAGCGTTCTCCAGGCAGCGACCATGTTTGGTGCCAGTTCAGTGGCCTTGGTCAGAGCACCTACCGCGTCCTCATGGCGTTCAACTTTGCTGTAGGCAATGCCCAGGATGTACCAGGCATCGGCGTCCTCTGGATCTAGCTCAGTGACCTGACAAACAGCAGCTAAAGCAAGGTCAATTTGATTCAGATCCCCAGCAGTTCTGGCAAGAGCCTGCCAAGCTGGGACAAGAGTTGGATCCAACCTTGTTGCTTCTTTGAAAGCTTCAAGTGCTTCCCTCGGACGGCAGGCATGATCAAGAGTTATACCAAGACTTAAACGGGTACGAGCTTTCTGAGGTTCTATACGTACTGCCTTTTTCATAGCAGCAATCGCATCTTCAAACCGTTCCGCACCTTCAAGCGTCCGGGCCAGGAGACGCCATGCCGTTGCACCGTCCGAATCAAGTTCCGTAGCCCTTGTGCAGGCCTCAATTGCGCTATCATGGAGATCGGCCCTGCCATAAGTGACTCCAAGAGTCTGCCAAGCGGCTGCGCTTTTGTCATCTAAAGATACAGCGCGCTTGCAAGCGGCAATAGCATCTGAGGACCGTCCCACACGATCGTAGGCTATTCCAAGACTGATCCACGTAATCGGACTAAAAGTATCAAGCTCGACTGCTCTTTCGCATGCCTGTATAGCTTGCTCGTTCTCACCCTTCTTGCTCAGAATGACTCCTAGGCGCGTCCATGCATAAGCTCGCAGGCTGTCTCGAGCGACGGCATTACGACAAGCCTCAATGGAGTCTTTATAACGACGCTGTGCTTCATAGATGCTGGCAAGCGTCAACCACGCGTTGGGATGATCACTACGAAGTGACCTTTGACACGCTCTCTCAGCATCCTCGTAATAGCCAAGCTGCATGTAGATAAGAGCCAAGCTGTTCCAAGCACGCGTATTATCAGGGTCGGACTTAAGAATTGCCCAATTGAGATCCAGAGCAGCCTCAGGGTCGTCAAGTTGATAACGCAAAACATTGATTAATCCATAAAGCGCAGGTCGAAGCCGAAGGTAATATTCATGGCGTCGTATGATGTTAAGAACAGAGGCAAGTAACTCCTGTTTTGCGGCCGATAGCTCACCTTTACCTGATAGATATGCATCAGGACAAAAAAGGATACCTTCCGAAGAAATACGTATCCAATCGCTCAATTCTTGCAATGATCGTTTTAGTTGCCATCTGTGCCAGAAAAGCGGGTGTTTCGAGGAGAGCCGGGCGGCAAGGCCAATAACAAGAAACTCAAATGGGATAAGGTGTGCCTCTCGAACAATGCTTAGCGCAGCCAACAGATTTCTTCGGTATACATTCGGTTCGATGACTTGCCGATACACAGTCTGTTCCCAATCCTGAGGGTAGATGCATAGATAGTCTTGAGCATCGGCTAGGGTAATCTGTTTCTTGGAACGTTCCTTCCAAAGCGGCACAATCAGGCCGCCAAAAGTCCCATCACCACGTTTAACCAACGCAACCTTGGCTTCTGGGGTTATTTCTATGTCAAGATATACTTCCAACACACCCAGGAAGTCGAGCCTTCGCTGTGGAGACAAGTCTGGCAATTCCAGCATTTGAAAGCTTGCCCAAAACGGATCACCCAACTGCAATCTATCACGCAACTCTGGCTCACCAATCGCGGTTGCTATCACACGAAAATCATAACCTCGGCAATAGTCTGAAAAACAGCGGATCGTCTGCTCAAGACGCTGTCGAAAGTCAGCTTCAATCAGTTTTGGGTCATCAATGTCTTGAACCCGGTATGGCTCCGCGTAGTGGGCTGGCAGATTGTCAATGAATAGTATCAAATTGCGCGTTGGCAGGTCTGGAGGCAGTTTCAGAGGGACGTCCAATCCACCTTGGGGCAGTAGCACGGTTACCGGCTCACCCTTTTCTGCTTCAATTCGTCGAATCAATTCAATTGCTTCTCGTGTTTTGCCCAGCCCTGTCCTACCGAGGACAAGAAGCCGTGGTGCTTGAAGCATCTTCGCCAACATTTGCTCCTGTTTGGCCGCGGGCTGCCTAGACACATAAGGTATGCCAGGCCACAGGAGGTTGGGCAGTCGTGAGGCAAGCTCTCGCGGCGACATCCGTTCGAAAGGGAAATCAGGCGTGCCCATCTCACGGCGCGTTAGTTTCAGATGTCTGCGAGCACTCCATTCGGCTATGCGCCGTTCTACTTCAACAACAGCTTTCAAGAAAGACGCCCACGCTGCAGGGCCTCCGAGTAGCCAGAAGACCCACTCCCAGGTGGAGACAGGACGTACCCCGCCCATAGCTGCTGTTACAGCAAGTAGGCCCCAAGGCGGCACAACTATTATGATGACCAAGGTTATTACTCTAACAAATGACATGTTGCACTTCTTCTGGTTACGGATGGTGCTCGCGTTCTTCGGTCATAGTCCCGTGCTTGCTTCCAGGTCAGCTTTCTTCTCGTGACTCAGCCATTCCTCGAACCACGTTTCGGTCGCGTGGTTCGCCTTCTCGCGCACTCTGTCAAATCGCTTATCCAACAGAAACTTCCAGGCTCGCACTTCCTCACCCAAGGTCACGAAGGTTGGATCATCTATCCCTGCCTTGTTGGCCGCACGGATGCCATATCGAATGTGGTCAGCCATACGGCCTAATAGGTCTTTGGAGTACGGTGACACGTGAGCGTTGGTCAGGATATTATCTATGTCTTCCGGCACCAGGGCTAGATCGTTGAGCTTCAACAGATCTCTGATGGCATCAGGATGGGCTGTCACAAGAGCGGAGACGAGTTCATATCCTGATGGATACTTGACCGGATGGTCAGGGTAGAGTTCTTTGGTCACGAACTCTGCCAGGCCTTCAGCTAACAGAACATGAAGAAGGCGGAACCCTCGAAAGGACTCCAAAGTTTGCTGAACAACAACGTGTACCCATTCGTGGGCGATGACTGACTCCGGTACGTCCGGCGTCTTTATGGCCACCACATCGGGGTAATAATGAGTAGCTATACTATGCTCGTCCAGCGTTCCGTCAATCACTATCTGGCCTTCCAACAGACGCCCTCCGTGCGGGGACAGGTAGGCATCCACTCTCCTCTTCGCCTGAGCAAATCTGACCTTCCATATCTCTTCATGGCTCACAACACCGGTCTCCTCGTGTGCCACTCCGTGGCCTGCTCGTAGGCGTAGGCCACGCGCAAGACGGTCTCCTCGGCGAAGGGCTTGCCCATGATCTGCAAACCCACCGGCAGGCCATCGGCGAAACCGCAGGGGATGGAAACGCCACAGATGCCGGCCAGGTTCACCGACAGGGTAAAGATGTCCGACAGGTACATCTGTAACGGGTCATCCACCTTCTCCCCGATTTTGAAGGCCACCGTCGGCGAAGTGGGGGCTACAATGACGTCACAGTCTTCAAAGGCCCGGTCAAAGTCTCCCTTGATCAGGGTGCGCACCTTCTGAGCCTTGAGATAGTAGGCATCGTAATAGCCGGCCGAGAGGGCGTAGGTGCCCAGCATGATACGCCGCTTGACCTCGGCCCCGAAGCCGGACTGGCGCGTCTTTTTGTAGTTGTCCCAAAGCTCTCCTTCCTGGAGCGAGAGGCCGTACTTCACCCCATCATAGCGGGCCAGGTTAGCCGAAGCCTCAGCCGGGGCGATGAGGTAATAGGTCGGCAGTGAGTACTCGGTGTGAGGCAGCGAGACCTCAGCCACCTCTGCCCCCAACTCGGCCAATTTGGCAATGGCCTCACGCACGCGCTGCTCCACTTCAGGCTGCATACCCTCAACGAAGTACTCTTGGGGCACGCCGACTCGCATCCTCTTGATGTCGTCAACCAGGGCTTCGGTGTAATCGGGAGTAGGCACGTTCACCGAGGTGGAATCGCGCGGGTCGTAACAGGCGATAGCGTTCAGGAGGATGGCGCAGTCGGTCACGTCCTTGCCGAAGGGACCGATCTGGTCCAGTGACGAGGCAAAAGCCACCAGCCCGTAGCGGGAGACCCGTCCATAGGTGGGCTTCAAGCCCACCACCCCGCACAGAGCCGCTGGCTGGCGCACGCTGCCCCCCGTGTCCGAACCGAGAGCGCCCAGGCACTCGTCGGCGGCAACAGCGGCAGCGCTGCCCCCGCTGGAGCCACCGGGCACTCGCGAGAGGTCCCACGGGTTGTGGGTGATGAAGTAGGCCGAGTTCTCCGTCGAAGAGCCCATAGCAAACTCGTCCATGTTGGTCTTGCCCAGGAGAATGGCCCCTTGAGAGCTCAGAAGGGCCATGACTGTGGCATCGTAAGGAGGGACAAAGTTTTCAAGGATTTTGGAGCCGCAGGTAGTGGGCACTCCTTCAGTGCAGATGACATCTTTGATGGCCAGAGGGATGCCCAACAGAGGGTTGTTTTCCCCGGCTGCTCTCCGTCGGTCGGCATCCCTGGCCTGCTCCAGAGCCAACTCAGGGGTGAGAGTGAGGTAGGCTTTGATGTCGTTGTCCACAGCCACGATACGGTCAATGACGGCCTGGGTCAGCTCGACCGACGAAATTTCACCCTTTTTGAGCAAGTTGTGGGCTTTATGGATAGTCAGTTCATGCAGTTTCAGGCTACTCCTCCATCAGCGATGACAGCAGTTTCTCTACCATCTCGACAAACTCAGTGGCCTGTTCCAGGGCTTCTCTGGCTTCTTCTTCGGTGAAAACCCGGCCCCTATTATAGTCGGCCTCGAGGCGGTCTTTGTAGATTTTCTTGAACCAGGCGCTGTACTTTTCGTCCACCAGGCCGGCTTTGATGAAATGCAGGCCAAAAAGGGAAATGGTGCCAGCGTGGGATTTAGGGGTGATGCGCCTGGCGGCCAAAGCACCATCTGCCGCGTCGAGGAAAGCATAATAGGCCCGTGACACTGAGTCGCGGTATTCCCCAGCCTCTATCAAGACAGTTGTCGAATGTAACCGCCTTTTCGCTGAGTCCAAAAAGTCCCTGGCCACTTCCTGCGGTTTCCCTTCTCCTACCATAATCGCCTCCCCCATGATGATGATCCCCTCTTCGGCCACGTTGCGCATGAGGGGTGTGCCCAATTCTCGCTTTTGCATTACTTCTTCCCGGCTAAAGGTGATAGCCGACAGATCAATGCCCCTATCGAGCAGGATATCGAATGTGATGTCGTACACTATGTCGGTCTGCTCTTTGGTCGGATTCTCCAGCACGATCAGGAGATCCACGTCCGACTCAGGGTGTCCGTCGCCCCGCGCTTTGGAGCCGAAGAGGATGATGTCTCGCACCTGACCGGGCAGAGCAGCCAGTAGTTTCTCTTTGAATTCCTCGACCGCTTGAACTTCCTCGGGTCTCAGAACCCCGGTTGGGGACTTGGTCTCGGTCATCGTCCTTACTCCAAAATGGCCCGTACCCTGAAGCAGCCCTCATCTGCATCGGGCGCATTGGTCAAGATGTCTTCTTGCGAGTAGGAAGGCGCGACCTCATCGGACCGCATCACATTTTGCAGGGGGAGAACAGTGGCTGTGGGAGGGATAGCCTCGGTGTCCAGCTTCTGGAGCATCTCGGCGTATTCCAAGATGGCCGAAAGCTGCCCACGGAACTTTTCCTTTTCCTCTTCGGTCAGCCCCAGCTTGGCTAATTCGGCGATATGCTCGACTTCGGCGCGGCTCAGTTTCATAACGGGAGGCCTTTCTCGTAAAGAGGGTTAAGAATGCTGAAGGAGTTGGTTGACGATTATATTATAGCACCTTCTGAGTGCGAAGACAAGATTACCTTCGTCTGATGGGGATGTGGAGCAAGCCCTCCGACGGGTCTCCCAGGGCTTCTGTTCTACCGTAGTCGTACAGAAAGCCGGTGTAGGCCGCCAGGAGGGCATCGAGGGCGTCATGAGAGAGGAGGTTCTCTTGAGGGGAGGGAACAGAGGGGATAAGGTGCTGCAAGAGGGCTTGTAGCGCTCGTCGCCCCGCCACAGTCGTCTTCTTGGGCAGCGGGCCGAAGAGCCGCACCTTGCTGGCATAGGGGTAAATCTCAATGACAGTGTGCCCTCGCCTTTCCAGTTCGGCTTTGAGGCTGATGCCCCGATAGACCATGCCCTTGATGATGGAGCGTTTGGTGGTGTAATAGCAGCCGATGCCCAGGGTCGACAACTCGCGCTCGCACTGCCGTCCCTTGTGGGGGGAAACAGGTTGGCAGGAGCAGGTTCCCTCCAGGCAACAGAGGCCCAGAGGCAGGCTGAGGGGGGCGTCAATGGCCACGAGAGCAGGACGGTGCGCTTCGACGAAAGCCACAATGTCTTCATCGCTGCCCAGCGACGCCCGATCTTGCAGACGGAGATCAGCGTCCAGGACGGCGCCAGCCGTCTTCTTCCTGGGTAAAGTGGTCAAGTCTATGCCGATGAAATTCATATCCCCAAACCCTTGCGAAGGTTTGTAAGCAGATCTCAAACCGAAAGCGTCCCTCGCTGGCCAAGAATTGTCCCATTAGCAAGGCCGTCTGCAACCTTCGCAAGGGTTTCAAAATCAAGGACGGTTTCCCGTCCCTGTGTCTTGTCTGGCGGTTGATTGATCGGTCAGAGAATCTGGCTGAAGAACAGTCTGGTGCGTTCTTCCTTGGCCCGATTCGGATCTACGATAGCTGCTTTCAACTCCTCAGTCGTCAACTCTTCCACGATGTTGCCTTCGTCGAAGAAAAAGACGCGCCTGGCGACCTCTCTGGCGAAGCCCATCTCGTGGGTGACCACGATCATGGTCATGCCCGATCGGGCCAGCTCGATCATGACATCGAGGACCTCTTTGATCATCTCCGGGTCCAGCGCTGAGGTCGGCTCGTCGAAGAGCATGATCTTAGGTTGCATGGCCAGGGCGCGGGCGATGGCCACCCGCTGCTGCTGCCCGCCCGATAACTGAGCGGGATACTTTTGGGCCTGTTCCGGGATGCCCACCCGTTCCAAAAGCTGCATGGCCACCTCTTCGGCCTTGTCTTTGGGCCACTTCCGAACCCAGATAGGAGCCAGAGTGATGTTGTCAATGACCTTCAGGTGCGGGAACAGGTTGAAAGACTGGAACACCATACCGATTTCTTCGCGAACAGCATGGATGTTGCGGATGTCGTTGGTCAGTTCAATGCCATCCACGATGATGTCGCCCCGCTGGTGCTCCTCCAGGCGGTTGATGGTCCGAATGAAGGTAGACTTGCCCGAACCCGAAGGGCCACAGATAACGATCACCTCACCTTTCTTCACGGTGAGGTTTACCCCTCGCAGCACGTGAAAGTCATCGAACCATTTGTGCACGTCCCGGCAGATAATGATGTCTTCTGCACTATATAGTTTCTCATTCTCCATTTCCCAATCCACTCCCTACCGTTTCCCGACGCCCAACGCCGCCTCCAGTTTGTAGCTGGCGTAGGACATGGCATAGCTGAAAATGAAATAAACGATGAAGATAAAGACGTATACCTCCTTAAACAATCCCAGCCATTGCGGTTGGGCCAGGACGAAATTGCCGATCCTCAACAGCTCTATCAAGTTCACAATAGAGGCCAGCGACGTATCCTTGAACAGGGCGATGAACTGGCCCACGGTGGCCGGGATGACCAGCCGTAGAGCCTGGGGCAGGACGATCAGCAGCATGGTGAGAGGGGCGTTGAGGCCGAGGGCTTTGGCTGCCTCGACCTGCCCTTCTGGAATGGCCTGCAGTCCTCCGCGTACGTTCTCGGCCATGTAAGCTGCACTGAAGAGCGTCATAGCGACCATAGCACGAAGCACGCTATCAGGGGTCACTCCCTTGGGCAAGAAAAGAGGGAGCATAATGTGGCTCATAAACAGGATGGTCACCAGCGGCACTCCCCGCACCAGTTCAATGAACAGGATGCTGAAGATACGGACAACTGGGAACGTACTCCGTCGCCCCAAAGCCAGCAGGACACCGAGGGGGAACGAGGCGACGATGCCGACGATAGATAACAGGAAGGTTAACAACAGTCCACCCCACAGGTTCGTACTGACCGGTGGAAGCACGGGACTGGCTTCGAAGCCCTTGAGAAGAAGGATGGTCAAGACGAAGGAGAGCAACCACCCTGCCAGCACCCAGCGTCCTGCGCCGGATAGCTTGCGTCCCAAAAAGTAGCCCAGCAGAATGAGAGCCAGATTGCCGACAAGCCACCCCTGCGTTTCCAGGCCAAAGGGCAGGACGGCCAGAGTGCCAAAGGCGGCGGCCAGGGCGATGGCAAAGCTCCGAAGGACACCGCCCCATATTCCCCAACTCAGCCCGGAAAGGGCAGAGACCATGAAGACACACAGCCCCACACGCCACACCTGGTCAGGAGGATACATGCCGACCATGAACAACCGCAGGTTGCTGGTCACCACGCCCCATTTGGCGCTGAGGAAAGCCCATTTCAGCAACCCGCCCAGGGCTATGTAAATCAACCAAAGGGACAGCAAAGTCAGCAAGGCGTTATACCAGGTGCTGAACAGGTTCTTCTTTAGCCAGCCGATAAACCCCACTGAGGTGGGGGGTGGTTTGATAACTTCTGAAGCAGTTGTCATACCTACCTCTCAACGAACTGGACAGCACGGTTGTAAATATTCATCAGCAGCGAGGTCACCAGGCTCATGATGAGGTAACTGCCCATAACCATGATAATGACCGGAACGGGCCGGCCGGTCTGGTTGGCGATGGTTCCGGACACAGCGTACAGATCGGGGAAACCGCAGGCGATGGCCAGGCTGGAGTTCTTGGTCAGATTGAGATACTGGCTGATGAGGGGAGGGATGATTACGCGCAAAGCTTGAGGGAAGACGATCAATTGCAAAGTCTGCATGTTAGTCAGCCCTACGGCCCGGGCCGCTTCGATCTGACCACGTTTGACAGCCTGGATGCCTCCGCGGACCACCTCGGCGATGAAAGCCCCGGTGTACACCACCAGCCCTGCCAGGACCGAGGTGAGCTCTGAGCTGAGCCTCATGCCGCCTTTGAAGTTGAAACGCTCCAGGACCGGCACCTCACCGACGAGTGGGCTTTCCCCAGCCACGAACCAACCCAGCGTGGGGATCAGAAGGAGAGCTATGATTGCTGCCAGGAACCGATGAGAGGGCTGGCCGGTGCGCATTTGATAACGGGTCAGGACGATCCATAGGATCACGGCCACGGCGATGCCCCCGATCAAAAAGAGTGACCAGAACCGGAAGGACGGGGAAGGGAAAGCCCACGGCAGAAAGACACCGCGTTGATTGATAAAGATCGAACCGGGCAGGGTGATGCTCTCCTGGACACGGGGCAAATTGATCACCGCATAGTACCAGAAGAAGAGCTGTACCAGAAGAGGGGTGTTGCGGATGATTTCAATGTAGACCAGGGCTATCTTGTTGACCAGCCAGTTGTCAGACAGACGGGCCACACCCGTCACGGCCCCCAGAATCGTGGCCAGGACGATCCCGATGGCGCTGACGCGCAGGGTGTTGACCACGCCAACCAAGAAGGCTCGCCCGTAAGAGTCCGAAGGGCTATACTTAATGCCCTCTTTAATCGCGAAACTGGCCTCCAGTTTGAGAAACCCGAAGCCTGCTGACATTCCTTTCTCGGCCATGTTGCGGGTCAGGTTGGCGTAGAGCAGGCCGGCGACCACAGCAACGATGATGGCGAAAATAATCTGACCCAGAATGGCGAGAACGCGAACGTCACGCCAGAAGGGGACAGCAGCGTGGTGTTTCGCCGCTGAAACGACAGAAGGTTGATTCATCTGGCCACATCCCAATAACTGAAGCGGTGCAGCCCGGCCTGGTTTCGGACTGAGTCCATCCGAGAACTCAGCAGAGGTGGCTCCCATGCACTGAACTGCCGGGCATGGGAGCCCGGCCAGCCAGTTTTCGGATAGGCCCTAACATTACAGCCGTACTTGTCATTCTGAGGAGCGAAGCGACGAAGAATCTCGTTTCACAACGGCAGTTTTCACCACTGCAACGAGATTCTTCGCTCCCTTCGGTCGCTCAGAATGACAACTTTAGGTGAATACGGTTGTAGTACTAAAGCAGGCCGGGCTGCATTGGCCTATGCCATTAAAGAGGTTTAACGGAAAGGCGGGGCGTAGATCAAACCGCCCTGGGTCCACAGACGGTTGGGGCCACGATCCATTTTGAAAGGCGTATCGGGGCCCAGATTGCGGTCAAAGATCTCGCCATAGTTGCCGACGTGCTTGATAACCCTGACCACAAAGTCGTTGGTAAGCCCCAAGCCCAGGCCCAAGTCACCCTCGACGCCCAGGAGACGCCGGACGACCGGGTCCTCGCTGGTCAGGAAGGTATCCACGTTCTTGGAGGTGATACCCGACTCCTCGGCCTGGAATGTGCCAAAGACGACCCATTTGACAATGTTAAACCACTGATCGTCACCCAAGGGGACCACCGGCCCCAGGGGCTCCTTGGACATCACCACATTCATGATCATGTGGTCGTCAGGGTTCTTCATGACCGTCCTTCGTGCTGCCAATTGAGAGCGGTCGCTGGTCACGGCGTCGCACCGTCCCTCGTCATAAGCAGTGTAACAGGGATCAATCTCCTCAAAGACGACCGGCTCGAATTTGACGCCCCGGGCCCGCATCTGATCGGTCAGGTTAAGTTCGGTGGTGGTGCCCGTCTGCACGCAGATGGTCGCCCCCTCCAGGTCTTCCAGCTTGGTCGCGCCCAGGTCCTTGCGGACCAGCATCCCCTGGCCGTCGTAGAATGTCGTGGGAGCGAAGAGGCCCCAGGTGGCATCGCGGCTGATGGTCCAGGTGGTGTTGCGGATCAGGACGTCAATCTCGCCGGTCTGCAAAGCAGGGCCGCGGTCTTTGGTGGAAAGGGCGCGGTACTCGACCGCATTGGGATCGTCAAAGATGGCAGCGGCGAGGGCGCGGCAGTAGTCGGCGTCAAAACCCACCATCTGGCCAGTGGCCTCGTCCAGATAGCTGAAGCCAGGCAGGCCACCGTTCACCCCACAGATAAGCTTGCCGCGTTCCTTGACAGCTTCCAGGCGAGCCTTAGCAGTCGGTGCAGCGGCCGGAGCCTCCGGGCACTTGGGACACTCGGGGCACGGCGCTGGTGTCGGGCACTCGGCAGCGGCCGGAGCCTCCGGGCACTTTGGGCACTCGGGGCATTTGGGGCACTCTGGGCATGGTGTCGCCTGGGGGCCACAGGCAGCCAGCAGAGAGGCCAGCACTAGTATTACCAACCCTACGAAGTATTTGCGTTTCATGTTCTACTCCTCCTTAGCGGAAATCTGAATAGGTGGATACTGATAGACGAAATGCCAGTTTCTCTCCGCTCTCTCACCTCCTCTCCACTCTAGCTGCACTCAACGAGCGCAGCGGAAACCCAGGTCGTCGTTGGCTGCACTAAGGCTGGTGCAATTGCGGTGGGAAGCGGTCACCTTATCCGCCTCCTTGTACCACCCGCCGCCGCGTGTCACCTTGAACTTTTCTCCAAAGTACTCGGACTGATAGGTGCTGCCCGGATAAGGCTGGTACCAATCGGCCGTCCACTCCGAGACGTTGCCCGCCATGTCGAACACGCCATAAGGGCTGGCTCCCTCTGCGAAACTGCCCACCGCCACCGTGCCCCTAAAGCCACTCTCCTTGGTGTTGGCCTTGGCCGGATCCCATTCGTTGCCCCAGGGATAAACAGACCCTTCCTCGCCCCTGGCTGCTTTCTCCCATTCGGCCTCAGTGGGCAGGCGCTTACCAGCCCACTGGCAGTAGGCGTCAGCATCGTTCCAGGTGACCTTGACCACCGGGTGGTTGTTCTTGCCCTCAGCATAGGCCCGCCAGCCCGCCTCGCCAGCCTTTTCAGCTTCGGTCTGGTAGCCAGTTTCCTCGACGAACCGGGCAAAGTCGGCGTTGGTCACCTCGAACATGTCAATCTCAAAAGCCTCAAGGGTAACGGTGTGAGCGGGCTTCTCGTCGTCATCTCCTCCGTCGTTGCCCATGGTGAACTCACCAGCCGGGATTTCGACCATCATCTCAGCGACCGGGGGTACAGTCGGAGCCTCGGCCCCTGCGGGGACTGGAGTGGGAGTGGGGATAGGCGTGGGTGTGGGTGGAAGTGGCTTGGGCGTGGGTGTGGGCACGATCTGGATAGGGGTAGGGGTGGCTACTGCCGCCTCGCTAGGTGTCTCTTCGCCAGCAGGACCGGGGGCTGGCGTCGCTCCTCCCCCACAGCTTGTAGCCAGTGCCAAAAGCACAATCAGCACAACCAGGTAACTCTTCTTCATAATATTGTTTATCTCCTTTTCCTATCAATGTGAGTGTAGCAAATGTGGCGTTGGTTTAAAGTACGTTGAGGCGCAGTTAATTGCCCATCAGGGCAGGGGACTATGGGGATGTGTCACTCCAGATCACTATTATATTTTATCACATTAGTTGACTTCTTGTCAATTCTGGTACAATTTATGCTGATAAATGTAATCCTCCACTGCCTCTGGCACCTGATACTTGATGGACAGCCCCTCACGCACCCGTCGTTGAATGTCAGTGGAAGAGATGGCCAACTCGGGCGCATTGAGCATCTGGATCCGCGAGGCCAATCCGGGTAGAAGAGTATCTAATTCATCGAAGTCCACCTGGTAGCCTGGTCGGCTCACCACCGCGAAGCGGCATAGTCTGATAAGTCGCCTCGGATTGTGCCAGGTGAGAATATCGAGCAGGGAATCAGAGCCCATGATGAAATATATTTCGACGCCAGGTCCCCACTCGTCCCTCAGGAGTTCGATGGTATCCACGGTGTAACAGGGGCCGAAGCGGTCAATGTCAACCCTGGAGACAGCGAAATGAGGGTTGGAAGCGATAGCCAGTTCGACCATCGCCAGGCGGTGCTCCACCGGTGACATGACGTGATCGAGTTTATGGGGCGGCAGTCCGGCTGGCACGAAAACAACGCGCTCCAACTTGAGTTCCACCCACGCTTCCTCGGCACTCACCAGATGCCCAATGTGAATGGGATCAAAGGTCCCTCCAAAAACGCCAACTCGCATGCCATCCCCCAGTGATTCAATGACCAGATCCCAATTGGTCCTTGGTCATTTTATTGCCATTCCAATTCGATATCACCGATGCGCACCGTATCGCCTACCTCGACCCCCGCTTTTTCTAAAGCTGCTGAAATACCCATGGCCTCCAGAATGCGCTGAAACCTCATCACTGCCTCATCGTACTCCCAGTTTGTCATAGCAACCACTCGTTCTATCTTGGTCCCCCGCACCCGCCAGCCATCCTCTTCCTGGGCGATGCTGAAGGGCTCTTCCTCCTCCAGATGGAAGACTTTCACCTCTTCGACGACTGGTTCCTCCCTGGGTAGGCTATCCAGTAGATCAACCACCCGCTGCAGAAGGGTTGGTACTCCCTGGCCAGTGACAGCCGAGATGCTCATAGCCTCCAGCTCTAACTTTTTCATTTCTCGCCTGATGTGTGGCCATAATTCCTGAGTCTGGGGCAAATCCATCTTGTTCAGCACCACCACCTGGGGCTTGCGGGCCAACTGCGGGTCGAAAAGAGCCAGTTCCTCGTTGATCTTCTCGAAATCGCCCAGGGGGTCAGCAGATGCTCCATCAAGAAGATGGATCAAAAGCCGGGTGCGCTCTATGTGGCGCAGGAACTGATGGCCCAGGCCAGCGCCAGCGTGAGACCCTTCAATGAGACCGGGAATGTCGGCCAGGACGAAATCGCGGTCATCCACTGTCACCACGCCCAGGTTGGGTTCCAAAGTAGTGAAGGGGTAATCGGCAATCTTGGGGCGGGCAGCGCTGACGGCGGCCAACAGAGTGGACTTGCCGGCATTGGGCACGCCGACAATGCCCACGTCGGCAATGAGCTTGAGCTCCAGGCGCAGCCAGCGCTCCTGGCCAGGCTCACCGTTTTCAGCCAGCCGGGGGGCCTGATTGGTGGGTGTGGCGAAAGCGGCGTTGCCCCGCCCCCCTCGCCCCCCTCGGGCGACGAGGACCCGCTGCCCAGGTTGGGTAAGGTCGGCCAAAAGCTGGCCCGTGCCGGCATCGTAGGCCACGGTGCCAGGGGGCACAGTTATGCTCAGGCCTTGACCTTGTTTGCCGGTCTGATTTTTACCTCGTCCGTGGCCACCCCTCTGGGCTTTGAAATGGCTGCGTTTCTTAAAGTTGATCAGAGTATTCAGGTGAGGATCTATTACCAGATAGACATCGCCCCCCTTGCCGCCATTGCCACCGTTTGGCCCGCCAAAGGGTACGTATTTTTCGCGGCGAAAGCTCACGCAACCGTTGCCGCCGTCGCCAGCCTTCACGTAAATTTTGGCTTCGTCAAAGAACACTGGGGCACTCCCTGCTAGATAACATCTGAACGATATTATACCATTGCCTGGACACTGATGCAAGGCATTTGACAAACCACTTTGGTTGTGATAAACTCTATCTTCAGCCAGGTTAGGATGCTGGCGTACTCTGTAGCCTTTGGGCGGAGTCTCGAGGCAATAACGGTGCATAACGTTCCTACAGGAGGAGTTTAGCGCATGCCCATTGATTATCTCCCCATCCTGATCCTCGTCATTGTAGCCCTCATCTTCTCCGTTTTGGCCCTCCTTGTGCCAGCCTTGTTGGGTCCTCGCAAACCCACCGCAATCAAGCTCTCTACTTACGAATCTGGCAAGATCCCCTTTGGCACCACCAGCCGACGCTTCCCTGTTAAGTACTATCTCACAGCCGTGCTTTTCATCCTCTTCGACATCGAGGTTATCTTCTTGTATCCCTGGGCGGTCGTGTTCAGGAAGTTGAAACTCTTTGGCTTGATTGAGATGGGCGTCTTTGTGTTGATCCTCCTGGTAGGCTATTTTTATGTTTGGCGGAAAGGGGCTTTGGAATGGGACTAGAGAGCAAGCTACCGGAAGGCATGGTTCTCACCACCACTCTGGAAAAGATGGTCAACTGGAGCCGCCAGCGTTCACCCTGGCCCCTCACCTTCGGCCTGGCCTGTTGCGCCATTGAGATGATGCATGCCGGAGTGTCACGACACGACATCTCCCGTTTTGGAGCCGAGGTCTTCCGCGCTTCACCGCGCCAGGCCGACGTCATGATCTTAGCCGGACGCATTTCTCAGAAGATGGCTCCGGTGGTCAAACGCCTCTACGAGCAGATGCCCGAGCCCAAGTGGGTCATCGCTATGGGGGCCTGTGCCTCCTCAGGGGGCATGTTCAATAACTACGCTATCGTCCAGGGGGCGGACAAGATCGTACCCGTTGACGTCTATGTGCCCGGCTGTCCACCCCGCCCCGAGGCTCTGCTCTACGCGATTACCAGGCTGCAAAAGAAGATAGAGCAAGAAAAGTTTAAGGATAGGGTGTAATAGTTACCAGGTCAATGAGGCAACGGGGCAAAAGGTAATCTCGTGGGCTTATTGACCCATTCACTCATCATCCCTTTACTTTGGCGAAGGACTAAAGATGGCTGAAGGCACCACTGTCGAAAAAATCAAGGCCCAGTTCCCCGAGGCCATGCTGGAGGAGAAAGAGTTCCAGGGAGAGACCACCGTTGAGTTGAGAGCCGATGGCCTGGTAGAGGTCTGTCGGGTTTTGCGCGACGATCCCGAGCTCAAGTACGAAATGCTGACCTACGTCACCGGGGTTGATTATTCGGCGATGGGGCTGAACCGCCGTTTCGCGGCGGTTTACGAACTCTACTCTCTGGAGCACCGATGTCGCCTGCGCCTGAAAGTGCCTCTGACAGACAATCCACCTACCGTTCCGTCTGTGACTCCCATCTGGCCAGGGGCCAACTGGCACGAGCGAGAGAGCTACGACCTGATGGGCATCGTCTTCGAAGGCCATCCAGACCCACGGCGCATCCTGATGCCCGACGACTGGCAGGGCCACCCGCTGCGCAAGGACTACCCCTCCGAGAATGAGCCAGTGGCTTTCTCCGCCACGGCCGATTACCCCGAACTGAAGTCAATAGGTACCCAGATCATGGAAGCGCCCTCACCGGAACCCTCTCTACCACCCGGCGTGGACCCAGAGAAATACATGGTGCTCAACATGGGGCCTCAGCACCCGGCTACCCACGGTGTGTTGCGGATCGTGCTAGAGCTGGATGGGGAGACCATGGTCAGCGCCCACCCCGATATCGGGCACCTCCACTCCGGCATCGAGAAGACAGCCGAGAGCAAGACCTATCAGCAGGTCATTCCCTACACCGACCGCATGGATTATGTCTCGGCTATGAACAACAACCTGCCCTACATCCTGGCTGTGGAAAAGCTCCTGGACGTGGAAATCCCCCCACGAGCCCAGTACTTGCGAGTCATCTGTTGCGAGTTGCAGCGCCTGGGTGCTCACCTGATATGGCTGGGTACCAGTGTGCTGGACCTTTCGGGTGTCATCATGAGCTTGCTGATGTACTGTTTCCGTGACCGGGAGGCCATCTATAACCTGTTCGAGATGATCTGCGGTGCCCGGCAGACGCCCAGCTATTTCTGCATTGGCGGGGTGCGATGGGATGCTCCGCCTGGCTGGGTGGACGCGGTGCGTGCCTTTGTCAACGAATTCCCTAGCCATCTGGCCGACTATGACACGATGCTGACCCAAAACCCCATCTTCAAGTCGCGGACAGTGGGCATCGGGGTGCTGTCACGAGAGGATGCCATCGCCATGGGAGTGACGGGCCCCTGTCTGCGGGGTTCAGGTGTAGATTACGATGTGCGCAAATACGCGCCCTACTCCAGCTACCAGGATTTCGAGTTCGACATCCCCACCCAACCTGCAGGAGATGTTTACGCCCGCTATCTGGTGCGTATGGAGGAGATGCGTCAGAGCGTGCGCATCATCCGCCAGGCTTTGGACAGGCTGCCCGATGGACCCATCCAGTGCGAGGACCGCAAGATCACCCTCCCGCCGCGAGAAGAGCTGGATACCAGCATGGAGGCTCTGATCCATCAGTTCAAGCTGGTGACCGAGGGGTTTTCCCCTCCAGTGGGAGAGGTGTATTTCAGTTGTGAAAATCCCAAAGGCGAACTGGGCTTCTATGTGGTCAGCGACGGCAGCCCCAGACCCTACCGGGTGAAAATCCGTGGCCCTTCCTTCTCCAACCTTCAGGCAGCCGGGATCATGGCTCAAGGCCAGTTGCTTTCAGACATGGTGGCCATCATCGGCAGTATTGACATCACGTTGGGAGAGGTGGATAGGTAGGAGGCACTTGTGCTCTCAGAGAACGCTAAAGCCGAGATAAAGCAGATTAGAGGGAAATATCCAGACCCCAGGTCGGCCCTGCTGCCGGCCTTATACGTAGCCCAGCGGGAACACGGCTGGCTGAGCCCAGAGGTCATGCGCGACGTGGCCGAGGTGATGGAGTTACCTCCGACGGAAGTGGCTTCGGTGACCAGCTTCTACACCCTGTTCAACCGTCAACCTGTGGGGGAGAACCTGGTCCAGGTCTGCACCAACATTTCCTGCTCCCTGCTGGGTGCCGAGCACATCGTCGAATACCTCAAAAACAAGTTGGGTATTGACGTGGGCGAGACCACCCTGGACAACAAATTCACCCTGGTCACCGTCGAGTGCCTGGGCTCCTGTGGCACCGCGCCCATGATGCAGATCAACGATATGTACTATGAGAACCTGACGGAAGAGGAGATAGATCGGATTTTGGCCGAGTTGGCGGAAAGGAAAGAAAAATGAAAACCACTGTTTCAATTCAAGAGTTTGATAGAAGCTTATTGGACTTTATCAGCTTTCTGGAAAAGGTCAAGGAGCAGATACCCCCTTCCTTTGACAGCGATAGCCTGGAAAGGATAAGGAAGGAAGTCGAAGAACTGAGATTAGCAGCCATCGAGGCAGAGATCCTGGCTGAATATCCGGAATTGGGCCAAGTTAATCATGATTTGTTGGAAATCATCGGCACAGAACCTGACTTGCCCCTTGAAGAGGAACGGGACGCTTTAGCCGAAGCTATCTGGCAGTTTGCAGGGAGAACAGATGATTCAGATTGATACGAACCTCTTTGAGGATGCCCTCCAGTTCCACACCGCTGAGCAAAACGGGGTGAACACCATTGTGACACGGAATGTCAGACACTTTGACAAAGTCAAAGACGAAATAGTCGTGTTGACGCCGGAAGAGTTCCTGGCGAGGAAGAAGGCAGCCAAGAGTTAAAGGGTAAGATCATGGCAATCGAGGGATACGTAGAATATCAGCGGAGAGAGTTCTGCAAGGACGTGAAGTGCCCGGTGCAGTTGGAGCTGAATGCCCAGGAACCGGGTTCTGAAGAACACGAGCGAATCAGGCAGACGTGCCGGACGGACTGCAAGTATACCACGTGGCAATTTCACCACTTGCTGATAGACAAGGGTTATCTGATCGTCAAACCTGAAGGTAAAGCTCAAGACTAGAGGAGGCAACTGAAATGGATTGGGGAATGAAAAACCGTATGGCGCAACTGATCCAACCTGACGGCCATTGTTTCTTTTTGCCGATAGACCACGGCTACTTTCAAGGGCCAACCACCAGGTTGGAGAAGCCGGGCGAAACGATCAAGCCACTTCTGCCGTATTGTGACGCCCTCTTTGTGACGCGAGGTGTGCTGCGTTCGTGCGTAGATCCCACGAACAGCCTCCCCGTCATCCTCAGAGTATCCGGTGGGACCAGCGTCGTCGGAAAAGACCTGGCCAACGAGGGGATTACCACCTCTGTGCGAGACGCCATTCGCCTTAATGTGGCGGCCGTGGGTCTTTCCATCTTTGTCGGCAGCGATTACGAGCGCGAGTCGCTGTTGAATCTGGCGAACCTTGTGAACGAATGCGAGGAGTACGGCATTCCAGTTATGGCGGTGACCGCTGTGGGCAAAGAGCTGGAGAAACGGGAGGCCCGCTACCTGGCTTTGTGCTGTCGCATCGCTGCCGAACTGGGCGCCCGCGTGGTGAAAACCTACTGGTGCGAGGACTTTGACAAGGTCACAAATGGCTGTCCCGTTCCCGTGGTCATGGCCGGTGGCCCCAGGTGTGAGACAGAGCTTGAGGTACTCGAGTTTGTCTATGATGGAATGCAGAGAGGAGCCATAGGTGTGAACCTGGGCCGGAACGTCTGGCAAAATGATCATCCAGTGGCCGTGGCCAGAGCTCTGCGGGCGATCATCCACGAGAACGCTACGGTCAAAGAGGCCCACGACCTGTTCAATAGTGTTAAGAGTGGAGAGCAGTAGGGCGGCTTGCCATAGCTGCCATCGCGGATAGGAAGGTCGCCAATCGGCGTGTGCCCGCGGCCCCGTGGTTCTTACCCCAATACAGTTCGGATAAGGAAGCGAGCGCCGGTTGAGTAGGCTCAGAGCGCAGCGGAGAGCCATATCGAAACCAAGCGAGCGACTTTTCGGAAGCTTTAATTGCATTTGAGCCAGCGCCTTGGTCTCGATGCGCTGCGCTACTCGACCAGCGGCGCTAACCGAACGGTATTGGTCCTTACCCCGCTCATTCCCAGAGAACCGAAATCGTTTGGTTACGTGAGGATACCCCGTGCGCGTAGCAATGTATTACAACAACCGAGACGTGCGATTGGAGGAGATGCCAACGCCGCAGATTGGCCCTGGCGAGCTATTGGTGAAAGTGATGGCCAGTGGCATCTGTGGCAGCGATGTGATGGAATGGTATCGCATCAAAAAGGCTCCTCTGGTGCTGGGCCACGAGATCACGGGAGAGATCGTAGAAGTTGGGGATGGCGTGGAGCGATACCAAGTCGGCGACAGGATCTTCGTCTCCCATCACATCCCTTGCAACACGTGCCGTTACTGCCTGAACGGTTACCACACGGTCTGCGAAACCTTGCACACCACGAACTATGATCCCGGTGGCTTTGCCGAATACCTGCGGGTGCCTCGACTCAACGTGGACCGGGGGGTGTTCCTGCTGCCTGACGAGGTATCGTTCGAAGAGGGGGCGTTCATCGAGCCGCTGGCCTGCGTCGTGCGCGGGCAGAGAGTGGCGCGGCTGCAGCCGGGTCAGACGGTCCTCGTCTTGGGCAGCGGCATTTCTGGACTGCTCCACGTGGCCCTGGCCCGCGCCCTGGGGGCCGGGCGAATCGTGGCCACGGACATCAACGAATACCGCCTGAATGCGGCGCAACGCTTTGGGGCCAACGTCGTGATCCACGCCGAAGAAGATGTGCCCGCCTGCCTGCGCCAGGCCAACGAAGGCCGGCTGGCCGACCTGGTGATCGTTTGCACGGGAGCCTTTCCCGCTTTCACCCAGGCCCTGCAATCGGTGGATCGCGGAGGGACGGTACTGTTCTTCGCGCCGACAGAGCCGGGGGTGGACCTTCCCGTCCCTGTCAACGATTTCTGGCGCAACGGCATAACCCTGATGCCCTCTTATGGGAACAGCCCCCTAGACGCCGTAGTGGCCATAGAACTGATCCGCGCCCGCCGGGTGCCTGTGGGTGAGATGATCACCCATCGGTTGAGCCTGACCGAGACCGGTCTGGGCTTCCGACTGGTCGCCGAGGCGGGGGAGTCCATTAAGGTGATTATCGAGCCGTATAGATAATCGGATGTCTAGCGGTATCCGCAAGTTAGGCATCTGTGTCAGACAACCAAGTATAAAATACTTTAGGAGGCTTTATGACTGCTAAAGAAACTGTTGATGCAATTCTGCGGCTTATAGACATTCTCACTACTTGTGCTTGGCCTTTAACCCTTTTCCTTACACTGTTTCTATTTCGCCAGCAGATTCGTAATCTTTTACCAGAAGTGAGCCAACAATTGAGCAAACGTATCAAAAAAGCGGAGTTTGCTGGTACTAAATTTGAATTCTCGGAGATAGCAGTCAATGCCCTGCAAGATGCTATTGAAACAGGTGCGGAGGAATTCAAGGATAAGCCGGAACAATTAGTAGGTTTCGTTCGGGAGCAAATCAAGAAACTTCCAGCAATCCAAGCAGCTACACCCACCACTGCCCTACCACTCCTTAGTGGGCGCTCTATTCTCTGGGTTGACGATAATCCAATGAACAACATTTATGAATCGAACGTCCTTAAACGCCTTGGGGTGAGTATTGTTTCCGCTCGTTCCACTCAAGAGGCGATTGCCTTTTTGGGACGAGATTCGTACGATCTTGTCATCTCAGATGTTCATCGTGTCGAAGATGGCCGCAGTAATCCAAGTGCAGGCTATGAACTATTGGATGCGCTGAATCGAATGAACAAAGATATCCCACTAGTCTTCTATACAGGGAGTGTCGCAAGAATAGACAGGGACAGGGCACGGTCAGCCTACGGTGCGGCGGACATTCCAGGCGAACTTGTGAATTCGGTCATTCGCGCTCTTCAAGCAAAGTGACAGATCATCTTCTAGGGCCGGAAAGCTACCTAAAATGCACCGGCCCCGACGCTTGCAATGGTAATCCTCGGAGAAGACATCGCGCTTAACGGTATCACGTTTGGTGAAGGTTCTACGGTCACGGCTCAACTCTGCGATAGTTGGAAAGTGAGGTGTACTATGAATCGGACGTTCTCTCTGCAAGAATTGACAGACCGGCTGGTTCGTGTAGAAAACGAAGTGACTACCCTCCGTAAAGAGCTGGCGAGTTTGCGAAAGCAAATCAGGACAAGCCCACGAACAGCAATAACCAAAGAGGCCATGGCCCATCTCTGTACGGACAAAATGGCACTAAGCCGTTGGATCAACGGCTTGTTCGAGAAGTTATCTATTCAAGGCACGCCGATTGGTGCGGAAGCACTGCAGGAAAAGATGGCTCAGGCCAGTTTGACATCTAATGAACTGAGTCGAAGTATTGTAAGTGCCCGTGAGGAGTAAAGCCGATGCTGTGGGTCTACTTCGATGCCAGTGCTCTGGTCAAGCGTTATTCCCAAGAGGCTGGCACGCTGCTGGTTAATGAAGTATTTCGTCATATCCCGCCAGCCCAAATGACCTGCTCTACCTTGGGCATCCTGGAAATCGTCTCGGTCCTAGTGCGGAAACGGAACGACGGTCGGCTGAGTCGAGAGCTATTCGAGCAGGCAATGGTCGAGTTCAAAGCCGAGGTGATTGACCACGAAGAGTTTTTGGCGGCTTCGGTCAACGATGAACTTCTGCTCTCGGCTTTAGTGCTCATCTCCAGGCACAATATCAATGCGACAGATGCGGCGATTCTGCGCTCTGTGCTGAATTTGCAGCAAGCGCTTCAAAGCGCGGACGGTGAGTTAATGCTGTGGTCCTCTGATAAGCGTCTGGTACGCGCCGCTCAGGCGGAGGGGATCACTGCATTTGATCCCGAGGAAGAGACAATGGATCACCTGCATCAACTGTTAGGAATTTCTGAAGAGCGTTAATCTGATCTAGAAGTAGCTCCAACATGGAAAAGTTCCTTCTTCGCAACGTGGGAGTGCCTAACTCCCACGAGATAGACGTCTACATCGAGCGCGGCGGCTACCAGGCTCTGGCCAAAGCCCTCAAGGAATTCCAGCCCCAGGCGCTGGTCAACCTGGTCAGGGAATCGGGTTTACGGGGGCGGGGCGGGGCCGGCTTTCCGGCCGGGGTCAAATGGAGCTTTCTGCCCAAGGGGGTCTACCCCCGCTATCTGGTGTGCAACGCCGACGAGGGTGAGCCCGGCACCTTCAAAGACAGGGTGCTCATCGAGTACGACCCCCACGGCCTCATCGAGGGCATCGTCATCTCCTCCTACGCCTGTGAGGTGGAACACGCCTTCATCTACATCCGTGGCGAGTACGTCTTCGGGGCCGAGCGCCTGGAAAAGACCGTCGCCCAGGCCTATGAGAGAGGATACCTGGGCCGGAACATCCTGGGCAGCGGCTACAACCTGGAGTTGACGGTGCACCGCGGGGCCGGCAGCTACGTCTGTGGCGAGGAGACGGGCCTGCTCACCTCGTTGGAGGGCGACCGTGGCCATCCTAAGCTCAAACCCCCCTTCCCGGCCAGCCAGGGCCTCTACCGCAAGCCGACCATCATTAACAACGTGGAGACTCTCTTCAATGTGCCTTTTATCGTCGAGCACGGGGCCGAATGGTACAAGGGCTTTGGCACCGAGAGGAGCCCGGGGTTGAAGCTTTTCTGCATCAGCGGCCACGTCAACAAGCCGGGCGTCTACGAGTTGCCCCTGGGCACGCCGATGAGGACCCTGATCAACGATTACGCTGGCGGCTCCAGCAAACCCATCAAGACGGTCATCCCAGGTGGCTCCTCCACGCCCATGTTGCCCCCCGATGTGCTGCCGTCGCTGACCCTGGACTACGAGGCCATCGCTGCGGCTAGCTCCATGCTGGGCTCCGGGGCGGTCATCGTCGTCGGCGAGGGGACGTGCATCGTGCGGTTAGTGGAGCGGCTGGCCGAGTTCTACCGCCACGAATCCTGTGGCAAGTGTATCCCCTGCCGCGAGGGCACCGACTGGCTTTACAAGATCATGCACCGCATCGAGCGCGGCCAGGGCCGCGAAGAGGACATTGACCTTCTCCTGGACATCTGCGACAACATCAGCGGCAAGAGCTTCTGTCCCCTGGGCGACGCCGCCCTGGGCCCCATCACCTCCAGCATCAAGCACTTCCGCGATGAGTACCTGTATCATATTCGAGAGAAACGGTGTGTGGTAGACTGAGGTGACTCGCAATGGCCGGGACAAAAGTTACGACTATGGCACGGATATGGGCTTACCTGTTGTGCATCGTTGTCGAGGAGTGACATGATCCGACGAGACAAACTCTTGGATCGCATCCTGCGTGGGACAGCCGACGCAAATATCCTTTCGCTGAATTGTGTCAATTGCTACGTCGTTTGGGATTTGACGAGCGGATCCGTGGCAGCCACCACATCTTCACGAAAGATGGCGTCGAGGAAATCTTGAACCTACAACCTAAAGGGGTAAAGGCGAAGCCGTATCAAGTGAAGCAAGTGCGCGGCGTTATTCTGAAATACAAACTGGGAGGCAAAGATGATTCGGTATGAAATCATCATCTATTGGAGTGAAGAAGACGAGGCTTTTATCGTAGAGGTGCCCGAATTGCCAGGCTGCATGGCGGATGGCGCGACATATCAAGAAGCCCTTGCCAATGCGGAAGTCGTCATTCAAGAGTGGATTGAAACCGCACAAGAATTGGGGCGTCACATCCCAGAACCGAAAGGACGGTTGGTTTACGCATAGCAGTTTTGACAAGGAGTGCTGGCTGCAAACACCCGGCTGACGGATATGTGCTTTATCCTCCCAAACGATCTCAGACGCCCAACCTCGAACAGGTGCACGTCGCCAGCCTCAGCCGTCAAGCGTAGCCTTTTGCTCACCGTGGAGGAGGAGAGGATAGACACCCCAAGTGAGGTGGGACTTATACTGGCAAGAGCGCCAGGTGTTGCCCCGGGTGTTCCAGTGAGCATTTCAACTTAACCCACCGTTATGGCGCGCTAACAAGTTCCTTGGTTCAGGAAACTTTCAGGATTCTGACGTATGGAGCCATCAGTAACCCTAAACATAGACGACCGCCAAGTGACCGTCCCTGAAGGGACGACGGTTCTCAAGGCAGCCAGGTCCATCGGCATCGAGATCCCCACCTTGTGCTACTACGAAAAGCTGGCCCCCTTCGGTGGGTGCCGGATCTGCCTGGTGGAAATCGAGAAGATGCGCGGCCTGCAAACAGCCTGTACCACTTTGGTAAGGCCAGAGATGGTAGTGCGCACCACCAGCCCAGAGGTGCTCAAGACCCGCAAGGCCATCCTGGAATTTCTCCTCACCAACCATCCCCTCGACTGCCCGGTCTGTGACAAAGGCGGTGAGTGCGACCTCCAGGATTTCGTCTTCAAGTGGGGCCCCACCGAGAGCCGCTACATCGAGGGGAAACGCCACAAACACAAGGCCTACGCTCTCAGTCCTCTCATCGTCAAAGACGAAGAGCGCTGCGTGCTATGTCGGCGCTGTGTGCGCTACCTGGAAGAATGGGCCGACGACCTCCAACTGGACTACTTCGAGCGGGGGCGGCTCACCAGGGTGGACACTTTCCCCGGCCAGGCTTTCGATTCTGTATTCTCCGGCAACACCATTGACATTTGTCCCGTGGGAGCCCTGACCAGCCGCGTCTTCCGCTTCCAGGCCCGTTCCTGGGAACTGGAAAAGGTACCCAGCATCTGTGCCTATTGTGGTGTGGGTTGCAACATCACCCTGGACGTCAAGACGAACAAACTACGCCGCATCAGCCCCCGCGAGAACCCGGCCGTCAACGACGGGTGGCTTTGCGACAAGGGCCGCTTCGCCCACCAATACATGGATAGCCCTGAACGGGTCACCCAGCCGCTGGTCCGCAAGGACGGCGAACTCAGGCCAGCCTCCTGGGACGAGGCCCTGAATTTGGTCAGCCAGCGGCTTGGGGAAATCGTCCAGGAGAGCGGACCCCATAGCGTGGGCGGGGTCGGGTCGGCTACCATCACCAACGAGGCCGCTTACCTCTTCCAGAAGTTTGTGCGGACCGTCCTCGGCACCAACAACGTAGACCACCTCGGCCGCCTGCCCGATGGCGCGCGCCCCCTCCTCTCCATGAGCGAGGTCCGGCAAGTCGACGCCCTCCTGCTGCTCGGAACCGATACCCTGGAAGAAGCCCCCATCATAGAGTTGTTCATCAGAAGGGCAGCGAACCTGAAAGGGACACAAGTCATTGTGGCCAACCCCCGTCGCACGGCACTGTTGCGCCGATTCCACCTCACCGACTACGGCGGCCCCTGGCTGGCCTATCGCTCTGGCACCGAGGTGGCTCTGCTGAACAGCCTGGCCCACATCATCCTGGCTGAGGGCCTGCACAAAGAAGGCCACGGGGTCGCCGAACTCAAAGAGTGGGTGAAGGACTATCCGCCCGACAAAGTGGAGGAAATCACCGCTGTGCCCGCTGAGACCCTGCGGGAGGCAGCCAAGGTTTTGACCGAGGCCCACAAAGCCATCTTCATCTATGGCCCAGATACAGTTCGCGGCCCCAATGGCCAGGCCTGCCTGGCGGCGCTGAACAATCTGGTGCTGCTGATCGGCGCTCATGAACCTGGCTGCCTGGCCCAGGAGCCCAACTCGTGGGGCGTGCTCGACATGGGACTGGCTCCCCACCTCTATCCCGGCCGGCAGAGACTCGACGATGACAAAGTCAGGGAGAGGTTGGGCAAGCGCTGGAGGGCCGAGTTGCCCGCCGAGGCAGGCCTGGGACTGGACGAGATGCTGAAGGCGGCCCTGGATGGCGAACTGGAAGCGTTATACGCCATGGCTGCCAACCCGGTGATGGATCATCCCATCGGAGATGGGGCCCTGGAAAAGCTCAAGTTCTTGGTAGTGCAAGACCTTTTCCTGACCGAGACGGCCCGACTGGCCGACGTGGTTCTGCCAGCGGCCAGCTTTGCCGAGGCCGACGGCACCTTCACCAACATGGCGGGACGTGTGCAGAGGCTGCACAAGGCCCTGCGCCCTCCGGCGGAGGTCAAGTCCCACGGCCAGATTATCGTTGACCTGGCCGGAGTGATGGGGCAAGAAATCGGCGCAACAGTGGCGTTGGGACGCTACTCGCCACAGGCAGTGATGGAGGAAATCGCCAGAGTGACCGCGCCTTACGAGGTGTTCAACTATACATCTCTGGGCGATGACGGCATTCAGGTGGCGATGGAGGGGGGAACGCGCCGGTTCACCCAGGCGGACTTTCGGCCTCCGGCGGCTGACGCTGCCTACCCTCTGGCTCTGGTGACGGGACGGCTGCTCTACGAGCAAGGCTCTCCCTTCGCCCAATCGGAGATCATGCGCCAGTTCATACCTGAGCCCTTCGTAGAGATCAACCCAACCGACGCCGAAACCCTGGGTGTCGCCGACCAGGATGCGGTAACGGTGACCTCGGCCAGGGACAGCCTGGAGCTAAAGGCCAGGGTAAGCGACGACATCCGCCCCGGTTGCGTCTTCGTGCCTCTGCACCTGAACGAGATGCCTGTAGTGGCCCTCTCTGAGGTGGGGACAGCAGTTACCTGGGTGAAAGTCACGAAACGAAAATAGTCACCCAAGCCAGAACAGACAGGAACAGGCAACCCCATGGATTGGATAGCGAACCTATTGATTCCTTTGATCAAAAGCCTTGTCGTGGTGATAGGCCTTCTGGTGGCTTTTGCCTACATGACCTGGGGCGAGCGCAAGTTGTGTGCCCGCTTTCAACTACGCTACGGGCCCAACCGGGCCGGACCGTTCGGCCTCTTGCAGCCCGTGGCTGACGCCTTCAAAGCCATCTTCAAGGAAGAGTTGATCTTTGGCCAGGTCCACAGCAAGGTCATCTATGTCATCGCCCCCGGCATTTCACTGGCCGCCGCTTTGCTGGCCTTTGCCGTCGTGCCCGTTGGCCCCACCATCAACTCATTCCAGGTGTTTGGCTTCCAGATTCCGGACATCTCTTTATCTATCGCCGCTGACGTGAACATTGGCGTGCTCTACCTGTTTGCCATCGCTGGTCTGGGGACCTATGGCATTGTCCTGGGGGGATGGACATCCAACAATAAGTATTCCCTGCTGGGGGCCCTGCGCACCACGGCCCAGATAATCAGCTACGAACTGCCTATGGGCTTGGCCATCGTCAGCGTGCTACTTCTGAGCGAGTCCCTGAGCATGGTCAAGATTGTGGAAAAGCAGGCCATCCTGCCCTTCGTCGTTTTACAACCGGTGGCTGCCCTGATCTACCTCATCTGCGGGCTGGCCGAGGCCAACCGCTCGCCCTTCGACCTGCCGGAGACGGAAAACGAACTGGTTGCGGGTTTCGCCACTGAATACGGCGGCATCAAGTTTGCCGTCTTTTTCATGGCCGAGTACATCAACATGATTGTGGTCAGCGCCGTGACCGCAACCCTTTTCCTGGGCGGCTGGCAGTGGCCGGCCTTTCTGGCTGACCTGCATCCCATCATCGCTGTAGGACTGTTCTTTGCCAAGACAGTCTTTGTCCTTTTCCTCTTTGTGTGGATTCGGGCCAGTCTGCCCCGCGTGCGTTACGACAAGTTGATGAAGTTCTGTTGGAAGTTCCTGTTCCCCTTGGCGTTGGTCAATCTGGCGGTGACGGCCGTCGTCATTGCTCTGCTGCCTGGTTGAGGGAAATATGAGCAGTAGGCCAACAGAAGTTGATTACGGAGTGTGTTCATAGTTGTGATCGAAGCTATCAGTGGTCTATGGCAGTTCATCAGAGCCATGGGCGTCACCCTGAGGCATTTCTTCCAAAAACCCATCACCGTCCAATATCCTGAAGAAAAGGTGCGCATCTACCCCCGTTTCCGGGGGCGGCACGAGCTGCAGCGCGATGAGGACGGCCTGGAACTCTGTGTGGGCTGCGGCTTGTGCGCTGCCGTCTGCCCATCGGGGGCCATCTATGTGGAAGCGGCGGAGAACACCGAGGAGGAACGCTACTCGAAGGGGGAACGCTACGCCCGCGTCTACGAGATCAACATGACCCGCTGCATCTTCTGCGGCTACTGCGAGGAGGCCTGCCCCACCGGAGCCCTGAAGCTCGAACACGAATTCGCCCTGGCCGAATATGATCGCGGTAGCCTCGTCTACGATAAGGCCAGGCTGTTACAACCCGCCTCGCCCCATGTCATCGTTCTGGAGGGTTAGCCTTCATGGAACTGGCTTTGTTTGTCGTTTTGGCTGTCATAGCGGTGATCGCGGCCGCTGGCGTGGTCGTCAGCAAAAAGGCCGCTACCAGCGCCCTCTTCCTGCTCCTCAACTTCTGCACCCTGGCTGGCCTCTACATCCTGCTGAACGCCCAGTTCATCGCCGTTGCCCAGGTCATCATCTACGCCGGGGCCATCGTGGTGCTTTTTCTCTTTGTGGTCATGCTCCTTTCGCCGGACAAAGAGGAGGGCAAAGACAGAAAGCCCTACACCCGAATCTTTGCTGTCTTTCTGGCTGTCCTCATGCTGGTGGAAGTGGGCTACGTCCTTTTCACCGGTGTCCTGGGTGGCACAACCGGTCAGTACACTCCGGAGAAGATAGCCGAGGTGGGCAACGTCCAGGCCATTGGCCAGGTGCTTTTCACCGACTTTTTGTTGCCCTTCGAATTGGCCTCGGTGCTCTTGCTGGTGGGCATAGTGGGAGCAGTGGTGTTGGCCAAGAGGGAGCTTTAGTGGAAAGAGGGGAGGTCGAAAGTGGTCCCATCGTCGTATTATTTGATTCTCAGCGCTGTCCTGTTCACCATCGGTGTCATCGGCGTTCTAGTGCGGCGCAACGCCATCGTCATTCTCATGTGCATCGAGATGATGCTCAACGCCGTCAACCTGACCTTCATCACATTCTCCCGCTATTTGAACTCGCTGGACGGGCAGGTTTTCGTCTTTCTGGTGATGACCGTGGCCGCCGCCGAGGTGGCCGTGGGGCTGGCCATCGTCGTCTCCATCTTCCGCCTGAAGGAAACTACCGACGTTGATGAGATCAACTTGATGAAGTGGTGAAAATGGAGATTGGAGATCGGAGATATGATCTGGTTCATACTTCTCTTTCCTCTGCTGGGTGTGCTGATCAATGGCTTCTTTGGATACAGACTCGGCAAGAGGGTGGTGGGCATCGTAGGTCCCGCTGCCGTAGGACTGGCCTTTCTGGCCGCCTGCGGCATGTTCTTGGGGGTGATCCAAAGTCCCCACGCCGTGGTCAACACCCTGTACTCCTGGATCACGGTCGGCGATTTCGACGTCAGCCTGTCCCTGCGGGCTGACCCCCTCTCCTCGCTGATGACTCTGGTGGTCAGCGGGGTGGGCTTTCTGATCCACGTCTACTCGGTGGGCTACATGGCCGAGGACGAGCGCTTCATCCGCTTCTTTACCCAGCTCAATCTCTTCGCCTTCTCCATGCTCCTCCTGGTCCTGGCCGGCAACTTCCTGATCATGTTCGTCGGCTGGGAGCTGGTGGGCCTGTGCTCATACCTGCTCATCGGTTTCTGGTTCGAGCGCGAGGCCCCGGCCGACGCAGGCAAAAAGGCCTTCCTGGTCACCCGCATCGGTGATTTTGGCTTTGCCCTGGGGGTAATGCTCATCTTCGCCACCTTCGGCACCCTGGATTTTGACCAGGTCTTTGAGAGGGCACCGGAGTTGTTGGACGGCACCATTGCCACGGCCATCACCCTTTTGCTCTTCACGGGCGCCGTGGGCAAATCGGCTCAGATACCACTCTACGTGTGGTTGCCCGATGCCATGGAAGGTCCCACGCCTGTCAGCGCCCTCATCCACGCTGCTACCATGGTCACGGCCGGCGTCTACATGGTGGCCCGCACCCACGTCCTCTTCGAGTTGGCCCCTCTCTCCATGGGTGTAGTGGCCTGGATTGGGGTGGTCACCGCTTTCTTCGCTGCCACCATGGCCCTGGTTCAGAACGACCTCAAGCGCATCCTGGCCTACTCGACCATCAGCCAGTTGGGGTACATGTTCATGGGGGTGGGTGTGGGCGCTTACGCCGCTGGGATATTCCACCTGACCACTCACGCTTTCTTCAAGGCCCTCCTCTTCCTGAGCGCTGGCAGCGTGATGCACGCCCTCAGCGGCGAGTTGAACATCCAGAAGATGGGCGGCCTCAAGGACAAGATCCGCTGGACCTACTGGACCTTCCTGGCGGGCGCGCTAGCCCTTTCTGGTTTTCCCTTCTTCTCGGGGTTCTTCAGCAAGGATGAAATCCTCTGGAAGGCATACCAGAACGCTGGCTTCTGGCTTTGGCTGGTGGGCATCGTCACCGCTTTCATGACTGCCTTCTACAGCTTCCGGGCGGTGTTTGTGCCCTTCTGGGGACAATCGCGTCTCGACAAGAAGATAGCCCACCACGTCCATGAGTCGCCCCGAGTCATGATCGTGCCACTGGTTCTTCTGGCTGTCCTGGCTTTCCTGGGCGGTTACATGGGTCTGCCCCACTTCCTGGGCGGCTCCGCTGTGGAAGGCTTCCTCTCACCAGTTTTTGCCGCTGAGGAAGGAACCCACGCCGTCGAGGTGGGCGCTCACACCGCCGGCGTCGGTTTGGAAGTGGCCTTCCTGGGCATCTCGGTGGTGGTGGCCCTGGCCGGTATCGGGCTGGCCTATTTCATGTATGTGGCCAGGCCGACGGTACCCGTGGCCCTGGCCAGGGGGTTGGGTCCCTTATATATCTTGCTGTCCAACAAATACTATATTGACGAATTGTACATGGCCGTCTTGGTCAACCCTTTGAAGGGCCTGGCTGGCTGGCTGGCCCGGGTTTTCGATGCGCGGGGCATTGACGGCCTGGTCAATGGCCTCGCCGCCTTCTTCGGCTGGAGCGGCCAGACCACCCGCCAGGTGCAAACTGGTTCCGTGCGCCATTATGCCTTGTCTATTCTTTTAGGTGTAGTTGTCATGGTAGGCTATTTCGTCTTGCGCTAAGGGACCATTTCTCAAACCAATTCGAGCCTGTATTGGAGAGGCCGAGTTTTGGATGGCCATCACTGAGCAGGTGCAGAGTTTTGAAAAGATGGCTGACATTCGCAGCAACGACGCGAGTTTCGGGAGCGCACAGTTCGGTCTGCTCTCACCACAACAGTGCGAAAAACTGCACAACGCCAGCCTGGAGATCCTGGAGCGGACCGGCGTCCGCCTCTTTGAACCACAGGCAATAGAACTGCTCAAGAAAGCAGGGGCTTTTGTCTCCGACGGAAACCGGGTAAGGATTCCCTCTGGTCTAGTCGAGAAGGCTTTCAACACTGTGCCCAAGCGGGTCGTCCTCTGCAATCGCCAGGGAAAGCGAGTCATCTTACTGGAGAACCACCGTAGTTTCTACGGCCCTGGGTCCGATTGCCTTCACGTCCTGGACCATCGGACCGGAGCGCGCCGCCGAGCAGTGCTCAAGGACGTGGTCGAAGGTGTAACCTTGTGCGACGCCTTGCCTCACATTGACTTTGTCATGTCCATGTTCATGCCCAGCGACGTCAACCCGATGATCCCTGATCGCTACCAGATGGAAGCCATGCTCTCCCATACCACAAAGCCCATCATTTTTGTGGCCTATGACCTGGCAGGCTGCACAGACGCCGTTGAGATGGCCGAGGTGGTGGTCGGTGGGCCGGAGGCACTGCGCCAGAACCCGCTGGTGGCCTGCTACATCAACGTGACCACAGGGCTCCTGCACAACAAGGAGGCGTTGCAAAAGCTGCTCTACCTGGCCGATAAGGGTTTGCCAGCTCTCTATGTACCGGTGGTCAGCAATGGTGTGACCGGTCCGGTCACGCCGGCCGGAAGTATGGTCATGGTCAACGCAGGTGTCCTGACTGGGCTCGTCCTCTCGCAACTGAAACGGGAAGGGGCACCCTTCATCGTGCCCGGCTGGGGCGGTGACCTACTGGACATGAGAACGCTGGTTAGCTCCTACTGCGCACCTGATGTCCGGGGAATGGCGCAGGAGCTGGCACACTACTACAACTTGCCGGTATTTGGCTTGGCCGGTGCCAGCGAATCGAAACTGGCGGATGGACAGGCCGGCGCTGAGGCAGCGCTCACCTTGCTGGTGGATACCTTGAGCGGAGCGAATCTAATCCACGATTTGGGCTACCTGGAATCAGGCCTGACCTTCTCGCTGGCCCAGTTGGTCATTTGCAACGAGATCGTAGACTGGATCGGGCATTTCATGGCCGGTTTCGAGATCAACGACGAAACCCTGGCTCTCGATCTGATTGATGAGGCTGGGCCTGACGGCCACCACCTGGGTACCAAGCACACCCGGGACCACTTCCGTGAGCACTGGTATCCACAGGTGTTTGAGCGAGATACCTATGACAACTGGCTGGCCAGGGGAGGCCAGTCCTTGACCGAACGGGCAGCCGAGCGTGTGGAGGAGATCCTGACCGCCCACAGGCCAGAGCCTTTGCCTGAAGACGTGACGCGCCGTTTACGGGAGATCGTACAGCGCGCCGAAGCCCAGGTACAATGGTAGCACCAATGCTGCCTCTGCCTGTCATTCTGCATCTGATGATGGTTGCGATAGGAGATAGACGGCGAAAGCGAAGGATGCGACGCTACAATGACCGGCTCTGTGCCGCCCACCGTGGAGAGCTCGCATCAAACGCTGATCTGGGTATCATCCGAAGTGCTTTGTTAAAAAGTCATGCGTTGTGTCTCTGGTATGAAGCTTTATTGGTCCAAGTTGTCGCGCGTGGAGGTACCAAATGTGGGATGTCTTCATCAGCCATGCTTGGGAGGACAAGGAGACTGTGGCGAGGCCCCTCGCAGAGGCGCTGTCACGAGAGGGCCTCAAAGTCTGGTATGATGAGTTCGCATTGACTCTCGGCGACAGCCTCCGTCGTTCTATTGACCGTGGTCTAGCCAAGTCAAAGTACGGTGTCGTCATTCTGAGTCCGCACTTCTTCGCTAAGGAGTGGCCTCGACGCGAATTGGATGGGCTTACTGCTCGGGAAGCTAGTTCAGGGAAAACCATACTTCCTGTCTGGCATAATGTCACTCGCGAAGATGTTGAGCGCTTTTCACCGGTGCTCGCTGATAAATTGGGAGTGTCAACAGCTAGAGGGCTAGATACTGTAATACAAGAGATACTCCGTGTGCTTCGACTAGGGGCTGTCCCTGTTACAGCACGAGGGAGACCCTTTGTGCATCCCCCACCCCCAGTAGCTGCTCCTGTTCCTGGTGTCGTAAGGGAAAGTCTATTTACCCTTCTCAATCGCGCGGAAGCAAACCGACTTGCTGGCCGATATGATGACGCCATCCGGGACGCTATGGAAGCACTGAGTATCGAGCCTCAGAACGCCTTCGCCTTGAGGGTACGCGCAGAAGCCTATCGGTGCCTTGGGCGATATGATGACGCCATTCGGGACACTACGGAAGCACTGAGTATCGAGCCTCAGAACGCCTTCGCCTTGAGGGAACGTGCAGAAGCCTATCAGTGCCTTGGGCGATATGATGATGCCATCCGCGACGCTGAAGAATCCTTGAGGATTGAACCAGGCAATACCTTTGCGCTGGATACCATCAAGCGGTCACGGTTTGCGGAGGGCTGACACAACGTAGCTTCGAGATGAGACTGTACAGCGCACAATGAGGTATGCCGGATAATCCCGCGTTGTCGAAACCGCTCCATACCCATGCAGGCGGAATCTGACCATAATGACCATTCTCCCACTGAACCCAGACTGAAGGAGCCAAGTTCAATGAATCAACTGGGTTTTCCCCTTCTATCCCTGGTCATCTTTCTCCCCCTATGCGGGGCGGTGGTGACGCTGTTCCTCAGGAAGGGCACCGCCATCAAGTGGTGGGCGCTCATTGTCACCGTGGCAGATTTTGTCCTCT
>Ga0315309_1000229_pt1 | contig 34212 bp, 30 predicted proteins | sample TDP4_MG_FD_203080 | JGI IMG/M metagenome (GOLD analysis project Ga0315309, IMG submission 203080) | Freshwater sediment microbial communities from Lake Towuti, South Sulawesi, Indonesia - TDP4 | ecosystem: Environmental > Aquatic > Freshwater > Lake > Sediment | place: Indonesia: South Sulawesi...
TTACTTTCGCTCGGTCAGGGCTTTCAAGTGGCAATAACTGGACAGTTGGAAAAGGGCTTCGCAACTGACACTCTGTTTGTTGTTCCTGGTGGTGGTCAAGGAGGCTTCGGTCTAGGAGGCACATCTAGCTTTCCACTGTTCGTTAATGATTCGCAAACAATACAAGAGATAGAAAACGTTACACTGGTCGTTCCAATAATCCAAAAACCGTGTTACATCAACTCTACAACAAGAACATACTTGCTCAACATAGCAGGAGTAGACTTTGCCAAGTATCAGAGCATTTACAGTAGCACTTTCGTGGCAGGACTTGATCTCGGCAGCGTTCCTTCGGACCCGGATAATGAATCAATTGTAATCGGTTCACGTGTTCACGACCCGTGGAAGAATGGAACGAACATAATCAATGTGAACGATCATCTTGAAGTGAACTACACTATTGTGACGAGCAGTTTTACTCGTGAAAACAAAACCTACGTTGGTCGTGTGGTGGCGGTTCTTGGAGAAATCGGCGGTTTCAGTGTAGGCGGTCCTTCTGACACGGGCGTCTACATTCCGATTTCTCAGGCACGAGGCTTTTTCGCAACTGAGGAAGCCCAGTCAATGATTGTGCAATTGAAAGACAGCAACGACGCAACCATCGAGGACACATCAGACGCGATAAGGAGTGCGTTCAACAATCATGTCATGGTTATTTCTGCGACAGCTGTTCTCGGTGTTATTGAAACAATCTTCTCGTTCATAGAGATATTCTTAGTAGGGATTGCTGGCATTTCGCTTCTTGTTGCAGGCATAGGAATAATGAACATCATGATTGTCTCTCTTATGGAACGCACCAGGGAGATAGGCATACTGAAAGCTCTTGGCATGAAAGGGCGCACAGTGCTTCTGATCTTCTTGGCTGAAGCTGTGATAATTGGGTTGATTGGCGGAATAATCGGAATCGTAGCAGGTTGGGGCTTGGCAGAGGTTTTTGCGAGGTTTGGCTTTTCAATCATCGGTGGAGGCGGAATGGGAGTTGGGGGCGGAGGCGACGCTGGATTCGGCGGCGACGGAGGAGTCGGCGGTGGAGCCAGATTGAGCATCACGCCAGTTTTGACCCCGACCGTGTTTGTGGGCGCCTTGACCTTCGGCTTACTAGTTGGCGTAGTCTTCGCAGTCTATCCCGCATGGCGTGCTTCAAAACTTAAGCCAGTAGAAGCCTTAAGATACGAGTAAGACCAGAGCGATGAGCGAAGTGGCGCAATTGACCAAGCGTATGGTCCAAGCGAGAGCCTTGCTCGTGGACTTGGACGGCACCCTCGTAGACTCGTCTGAAGCCCTCAGGGAAGCTGGACGAGCAGGATTCATAGCTTTAGGCTTGCTGGACTTCAATGATGACAAGGTTGCGTTTGAAGTGGCTCGCAGGCTGGAACAGGACCAGGCAATCGACGACTTGTTCTCCAAGTTTCATATGCGCAAGGAAGTTGAGGAACGATTCCTCCCAGCCTACCTGGACGCGTATTATTCAGCTGTCATGTTCAAGGGCAAACCCTTCCCAAAAACAAAGAAAACGCTTCAGGCCCTCTCAACACGTTTCCCCTTGGCTCTTATAACTCTACGATACGTTGTGCGCGAGCAAATAATTGACGAACTGAAGCATATGGGGTTAGGAAGATACTTTCGCGTTGTTGTGACCACGCTCGATGTTGAGAAACCTAAGCCTTCGCCAGAAGCCTTGCTGGTTGCCGCCCGAAAACTTCGTGTGCCGATAACGAAATGTGCTATAGTAGGCGATTCAATTGTGGATATTCAGGCAGGCAAGGCAGCAGGAGCCAAAACCGTCGCCGTAACAACAGGACTATTCACCAGAAGAGAACTGGAAGCACAGAAGCCTGACCTCATAATAAAGAGCATCGCAACTCTGCCAAGGTACCTATCGCGGATTTGACTATTTAGAACCCCATCGTATTAGGGCAAATACCTAATCCAGTCTTAGCCCGCCGAGCTTCTTGTTCTGCCAGCTGAAACGTCTAATTCGTGTGGTTTCGCCGTAGCCGCAGGCTGCGCAACGTTTCTTCGTTACGTTGTAGCTTCGTCTGCCACAACGTCTGCATTTTATGTGTACAGTTTTGCCCATGCGGCGTCCAAAAGAAGCGGTGCCCTTGTTTACGCGTGGCATAGCCTAGTCTCGCTCATTTCATGCGGTTTGGCGTGGAGGCGGAGAAATAAGAATGACGTTGTCGCCTCGCACGATTATAACCCCGAGTTTGCGCACGTTCTCCGCATTGGTAGTGTCTTCGGTCTCTTCCAAAACTAGGTTCAAATGTTGGTCGTATCCTTTGAGTCTGCCCCGTAGGCTTTTGCCACCCTTCAACCTTACAAGCACGATTTTGCTGAGGCTTTCTTCGAGTATCTGCGTGGTCATTTCACTCATGATGCAACGCCTTCCTCTATCCACATTGTAAATCCGCCTTTTATAGAGGATGCCCAAATAATTTAAAGGTTGTTGCATACAGGCTGGGGGAGCACGCAATGCCCGAGACGATGCGAAGACAATTCCTTAGAGAAAAAGAGGCTGCCCAGCTTCTTGACGAGTTCTCACAAAAACTGAAGATTGACATAGAAAGCCTTTTGGACATCAAGAAACCCAGAATGGAAGTGGCTGAAACATCAACTGCTAAAGTCTATTATGTCAACGGCGAACCTGTCATAGCCGAAATGAAACAAAACTTGATCCCAACTCTACTGTTCGACAAAGCGTTGTCACGTCTTCCCAAGATTACAGTGAACATGGGCGCAGTGCCACACATATGCAACGGAGCAGATGTGCTAGCGCCTGGGATAGTAAAAATCGATGGGATGTTTGCTGCGAACGACTATACTCTTGTGATCGACGAGCGGCATCAGAAACCCTTAGCTGTTGCCCTTGCTCTGGTGGATTCGCAGGTTGCCAGCAGCCTTTCTCGGGGCAAGGTTGCCAAGAACCTTCATTACGTGGGCGACGCTCTTTGGAATCAACTGAAGAAAGCATAGAGACCGTGGGAATTATCGGTTATCTGTGTTAGAAAAATAATATTTATAGCCCCGTGAGACACAGGAATATAACAAGAGTCATTGGGACTTGAAGGCGTTGACTAAAACTCCTGAAAACTGCCCCGGTTTGTCCCAGTTCATGCGACCTACGCCTTCCTATCTTAAGTGCCCACATTGCCACAGAGACGTAGAGATATGGAGCGACGAAGAAAGTGTTTCGTGCCCTAACTGTGGAACCATGGTTTCGAGAGGTTCGATTCAATCATGCCTTGACTACTGTGAGTTCGCTGACAAATGCAGGGACTTGATAGAAACGAAGAAGAAGGAGAGAGGCGAACTCTAAGACTGTTACCATAGACCTCTGTGGGTTTCGTTCGTTTTGTAAAGAAAGTGTCAATAATCGGCTATGCGCTCGGTGAATTGTCAACATTCGTTGATTTCTGTAACATTCTTTCAAATGCGACTATGCCATGGGGTATTATTTTGAATGTTGAGCAGGAATACTTATTGATTCACAAACATTAAGAACATGATCCTACAATTGTAATCGTTCGAATAGCTCAGAATATAGTGTGTGAGGTAGTTGAGGCTCTCAAAAATTGTGGAGCTGACTTGAATTGTCAAAATTGGGTGAAGCATTGGGAAAGGTTTTTGGAAAGGGCAGGAAAACTGAAACGCCAGTGGCTGGCGAAGAAGAAAAGCCTGTTGCCCCTGTGACCCCGGTTCCTGAAAAAGTGTATCTGAAGGCGTTGCCGCTTAGAGACTTGGGAGATGTTGAGACGATTAAGCAAGAGGTCAAGTCGGGCAACGTGTTGATACTGAAGGTGAGTCCTCTCGCCAAGAAGAGCATTGACGATGTGAAGACTGCTGTGAGTGAGCTTCTGGAGTTCACTCAGCTCGTGGGCGGAGACATTGCCCGTTTGGGCGAAGAACGAGTTGTGATTACGCCTTCGTTCATTAAGATTTGGAGAGAGAAGACTGCGACGGCTGGAGGAACCTTGCCTACTGCAGCTTAGAGTCTGTTCATTGGATTGTTGGCGTTTATCGTAGTTTTTTCTAGAAGATTAGATGTACCATGTTTATAACAGCCATAGTCCAAATTATATTGGACGAGAGATGAAGGCAGTCAAGTGTATTCTTCTAGTGCTGGTCTTGTGTGTGCTCTCAGTATTTCACGTTAATGTTGCAGGTACTCAAGAGCCTTATGCTACATTCAGCTCGGCAGACCTATCTCAGACAGCTTTGCCAAACAAAGACAAGGCTCCTATTATTTACCATCCAGATAAGATAGACAAGGATTTTGACCGAGTTGCTGACGATCTGGAATCTATGCTGTCTAACTCGAACCCTGATGGTCTTCTCTCTGTTGTTGTCACGTTGTATAATCCTGTTACAAACTTTGACTTGGCTCGTTTCACAGATTTGGGCGGCAACATCACATACATTTATCGTTATGTAACCTACGGCTTCGCCGGATGGATTCAAGCTGGAAACCTGCCACATTTTGTACGTGCTGAAGGAAACAATCTTGTTATTGTTGAACGTGATGCTCCAGTTGAGTTGCATTTGGATCTGAGTGTGCCTTTGACTCGTGTTAGACAATTGGTTTGGAATAGCTATGGATACCGAGGCTCCGAGAATAATGCGATAGCCATCATCGACACGGGAATCGACGACTCGCATCCAGACCTTGGACCCTACGGCAGCCTCAACTTTTCCCGAAAAATCATTGGCTGGCACGACGCCACCCCTGACGGGGCTACCATGCCTCAGGATTTCGGAGAACACGGTAGTCATGTTGCAGGAATAGCGGCTGGGACGGGGGCAGCGAATGCTTTGCAGGGGGCTGGTGTGATTGGAATTTCATTCACAGGCACACTGCCATCAAAACCACATGGACCGTGGGTGTATGGTTATGTTGACTACATTGATGTTCTGAACCTTGGTGTCATTAATTTGAACTGCAGTTGGAATGGCACTAATACTGTATTGTTGGTGCTCAGTAACCCTGCTGGCAACGAAGTTGAACGGACAAGTGGAACAGCCCAACCGTTGATTCTAACTTATGACACCACTGGAACATCTTATCCGACGGGGCGTTATGGAGTCTTTGTGGGCAATGCTGCAGGTTCATCTGGTACCCCGTTTTCATGCAAAGAAACGTATCCATATCAAGGTCTTAACGATGGATACAACCTGTTTACTGGCATGGCTCCAGATTCCAGGCTTGTTGGGGTCAAGGTTTTTGACAACAAAGGCTCTGGAACATCTTCCACCGTTATGGCGGGTTTAGACTGGGTTATTGCGAACCGACTTGCCTATCACATTGTTGTGGCGAGTATGAGCTTAGGACTTGAAGGCGGAGCAGTGGACACAACGCTGGATCAGAAGGTTGACACACTGGTTAAGAATGGCATAGTTATGGTTGTCTCGGCTGGAAACGACTACCTACTAGGCAATTCTATTGGGTCGCCGGGAACCGCAGCGTACGCCATCACTGTTGCAGCCACAAACGACCAAAACGGAATCACTGACTACAGCAGCAATGGAGATACCGCCAAGAACGAGTATGGCTTAATCAAACCAGATGTTGCAGCACCAGGAGGCACGTTTCAACCTGCATTCGGCAACAAAATCCTCTCCGTAGACAGCAACGACGCAGATGGCAACTATACAACGGTAGACCGCGTGGCTAATGATTATCAGCAGATGGCTGGAACATCGATGTCTGCTCCTCATGTCTCTGGAACAGCAGCGCTTGTGGCACAGGCTCTCGTCGGCTGGAGTTGGACTGAGGCGGAAGCGCTTAAGGTTAAGATGCTGATAGGCATGACAGCTTTCGAAACCCAAAGTGGCGAGTCGGGTAATATACCTTCATTGAACCGTGGAGAAAAAGACAGCAAGGAAGGGTATGGACGCATATGTGCAGATGCGGCTGTAGAGGCTGCCGCCATGGTTTATCAAGTGAGAACCTCTGTGAGCGACGTGTTCGGCTCAAACCCGAGCGACAAGAAGGTGTGGGCTAGGCGGGTTTCGCTTTCAGGTGGATGTGAGTATGAGTTTAGTTTGACGGTTCCTTCGGGAGCTGATTACGATTTGTACTTGTACAGTGGCAACCCGGATGTTTATGGTCAGCCGGTTATTGCTGCGAAAAGCGTTAACTTCACGCAAGGCACCATGGAAGCCATTAGGTACACGCCCGTTAGTTCTGGTTCATATTACATTGTCGCGAAATGGGTTGGTGGCAACGGTCAATTCACGTTGCAAAGCACAGTGGGGATTCTAGGCGATGCTAACGGAGATGCCGCGGTTAATGCCACAGATCTTTTGCTGGTGGACCAGGCTTTTGGGTCAGTGCCCGGCTCTTCCAACTGGAACGTGAACTGTGATTTCAACAAAGACAATATAGTGAATGTCTCAGACCTTAAAACACTGGGTAAGAACTATGGAAAAGCAGGCTAGGGCTTATGGGGTTTTCGAATGTCTATGAGGATGCTAGGCGTGCTGAAGCCTATGCCAAACTAGAGTTCCCCGGCACCTATTATTTAGCCTACAGGGATTTACCTGAAACCATATATGCGCATGTCAAGGGAAGAAGAGCCTTAGATTTTGGATGTGGCACGGGACGCTCAACAAGGTTTCTGAGGAAACTTGGATTCACTGCTGTGGGCGTTGACATTTCAGAGGATATGGTCAGGAAAGCTAGGGAAATCGACGCCAGAGGAGACTACTGTCTCGTCAGAGAAGGCGACCTCAGCCAGTTCAAAGACAACTCCTACGACCTTGTACTGTCCGTGTTTACCTTCGATAACATACCCACAATGGAAAAGAAAGTCAGGATACTTCGAGAAATCAGGCGCCTGCTGAAAAGTGGGGGAATAATGCTCAACTTAGTCTCATCGCCTGAAATTTACACGCATGAATGGGCGTCATTCTCCACCAGAGACTTTCCTGAGAACAGACATGCAAAGAGCGGAGACAAGGTGAAGATAATTGTAACAGACCTTGAGGACAAAAGACCGGTGGAAGACATCGTCTGGAGCCACGAAAGCTACCAGGAAGCCTACAACAAAGCCGGACTTCGACTGATCAAGACTCATAAACCAGTAGCAAACCCAAGCGAACCATATGAATGGGTCAACGAAACAAGAATCGCACCCTGGGTCATCTACGTACTAGAAAAACAAAAAGACCATCAAAAATAACGCACCACAAAACATCACACAACGGCGCATGATCAAGAAGTGTCGTCTTCGATCAGAAGCTTGTTCCACACTCAATCAGTTTACACGAAAGACGGACCAAAAACCGAGAATCTCTAGACCCAAGCCTGATTCACCTTTCAATCTTCTGGCTGTAGGTCCTCGAACCCTACGTACTCCTCGAGCCTATCAAAGTATTGATTAACGGATCCGACTGCGTAGAGCTCCGAGATCAATTGCTTTTGCTGTTGATCAAGTTCATAAAGGTTTACAACGCCTTCATCTAACTTCTCCGCGGTGTGCAGTATTTCTCTTTCAATTTCTGAGAAACTCTGGTCAATGATATGTCTCGAATCGAATTCGTCCATCAGATTCAGGATCTTTTCCACATTTTCTCGCATGTTGTTCCTGAATCTTGGTATCCGGATGTTATTTAAGACCACTTCAAGCGGTTCGTCCCTGCCAAGGATTTTTCTGCTACGATTTCTTTCAATAAATAGCTTGGTCGAGAGAAGTAAAAACCTTCGCACTGGGGTGTTGTTAACCGTTATCTCCAATATCTTTCGTCTAGTTCGTTCTTCGTCTCTTCTGAAATCGACCTCGAACAGCAGTTCAGACCCCGTCTCTTCAATTCCAATCCGGTGGACTTCGTACTTCAGTTTGTTTTCTTTTTGCAGTTCTCTGAAATGAACCGTTTTATCAGAGATTTGGTATGCAATTGCGTTATCGTAATAATGTTCGAATTTCACTTTTTCATGAGTTTCTGCATCAATTAATTTCTCAAACGATTCTAGCGCGGCTATTCTCGTTCGATTTAAGCTAGTCATTTTTTCGGCTAAACCGGATAAGCGATTGTGCACCTCTTCAGATGGTTTCTTGATGGGGATTTTCTCAATCAATCCAGTATAGTAATCAAATTCAGACTTCTTCCTTCTGCCGTAAAACGTAATGTAGGCGTAGTCCATTAGACTTGAGTTCAGTATGGCAAGCAAATACCATCCGCTTACAATGGACTTGTATTGATTCTTGACAGCAAGAATGTAGACATCCATAGAACTTATTCTTCTCTCAGCATCCATCGCGAACCTGTTGCTAGGGGCTTTATAGGGGACAACAATCTTTTCTTCCAGCGCAAAAAGCTCCTTTATGTTTGGCACGGTATATTGATACCACTTTCGTTTAGGAATCGGTTGTTCTTCAGTCACTCTACATGGGTATCGCTGAATTAACTGGTCGTAACAGTTCAGAAGGTGCCTTTTCACAGGATGACCGTCAGGTAGCTTGTCCACATCAAGGTCCTCAGTGTAGACCCAAAATTCATCTCTATCGTAAATAGCATATCGCCGAATATCTCCATTTCTCACCAGCTTTCTCACGAATTCGGGTGGAATTTTGCCTGAATTTGCTAGTCCGATTTCGCTTTTTGTGATGCGAAAAGCCTCGTCAAATCCAGTCTGCATACCCATTCCCATTTCACAAAGTCCGTCCGCACCGCCTAGTCGCCAAGCACCCTTTTCGATCAATGTCCTCAGCTGTTTTTCGGTGGCATCGAGCAATCTCCAAGGCTCATTTGAAAGCTCCAACTGGGACATAGGAAAGATCGCAACATTCGGCGGTTGATAAAATTCGCTTCCAATATGCGCATCGATTATGTCTGTCAAGAGACCGTGCGCGTTCTTCCAATTCTTTATCTTGGCAACGCCCACCAAGTTGTCTAAGTTTTGTCTTAAGTCGGCTGACTTGCTGAGAATCATGACAACGCAACGAGTATTTATTCCTTGGAAAAGCTCAACGTTTCCCCAGTCAATCAAAATCTCAATCTTTGCATTTTTTGGCATCCAGCCTCTTAACTTTTCTGCGTTCTCCGCCTCCAGAAAATATCTGGAAGTGATATATCCAAGTGAACCGCCTTCTTTAAGAAGCTCAATCCCTCTTTTGTAAAAATGGTATAATATGTCGTTCTTGTTAGTGAATATTTCATAGTCTCTTTTCTCCAAGTAATCTCTGAATTGACCGCCAAACTTGTATAGATTAATATAAGGAGGGTTCCCAACGTAAACGTCGAAGCCTCCATCATCAAAAACTTCTGGGAATCTCAAATGCCAGTCAAATGGTCTCGCAAAGTCCTCCCTATCCTGTTCTTCAGCTGTGTATTGCGCTAAAGAGATGTCGATCTTGTTTTCAACCTCGCTGAGAAGATTCCTCAGCTCTTCGGAGAGTTCTTTGTCACGCCTCTGGAATTTGGGGATTTCCTTTTCGTTCGTGCTCATGGAGATATGGCTTCGAATGCTTCGAAGCTCATTTCTTATTGCTTTAATCCTATCTAACTGCACATTGTATGTTCCAAGGCTACTTTCGTCATGGCAAACCATCGAATTGCCGCATTGTATGTTCAGATCTAAAGGAGGTAACAGTTTTCTCTTTGTGGCGCCTCCAGAGTAGTAATAACGAGTGCCATTCAAGTCAATGTGATGCAGCCATAGATTTAGTTTGGTCAATTCTACAGCTTTGGTGTCCAGATCAATTCCATAGATGTTTTCAAGGAGCGTTCGTTCCCCGATCTTGTCAATCTCATACTCCGCCATCTTCTGCTCGTGGAGTTTAACTCCCTTGCAAACTTCGTGCAAGGCCGCATTGTAGCGGGAGTAGTACGCGGTAATGGTTTTGAAGGCTTCTATGAGAAAAGAACCGCTGCCGCATGCGGGATCAAGCACTCTTATTTTTCCGATTTCCGAGATTCTTTTCTTGGTTCAACAAGCATTTGCTTTGTTTCTTCTTCAGGTTTGCCTACGAATTGTCTCACTCCAGAAACGTATTCACCGCACAACTGAACAAGTTTCGGAATATCCAAGAGCGCCACTACTCCTAAAAGGTGGGTTCATTTGATATAAAAAGCTCTCTCGTTGCTCAAACCTGTCCTACCATCGCTTTCCTGTTTTTTGTCATCTTTTCCTTTAGCCAGGGAAATCGATCAGCTTAAAACGTTAATGCAAGGATGAAGTAACTAATGAGGTCAGATGTTGCTCCTTAAGGACAGCGTAAGATATCTTCCTTACGAGTACGTTGATGAGAAAGAACTTGAACAAATGGTTCTAGAACACTACAAAGAGATCTTCGGAATCAACACCCTCTACTTCGACCCACAAACAATGAAAACGGAAACTGGCACAGCGACAAGAAGTGATGGCATAATCATTCCGACCGACAACACTAAATGGTATATCTTGGAAGTTGAGCTTGCCAGCCATCGCGTCTACGATCTCATAGTGCCTCAGATAATGAAATTCAACAGAGCCTATAGACAACCAGAAACGAGAAAGAAAATCGCCAACGCCATCTTCACTTTAATCAAAAAAGACCCGTACAAAACGGCTGTTTTCCAAACACAAAAAATCGAGGACACGTACAAATATCTGAACGAAATAATTGATACGCCACCAATGATAGGCATCGTCATAGATCAAAAAACACCTGAGCTAGAGGCAGTTTGCAAAGATCTAAAGTTCGAAACAAGAACAACAGAATTCAAAACATACACGCGCGAAAACGCTGGCACAAATGTCCATGTACACGAATTTGAACCATTATACGAAACACAGCCGCCACCCAGAACACTGCAGTGTATCCTTATGGTTCTGGAGCTAGTTTACAAGAGAGGAAAAACATACGACGAAGCCGCAGAAATAAGCGCCAAAAGGCTCAAACTCCTCAAAGGCGACATAAAACACCGCTGCACTATCGACCTCGGATTGAAGGCAAGCCAACTGAGAAAGCTACTCAATAACAAAGAAAAGCTAACTAAATCAATAATCGCAAAGTTCCCAGATTACGAGGACACTATAAGAGAAGCAATATCCTAGAATCAAGAAAACCAGCGTAACTCTCAATGTTTAGAACTCGCTTGCATTCTTGATTATCTTGTCTTGCTTCAGCCAACAAAATCAACTGGCCTGAAACATTAATGTAAGGATGAAGGAGTCGTGAAAAAGTGCTCTTAAGAGAGACAGGCAGCGAAACAACATCATAAAAACAAAAAATCACACGAATTAGTTCTTTTTCAATGGAGCATCTTCGCCTCCAATCGAGTTTGTCATAGACAGGCAAGCGGAAATAATGGATGTGTTCAATTAAATCGAACATACGTAAGAATAGTGAACTTGTTCAATAAAAGTGAACGCATAAATACTCTAGTGAACACTAATTCACCCATGGTAAAAACAATATTCGCGCAAAAATCGTCCAGAATAGTTAGAGCCATACTCTCCAAACCCTCAAACACCTGGACTACCAGAGAGCTTGCATCAGCAGCCAAAGTCAGCCTAGGCTTAGTTTCGGAAGTCACAAACAGACTCATCGATATGGGCTATCTAGTTCGAGACAGATCAATGCGATTAAGACTGCGCAAAGAGGAAGAGCTACTCAAAAGATGGGCATCATTCTACGACCTGAGCCAGTGGCAGCACAAAACATACTACAGAGCCGGCTCGCTGTACGAAATTGCGACTGAACTAGCTACGGTCAGCAAAAGAAACGATCTGAAATACGCATTCACTGGACCCTTCGCAGCTGATCTTCTAACACGGTATATTAGACCTGCAGAAATCCACATCTACGTTACAGATCAAGATGCAGTAACGCAGATAGTAAATGCCATGAACCTTGAAATCGCTGAAATCGGAGGAAACGTAATCTTTCTGATTGCCGACGATGACTCAGTCTTCTACGTGGCTAGAGAGATAGCAGACAACAGAGTCGGCAAAGCAATGATAGTTTCAGACGTTCAGCTTATCTTAGATCTCTACAACTACACAGACAGAGCAAGAGAAGCAGCTGAGCGACTCCTCAAGAAAGAATTCACACGAGAATCTGAGCATTTGGCTTTAGTCAGGCTCGTCGAAGCTCATTTCGAAAAGCAGGGGCTAATTCCAGCCGAGCCTCAAGGCGTAATCTCAGCCCACCGACCAGACATTGTATTGGTTGACCCAAAGACCAACGAATACGCAATCATTGAATGCAAGAACTCCACAGCGAAACTCGACTCTGTGGACGAACTTAAACGAACTTTGTCGATTTATGGAAGTCGGACAAGAGGCATCTTGATCGCCCCAGACATAACAGACGCAGCAAGGAAGGAATTGAGCCAAGCTGGGCTAGAATTTCAACCCATCGAGAGGATAAAACATGGTCTACACACCAGAACAGGTTGAAGCCTCATACAAGGCTCTAACGGAAATCAGCGAAAGATTCAGCCGAAACAAAAACTTCCACAACAAGTTCGTGCTTACAGGAGGCTGGGCACCGTATTTCATCTCTTCGGGCAAATTCGAGCACATTGGCTCCAGAGACATTGACCTAGCGCTCTCCCCAGAAATAATGAAGATCTATGCCAATATCGTTCAACTCATGACTGAAAACCTCAGGTACAAGCAGACAGGCCCATTTGAATTCCAAAGAACCGACGGCGAAATTACCTTTGAAGTGCACTATCTCTGCGAGCCTGAACATATTCCCCCAAACACTCAGACATATAGAATCCAGCGAGGTTTATCTCCCTTCATAGTTAGAGGCTGCTCCATCGTTTTCGACGACAACTTCTCCCAAAAGATAGGCGACACCAAAATCCTGGTCTCCGGACCAATTGCATCAATATCGCTCAAGGTTCATGCATTTGACATCGACGGGAACAGAGTCAAGGATCCCTACGACATCTACGCCGTAATGATTTCCACTAAAGACATCGACAAGCTCTTGTCCTCATGGGCATCGACACACCCATACGTGAACGAGGCAGTACAACTATTAAGGAGGACGTTCGAGTCAGAAACGGCTTCGGGACCCACAGGCGCAGCAGAATACATGATTGCCAACCCGTCGGAGAGAGGAGAATACGCCGCAAGAGTCTTTACCTCGGTGAATAGCATACTAACTAAGATTCAGCCTTAGGATGCGATTCTGAAAACATTAGGTCCTTGAAGTTTCAGTCACCGGCACGCTTGAAACAGAAAGGAGCAAAGGAGAACCAACAAAGTCAGGCCGAACCTTTCACAAAACCTCTACTCTACTTTCCAACCTTTTTCTTCCCCCTCTCCTCCTTCTGCTTTTGTTGCTGTTTCTTTTTGATGAGTTCGCTTGTGCTTATGCGTACGTAGTCGCCTTCCCTAATCTTCGACACTTCACGCACCAACAACGGAATAGTAACCTTACCACCAGCCCTGCAAGCCAACAAAGAAGTAGTAGTCCATCGTACACGCGGCACAGACAACTACTTCTAAACCTAAACCAGCCTCGGCATTATTTCCTGACCTAAACGAGAGTTAATAACATCTGAAAAGAAACTCGCCTATAACATCCAGAGAAGTTGTTGTGGCAGAGCTACAAGAGTCAACAACAACTACCAAACACTTGACCGCCTCAACAACGAACAAACAGACCAGGGTTTGCATGTTCAAGTTCAACTGTTCCAACCTGCCCGCAACCACAACTGCAACACTGGTAGAAGAAGGCGCTAAGCAACTGCTCCCTTCTTCTCTTGAAATCTCTCTTCCCGCAAAGCTCACCCCAACATACCCAAACACCACGCATAACAACATTAAACGTCACGCATAACAACATAGAACACCACGCTAAAACAGCGAAAACAGCGCCAGAAACACCATACAGAACCAGCAACAGAGCCACAAACACAAACAGAAAAGTAGAACTTTCACTCTGAAAAAATTTTCAGCACTCATACTAACCCTCCCCCAGCCCAACCGTAACGCTAATTAACAAGTCACCAGTGAATACAACTCTCTCAGTTCCCGACCAGTTTTAAACCATACCGCAAACAATCAAAAATAGTTTCGGGAGAAACAGAAAAAACATGCCAAACACACAAAACCCAAATGAACTAATCCTAAGAGGAACAACCACAATAGGAGTCGTCTGCCGAGACGGAGTCATACTAGCCTCAGACACACGAGTCACAATGGGCTTCTTCGTAGCACACCACAAAGGCAAAAAAGTCTACAAAATCGACGACCACATAGCCATGACCATATCAGGAGTAGTCTCAGACGCCCAAAGAGCCGTAGACATCCTAAAAGCCAACGCACAACTCTACCGCCTCAACAGCAACAGACCAATGCCCATCAACTCAGCCGCACGACTCGTCGCCAACCTACTATTCTCATCACGCTACGCACCACTAATCGCACAAGTCCTAATCGGAGGCATAGACGACACAGGACCACACATATACTCAGTCGACCCCTTCGGCAGCATAACCCAAGAAAAAATGGTAGCCACAGGCTCAGGCAGCCCCATAGCCTACGGCGTACTCGAAGACAAATACAAACAAGACGCCACCATAAAAGACATGACAAACATCGTAGTCAAAGCAGTCGAATCAGCCATGAAAAGAGACGCAGCAAGCGGCGACAGCTTCGACATCTCAATCATAGACAAAAAAGGCTACCGAGAACTCAACGACAAAGAAAAACGCACGATCGCAGCAGCCTCCTAAAAACCGGAGTGAACAAAAAGCGTGACAGTAGGCGACAAAGACAAGCTAGAAATAAGCAAGACAATCCTAGACCACGTCCCCACAGAAGCCGAAATAACACGCATCGAATTCGAAGGACCAACACTAGCCGTCTACACCAAGAGGCCAGAGGTTCTCATTGAACAAAGCCGCATCGTAGCCGAAATCGTGAACATAATAAGAAAAAGAATCGTCATACGATCGGACCCCTCCGTGAGGCTCACAGAGAAGGAAACTGAAAAGCTAATCCAAGAAATAGTTGCCAAAGAAGCCGAAATAACAGGAATAAACTTCGACCCCAGCCTAAGCGAAGTCATAGTAGAAGCAAAAAAACCAGGACTAGTCATCGGCAAAAACGGAACCGTCCTGCACGAAATCATAAAACAGACGCGATGGCGACCACGAGTTCTGAGAAGCCCCCCGATTCCTTCCAAGATCATGATGCACATGCGGCATTTCTTGCACTCGGAGAGCAAGGAAAGAAACCGCATACTTCGCAATGTCGGCGAGAGAATATTCAGACCCACCATTCACGGGGTAGGAGACATAAGAATCACAGCGTTAGGGGGCTTCCAAGAAGTAGGTAGGTCTTGCCTTCTAGTTCAGACTAGAGAAAGCAGCGTGCTTATTGACTCAGGCATCAATCCAGGTGCTCAGAATCCTCTTGAGGCTTTTCCAAGGTTTGATGCGCCTCAGTTTGACTTGGACGCTTTGGACGCCGTGATTGTCAGTCACGCTCACCTGGATCATTGTGCTTTGGTTCCATTCCTGTACAAGTATGGTTATGACGGTCCGGTTTATTGTTCAGCGCCTACGTCGAGTCTTATGACGTTGCTTCAACTTGATTATTTGGATGTATTGAGCAAGCAGGGATTGATGGCGCCTTATGATCAGAAGGATGTGCGAGATGTTGTGTTGCATACGATTCCGATTCGGTTCGGTGTGGTCACTGATATCGCTCCGGATATTCGGTTGACTTTGCATAATGCTGGGCATATTTTGGGTTCTTCTGTGGTTCATTTGCATGTTGGTGAGGGGTTGCACAATGTTGTCTATACCGGTGATTACAAGTATGCGAAGACTATGTTGTTGGAGCCTGCTGCTACTGAGTTTCCGCGGGTTGAGACGATTATTACTGAGAGTACGTATGGTGCGCCTCAGGATGTTATGCCCTCTCGGTTGGAGGCTGAGGAGAGGCTGGCGTCGATTGTGAATCAGACGTTTGAGAGGGGCGGTAAGGTTCTGATTCCTGTGCCTGCTGTGGGTAGGGCGCAGGAGATTATGTTGATTTTGGATCAGTATATGCGTCAGGGTCGGATTAAGGAGGCGCCTGTGTTTATTGAGGGTATGATTTCTGAGGCTACGGCTATTACTACGGCGTATCCTGAGTATTTGGCTCGGGAGGTTCGGGGTAGTATTTTGCATGAGGGTGTTAATCCGTTTCAGTCTGATTATTTTACGATTGTGGAGCATCCGAGTGCTAGGCAGGAGATTATGGAGGGTGAGTCGTGTGTTGTGATTGCTACTTCTGGTATGCTTGAGGGTGGTCCGGTTATTGAGTATTTTAAGAATTTTGCGGCTGATGAGCGTAATGCGGTTATTTTTGTGAGTTATCAGATTGAGGGGACGTTGGGTAGGCGGGTTCAGAAGGGTTTGGTTGAGACGCCTGTTGTGAATAGTGATGGTAAGATTGAGATTTTGAAGGTTAGGCTTCGTGTTGAGTCGATTGAGGGGTTCAGTGGGCATTCTGATAGGCGGCAGATTGTGAATTATGTTCGGAGGGTTTCGCCTAAACCTGAGCGGATTGTTGTGTGTCATGGTGAGAAGGGTAAGTGTTTTAGTGTGGCTGGGTTTTTTCAGAGGTTGTATAAGACTGATGTTTTGGTGCCGAGTTTGTTGGAGACTATTAGGCTGCGTTAAGAGTAGTACGTTGAGTCTGGAAAAATTTTTTCAGTGCGAAAGTTAGACTTTTCTGTTTGCGTTTTGAGGGGCTGTTGCTGTTTCTGTATGGTGTTTCGGGTGCTGTTGGCTGGTGATTTAATGGTGATTTATTGGCACTTTCATCATGGTTTAGCGTGACGTTTAGTTATGTTGCAGGCGAGAGCTCTGCGGGAAGAAAGATTTCAAGAGAAGAAGGTGCTGTTTCCCTTTAGCCTTCTTCTTCCATTGTTGGGGGCGTTTTCTGCTGAAAGCTGTGTGAACGTCGTCGTCAGAGTGTTCCCGTTGACATCAACGCCCAGCATGGCTGCGGGCTGTGTGTGTTCTTGAGTTGTTGGACACGCCGAACTGTGCTGTGCGACTTCTTCCGTTGTTGGCGAAAGCGTGTGAGCGTGTGGCTGTTTTGCAGTTGTTGTTGATTGGTGGGTCTGCCGCAACAACCTCTCGAGGATGTTAGGCGGTCTGATTGTTTCAGATGTTATTAACTTCTGCTTACGTCGGGTAATAATACCGAAGGTTGGTTTAGGTTTAGTTGTAGTTGTCTGTGTTGCGTGTACGATGGACTACTGCTTCTTTGCTGGTTTGCAGGACTGGCGGTAAGGCTACGATTCTGTTGTTGGTGCGTTAAGTGTTGAAGACTTGGGAAGGCGACTACGTGCGCTTAAGCGTAAGCGAAGTCATCAAAAAGAGGCGGCAACGAAAGCGGAAGGAAAGAAGGAGATAGAAGAAGTCCGGTGAAGGAAAATTGAAAGGCTTGGCTAAATGTTCTCTGTTTTTGGTCCGTTTTTTGTGTAGGCTAAGTGAGTGTGAAACAGTCCTCTGATGGACGATGAAACCTCTTGATCATGGGCTGTCGGAATGAAAACGAATAAAGCCGTGGCTTCAGATGATGGAATTGCTTCCAGAAGCAAACGCGTGAAGTTGTAGGCTTTCTCAAATCCACACCGGAGTATGATGTCGGAGAAATTGTCAAAAAGCAGATTCACAGCTCGTTTGGTTTCAGTCGCCTGCAGCTTAGTACAAGTGTCAAGCAGGACTGAAAGATCATCTGCTGGCAGAAGAGTCTCTTTTTCGTTTATTTGTTGCGGATAATGAGTCTTCGAAGTCAAGAGAAGGAACTTTACGTTAGGTTTCTCAGAAATCGAAGAATGCAGAGTGCTACTCTTGTTTGTGACAACGTAGAGCAGTTCGTCACTTGTTTGGGCTTCTGAGGCAAAACTAGGAATGACTAAGTTGTAGTCCGAAGTGGGGTCGACTTCAAGCAACATCTTCTTGCCTACCATCTCTTGATGCGTCATGCCAAACTGCGCCGAGAACAAACCATCTTTATCGAAAACGTGAAACCTTGCCTTTCTCTTACGCCTCTGCACGAACAAAAAGAGAATCAAAACAACAACTACCGGCAAAGCAAACAAAAGCGCAACAAACCAGTTGAATGGCAGCAAAGATTGTACACCTACGGTCAAGATGGAAGCCGCGTAAGTGTTATTGCTCGTTTCAGACTCACTAGTAACTCTGCTTGCCTCAGCCCGAATCGTGTGGGCTGCGTCACCTATGCCCGTCGTGTTCCACGAAAACTCTAAGGTTTGCTGACCGTTAGGCGCTAGCCCTTTTACAGTTTTGGTCTCAATGGCGGTTTCATCGTAAAAGACAGTTACGTTAAACGTTTCCACAGCTGTACCCTGATTCTTAACCGTAACCATAATAGAGACAACTTCTCCCGACACTACACTTGTCGGCGACACTCTAGCATCAATAATAGCTATATCGTGAATGTGCGCCTCAAACACTGTAACCACAAAGTCTTCGGAGTCACCCAAGAGTCCATCCGACACTGTAACTCGTATTAGATAATTTCCTGGACCCTGTTCTTCTGTCGGAGTCCAAGCAAAGAAGCCATCCGCTGTGATGGAAGCCCCGCTTGGAGTGTTTGCCCCAAGTGTGAAGTTCAAGAATTGCGCGGGAATGTCAGGGTCGACTGCAGTAGCAGAAAAGATCAGCTGAGTCAGCTCACCAACAACTTTGTTGCCGATTGGATTCAGCACTGGAGGCGAATTCACGTAGCAGTAAACAAGCCTGACTTGATTTATCTCCTGTCGATAATGAACGGTGGTCGAGAGCACACCTGTAACTCTTATCCTCGCATTCCTGCCTGAAACGAAAAACTGCGGATTGACATCAAGAGTGAGCAAGACACTCCCATTTACCCCAAAGGACACATACTGTCTAAAAGCTGAACCACTTGTAGCATAAGCAGAAACAGAATAATCCCAAACCTGAACCGTAACGCTCACACTCGGCAAACTGTAATGACCCACCACAGTGAAATCAAGCTCAATAGGCACATTCGGCGTCAGAGAAGAGAACAAGAACTCCGTCGAAACCACATACTCGTTGTAGTATGAAGGCTTGAACTCAACATGGTCAACCTTGAAATAAAACTGACCTGGCTCAACGCCACTGCTCCTGACCCCCTTTACTTTCACCTTCCAGTTTGCCGTGGAATTCCTGTAGTCAGATCGATTACTCGTAATGTTCAACAGACAAAGCTCATCCGTGTCAGCGATCCCACTAGAAGTGTAGGCAGCGTAGGCTTGACCTGAACTGGGATAAAGAGAGGATCGATAATCATAAGCCTGAATGAAAACAGAAACGTAACCAGCAGTCCAGCTTGAATCCACGCCGACAACTAGTTGAGTCCAATTGTAACCGTCGCAGACACCGTTGAACTCAACTTCAGAAACATATTGTCGAGCCAACCTAACCGCAACGATTCTGGCGTCTCTTATAGATGCCGCATACAACCCGTTCGTAGTGCGGTAAGCGATCTTAAACGTGTGAGAAACTGCAGAAAGTGAAACGTTAATCATCGTTGCAAAAGTCAAGAAATCAGTGGCATCTGACAGCCCGGCTTGCCAATAGCCAATCTGGGCGCCATCCATCGTAAGATTGATGGCTGGCTGATTCCCTGCAGACGATGTAACAAGATTGATTTTAGCTGAACCCATTACTAAGTAGTCTCCTGGTGTGCTGGGAGTAAAAGTCAAAATAGTTTTGTCCACCCATGTGGTTGAGGTCGTGGATGACTGTTGTTCGCTTCCACTAGACTGGTAATCGTAGTGATCTGTCAGTCGCAGAGCTGTGATTCTTGCTCTTCGTATGTACATTGTTCCCGTTGTTTCTCGACTGGCTCGAATCTTGATTGTGTGAAGCGCTGATGACAGAGCTGTTACGTTGTGAGCTGCGAAAACCTCGTAGTCGGTGACAGCTTCTCCCTCGGTTACCATCGTGTCTTTGGAGACTCCGTCAATTTCAAGCCTAACAGAGATGCTGTACGCTGTGGACGCTGCGTTCACCTCCGCAGTTGCCAGAATCAAATAAAAGCCGGGTGTTGAAGGCGTAAAAGTCTTTGAGACAACGTCAACGTAGGTTCCAGAAGTCACCGTCTGTTCGCCTTCTATTTCGTTGGCTTCAAAATCAAAGAGAAACAAAGCCATTATTCTCGCGTTTCGGATTGTAACTGTCTGTGCAGCGTCTTCGGATGCATATTGAATCTTGATGGTGTGGGCGTTGGCGTTGAGGTTGATTACTTTGCTGGTGAAGAAGGGTTCCCAAGTGTTAGCGTCGTCTGGTTGCCATGTCGGATTGGCGTAGGCAACGCCGTCTACAGTCATTTGAGCTTGAACAGCATACAGGTTAGAGCTTCCCTTCAGCTCTGCAGAGGCAATTATTATATAGTTTCCAGTCAAGCTTGGGGTAAAGGTCAAGATTGCCTTGTCAACGTAGGCTACGCTTGTGGTGAGAGACTCCACATTGCTTGAATTGTAGTATTGAAGGGTGCAGCTAGTGTTTTCATAACTCCGAAAGGTCATATAGGTGCCGTCGTTGGACGTCAGATTCCCCACAGTACCAGAAAAAAGGGTAGTGCTACCCAGCAAACTGTGGCTGAGAGGGTTATACGCGTTGGTCGATGTTGCCGACCCGGAACTATTAGCAATAAAGTAGTCTTGGTCGACAGCCTGAATGCTCGTTGGAACGCTTCCGGAAAGATATGTTCCTGCGGCTACATTATAGCCATTGGCGTAGTAGGACACGTTAATGAAGCTATCTGCGCCGTTCGACAATGGTATCAAAGCAATGAATATGCTCAACAATAGTAGGGTCGTGAGGTCAGCACGGTAGAGATTTAGCTTGTATCTTAGCATGAGCGGTCTGCGCCTTTTTCTAGAGAGAGTGTAGTCAAGACATGCTCATCATTTGTTCATTCTTGGCTCTAACAAGCACATTTCAAAGGAGGCTGAATTTAATACATATGAATTTAAAATCAGATTTTATGTCCTTCATTTCGCTGCAAAAGCCGCGATTGAATATTGCTTCTGATACAGTTTGTCGATTCATAACCATTGCGCGAGCGTTGCTTGAGGCGAGTTTCTGTTTCTGATGTTCTTGGTTTTGGCCTAGTTCAAGTAAGAATGTCTTCTACGGATGTTAAAGGGGAACCAGCAAGACCCCAAAGCGCATGAAAAGAACGACATTGATGCAGGGAAAAACCCGAGGAAAAGGGAGTTGAAAGCGAAGACCTCACCAGCGTTCACAATAGCTGCGTAGGGATAAGATGCTTGGTCTACACGTTCCCAGTTTCTGGTCCGTCTTTCGTGTAGGCTAATTGAGTGTGGAACAGGCTTCTGATGGAAGATGATACTTCTTGATCGTGCGCCGTTGGGACGAACACGAACAGAGCTGTTGTCTTAGATGATGATAACGCTTCCAAAAGCAGACGCGTAAACTTGTAAGTCTTGTCAAAATCGCATCTGAGAATGATGTCGGACAGGTTGTCGAGAAGCAGGTTTACATGTTTATCAGACTGACCTTCTTGAATTTTTACACAAGAGTCAAGCAGGACTGAAAGATCGCTCGCTGGCAAGATCGTTTCTTTCTCGTTTATCTGCTGCGGATAATGAGTTTTCGAAGTCAACAGAAGGAACTTCACATCCTTTGCTGGCGAAAACACCGAATGCAAATCGCTGTTCTTACTTGTTACTACAAAGAGCTTTTCACAATTGTTTCTAGCCTCTGACATAAAACCCGAAAGCGCCCTGTTGTAGTCGGATGCGGGATCGACTTCGAGCAACATTTTTCTCCCGACCATCTGTTCATGAGTCATCCTGAACTGCTCCGAAAACGCGGTCATGCTCTCCCAAACCCTCGGTTTAGCATTCTTCCTCCTATTCCACAAAAACCATAGAAAGAAAACCACAAACGGCGCTGGCAAAGCATACAAAAGCACTGTAAGCCAGTCAAGTGCCCCGTCAAACGGCAAAATACCTGAGCCATCGCTAAGGTCAAGTTTTATCTGGTTTATTTTTCCTTCATATGGAGACGTCGTGGACAACAAACTCACAATGCACATCCTTGCACTCCCATTTGCCGTGTAGAAATGCTCGTTCACATCAATGCTCAACAGCTTGGTCTCATTCACGCCAGATGATACATATCTTAAATAGCCCTGACCGCTGTTCACATAGGCGAAAGACGAGTAATTCCAAACTTGAACAGTTACGGAGACGCCTGTAACATCGTACTCGCTTACGACCGCGAAATCGAGTTGAGTAATGCTGCTGTTCGCTATAGGCGAAAATACGAATTCCGTTGAAGCTCCATATTCGCTGTAGTAGGTAGACCTGACTTCTGTCCAGTCAGCTTTGAAGTCAAACGGTGCTTCAACCGCCTTAACGCCCCTAACCCTAACCTTCCAGTAGCCAGTTGCATTATGGAAGCGCTGAGGACTCACTGCTATAACTTGTGTTTTTGTCTCTTCCATATTAGCAGTCGCGCTTGCCGTGTACGAGATAAAGCCCTCCCCGCTGGTTGGATACCCCCCAAGAGCATAATCATAAAGCTGCACCGTGACAGCCACAGAACCAGTGGTCCACGCGCTGTCCACAATCCACACGAGCTGCGTCCAACTATACATGTTAGACGCGCCCAAGAACTCCACATCCGCAGTGTATTCGCTCGGAAGCATAATATTCGTAAAACTCGTTTGATCAGAAGGAGGAAGGCCACTATCATCTATTCTAAGGTATGCAGACAGGCTGGACGTAGCTGCAGTAACCTCGACATAATAGTCAACCTCCAAATAATCCGTTTGATCTACAACAGTGTACGTTGCCATCGAATAGGTACCTGAAAGCGTTGCAACCGTTGACGCCAGATCCCCGGAATTCGCGACGTTCGATGCCAAGGTTGTGCGAATTGCACCCTCTGACGTCAGAATTCGAATATCAACATCAACATGTCCGACCGGAGCAGGCGCCCGTTTGAATGCAACCGCCTGTGCAATAACGTCCGAATAGAAACTCACGTTCCAAGACATCGTGTAAGAACCGGGAACGGTCACAGGCTTGTCGTCTCCATCAGCTCCGGCGCGACTTGATCCGCCTCCTCCAGTTCCAACCTCGTAGTATCTATGTACTTGCACGCTGCCATGCGAGGTAACAGTGGCTGTTCCGCAAAGGGCTAAGTTTGAGAAGACCCGGTCGTCACTCACGGCTGTAGTCAAAGATATTGAAGGATTGGTGCCGCCGTATGATACGCTGCGATGGTTGTCAATCGGATTTGTCTGTGCGACTCCAGTATAGCTAACGCTTCCTCCGCAGGCTTTAGATGTACCCGAAAGAGTCACAGTCACAGTCTTAGAACCAGAATCTGGATTTACGAGGTACCAAACCTCTCCCTTGACCTCACTGCCACGCACATCACTTCTAAGGAAAGTAGCTGATTGCCCACCCACAGTCACACTTGAAACGGTCACAGTCACAGTCCTAACTGATATGCCAATTGCCATGAACCTATTCGCTCCAGAACCCACAACATGAGTCCAAGTAATGTTCGAAGTTCCATCACCGTTGTTTCCAGAACCCACAGAATCATAAGCAATGCTCGGATCTGAATCCCTCCACGCCCTGTAAAACCCAGTCCAAATACTTGCAGGCACAGAACTCAAACCAACCAACGGGTAAACAAACCTGCCCAGAAGCTGCCTACCAGTTGCACCCATAGAAACCGACAAACTAGTCCCACTCAAATCAGCAACTGCCGGCTTCTGCGTAAAGTACAAGTTACCTCCAATTGTTGTTGCTTCCTGATGCGCATACAGAGTCTGAGCAGACGTCAGGCTTGGATAACTGCGAAAAGCCATGTGAATAAAATTGTCCGCGCTCAAGTCTCCAGGCAAACCAGAAACCAGCGCTGTCCCACCGAGCAACGAGTACGTCAAAGGATGATAAGAGGAACCAGACGTAGCGGAAGGAGAGCTACGGACGACGAAATAATCCGAATCCACAGCTCGAAGGCTCGCTGGGACACTGCCAGAAACATACGCTCCATTCGTGACATAATAATCGGTTGGATAGTAACCTACGGTTGAAGCAACGCCTGCGGAGATAAGCGCCCCAACCAGAATAACAAAGCTGAACATTAGCCAAATCGAAAAAAGAACACATTTGGCGTCATATTTCTGCTTCAACATCAAACGTTTGCGCCCTTTTCCATGGTCTGGAATAGTTGAGACGTCGCCGTACTTTGCTGGTGCTCTGTCCCTACTTGGAATGTCCGAGACGGTCGCATTTAATACATATGAATTCGAAATCCAATTCAGGATTCTATCAGTTCCTCAATAAAGGTAAGATCAAAGCTTGCCTCTGATACAGTTTTTCAATTCATAACCATTTAATATGTCAAGTGAATCGACATAGGAAAATAGACAAGCTATTGTCAAACAGAAGGAAAATTCAGGTTGGAAAGGTGGTTTAATGGCAGTTCAAGAACTAAGTATGTTGACTGATAGAGCTCCTACAGGCATAAACGGTTTGGACGATATGATTGAAGGTGGTTTTCCAAGAGGCAGTTTAATTCTACTTGCTGGCTCTCCAGGTTCCGGCAAAACTATTGCATCAGCCCACTTTCTCCATCATGGCGCAAACAACCTTAACGAAAACGGCATCTACCTATCTTTTGCGGAGCGAAGAGAATTCTTCATTGAAAACATGAAAAAGTTCGGAATGGATTTTGCGACGCTGGAAAGCCAAGGGAAATTTAAATTCTTAGACCTTTTGACTACACGAGAAGACACAGTTTCATCAACAATCGGCATGTTGTCCAGAGAAGTCTTGGAACTCGACGCAAGAAGGTTAGTTGTAGATTCGTTTACAGCCATGGCTCAAGCTTTCAATAGAAGGATAGATGCAAGAATCATACTTCACATGATAGAAAAACTGATGAGCAAAAGCGGTTGCACCACCCTGTTGCTTGTAGAGCTTCCAACCGGCACCAAAACGATCGGACTCGGTTTTGAGGAATTCGTCGCAGACGGAGTGATCCTGTTCGAAACCGTCGACGAAAGAGAAGGCATTCGAAAGCGTGCAGTGATACGCAAGATGAGAGGCACCAGCCACAACATGAACTACAGCCACATTTTGATCTCAGATCGCGGGATTTCACTTATGCCGTACGTTCCTTAACGCTGTCAGTGACATATCTTGAAACAAGGACAACATAAGTTCAACACGGTTCTCGCTCAGGCTGTACAAGAAGGACTGGACAGCATCGGTCCGAGCATTTCAGACGCTGTGCTTTTTCATCTACAAAGGATCGATGCGGTTCGCATTGATCAGCACTTTATAGATCCAGAAGCATTCGATGATGGCTTAAAGAAGATATTTGGGTACGGAGCGAGAGTTGTTGAAAAGAGAATCTTGGAGGTACTTTACCTGAAGCTCGAAGCTCCACGGAAAATTCGGGATGATTTTAGGTTTTCAGAGGAAGTGAAAAGGGCTCAGAAGCTTCGCGGCTCCCCAGAGATGCTGATCTCTGAGACTTCTAAATGAAGCATGACAACGTGTTGGCTAAGTCATAATGCCTTCAGAATCATCTACTTAGATTGAGATTTCCGTATGCTCACAGCTGTCATCTTGTAGTTAGGCGTAAACGTATTCTCGTCGAATTGTGTCGGAAATAACTTGTTGACCAGCAACTGTTCGAAGTGGAAGTGCATACCAACCCTGCCTTTCGGTATGTTTTCGTCAATTCTTGCTTCGCACCGTATGTTGCCTACACTACTTGACACTTCCACCGTGTCGCCGTTTGTTATGCCCAATCGCACGGCGTCCATGTGGCTCAAGTAACAGTAAGGGCCTTCTTGGAAACTCATCAAAGTCTTAGCCCGATTGGTCATCTCACCCGTCAAGAAGTGATGAGCTGACCGGAACGAAGTCAGTATCAAAGGGTATTTGTCGCTTCGAATATCCTCCACGCCCTCAAAATGCTCGGGTACGAATCTTTGAAACAGCATGCGCTTCTCAGGCCAAGCATCATTACCCGCATAGACGCTCTCGACGTCAACCCGTCGATACGCTGGAACAACTGCAATGATTTCTCGCGTTATGTCAGTTGGTTTGTCATACCTGAAGTATTCTCCGACATCGAATAGGATTGACAATTCCTTAAATATCTGCCACTCAGGCTTACAGCTGCCACAACCGTCTACAACCTTTCGCACAAGCCTGACTCTACGTTCACCGTTTGTTATGGTTCCATGCCGTTCAAACAGTAAAGGCGTCGGTAGAACAACATCAGCGAATTTAGTTGTAAGATTATGGTAATGGTCAAGCACGACAATGAACATATCGTGCAGGTTTCGGTGAACAATGTTGAGGTTAGGCAGAGACTGTGCAGTGTTCATGCCAGAGATAAACGCGGCTTTTGGCGGTGAAATCAAGAAGGCTTCAACTATGGTCTTGCCCTTTCCAATCGGCACCTTTGTGTTCCATTTGGTTTCGAGTTGATACGCAGTTGCCAGCGGTCCTGTTGGTAACCGATCTGGCAGGCAGCCCATGTCGCCTACGCCCTGGACATTAATCTCGCCTCTGAGTGACAGAAGCCTTGCACTCTTAAGGATCATCAGGTTAAGCAATGCGTGTACGTTTTCTGAGCCTGTGATGTGCTGGGTTAAGCCCATGCCGTGGACTATTCCTAATGATTCAGCGTTTGCTATGTAGTCAACCAGTTGCCTTAGCTGTTCAAGCTCGACGCCGCATGTGTAGCGCACAAAATCAATGTTGTAGAAGTCGACAACCCTTTTGAGCCTTTCAAAACCTTCCACGTTTTCAGCTGACTTGTCGTATGCGCCTTGTTGGATGAGTGCTTTCATGATGCCGTTTAGTAGCACTAGTTCTGTGCCAGGGTATATGAGGAGAGAAACATCGGAGAACTTGGCTGTAATGTTGTAAACTGCTTGGCTGGATACCACTTTCATTCCTTTTCGTTTTGCCTTCAAGATTCTGTTGTGCAGTACAGGGTAGTTTGAAGCTGGGTTAGAGCCGACGATGAAGAGACAGTCACAGCTGTAGACATCGTCCATTATTGAAAAGGCTGCTCTACTGCCAAAGCAATGCTCAAGCCCCTCAACAGTTGTTACGTGGCAGAGTCGAGCGCAGCACGCATCGATGTTGTTTGTCTTATAGGCAATTCGGGCAAACTTTTGCGTTACATAGCAGTCTTCGTTTGTGATTTTGCCTGAAGCATTGATGAAAACCTCGCTCGGAGCCAGATCTCTGGTGCGCTCATAAATGAAGCGATAGGCTTCATCCCACGAGGCTTCCTTAAACGGCTCATCTTTGCCCCTTCTTATAAGGGGTTCAAGGACTCTGCCCTCACCTTTACCAACTGCTTCGTGTATGGTTAGACCTTTGATGCATGCTGTTCCTTCGCTCGGGTCGTCTGTTCTGTCGGGCACGATTTTCAGAATATTCCCGTTTTCAACCTGAAACAGAAGGCGGCAACCGCAACCACAGTAGGCGCAGACTGAAGCAACAGTTTGCAAGATTCTTCTCCCAGACCATGCTATCAGATAGAGAGTGCACTCAACTACTTTTGTTATAGTCTTGACAATCAACTCTCAAGCTATTAAGCCCTTTAGTCAAGAAGTGTCGTCTTGAAGCATCTTCAAACGGGATGTTCCTGCAAAAATCTAACAGCATCTAGCGCTGCCTTCGCGCCTGATCCAGCAGACGTAATCGCCTGCTTGTACTTGAAGTCTTGGTTATCACCTGCTGCGAAGACGCCTTCCACACTGGTCCTAGTCTCATCATACACAGTTATGTATCCATAGCTGTCAAGCTGCAGCTGCCCCTTGAAAATGTCCGTGTTGGGCTTGTAACCGATGGCAACGAAAACTCCGTCAGTGGTCAAAATCGAAGTCGTACCTGTCTGCACATTCTTGAGCTTCACTGCTTCTACTTTGCTCTCGCCGATTATTTCTTCAATCACGCTGTTCCAGACGAAATTGACCTTCTTGTTGGTGAAAACCCGTTCCTGCAGCAGCTTACAAGCCCTTAATTGATCGCGCCTATGAACAATGATAACCTCATGTGCGTAGTTTGCCAAGGCCAATGCCTCGTCCATGGCAGCGTCGCCCCCACCCACAACCACAACTTTCTTGTCTCGGAAAAAAGGCGCGTCGCAAGTAGCGCAGTATGAGACGCCCTTTCCAACCAGCCTCTTTTCAGAAGGCAGCCCAAGGGGTTTAGCAGACGCACCTGCAGCGGCAATCACGGTTTTGGCTTCAAAACTTCTATCTCCCACGTGGATCTTGAAAGGTCGACGAGAGAAATCAACAGCCGCAACATCTTCGAAAACAATCTTGACCCCGAACCTCTCAGCCTGCAGTCGCATCTTACTCATCAATTCAGGTCCAAGTATGCCGTCTGGAAAGCCTGGGAAATTCTCAACCGCGCCTGTCAGCATCAATTGACCACCCCAAGACAAACCTCCAATCACGAGCGTTTCCAGCCTAGCTCTGCTCGCATAAATCGCCGCGGTCAGTCCAGCGGGACCAGAACCGATGATGATGAGGTCATACACGTTTGGTGTCACCTATTTTGTCTCAGACAATACTGCGAACACGACCCAAAATAGATCCTTCAAAGCCACTCTATGGCGTTGTGCCCAGTGTTACGTCCGCGATTGTTTTTTGACCGCCATGAATCAATAGTATCCGAGCTTTCTCACCGATCTTCCTTTTCTGAACTTCCCTGACCAACTCGTCCACACTGTTTATGGCTTTGTCTCCAAACCCAATTATGATGTCGCCCTTCTCCATACCAGCTTCTTCAGCTGGGCTGCCAGGCCCCACTTCGGCTACAAGCGCACCTCTGTCAATAGGCAAACCGTAATAGGAAGCCATTTCAGAAGTCACAGTCAAACCGCTTACTCCCAGCCACGGTCTCATGACTTTCCCATGCATGATTATTTCATTGGCACAGCGCTTAGCACCGTTGACGGGAATAGCGAAGCCTATCCCCTGCGCAAACGGCACAATTGCTGTGTTAATTGCCACAACCCTGCCTCTAACATCCACAAGTGGACCGCCGCTGTTGCCAGGGTTGATTGACGCGTCAGTCTGAACCAGATTTTCGATAAGTCCTCTTTCCGACCTGATGGATCTTTTCACAGCGCTTATCACGCCTTTAGTAACCGTGGGTTCTCCTTGAAGTCCAAACGGGTTTCCAATGGCGAACACGGTTTGTCCCACTCTGAGTTCGTCGGAATTGCCCAGTTCCGCTGCTGGAAGGTCTTTTGAATCAACCTTTATCACAGCTACATCGTCGCTGGCGCATGCTCCAACTCGTTTGCCCTGTAGGACTTCCGACGAAGTCAATGTCACATCTATTTTCTCCGCGCCTTCAATGACATGATTGTTTGTCAAGATGTAGCCTTTCGGGTCAAAAATCACTCCCGACCCCATCCCCTGAACGGGGTGAACCTGATAGTAAAAGTCGTGAAGTAAACGAACTGTGTTAATGTTGACTACACTTTTGCTTACTTTCTCTACAACTTCCAGAATGGCAGATTCATCAAACGACATGCCCGATACCTCTGCAACATTCGTGATTTGAGTGTTATACACATGTTTTCTAGCGATATAAAAGCTATCCACTAAATGTTAAATTGTCATCTCGAGTATTCTAGAACAAAAAAATAGGAGAGCGAGTTGCGTTCTTTACTTCACTGTCTTTTGAAGAATGGTTTCCCATGTGTCAGCGTGTTTTTCTTCATCGGTAAGAATCTCTTCCAGCATCAGCCTCGAGGTTGTGTCGCCTATTTCCTCACACATTTTAACATGAGTCTTGTACGTCTTGATAGCCGTGTACTCGCCATCTAGGTCGTCCTGAACCATCTTCTTGAGGTTGCCGCCAACCTTAATCGGTGCAGGCTTGGTGGTTGGCACTCCTCCAAGATAATTCACCCGTTCGGCAAGCCGTTCTAAATGCTTCATCTCATCTCGAGAGATGCTTTCGAATTTCTCCATTATAGCTGGGCTCTCCATGCCTTCAGCCATGACTTCATGCATGATATACTGTATGATTGCGCCGATTTCCAGTCCAATGTCGATGTTCAATGCTTTGATTATCTTCTGTCGATCCGTCTTACTCAATAGAATGCTCATTCAGGATTCCTCACGAACCTTTGTTATCGTTCGGTACGTTATTTATGATTTTTCCCGATTTCCGTTCTGTCCTAGAATTTTCTGAATTTTTCCTTAGCTGCGCCGCAGATTGGACATTTGTCTGGCGCTTCGTCCTCAACCGTGTGACCGCAAACCTCGCAAATGAACATTGGACCTAGTTGAATATCCCTGCGGCTTTCCACTGTCTGCTTTGCGTTTTGGTACATGCTAGCATGAATCTTCTCAGCCTGTAGTGCAAAGTTGAACGTTTGTACAGCGCCCTTCTCACCTTGCATCTGAGCAACCGCGTTGAAGGCTGGGTACATCTCGTTCACCTCGTAGGTTTCGCCGTCGATAGCCATCTGAAGATTATCCGATGAACCACGAATGAAACCTAAAGCGTCAAAATGGTTCGTGGCATGAACCTGCTCAGCGTACGAAATGGCTTTGAACAGTCGTGCAATGTTTGGGAATCCTTCAGCCTCAGCTCTCTTCGCGAAGATCAAATAGCGCATATGCGCCTGGCTTTCACCTGCAAAAGCGCTCTTCAGGTTGTCTTCGGTCATTTTCCTCATGGTTTCACTCTCTTTTTAGATCCATCTTTCGTCGAATTTTCCAATAAACTTATTGTATGCCCTCCTTTATCGGATTTAGAAAAGGCTGGCTAACTGCTGAACCGTGAGAAACATGCTCAAAGAGAACATCCTAAATGAAATCGTCAATGAATACAACAAGTATCATGGGACTGAAGCGCAAGTGCACATCTTGGAACAAAAGCAGTATGACCAGAACAGAAGGGGGTTACTCGTGCAATTCACTGGACCCTATTGTCTCTCCTGCGCTCCTGAAGAATACCATACTGATTTTGTGATTCTCCTCGAAGAGAAAACCGGACTCAAATTTGAGGTAAGATCAATCAAACAAGAAGGCAACGGAAACATAATAGAGTACGAATACGTCGAGCGGAAACCGCATCGTGTCTAACTCTTCCGCGGTCGATCATCGAAAGCAAAGCAAATAAAAGAGTCCTTTGAAATGTTATGTTCAAAACAAAGATAGAGGTACTAACATGGAGACCTTAACGATAATTCTGACCACGCCTCCTTACGGGGACGAAAAAGTTTGGAACGCTTTGAGGCTGTCGCAAGCGTTGCAGGCAGGCACCGAAAAGATGAAGGTGAGCATTTTTCTCCTCGGTGACTCAGTACTAACAGCCAAGAAAGGTCAGAAACCCCCAGAAGGCTTCTACAACTTGGAGAAAATGCTGAAGGAACTGGTTGCCCAGGGCACTAAAGTTGTTGCCTGCCGTACATGCGTCTCCACGAGAGGATTGACGCAGGAGGAACTGATAGACGGCGTGCGTGTAGGGACAACTGTTGGCGACTTAGCCGAATGGGTCAGAACCAGCCAAAAAGTTCTATCGTTTTAACAAACGTGCTTGCAGGCGTGTTCAACAAAGCAGCCAGAGGATAAAGCTGGCTTTCTTCCCTAGATCCCTTGATGCAGTTTATCAGCCAACAGCTTGGCAACGTCGCTTGGTTTTTCAGCCACTGAGACACCTGCCTTCTTGAACGCTTCAATTTTGCTCGCCGCGGTTCCAGTGTTACCCATGATGATTGCACCTGCATGTCCCATCCGTTTGCCAGGCGGCGCAGTTCGCCCCGCCACAAAGGCAGCAACAGGTTTGGAGTAGCCCTCAGTTGCTATGAACTCGGCTGCCAGTTCCTCGAAGTTGCCCCCGATTTCACCAATTAACGCGACAGCCTTCGTCTGTTCATCTCGTTCGAATTTTTTGAGAACGTCTATGAAGCTTAAGCCCACGATTGGGTCGCCGCCTAAACCAATGCACGTGGATTGTCCCAGGCCTCTGGCGCTCAGACCTGCAGCTATTTCGTACGTTAAGGTGCCACTCCGAGACGCCAAACCAACAACACCTTGCTTGAACACGTGCGCAGGCATAATGCCCAGCTTACACTCACCCACAGTGAGGATTCCAGGCGTGTTAGGACCGATGACCACAGCGCCTTCATTCTTAGCTCGATACATCACTTGAACAGCGTCACGAACAGGAATATGCTCAGTGATGATTACGATTGTCTTCAACCCAACATCTAACGCCTCAAACGCTGCATCTGCGGCAAAGGGAGCTGGAACAAAGATAATCGACGCGTTAGCATCGCTAGCGTCTTTTGCTTCTTGCACAGTATCATAAACCGGCACTCGGTGAACGCTGGTTCCTCCCTTGCCTGGAGTCATGCCTGCCACAATCTGCGTGCCGTATTCAAGCATTAAGCGTGCGTGGAAGCTTCCTTGTGCTCCCGTTATGCCTTGGACAATCGCTCTCGTCGACTTGTCAATGATAACTCCCAACTTGCCTAATCGCCTCCACTTTTACTGAGTTCAACTGTCTTCTGAGCTGCTTCCTCCATGCTGTCCAATACATGAATCCCAGCGTCTATGAGAACGCGTCTTCCTTCCTCTTCGTTGGTGCCCACGAGCCGAATAACCATGGGCTTAGTTAAACCCACGCGTTTCTGCGCTTCAAGAATGCCGTTCGCCACCTCGTCGCAACGAGTAATTCCGCCCAAGATGTTGATGAAGACAACCTTAACGTTAGGGTCAGACAACACAATATCCAACGCAGCTGCCATCATATCCGCTGAGGCGCCACCACCAACATCCAAGAAATTCGCCGGTCTCCCACCGTACAATTGAATAGCGTCCAAGGTAGCCATAACCAGACCAGCACCATTCCCTATTATGCCCACATCGCCGTCGAGTTTAACATAGGCTAAACCAGTTTTCTGCGCCTGCAACTCCTGCGGAGTCATCTCTGCCTCCTCCATGGGACGACTTGTGAACTCCTGATGCCTGAACAGAGCATTGTCGTCGATGATGAGCCGTGTGTCAGCAGCCATAAACTTGCCATCCATGGTTTCAACCAATGGGTTCATCTCAGCTAACTCAGCGTCAAAATCCATGGCAACCCTGTAATGCTTCAGAAAAATCGAAGCCAACTCAGTCATCTGATTCTCTGCATAACCCAGTTTCTTCGCAATCTGCCTAGCATGATAAAGACGAAAACCATAGACTGGATCAATCAAGACCTTCACAATCTTCTCAGGCGAGGTTCTTGCCAACTCTTCAATGTCAACGCCGCCTTCAGCAGACGCAACAGCCACATAACAACGATTGGCTCGATCAACCGTGATGCTGAAGTACAACTCCTTCTTGATCGCAATTTTCTCTTCAACCCACACGCTTAGAACTTTAACCCCTTTGATCTCGCTTCCCAACAGCTGCTTCGCCGCTTTTTCAGCCTCTGCAGGCGAATCAACGAACAGTATTCCTCCAGCCTTAGCACGCCCAGCTACAAGTATCTGAGACTTTACAGCCACAGGCGCGTTGATCAACGAAGCAAATTCACCTGCTTCCTTCGCAGTTTTCGCCAAAAAGCCTCGCGGGGTTGGCAAGCCGTATTTCGCAAACACCTGTTTGGCTTCGTACTCGAACAGTCTCAATTGTTTTTCACATCCCTTTTCTGTAAGAGTCTACTTGAGTGTCTGTATGGTTATGTAAGATTTTGTGCCCTCTATGCCATCAAGCAATGCCATCCTCTTAAGTGCCTCATCAAGCTTCTCCCTCTCCACTTGAACGATAGCGTCCATGTCGCCCGTCACCCTGTAAATCCGTTCAACTGGAAACTTAACAATCTGCTCATAAGCCTGAACACGCTTCAAAGGCGACACCTTGATGAACACAAACGCTGGATTAACCGATACGCCCAGCACGGCTAATCCTTTCTCAGTTACGTCAATGAAGCCTCTGCCAGTACGTATATTTCCTTGACTTCGAAGCTTGCGCAAATGTACATTTAACGCCTGCCTGCTTATGTTAAGCTGCTTGGCTAAATCGCTCTGCTTCACGTTCAGAGTGTAGGTTGTCGTTGGCTTACCCTTATCGTAAAGCATATGGAGCAACCGCAACGGTTTTCCCGACGGAATTTCTTGGCTCACGGCATAGCACCT
>Ga0315309_1000230_pt1 | contig 34090 bp, 25 predicted proteins | sample TDP4_MG_FD_203080 | JGI IMG/M metagenome (GOLD analysis project Ga0315309, IMG submission 203080) | Freshwater sediment microbial communities from Lake Towuti, South Sulawesi, Indonesia - TDP4 | ecosystem: Environmental > Aquatic > Freshwater > Lake > Sediment | place: Indonesia: South Sulawesi...
CCCCGTACTTCTTATTTCGCGATTTGAAGTCTGCATAGGTCCACGTTTCAAGTCCAAAGGGGACAGGAATGGGAATGAATTCGAAGCTTCTGTCAGCAAAAACCGGACCGACGACCCTTAGGTTCGTGATATCAGCAGCTACATGAAGTAAGAGAATATTCATGACTATTCACCACACTGAACTGGTTGTATATAGCTATTTGATGCTCTATAAGCGCGCATACTTGCGACGAAGGCATTCTCAAGGAACCAGTCAGGATCCAAAATCCCCTAACAAATAGCAAATCCCCTCTATTTAAGAGGAAAACCGTTTGCCAACTTAATTTTTTCATTACAAACTAGCGCGCTACGACGTTTCCCAATGAAAACTTATCCCGCCACGGCCAGTCAAGTTGGAAAATCTTATATAATTAATGCTTGATACACCATCGACGTTGCAGACGAGGGCGGGTCATGGGAGCACAACAAGCCGAAAAACACTTCCAAAACCAGACAGGATCACACACATGCATGTGTGCTGGATGCATCGATCAAACACATTGTTGACCTTAAATGGAACCAACCGCTGACATAACTAATAGCCAGAAGACAGCCTGAAACACGTTACCACACAGATAGGGGTTCTCAGAAAATGAAGTTAGTGACCATACCGAGAACCAGCGGCGATAGCGACACAGACGACTGTGATGCGGCTACCACCGCACCCATCAGGACTCTCAACTTGACAAAAGTCTTCAAGCGCATCCTGCCCGTAGGTGGAAAGTCGGGGACGGTAGTCGCCGTCAACGATCTGAACCTCACAGTCCCCCAGCGATCGATATACGGGTTCCTAGGTCCGAACGGTGCCGGTAAGACCACAACGATCAGGATGCTCGTTGGTCTCCTCCTGCCAACAAGCGGGACGGCGAGTGTCTGCGGTCACTCCATACGCGAGGATGTGCGTGGGGCACAGAAACATATCGGATACGTCCCCGACAGCACGAAGTTTCCCTCTATGAGGGCGCGAGAATTTCTGACCTTCTTCGGCGAGGTGGCTGGGATCACCCGAAGCACCGCTATAAGCCGAAGCAAGGAGTTGCTCACGTGGGCTGGGCTAGACGACAAAACGACCTTGGAAACGAAGGTGCCGAGGTGGAGCGCGGGCATGCAGCGAAAGCTGCTTGTGGCGCAGGCGATGATCCACCAACCAGATGTTCTCGTCCTCGACGAACCCACGGCGAACTTGGATCCCGTCGCTAGGCGGTCTCTTATAAATTTGCTGAAGCGCGTAGCCGCTGGCGGGAGAATCGTCTTGCTAAGTAGCCACGACCTACCAGAAGTTCAGGAGGTCTGCACACACATGGGGTTCATCAGGCACGGCGACCTGGTCGCCGAGGGAAGCAAGAGCGAACTCTTCAAATCAATCGGCAGACTAGCAACCGACAGAACCGCAACGTTCATAGTGTCTGGCAGAGGGATGAAGGACATCGCAAAGTGGGTTGAGAAGAAGCTCGGCGCAAAAATAACCGAATTGCAGGATGACAGGATGGAGGTTTCGACGAAGAGCGGGGAAAGACTATTCAAAGTCCTCGCCGACGCGGTTGAAAACATTGGCGGCTCGGCTGTGACGGACATGACGGAGAAGGAGGACACGCTGGAGGATGTGTTCCTCAGGCTCTCAAAAACGACCAGAGAAGACAAAGAGGAGAGTGCGTGACAAGGATGCAAAGCAAAACCCAGAAAACACCCGATGTAGAGAGCGGACACATGTCCTTGCGCCAGTTTGTTCTGTTTCTTAGGTACAACCTCCGCATCTTCCTGTCCCCCCTCAACATTATGCTCCTAGTGGTATCAGCCCTGCTAGCATACTACGCGTTCTACAGCAGCCTTATGCTCCGCGGCTCGACGAACGAGCAGTTTCTGTCGTACCAGTTCAGCCAGCTGTACAACGCCTATGGCGACTTTGGCGTCCACCCCCTCTGCGTTTTGCTATACCCTAACCAGTTTTCGTTCATTTTTAACGCCGTCGGCGTTCCGATAATCGCGTACCTCTCCGCCTGCAACTTGGTAGCCGAAGACTCGGGCGGTCTGCCAAGAAACCTGCTGCTGTCTAGACCAATCTCTCGCTCGACATTTCTAGTCACGGGGTTCACGATCCGCTCATCACTATCGATCCTGTTCGGGTACCTCGTCCCCTCGATACTCGGGTACGCGCAGGTTGTCACCGAGATGAGCGGAGCCGCTGGGACCTTCCTCTCCCAAGGATCCGCGACTTTGACGCTCGACCAGTGGGAGGCGATGGCTTGGGATGGACTCTTCTGGGAGTACATCGGTCTATTCGTCCTGTTCCTTTTCGCCACCGCGTCGCTGGCGCTCCTAGTGACCGTGCTAAAGAGCAGGGGCGTCGTAACGCTGCCGCTGATCGCAGGCTTGACGTACCTGCTGACTTTCTTGGTGGGGCGAGATCTTGACGCCTATGTCTCGGCTGGATTTGTCTACGGGATGGGCGGTGGGGCATACACGTTTCCCTTTTACGGAATCCCCTTTCCATCGCTGTATCTCCTGGCGCCGATCTGGTCAACGCCGCCCCTACGCACCGCCATGGTCGTAAACAGGGTGATGGGCTTCCCTGAGGGTCTGCTTTGCTTGGTTGCCTACACTGCCATTGTCGTGCTGCTTTCCACCATTGTATGGAGGACGCGAAGCCGAGGCGGGTAAAGCCTCGGAGAACACTCATTGTAACGATATTCGCAGAAGGTGGCGCATGTGAGAAGAAGAAGAATCTTGCTTTTTGCGTTAGCGTTAGCAGTCGTGATCATGATGACCTCGTCGGCGCAGGTTACGCCCGTTCGCGCGACGGCATCCATTAGCCCCGATCCGACCTGGAACACGGTGTACAACGGCGACTTCGAGCAGGGAACTTACTCCCTGTCAGGCGGCATCGGCAACTGCCCCAACTCGTGGACGCAAACCAACAGCTACTACGACCCGTCGTACAGGCTCACCCCACACTACGATGTAATATACGACACATCGCACGCCGCCGGTCACTCGTCACCCGTAGACGACAACTACCACTTGGAGATTACGGCAAGCTGCGCGGGAGACTTCTGGAACAACGCCTGGGTGGAAGAGGAGGTCTACCAAAACCTTGGCGACCACCACGTCACCCAGACGAGCGCGCTCTGCGGCGGCATCAGGCTCAACTCTGGACACACCAGCGGCGCAGCCACATCAGGCTGCATCAGAGTGGTGATATACTGCCACGACGACCAGAACGGCGTCTGGACATGGGTTCAGCTAGACTACCGCCTGAGGGCGGAAACGGGTAGCTACAACTACGGAGAGTCTCGAAGCCAGAAAATAATTGACCTCATCACAAGCGGGAATATCTGGGAGGGCGTCTCTGACACCCATACAAGCGGTTACACGGGGCGCAACCTTTACACCGACATCCATAACAAGTTTGACTCAGAGGGCTACTCTAACTACTACTATAGCGAAATATGTTGCGCCGTCTGGGCTAAGTGCGTGTGGATGGCTGGGTCGTCTGACACATACTCCTTCGACGGTGTAAGGATCGGCGAGTACCCGACGCCAGTGGCGTCGTCAGCATCTCCAACTGAAACCGCTGGCGGCAACGTCTCGTTCTCTTGGACCTGCGACACCCCCACGTGCATGTTTCAGGACTGCGACCAGTATGGGAACCCGTACACTGGCACGCTTCGTGGCGGGGTCAACCAGTACGATGTCAAGGTGGACTCTTCGCACAACTCCTACTTCACCTCGACAAGCGGCTCGATCAACTTCGGTAGCATTACGAGAGGAAGGTACAACCCGTACGTGATCGCCCAAAGGGTGGACAACTCGCAGTGGGGTCCATCTAGTTCGTTCTCCGAGGTTTTAGACGGCTACGCAATTTACATAAAATGCACGTGGACGAATATATGGACGGATGTTACCAAGTCCGCGACACTTCACTACACCCAGCACGGTAGTGGGCAAACCGTAAGCGTGGGAACCAGCACCGTTGGACCAATTATCTGCGACCCGAGCAGCTCTGCCACCGTGTACATAACCGCTCCCTCGGCTTCTGGCTCGTACAGGAGCGTGAACACGGGTGACACCGCTTCTTGGGTTCCGAACCAAGACAGGGGGTCGTCGTCAAGTCCCGTCGTCGTCAACTACTACGGTCAGTACGAGGCGAGGTGGTCGCCGAGCGGACTCGGCGGGAATTCCGTGGATGTTGAGGCGTACCAGTTCGGCGCTTGGGTCGACCAAGGCTCGAAGAGCGCATCGTTCGATGTGTGGGTTGACGCGAACGGCGCGACGAACCTGAAGATGGACAGCGACTACTACCCGTCCTCGACTGAGAGGTACGACGCGCCGACCTGCCAGTGGACGGTCGCCCTGTCGTCCCCCTACAACACGGAGTACACGGCGACAGCCCTGTTCTACCACCAGTGGAAGCCGACCGTGTCGCTCTTCGGTCTGCCCGACTCGTCGCACTCGGTCAACGCCACGTACACCAAGGACGGATCGGCTGTACTGTGGAGCGGCTACGCTGGGTCGTGGAGCGACTGGGCTGACAGCGGTTTGAACCTTCAGTTCAGTCTCAACTCGGCGCTCAGCACGACCTCGGAGCGCTGGCACACGTACAGCGTGAGGAGCTGGACGATGACGTCGGCGTTCGCCGCAAGCGTCACCTACATCCACCAGTACTATGTATCGCTCAACCCGCTCGACTCGTCGGGGAACCCGCTCGCTAGGAGCGTCTCCGTGCAGTACACGGGCGACGACGGTAGCAGTTCATCCAATGGCAGCTTCGTCACCTCGTTCTCCGCGCTGTGGAGCAGGTGGATCGACGCTGGAAGCACGCTGATGTACACAAAACTCGCCTCGGGTAGCAGCATCACCGAGCAGTGGTACTGCTACAATGGAAGCCTGAACGGGGGCTGGCGCGAGCAGGTTGTGTCCGCGTCGGCGACATACACGCTCACGTACTATCACCAGTTCAGACCTGACATCGAGCTCTACTCGAACATCTACGGGCAGAAGATCTACGACAACGCGTGGTGGCTCTCCCCCAACGACTGGGTCAAAGCGTCCGCATACCTCAATGCCTCAGACAGCCACCCGCCGATAACTGGCACCTACACGTTCACGTTCACAGACCCGAGCGGCGTTCCCCACGCGGTTGACGGCAGCACGGCTGGCTCCTGCTTCTACCAGATCCCACAGGCTAGGGGCGCGTGGACGCTCCACGTCACATGGAACGACGGAAGCGGAACCCTGATCTACAACAGGACCGTCGGATTCCACGTCTGGGATTACGATGTCGGGTTCCAGTCGCTCGTCCAGAGCGGAAACAACCTCAACGTCACAGTATACGTGAACCAGCTGAGCGGAGCAACATCAACCATGCAAGATTACGGTTATATGGTCGCCGTGACTGGCGGCTCGGGCTCCGGGATCTACACGAACACGACTGGGTTCACATTCGCCAATGGCTTCATGAGTGTCGGCGTATCCTCAGTCTCAACGAAGTTCTTCTTCCCCGCGGGTATGTGGCTCTGGAGCGCGCACATGATCAACCTCGACCCGTACCTAGCACATGTGGTCGGGGTGCGCGTGCTCGTGGTAGACCCCATAACCGGTTACATCTATGCGAACACGACCAGCACGAAGAGCCTCGCGATCGGCGGCGAAAGCGATATCACCATCCCCTTCTCGCCCAGCCCCAGCTGGTACAAGCACGGCTTGTTCCGCGTCTACTACACGTTCCTGCTCTACGACGTGAGCGGAGGTACCCTAATAGCTTCGAAGACGGTGGACTACGGGAACAATTCGCCGCTTTCATGGATAATGAGCGGCACAGGTCAAGGCGAGATCAAGTCCATATACTATTTCACTGGGCTTCACAACTCAACCACCCTAACCCAGGTACCTATATCCTTGCTTGCATCTTATTCTACGGCTCACTTCTACCTAGCTTTCGAGGACAGCCATGCTCTCTCAACCCAAACCCAAGTCAGCCCCGCTGTAATGCACTACATGAACATCACTTTTACGGGCGGCAACGTTTTCGCAACTGGGTGCGTTCCACCATCCACATGGGTTAGCGAGGGGAGCGTTACCTTGAGTGTGGATTCACCCTTCTACCCGATGCCCCCATACTACTCCAACACGACGAGGTTCATATTCTTGGGGTGGAAGTGGACGTACGCATCATCGTACCCACAGTGGGCCTCATGTAACTCCACCACGTTAATCGTAGATGTTACGCAACCCATTGAAGCCGTGGCGTACTGGAGAACACAGTACCTAATAGAGTACACACCCTATGTGCCCACCACCGCACCAACCGACACCGTTGATGTCTCCTATACGGTGAACGCCACGCTCACAAATATGAGTGTCAAGAGCGCTAGCACAGTCAGCGTGTGGGTTGACGCCTGCACCTTGTTTACCATGAAGGACCTGTGGGTCAACGACTACACATGGTATGCGGTCAACTACGACACGCCGAGCAAAAACGTTACCGGAGGCGCGAGCCTCACCCTACCATACGTTGAGAAAACAAACAAGGTCAGCAACACAACAATAGAAAGCAACAACTTTGAGGCTGGAGGAACACTCACACTCAACTTGACGCTCACAACAACGTACTTCAATGCGCAATGGATCAACGTGACAGTGATGGTTGCGTCAGAGAACGCCGTCCTCGTAGACAGAAACGGTGTAACGTGGAGCAACACGAGGATACAACTGCAAAACAACACAGCCCTAATCACGATACCGCTACCAGCGGATATCGGCAACGGAACCCTAACCGTCATCCTGACCGCATATGGAAAAGTTGAGCCGACCACAAAGCAGGTAACCCTACGCTCGCCCTTAGCACCATCGGGGCATGGAAATCAGCAAGGTGGGGTTGATGTGATGCCGATAGCGGTCACAGTCACATCGCTCGGAGGGCTCCTCGGAGCATCCATACTCATCAGAAAGCGGATGAGAGCAAGTAGACAACGTGGCGACCACCCCGCCAGCAACGCAACCGCTACTACCACAGCAACCGGAGCGGCAACAGGGTTCAACTTTACCCCCATTATCAATAGTTTGTCTGGAGCTGGTATAATCGAATTCCACGAGCAGAGGGGACCACACTTGAAAACGATCATAGACCGAGGCTCAGGGTTTATAGGTAAGCTCAAGGACGACCCAGGGATGTGCGTAAGACACCACGGAACTCGCCCCCTAGTGATACAAGACCCTGAAGGAGAGCACGTAGCTCTCTTAAGCTACATCACCAAAAAGGGGGAGGAGAGAGATATAGCAAGGAGAGCAAGTGATGTTAGAAGAAGTGAGTCAAGGACAGTAAAGAACACTCTAGTTCTTTGCAGCAGAGAACGCAGTGGCTCTGACATCATGAAACTTGCAGAGGAACTATCGGGGCTGGGCAACAGCAGGTCAATCAGACTAAAACTGGTATCTGCAATCAGAAACCGTAGTTCGCCGCCTATACGGCTCGACCCAAGCGACGCGCGCGCGACACAGCCTTGACCATAGCTTAGCGCGCGCAAGGTATGGCATGCTGGGCTTCTTTCAATTCTACTGGTCTGAGATTTCATCCTGTAACAGCCGTCGCGCGCGTATTGTCTTGATCAGATGAAGTGGCATGATAAGATCTCAAAAGGCCGTCATTTCTGCGCCGTAGGCGCCGTACAAGAAGGGCTTAAAGAGGTTGAGCTGCGCTTCATAATTCCTCTATGTGCTCTCGGCAAGACTGGACTCCTCCAGAAACTTCTCAACCTCAGCATCGATAGGCATACCTATTCCATTCCTCACAACCCTCACACCTTTCTCCCTGCCGGCCCACCCGTGAGGGGACTAGCACGGCCTCCCGGAGACCGCAAAAGGATGCCTTGGGTTACCCCCCTCTTCAGGACGATTTTCGCTTCCTCAGTCCGTTTCCTCTATATTTGGTCCGAGTGTATATGTGCTCGTAATATGACTATAAAGCGAAGTCGATTTTAAGGGGGTTACAGGCAGGGCGCGTTTCGGGCTAAAAACTGAGTGATGAGCGAAGCTTAGCCAAGACGAAAACCCTTACAGCAATGGGTTCTGGGCTCGTAGAAGTTAACCATGTCCCGACCAGTCCGTGTTTTCTTGGCGAGACATGTGACGGCTATTCGGTCTGCGCTGCAAAAGAGACGCATGTCTATTTGCTCTCAAAGAACGCCGTTTTTCTTTCGCGCGTGCGCGCTTCTCTAAGGAGCTGAACGGCGGTTTTCTTGGTCTTGTTGGTAAGGATGCCTTCCGTTCCGTCAAAGACCCTATGGTTCTTCGGTGTGCTCACAATAGTGATCTCACGGTTGGAACTTTTGTCGGACACTGTCCTGACCTTCATGTTTCCCGCGCGCTCAGAATAACCCTGTATTCTCTCGTCCGCGATGTGTCAACGATTACGCCGGGGACTGGGGCTGGCACTTCGAGATGAAAGCAACATCTTGGAAGTCATGGATTGGAGCCCTTTGCTTCATTGCCCCTCAGTCTGCGGCCAACTTCTTTAATGAATGTATCAGCAGCATCATCGAGCATGCCGACACGACTTACGAGGAAAGACCTCAATTCATCCAGATTCTGCAAGAATCTCTTTGACTTTACCCGTTCAGCTTCGTCCTTCGTTAACTGAACCTCAAACCCTATGAAGCCATCTCCAAGCCGTATTTTTCCCTCAAGGAAATGTAGTAGCTTATCTTCTACCAAAAGGGAAAAAGCCTTTTCGCGGGTACTTGCATGATATTCCATGTAATGTGACACTAAACTCATTACCAAACGTATTCCCTTGTCTTCCTTTATAGTCACGTCGAGTCCATGCTCGTAGTTCTTGGCAATTAGCCTATAAACTTCATTACACCTCGGGCAGTAAAACATGACCATATCGAACCGATCTTTATTCTTACCTCTAAGCTTCTTCGCTTCTTCGCTTTCATCCATCTCTCTGCGGTAATCTTTGTCAGAGAACCTGCCACTAACATAGAGAATGGTGTTGTTGTTGTGGATTAGTTTCGGAAAGTTGTCCAACATTTCCTTGTTCTTCGGATTATTGAAGAATGCCCAATATTCCTTCTCCTCATAGGCTGTCAACGGCATCTTGCGGAAGTAATTGGTTCTCCATATCAGGAATTTCTCGAAACTATCCTTATCGTGCTGCATGACAAGAGTGTGTAATTCCTCGATTGTAAGTACGTAGATCCGAACTGGTTCTTTCATCTGATCATAAATGATGTCTGTTCCAGGGAAGGTCCTGTCGAATCTCTCATTCTGAGTTAGGAGCGTGGGAACGTATCCGTCAAGTAGCACTATGACCCCTTTGATCATGTCTCTGGGGTTCTTGTGGCAATTAAGTGAGTAAAGGAGATCGTTCTGCTGTGAAACCCAATCCAGAGTTCTCCTTCCTTGCTCCAATCCCTCAAGTACTTTTTCCGCATATGCTGCAGATAGTCTGTCAATTTCGAACGGTATCTTCCTGAATAGAGGGTGAGACTTCACCTCCACTGCCCAGAAGGAGTCCTCCAAGATAAGGAGGATGTCTGACTCGAAACTCTGTTTTCCGATCTTATACCTGAGGCTCTTCACCATGTTGGTGTTTGGGAATTGGAAAAGTATGTCGCTGGCAAGCGTTTCAACTCTTTTGCCCTTTGAACTTTCGTCTTCTTTTCTGATCTTCTCTGAATTCTGGATGAGATTTTCGACCCTAATTTGCATCATGGATCCCAACAACATCGGAAACGGGACAATATAGTATACTTCATTTCTCTCGGAACGGCACTTCACCAACGGTCTTAAGATGAAATCAAAGGGTTTGTTGCTCGTGCTCTCAGAGTCCACGCTTAAGAATCCCAAGGCACTCCTGAGCTCTAGCAGTCTAAGATCAAGTAGTTCTTCCTCCGAGTCCACCTTGATTTTGGATGAGGAGAGAGCATCTATTGAGGCGTCGGTCATAGAATAGCTTTGAGCGAAACTCTGAACTATCTCCTTTTCTGACAACGTTATGCACCACGACCATTTGCTCTCGAATACCTTGCTGGGCTCAGATACGTGGTATGAATCGACATAATCTTCTGGTGTGAACTGATGCACCTCTCCTAATAGTTTATCAGATCCTGCATTCATCTGAACCAGTCCTGCTATGACTCCTTCCAAAGTCATCAAAGATCTCATGCTAAAGCCTGCTACTTCAAGAAAGGAGTCTATTAAACCGTATCTCTCGACAGTATACCGCATACTCCAGCTAAAATTTGAAGCGCCTGGAATTGTCAACAGCATTTCTTCGAGTACTTCAGTCTTTAGATCCTCAGGTTTTTTCCTAGTTTCCCTTGTGCGTTTGCCGTACTCGCTTATGTCTTGGAGACTTATCGCTTTCTGAAACATGTTTCCGTTTGACATCGAAGAATCGTAGAACTTCATGATCATCTGGAACCTTTCTGAATTGAACCTTGCCAGTGAGGACAAATAGTACACATTTCTAATGAAAAGACTGGAGCTAGTTGAAATAAATTTAGCCCCCTCAGACCGAAGATAGAACTACCCAAGTTACAGTATTAGAAGTGAGATTCATCTATATGATTTTCCCCAGCCGCGACTCAAAGCGTGAAAAGACGATCTGACATCATCAAGGTTTTGACGATGGGCAGATAATGCTATCACTCAATCGAGCAATCTGAAGGGAAGACGCGCGGGATAATATTCTGCAGTCTTTTCCTTATGGGCAGCCAACTTTAGCAATGATTCTTTCTCAAAGGGAAGCAGTATGGGTATGCCCCTTTTCAAGGAGGCATTATGCCACAGGTGATCTGTCACCATCTCAAGTGGATCGCCCAGATAGGTGCAGCACTCGCCACACATCTGGCACTGGAATTGTATCACAATCTCCACCTCTTGAAAAACATCCTTCTCAGAGATAATATCTTTCCTCTTCCCCAACCTGAGCACATGATCATTAGCATGGGGTGAACCTGAGCCACCTGAACGCCCTAAACGCAGTTCCAAAAAAAACGTTTTTTATTCCGTCTGTTATTGATGGAGCCACATCAGCCATAAACTGTCGTTAGCGGATGCTATACACTAGTCCAAAGAAAAAGACGACACAAAAGCCCACACATAGGGAGAGAGCCATAGACTCAGAGAGGGGGACGAGTCGAGGTGGCAACCAAAGTCCATTACACCTAGAAACTTCCCAACAAGGTTTTTCGTTACATTTCTCCGTGCGCCGTGTTAATCAACTAATCTTGCTCATTTTCTTGAGGCTTTTCCTCTGTCTGCAGCTCTTCAGGTAATGCTAGCTCTCGAAGTGCCGCTTTGGTCTCATTCACTTTTTGTTTTGTCAGCCCCTCTTTAGGTTGAACTTCAATTCTCACTGTAAGCTTAAGTCCTTCTGCCAGAGGAAACCGTGAAAGCACCTTGGTGTAGAAAGTCATCCATTTCTGGGGAGGGACAATACCTTCCCATGTTAGCTTCCCGACTGTTGGCAAATTGATAGCTTCTGCAGTGGTCGGAGCTTCAATTCTTCCCGCCGCGGGTGGCACTCTGCTTGTTGGTACCTGACTAGGCAAAGGAACTGAACCGCTCTTTATTGCTTGTGCAACTTCTTTTGGTATGAGGTACACATCTTCAGAGATCTCTACATCACTCTCAGATACCTTCTCTCCAAATCGCAAGCCAAGGTAGCTACCGTCTGGAGCCTTCTCTGCATATCCAAACAACCCCCTTGTTACTCCCTCAGCTATCGTTCGCCTGACGGATTCTGGCTTACTAAGCCTTGGAAACTGAGGCGCGGCGAAGAAGACGTCACGTACTGCTTTTGTATTCCAGTCAGGCAACGCTGGCGGCCAATTCCTGACAAGAAAGCTTGCACTAACCGCTTCCTCCTCCAAGTCTCCTTCCTGTGTGAGTCTGGTTAAGATCAACTTTAGTAGAGATTGCGCTGCACTTGAATGCACGAGCCCCAGATCAACCTTTTTCCAACCTCCATCTTTACCCAGTATGAAGATGTTCTTGTAGGTTCTCCATACGGCCTCCTTTAAGTCGCGCTCCGACCTGCCTAACTGCTCTTTCAGGTATTTCCTCTGTGACTCTGTGAGCCTAAGCGAGTCTGACTCGTCTTGAATCGCTTCCCAAGCAAGAACTTTCCTCGCCTCATCGCTAAGCATGGTCAGGCTGTCGGCTATAGCCCATATTAGCGCACTCTTGCAGGTTCGTGCAGAGGCTCCATGTTCCTTAGTCATATTCTCTATTAGTCTCTGTGTCTCGGTCGTACTGTTTTGAGTCCAAGAGTGTTTTGGATGCAGCACTACAAGAGTAATGGTAGCGATATCGGGTATCTGCCCACTCTCTTCAGGGAAGAACACAAGCTCAGCACCGGAGCCAGCAGAAAACACTTTTCTTATTTCCTCTTCGACCTTCTCCTCGATTCTCCTTTCATCTATTGTCGCTCTACGGTCTGCAAGCAGTTTGTTGAGATTCGGAGCAGGACTAACCCAGTATCGCTTACCCTCCCCAGTCAAGTGGTAACATTCGTTCAACAAATTCTCCAGCACAGTCTCAACATTTGCAATATCTAAATCTGGGTCACTCACGCCTAAACGAATCTCGGGCCCTGTTGCGAATTCTTTCACTTGTCCCCCTGAGGACTCAAAGAAAACCGTTGCTGCAACCTTCTGGTGGAGCCTCATGTTCTTGATCGAGTTCGAAGCCTCTGAGTCAAGCCTAGTCGCGTGAGCTTCCTCACCAGCGACATCTGATATGATAGCAGCTTCTAGGTTCTGACCCAATTGATCAAAGATCTCAGCTCGAAAGAATGCGTCTTCGAAAGGTGCAGAACCCAAAGCTATTACGGCATCCTTGTGTGCACCACTGAACCCAGCGGCGTATGCCTTGGACACCCACAATGCAAACATCCTCAGAACACCCCTAGTTCTTTGGAATTGGGGTAGAGACTGCCACTTACGCTCGAAGACGGATAGGGCTGCCGGATGGAAGGGATATGTTGCTTCGAAGATTTGTCTAGCATTGTCTACGGGGAACCATGTAGGCAACTTATCTCTGTGGCTAACTATCCATTCTGCGAACGACTTGGAGATAGCTTTTCTCTCATTCTGGTCTCCGAGATCCTCGAACAAACGTCTCCGAATAATCTCAGCTATTTCAAGCCCTTCAGATAAAACGTAAGCTTTACCGACTCGAGTAGCAAGTTTCTGCAAACGAGCAAAGTCAACCTCGTCCTCAACAGACATCTCTCGTTCAGACTTGGGCAAAGACAGAACGACACAAACACCAGTACGACTTGAAACTTCCTCACTAAGATTATGAAGAAACTCATAGAACTGAGAAGCCAAAGTCGAATCACCTACTTTCTCGGTGCGAGCGCGGCTCATGAAGTTAAGAACCTCATCCATCAAAATCAAAGCGGGTTTATCCTCTGGGACGATTTTTCTTATGACATCCTTACCAGGAGCCGTTTTCTTAATGTCATGTTCCTCAATTATTCTGAATCCCTTGATTCCTCCCAGCTGCCACGCAATTTCTCCCCACGGCGTTTTTCGTCTAGGCTCATCTTTTTCTCCCTTCCCGTCTAAGAAGTCGAAAGCGGAGCCGACGAAAACTGCGACCACTGCTCTTGGAATTTCTCTAATCTTCGCTTTCTTGAGTATCTCATCAACACCTTCAAATCTCTTTGCCACGTGACCATTCCCTACTAAGTGATACAGAAGAGTAAGTGCATGGGTCTTTCCGCCACCAAATTGGGTCGTTAGGCTGATGACAGAGGAGGAACCCACCTTTTCACCTGAAAGTCTACGCATTACCTCTGAAATAAGCTCAAGCAGTCCAGCAGTCAAGTAGGTTCGCGAAAAGAGTCTTGAAGGATCTCTATAGTCTAAAGGCGCCTTTCCATCTAAGACTTGATCCAAATGTATCGCAAATTGTGCGGCATCTAACGGTTCGCCTCTTCTCAAATCCTCGCGAGGCGTTACAACCTTATACCATGGTTGAAGAATCATTCATCTTCCCTCCTAAAAACCAAAAGTCTTTTTCCTCCCAAGCACACCATCAACCCACCTCTTCTCATCCGAATCGCTAGGATATAGCGCAGATAGGGACTGAGCTAGGCGCCAGAACCTCTCATCTTTTCCAACTTCATCGTCTACGAGGAAGCGCTTTAGCGCTTCACTTCTTCCATCACAAAAAAGTAGCATTGCCTGGTGAAGCCTATCAAGAGTGGTCCTCCCAGTTTCAAGCGCGTAAGCGGCTGCTTCAACCGTGGACGCAAGTTCACCAGAGAGAGTCGTCTGACCCTTAGGTATTCCGAGTGACTTTGGAGAAAGTCGGCCGAAGAGCATTTGGCGTCTCTGATCGACAAAAAAGAGAGTAGCAACCTTGCCCTTTATCTCAAGTATTCCGCCAGGATGTTCTAGCTCCTCCAGATGTGCACCAATCCCCTGAGCAATCTTTCGTGCAGCGTCATACTCCAGAGAGTAACCCTTTGTCCTTCCAGCCACAACCTTTTCCTCTTCCTCGATAGCTTTTGCAAGATCCTTTTCGTGGATCTTGTTGGTTCGAGTGCGTAGCGTCCAAAGCCACATTGCGGTCAGCCTGCCATCCTGTTCAAAGCCGCTTGGGTCTGCGCCCTCAAATATCATATCAAGCGCTTCTTTGGCAACCGCGGCCCAAACATGCTCAAGATATTCTTTTAGTTCAATTTTCTTGCCCGCAGCAGTTTCCACTGTCGCATATCTGCTGAATATTTCTAGTGCAGGGCCGATGCAGGCAAAGATCGCATCAGCCCCCACGATACCTCCTTCCACTAAACGTTCCATCCATGCGTGTACTCGTGGACCGAGTTCCGATAATACCTGACGCCAGTCGCCCACTGTTGAAACATTTTTTCGAACGCGACATGCAAGGAACACAGAAGAAGCGAGTGAAGCTGTCTGGTGTGCCCGCATCCTAGCCGCACGCTCTGTCTCTATCGGCCAAGAAGCCGTAATTTGCCAGCCAGAGTCGATTATGGCTTTTAACAAAGCTTCCCACCCTAAAGTACTCTTGTGAGCGAATACGATAACTCCTAGACATCCGGGCATCAGTATTCTCCTGCACTCAAGCAGGGCTTGTCTCATTTTGCCCTCATAGAATCTACTGTCTTTTGACGCGCTTGGATCTCCCTTAACAACATTGACAATTATCTCCTCTTCTCTAGGTACTGCGCTTTCAGTGAATAGATCTGGATGAAGGTGACGGATCGCTCGACGTAACCAAACATAAAACAATTCAGATGCGTTTGCATAGGGGACCGAGTCATAATAGGGGGGATCGGTAATAAGAGCGACTGCCGAAGCGTCAGGTAGGCGAATAGATGTCGCGCTGCCATGTCTAACGGATGCTTCTGTACTTAGAATGTCTGAGTTTGCTTCTATGACTTTGATGACCTGATTTAGCGAATAGTCGAAGCCACCTACAAGCTCTTCAATTAATGGGTTAGCCTCCGCAAAGTCCCAACGCATGGGGAAACCTAGCCCTTGGATGAACACTGAGACGACGCCATCGCTTAGATATGTGGCGAGGTTGCACTGGTAGTGAATCGAGTTTGAAAGAGCCAAAGCGGCGCACGTGACCGCAGCTTTATTGATTTCGCCTTCTGCATCGAACTCTCGAATAATATTGCTGAAAGTCAATATTGCCAATGCCTGCCTAGCAGTAAATAGGTCACCCCAAGTTTTCATTCCATAGTTTATCACTCTCGGACCAAGGGTTCCCTCTGGAGGAAGAGACTCGTCTGGAACTGGTGAGAGCGAGCCCACATCTTTGTTGATAATGTTCTTGAATTCTCCCTCGGCGGCTCCGACCGCACTCAAATCAATGTCGGTGGGGGAACGATATTTTCGCTCTCCGGATCTGGGGTGATGAGTCACAACTCCAACTAGTCTCGGTTTCAAGCCATTCACATTAGCTTGTATTCTGATTCTTTCTACTGGCGTTGTATAGTCACAAATAGGGCAAGTCATTGCTCCTCTGCGAACAGTTCCTGACATGGCTTCTTCATTAGGTGGTCTATCTACTATCTGTAAAGATACTTGTTTAATCGCCTTGTCAACGGACACTTTGAAAGCGACTTTCTTCCTGGCACTATTCACAATCCATAGCCGCTTTAGTAATGGTATTTCAGCCCCGCAACCGGGTCCCTCGCATTTCGCAGTTCTAGCCCACAAGTATGCTAAAGGTACACTTCCATCCTTATCCTGAGGATAAAACTGACAAAGTTCTTTTCTTGCACGTTCTTTTAGCAGCCCTCCTAGTCGTTTCACTTCTTGCGCTAGTCTCAAGCCATGACGAGGGATATATTCAAGAACGGTTTTCAGAAGTAAGACGGCCACCGGACTGTAGTCCACCGCAAATGCATGCGCTCCAACCCTCAAGACTTCTAGTGGAATAGCACCGCCGCCAGCGAAGGGATCGACGACCAAAGACTCCATGTCTGGAAATGCAGCCTTGACTAGACCCTGTGCCACACCGATCATGCTTTCGTTCCTCGAATTTTCCCAGACGGAGAAATCGGCAATAAAATCAAGGATCGCCTTTCTAAGAGACAGGTTATCTCCGTCAGGCTGCGTGAGTAATGGACTTAGTAGTTTCCACGCCTGCTTCTTGAAATCTTCAGGGCAATTGGGATCTACTGGATCAGGTAGCAAAGCCCCCAAGATCACGGCTCTGCAAGCTGCGAGTGGTCGTCTCGCCCACCAGATATGCAGGCTGGATATGTGTCCCTGACGAATATTCTTCTCATGTGTCGCACTGTCAGAAACTAGCTTAATAGGTAAATCAACTTCGATTAGCCTCTTGCATTCGGCAGGTATCATGTATTATTGTCACCTTGCTCAATAATCTTATCAGGACTTAGCGTGAAATGTTCTATTTTGATGATGGGTTTCCAATCTAGCCTCGAAGGATCCTTTATTGGAGACACCAGTCTCGGGGTCGTTGCACAGTCAAACACAACATATAACCAGTAGTCCTGCTTCAAACGTTTTGCAGTCTCATACTCGTTCATAGTGAGGACTACTTCGCCAATTGTTGCTCTTCCCTTAGCTTCTATGAATCTTACCAAACCCGATTTCTTGTCTTTCGAGATTATATCAAATCCTCGATTTTCCTTTGACACATCCTCCGGATCCCATCCTCGTTCTCGCTCATAGGAGATCACTTTTTCCATGGCGATCTTTTCGATCTCTTGATCGGCTATCATATGCGCAAACTCCGCGCGTTCTGGATGGGGAAGAACCCATACTCTTCCAATCCTAGTAAGATCACCAATCGTTAACTGTTGCTCTCGTTCAAGTTCAGCCATCCGTTTCTCCAGCCGATGGTTAAGTTCGTCTAATCGAGCCTCAGCCTGTGAGATGAGTCCAGAGAGTTCTTCCCGTCGCCTTTGCTGGCGTTCGACGAGTGCTGCAAGTTGCAGTTGCTTTGCGTTAATGAGTTCGTTGAGGCTTAGCGTGACATGCCTTTTGATTACTCCAATCTCTTTGGTTCTTTCCTCACGGACTTCATCTAGGAATGGAATGAGAGCATTCTTGTACAGGGAGGATTCGACCTCGTTCTTTTGAGGTAGCGCGTATGTTGTAGGTGGTTCTGTGCCTTTGGGTGCTGCAATCAAGTCAAGGAAGATTGTTGGCTGTCGTACCTCTGACCTACCGTTTCCAATGGAAGTTTCGACTACAAACAGCCTCCGGTGCAGTGTTCTTCCTCGACCGTCTAGCACCGACGCCGCGAAGACATCAAGTAGACTTGGCTGCGTTACATGTAAGTCATAAAATATGCAACCATTTTGTAGGTCTGTTTGAACATGGGCTAGAAGTTCGTCTCGAACTGCCTCGAATAATGGATGACCAGGTGTAATCCACTCCATTGTGGGTTCATCTGAAAGTTTCATCTTGTCGAAAACGACCCATTTGTAGTCCTTCGCGATAGGCCCGTATTTCTGCTCAAGTCCCTCACCGGCTTGCAGTAGATTTCTTGGGAGTTTTCCAATGCGAAAGACTCCACCTCTTTCCTGGATGGATGTAAGGCCCACGAGAGGTGCAGACTGAAGGAAGAATTGCTGCACAACTTCCGGCACTAGGCGCCTCTCTTTCGCTAGCTCCTTCTTGCCTATTATTAGTGATAGATTAAGTTCTTTCTTAGCTAACCCTTCTAGAGTGGACTCCGTGATTTTTCTGAATTTCTCAGGGTCGACATCTTTTACAACTCGATCAAGTACGTCTTGGAGCGTGGTTCGTTTGGCGTATAGGTCTCTCATTATTCTTTCCAGCTCGTTCGCCGGGAAAATGTCTCCTACGACATCGAAGACCTTGTCGGTTCCAAGCTCGTTGCGAATCTCTCTTAGTCGTTCCAATAGTCTCTCTAATACTTGTCCTTCTCGCGTGTTGGCTGCCACAAAATTGAATATGAGGCAGTCATGCTCTTGTCCGTATCTGTGTATTCGTCCCATCCTTTGCTCAAGGCGCATAGGGTTCCAAGGGATGTCATAGTTTATCATTATCCAGCAGAACTGAAGGTTGATTCCTTCTCCCGCTGCCTCAGTAGCAACCAGCACCTGCGCGCCCTCTTGGTCACGAAACTCTTGCTCCGCGCATAATCGAGTGTTAGGGGTGTCCCTGTCTCCCGGTTTCATTCCGCCGTGAATCTGTGTGACCTTGAGCCCCCACTCCTCTAGCTTGCCTTTTTTCCATCGGTTTCCCTCACGTCTGCCAGCCAAGTATTCTAAGGTATCTCGATGCTCGGTGAAAACTAGAAGTTTCGTTCTGTACTCCTTGAAAATGTTCTCCGTGGTTAGAATCTCATGCAGCTTCTTGAGCTTTGACTCAACCTCGCGGCGCTCCAAGATCCCTGCTTTGTCGATGAGCGTCTGCAGTTCTGCGATTTCTTGGCGCAGTACCTCTCTGTCTTGAGAGAGTGATGCTTGTTCGATCTTCTCCATCTGCCTCTCGGCCTCGTCCTCCGGAAGATCCTCTAGCTCTTCTAAAATTCGCGGGTCAAACTCAGTGGCTTCTGGTCGCTTGAGTTGCTTCTCCAGCTTTTCCTTTCTTCGTTCCAAGCTTCTTCTGATTGCATACATGCTGGACGCAAACCTGCGTTGATACATTGCCATGGTGAAACCGAGAGCTCTCCCCCGAGGCGATAAGTCGGCCGCTGCCCGAATCGACTGGTCTTCCACATATCGAGTTAAAGCAAAATAGAAGTCGGTCTCTTCGTTGTCAAGCTCAAACCTGACGGTGCGGACATCTCTTTTCGTGAAGATCTTTCTGACTTCGCCGGTTTCAGGATCAGGGAATGTGACCATTGCTTCTTTTATCCTTCTCAGGTAGAATGGCGCGTAGTTGCGTTGCATGGCATCCTGAAGACTCTTTACATCGCCGTAGACATCCTTATCGAGAAGTTGCAGAAATAGGCAGAAATTCGCGGGGTCACCTTTGTGTGGAGTTGCGGTGAGTAGCAGATAGTGATCGGCTTTCATAGAAAGGAATTCTCCAAGCATGTACCTGTCAGTTTTGTGCTCAGGGTCGCTTGCACTCATCTTATGCGCTTCGTCGACAATGATCAGGTCGAAGCTTGGTACGCTCTCCAGTTTTTCCTTGATTTCGTCTCTCTTAGCCCAATCCATTGAAGTAATGATTTGCGGTTTCTCTAGCCAAGGGTTGACGCCGTACTGACTACGGAACTCTTGTCCGCGAAGGATCTCGAATTTTTCGCGAAACTTGTCCTGCAGTTCCCGTTGCCACTGAAAAGTCAGATTAGCAGGAGTAACAATGAGAGTTTTGTTCACGAGCCCCCTAATCTTCAGTTCTTTTAACAGGAGACCTGCCATGATAGTCTTTCCTGCTCCAGCGTCGTCCGCCAGCAGAAAACGTATACGGGGCAGGGACAGAATGTAGTCGTAAACCGCCTCGAGTTGGTGTGGAACAGGATCAACTCTAGCGATCGAGAGTGAGAAATAGGGGTCGTACTCGTATGCTAGTCCAAGTCGTTGGGCTTCCATTCCGAGTCGAAAGCGAGAAGCGTCGCCACTGAAATTCTCCTCTGGCGGGGAGACCGCGACCTCCTTAAGCTGTGACTGAGCGAGTATGATTTGCCTGTGCTGCCTAGAATGTAGCCCTTCGCCCTCAATTTTCAGGGATGATCCAATCTCCTGAACAAGAACTACTCTGATAGGTTCAGGAAGCATGAGTCCTTCAATTATGGCCCCGACTCTTATCATGTCTTTACTTAATTCTCTATTCTCGCCCATGTTCTTCCGCCTCCTTTAGACTCCAGCAAGCTCTGTGTAGTCAACAGCGATCCCGATTAGGTTAGCCGCATTGTCAATCAGGTTATTGAGGTCCCCCTGAGTCACTTAGTCAGGAAACTGGTTTGTCTGAACCAGACAAGATCATCTTCCTTTCATCCGGCGATCGTCCCCCAATCTTACGGTCATCCAGAACTGCTCCTAGTCATACTCTTGGCTGGATCGAATTGGCGCTCCCTCAATAAATAACTTCTGATTCGCCAATCGTACTGGCGCGCTAGGGGGCAGGTGGGGTCAGGCCCGCGCGGTAGAGGCTGGATCGATAAAAACTCCCTCAAAGCTTCGTACGAACAAATAAGTTCGAGTAGAGGCAACTTCCCCAGAGAAACAGTGGCGATAATCCATGTCCACTCAGACAAAGAATACTCCTTCAAATGACCCTGATAGTAGCGCGCGCTCGCATTGCTCTGCGCTGCTGAAGCGATGAAGCGGCTGTGCAATATGAATCGCGTCGCTACGTGCAGACGTATCTGGTACCCTATGGGAGTCGTTCTCGCTGAGGTTTGGTGGTGGCTATGGGCATTCATTGTGATCTATCCGGCCCTTGATCGCCTGTCTCTGCAGCGAAGACGCCGCCTGGTATGAGGTGAAATGGGTCTCGGGCGGGATGCGTCAAACCAGTGAGCTAGCTATAGATATGCTTCCGATCCAGGTTCCACGTAAGTCTACCGTGGTTTTGCCAGCGCGTGCTCTTTGCTGAAGGTGTCTGTTGTCTGATCTTCGGATCACCCGACCTCAAGACTCGCCTGATCTACTATATATCTAGTGAGGGCACTGGCGCGCGAAATATAGTTAGAATAAAAACATGATAAGATTTAGAGCAATTCTAGGAGAATGAAATGTGAAATATGAAATAGTTCTTGAAATGGTTGTGTAAATTAAATCGAGATTATTGAATGTAATCATTGTCAATAAAAGCGTTGTTTGTTGGATGCTGGTGCTCTCAATAGCGAGAGCAAGTGACAAAGATGTCCAGTTGTAAAGGATCGATAATTTTCTGCGAAAGATGTGGTCATATATTGTTACCTTGTAGAAGACAAAAATCGCTTTATTTAGTGTGCGGCAAATGTGGATTTGAAAGAATTGCATCGCAGAGTGAATGTGAGAATTACAAGTTGGAAATATCGATGACACCTAATGAAATTCAAAAACGGAAGATTGCTTTTGTTGATGATCCTGGCAAGAGAAGCGACCTCAGTGAAAGAAAACGTAAATACAGATGGGAATGACTAGAATAGCACCCTGTGGGTTTGAGAAAAGAGAAAGACTCGCAATGATTGTAGCTATTCTTTCGCAGAAGGATAGTATCTACCTCTTTTTCTCAGTGGCAAAGACTCGTTCTTACCACGAAACAGCAGGTAGGTCAAATCAAAAGGACTCTAAGTGAGATGAGTAGCCGCATTCGCAGGATCCTTGTTGACGCTGATTAGCCCGGCTCTTGATGATTTGCGCTAACATCTGCCTTGGCGAGCACCGCATACGCTCCCGTATAGCCGATCGAGCGCGTCAAACACTTCGCTTGATGGAAGCGGCTCATGGTCTGCACTAAGAGTAGCTCATCTTTGTAGAATGATTAAGGATCGCGTGCCGGTGGCTATGGAGTGCCTTGGGTTTTGCGTAGAATAAATAGTAGGCAATACTCAGTCAGCTTGGCGACCATTATTGTTGTGTCCAAGCTGGACTCGGAATGTACACCACCCGACTGTGAAGAGTAGATCGCGTTGACGAGATTTGCGACCGAGTCTATGACATCCGCTTGTGACTTGGATTGTAGGATTGCTTTTATACGAGATTTTCTGGTCGGATTATCGGATAGCTGACTTGTTAGCTTTCTAACAACTTGGCTGAGTAGTTCTCTGGATGATGAGACTGCTTGTCTGAGGCTATCTTCCGTTCCTGATGAGATAGCGTCCCAGACGCCCGAGTGGATCGGAGGAAACTCGTCCCCGAGGTTGGCAAGCCTGCTCTCAAGCTCAGATAGGATCTTCGCTTCTATCTCAGGATGCCCGGTTGATGGTATGATCTGCTTTTTCTCAGAGTCATACTCATAACCATCCCTTATCAAGTAGCGATTTAGTTCCTCAACGTCGAGCCTACTTTTGGCGGTCGCGAGTAAGGAACTTGTGGCGCCGAGCACTTTGGGCTCCTCATTAAAGCAGCGAAGCACGGCCTCAACCTTCGCTTCCTTGCTGTTAGATAGAGGGCTCTTATAATCACTGATTATCTCACCATATTCTTCTTCGCTTTCGACAAACCTTCCCATTACGAGAACTCCAACTATGGTGTGCTCGGTCAGACCAGAGACGGCATCCGCAATATAACGCATTGAAGCATTACTGAGAATTGGCAGTTGCTGTCCCTCCGGTTAGGGGGTTCGATGCTACAAAGCATTATCGTCACCCCATAGTAATAGGCTTTCTATAAAGTCTTTGAGGCGAGATGTCCATGGACATCTGAGGAAGAGAGGAAGTCTGTGGAAGTCCTGCGGGTGCGTACACTTGGTTGGCGTGGATCCACGATACGGTGTTCTTATTAGGCATTTCTAACAGATGGGTGGTCATGGACTTGGAGGCGTTGAAGGAAATAGTGCTTTCGCTCCGCGAAGGCTTCAAGAAAGGTGAGTTAGAGGTCCGCGCGCTAGCACTAAGAGTTAATGGAGTGCTTCTATCTGGTGCGTCGACTAGCCGACATGATTCTTTGGTATTTCTGCTAAGAGAAGACCGAGGAAGAAATTAGTTTAATGCTATGTAGCACGCGCTGCTATAGTCTCGATCTCTGATGCATATCATAGGAGTCTCCATATCTCTTGAGTCATTCTTCGATTTGGTGATACCAGGCAAACTCTTATTTAAGATGAATTGGATCGACTCAAATTAATCTCCCTATTGCCTGAAAATTTCGTCTCTAGCGCGCGGCTGAAGAGGGTGGTTAATAGGTGAGGGTGTTAAGGGCTTTGCAGTTATTTGAGGGCACTCACGGTAGAAAAGTGCTTACTGCCCAAGACTTGCTTGGACTCACCAACCTCGTTGTATCTGACTTACGAGAGGAGAAGGCAAGGGAACTGGGTAAGAGATTCCTGGAGTCGATACAGCTGTATGTTAGTCAGGAGGGATTCACTGAGGAGGATGCGTTTAAGGAATCCGCGCGGCAAATAAGGGCAATAATAAGAGCGGGCAGGGAGAGCAAGGTGAAAGAGGATCGACGAGAATACTATGGGTCTGATGTTGGCGACGTTCTCGACTTGTGCAATTATGTGCATAAGTTTAAGTTTACTTGAAGAGGGAGAAAAAAACTAGAGAGCGCGCTATAAGAGCCCCGAAACTAGCGGGCGCGGGGCTCAGGGCGAAAGCTCAGCCAAGAGTCCAGAGAAGCTCTCCGAATTACACGAAAGAGCATGAGAGTACTTGATCTGTTCTCTGGAAGCGGCGGTACACTTTTATCCAAGTTCTCAGCCATAGAACAGTTGAGAGAGTGAGAAGAGGCTATGTCACGCCTCAACGCGATCGAGTTATTCTGTGGATGTGGTGGAGCTTCCGCGGGTCTCGAAATGGCTGGCTTCCAGATGGTCGGCGCGCTCGACATCGACTCGGTGGCGTGCGAGACTTACGCGCGGAACTTCGGCTTGGAGCCCATGTTGGCGGACATCCGCAGGGTGAGTGGTAGGGAGATCCTAGACTGGTTCGGACTGAAGAAGGGGGATGTGGACTTCCTCGTCGGGTGCCCACCGTGCCAAGGCTTCAGCAGCCTCCGCAGGACTACCCTAGAGTCACCAGAGGACTTCGGGCGAGACGACAGGAACGACTTAGTGTCGGTATTCGTCGATCGAGTGGAAGAAATTGGTCCATCGGCCGTCCTCTTCGAGAACGTTCCGGGAATCGCAACAGCCAAAATCGGAAGGCTCTTGAAGAGTCCGTTCCTCGAGAACTATCTGAAGAGGATGCGAAAACTCGGCTACAAGGGTGCGCACGATGTCGTGAACGCGACCAGGTACGGTGTGCCACAGTTCCGGAGACGTCTAATAGCCTTCCATGTCAAGTGCAAGCGTGATGAACTCGTGTTTCCCAAGCCGACGAACAGCGCTTTCGACGAAGATGAGGTTGGAGTAGACGGTGCGCTGACCGTCAGGGGAAACATCGGAGACCTTCCTCCGTTGGAAGCTGGAGAAGCGTGCCCTTCCATTCCTAACCACAGGGCGAAGAATCATGAGGAGCGCATACTCAACCTAATCCGTAGCATTCCAAAAGACGGCGGCAATAGGAGAGACTTACCCAGAAAACTCTGGTTGGACTGCCACAAGAGACTCGAGGACGGGGGAGCAGAGAGCGTGTACGGCAGAATGTGGTGGCAGCGCCCCGCACCCACGATCACCTCTCGTTGTACTACACCGAGTTGCGGACGATTCCTGCACCCCGAGCAGGACAGGGCGATAACGCCGAGGGAGGCGGCGCGCCTGCAGACCTTCTCTGACGCCTCTTGGTTTCCAGAGACGTTCAACGACGCAGAGTGGTTGATAGGCAACGCTGTGCCACCAAAACTAATCGATAACTTGGTTCGAGGCTTCACCAGAGACAACGAGGACCTCCTACCGTGGTAGTGAAAGCAGTGACGAGAAAGGAACACAAGGTCGTCGGACTCCTCCTCGAGTGGCACAAGCAACACAGAAGACTCTTCCCCTGGAGAGTCAACCCTGATCCGTACCGAGTTCTCGTTGCCGAAGTTCTACTCCAGAGGACACCCGCGAATAGGGTAGCGAAATTCTTCCCGGAGTTCGTGGGAAAGTTCCCGGATCCGAGGAGCGTCTCACTTGCAGACCTTGGCTATCTGCGGGACCTTCTCCAACCTATGGGACTGAAGAAAAGGGCGGATTGGTTGCTCAAACTTATGAAGGTGATATGTGAAAAACACAGTTGCCGAGTGCCGGACAGCGAAAAAGAGCTACTTGAGCTTCCTGGAGTCGGTTCTTATACCGCTTCTGCAGTCATCTGTTTCGGGTTCGGTCACGATGTTCCAATTATTGATGTCAACGTTGTCCGGATTCTGTCTCGAGTCTTTGTTCTGCCACGGAATGGAAGAACCAGAAGTGACGTATTGAAGCAGACGGCGACAAAAATGGTGCCGCAGGGAAATTCAAGGCCCTACAACGAGGCTCTACTGGATCTCGCAGCCCTGATCTGCAAGAAACACCCTCTATGCGATCTCTGCCCAATAGCGAAGTCTTGCCACTATTTCACAAGTCGTTCCAACTAGCTTAGACTATTCCCTTCTTCTCTAGCTCTACTATCCTTGGATCATCTCTGGGTGCTCTGCTCTTGATGATTTTCAGAAATTCTCCGTAGTCGTCTTCGGTCTTCTGCAGAAGCTCGCTCCATCTGAAGGGAAAGATCCTATCATTCTTGAGTAACCTAATCAAATCCTCTACTGCCGGTTCGTCAGTGAAGTCGCCAACGATTAGGTACCCCACTACGTCTTCTTTTCCAATTGTTTTGCCGAAGAGCTTCTCGGTGGCGCTTTTCACGATCCATTTTCTAAGATAGTACACGTAGTTGGATATCTGTTGAAGTTCTTTCTGTCCAGCTTTCTCGCCTGGCTTCTTTAGCTCGATGACGAGAATATCGGTTCCTCCACGCATGCACACGAAGTCAGGCCTCTTTCTCCCTCCTGTGCCCTTCGTTTTGATCTGGAACCGCTTTTCCAGAACCTTCTGAAGACTCCTCTCATAGTCCATAGGCTGGTACTTAAGTCCCAGAAGCCAAGGGTACTTCTTTATTTGTTCGTGCATGTCTGGCTTTTCGGGAACCCCTGCTTCGATCATTTGCCTGAACGCCCTGATAACTCTGACATGCGCGCTGACGATCCTGTGGACCCTAACAGCTTCTGATACGTCGAATTCCTTTAGGACTTCCAACGTTTTTATCTGATCTTCGGGAGGCATGTCCTTGATTTCGGTGAGCATGTCCGCAAAGGTTTTGTCTTTGTATCCGTCTATGACGTATTCGAATATCGAGGCTAATTTATCTGATTCTATTGTTGGGACTTCCGCCAACTTCTTCATCGCTGAATTCAGTTCCTTCCTTTCCCTCGGCTGAAACTGTTCAATCATCTGGACTAGCTCAGGTTTTTCCTTCTTCACAGCGTCAACTGTTCTTTCACTTCTTCTATCCACCCATACAGTCAACAGAGTCTTGATCTTCTTTCTTGCCCATTCATAGAGGGGTCTGGCCCTAGGGTCTTCCCACTGCACACCTGAACGATTCGTGAGTATGAGGTCGTCTTCCTTCTCCAAACCCTCGTCTAGGAAATCGGCATTGATCTCACCCGTAAGGTACTGCAAACCGTGCTGGCCGTAAGTTCCACCCGCCAAGTCGAAATCCCAAGGATCCTGACAGCATTTTCCTCTCGCCAGAACACTAACACCCTTAACTCCTTCTAGTTTAATTGGCTTCTCTGTAAATCCTATCCACCACGTAATGTCTGGAGGTATCCTTGTGACACCCCACCCATCCTGCATTGCGATCACATCGTCTCCGACTTCTTCTGGGAAGCGCATGTCGGTCGGTATGTCTTCTCTTGTGAGCAACCTTTCATTCACGTAAACCCTGAATTTGCTGGACAGAATGGAGAATTTACACATCATGCTTCTCAAGAACTGGTCTTCTGGGATCGCCCTCTGCAGACTCAGGTCTCTCAACGTAATCTCGGTCCCATTCTCTGCCGTCGCTTCTTCCTCGTCCGCGATCATCCTGGGTCTGTACGTCTCGCCTTGATTCAACTTGTCGATTTCAGAGAACTCCATAACAAAGTGTGTTAGCTTCTTGTTTCTGACTGTCCTCACTTCAACTGTTTTAGCTATGCCGAAACCTGCGAGTTTACCAAGTCCCTTGTGAGCCATGAGTGTCCGACCTTTAGCCGTCTTCTCAGTTTTCTCGGCGGTTCTCCTGTTGCGCCCGATCACTAGGTACTTATCGTTGCAGTCCTCCCAATTCATCCCACAGCCGTCGTCCTTCAAAGATATGATATCTTCCGTAACTATCGGCTTGTCGAATGGAATGCTTACGTGTACTTCGGTGGCGTCCGCGTCCCAGCAGTTAGATATCAATTCCGCGAGTGCAGGGACGGCGCCCTTGTAGTTCTGTAGTCCCAGATGGCGAACGATTCCTCCGCCTGCGTACCTCATCTCAAGCGCTCTCATATCAAAATCACACTCCTGAACATTCTAGCTCTTGGAAGCCACCTCTTTCTCTGTTTCTTTCTTGGATGTCTCCCTAGCTTCCTTCATTCTCTCGATTTTTGCGGGTCTAATGAAAACTGAATCTATGAAAGCTTCCAAGAAGTCTAGGATCTGTTTGCATTCTTCTGATTGCACACTTCGTGTCAGATCCTCTTCGCTTGGATGGCTTGCCGGGACATTTCCGAGCAATCGAATTTCGGTAGCCAAGTCGATCAAGGATTTCTCAAGACCTTTGTCTGCTAGTTCTTCTATTTGTTCCCAGAGTTTCTTGTCCCGTGTCGCGCCCTTCATTATGGCGGCGGTTTGTATTGCCCTTCTGCTCATCACGACAGAGGCGTTGAACGCTTCTGCGGAATAACACGTGAAAGCCTCGATGTAGTCGTGTGCGACTTCCTCTGGAATCGAGGGATCAGTCACAGGGTGGGCATAAGGGTACACAGTCTCTGGATCCTTGTCTAGTTTGAATGGGAATGGTATTCTACCAACAAAACTCTCCACCCTGTACTTGGTAAACACGAGTTCTGAGCAGTTGTCGCATTTCTGGATGATCCAAGCCCGCTCACGGCGCCCGGTTCGAACGACGGGTGTGAAATGCGATTTGGAATTACAATACGGGCACACTATTGCTGTAGGCGGGACAACCGTTTTTTCCCAGTCCACATTTACAGGGATTTTCGGCGTCAGAACTCTGGTCGCTGGTATTGGTTTTGGCATTAGGCGGTCTCCTCCTTTTCCTTCTTCTTATCCCCGTCTGTAATAACAGTCTGAGATGTAGCGGCGCTGCCCGAAGATCGTTGGCCTCCTGCGGGCTTCAATTTACAAAGAGAATCATAGAGTTCAAGGAAATCAAAGAAGAATACGGATCTTTGAGGAACGATGCTTAATTGCATGTCATATCCTTTCCCAAAGAGAGAGAATCCATAATTCCTAGCGCTCTGGTCATCAAGAAGGGAAACAAGCGCACGGTGTCTTCCCCTCGAAAACCGATAAAAGCAATGAAGCTCTTGCTGGGCGAACATGTTAAACAGTTCGTGAACTACCGCGTCGTGGAAAAGCCGCTTGCTTTCTTCATAATCTGGATGGGTCATTATCGTGTACACGGTTTCACTGAGAAGCTCATCACATGATGTCGTCAGATGCCAATTAAGCCAAGAACCATAGCTCTTGACGATAGCTTCGTCACTGGATATCCATTTGGGATCTGTGAAAGAGTACAGGTGAATCAGACCTTCCTGCTTGAGTTTCTTTGCCAGCTCTTTCACGTATTCGAGAACCTCGCTCTTGTGTTGGATCCTAGGCTTGAGGCGGAAGGATACATCCGGACCACAGCCGTAACTGCCAAAACGAAAATGCCACTTCTCGATTTTCTCCTCTTTCTTGAGACTTATCATTCTTAGAGCTACCCGAACAATTATGTCGCGATACACCTCGAATCGTGGCCTGTTGAAGAAGAGCACGACAGCAATCCAGTTTTCCTTTGTGTCTCTAAACTTATCGTCTTCATTCTCCTTCAATTGACTACTTTCGTTCATATCGATCACGTACCACTCAGCGTAGGGTGCTTGATCTCCTTAATCCCCTTGAATTCAAGTTGCCTTCACGGATGTCTCCTCCTTAGCTTTTCCACAGCTGTGTACAGAGGCCAGAGACCTATCACAATGTAAAGTAAGCCCGAGAGCAGTAGAGGATCGACTGGCCCAAAGAGTACGTACGAGAGAGAGAACTCACCAATAAGGCAGAATAGAATGATCTCGATTCCGATTATCATGGTTCCAGCTGAAATGTAACCTTGAACTAACGCATTCACCGCGTCAGTCGCCGTGAACTTTCTCTTGGACATTTTTCCGAGCACTACGAATAACACAATCACGAGTAGTGCTATTAGCGTCGCCAGCCAAGAGGGGAAAAGAGGGGGTTCGCTCATTTCTCTACACTTCCTCCGCCTCAAGCGGGTTTTCGGCGACGACACCGGCGAGTCCCCCTAGAATGAGCCCCAGAATAGCACCGACAGGGCCGCCTATGGCGAGACCTAAGACCGCTCCTCCGACAGCTCCAAGAGGAGTCTTTGACCCTGGAGGAGGAAAGGGAGTTACCCCTCTTTCGACCACCTTAATAGAACGCCAGTCGGTATCCAGTATCGAACCACAGTGCGGGCATCTCACACGAACCCGCGTGTCTTTGCGCAGGTAGTAGGGTCCGTTGCAGACTGGGCAAGTGAAGACCTGCATCACACCTTTGCCTTTGCAGACCGGACAAGTAGTTGAATCCACTCTGCCGGTCCCGCCGCACTTCGTGCATTGTCTACAGCTCATTACCGCACCGCCTCCTGCGACTCACGATCCTAGCATAGAGGCAACCTACTTCCCTTCGTCCAAAATCCTCGTCATTCTCAAGAAGACCCATTTCAACTTTCCCCCTCCAACTATCTAAGAAACCACATATCTCTTCCAGCTTTCCAGAATAACATATCCTGAGGACGCTTGGTCTCCTAAATCCCCCTCGCTCGCCTCACTTGGCGGCTTTTCTTCTCCTCGACCATCCCAAGCACCCTTCCATTGTACCACTTGGATATCTCCCTGCTACTTTTCCTCCTTTGGTTTGTGTCCTCAAATCACTTTGAATTCCATGCCGCAACCAGCGCACTTATAGATCCCGTCTTTATCATCGTACTCAAAGACGTTTTTCCCACATCCTCTGGTTGGGCATTCCAAAACTCTTAGCTCGGCTATGGATCGCTCAGATTTATCCACGGTGACGAGTTGAATCTGCTTCAGTTTTCTTCACCTCCTCTGCTGTGTGTGCCTCAGCGGCGGGCGGTTGCTTTCCAATCCGCCTCGCTACCTGCACACTGATTTTCTCCCCTCCCGCCTTCCTAAGCTCCCTCAATTGTGATTCTGGTTCTTGGCAGCCTTCTTCTTGGGAATCAAGTCGATGATCCTGGCTAGGACCGCGATGCCTTTGAAGCACTCAACTTCGATGCTGGTAAGCATGGCTCTCAACTCGCTTGGTTTGTACCGTCCGCCCTTGGCTATGCGTCCCAGGTCCGGGAGGAAGACGATGGCTTTTCCTTCAAGTGTTACTTCGTGGCAGAGGGTTCGTGCGGCTGAGTATGCTTCGAGGATGCCGTCTACTTGCTTGATTGAACATGTTTTCATCTCCCGCTGTTGACTTGCATAGTCTATGACTGCGAGGAGCCGCATGTAGACTGCTTTCGCGTCTGAGTCTAAGACATTCCCTCCCGTCATGGCTACCGCCTTTTCAGTTTCCTACACATTAGTATCCGGTATCCGAGCTGTTATATTTTACTGCTATACCGCCATACCGCAAACTCTAAATAGAAACTGGACCGTAGTCCTCAACAGGAGAGAAAGCAGCAGACAGGAGCCACCAGTACCTTGAGTCGAACGGGTGAGAATATAGCCTCTGCCGGAAAGCAGAAGACATCGTTTATCGTGGACCAGGAGCTCTGGAAGAAGTGGATCCTCTTCGTCGTGAACAAGCGGGGCTCAGCGCGCAAGCTCAGCCAGGAGCTTGAGGAAGCCCTCAAGGAGTACATGAAAAACCACAAGAACGGCGGCTAGCGGGCCCACGAGAACGTTGAGCGCTTGAAGCGTGTCTTCGCCGGCGTGGAGGAGAAGAGGATACAGCGGCCAAAGCGAACTCGGCCTCTGATTCATTTCGTATTATGAGGTCTGCGGGTTCCGGAGCTTATCGGGGATCTAGGAAGCAAGAGAAGGGCAGTTTGGTCTGCTGATTGTATGTCCTTTGTGGAAAAGATATAAGCAGATGAAACCATACCTCGATTTGAGGAGGGTGTGGCGTTAGTCCCCTGCTATATGTTCCGGGTTGGTCAACATGACATCTGGAAAAGTAGATAGAGTCAATGGAGGACATAATCGAGATTCACGAGAACCCGACAGCGCCAACCATGATGTTGAACGATATCTCGATTCCCTGATTTCAGAGTACTCCAAAGTCCTTTCAATGTTTTTCGGCAACAGGATAGATCTCAAATTCACCTCTGAGGAGAGCCGCAAGAAGTTCTTGGAGGCCTCCAAGAAAATGGCTGAAGGTACCAAGGAAATGGAGCGAATCAAACAATCCGATATCCCTGCCAGAGAGAAAGTTGTGAAACTCGTAGATCTCTTTGATTCAACCTATCGCAAGATAGATCCAGGAATAACAGGGGGGAAACCTTTCATTGACTGGGTTCTCTCAGGGCTTGAGGACACCGTTCAGAGAGGAAAATACGAGCCATTCTTTGCCGCAACCCGCTATCAAGAGCACGTGAAGACGCTGGACTGCCTTCTGCGAGAGTGCGTGAGTAATGGACGCTACGAAGATGTAAAGCAATTCTTGGAGAGCGCGGAGAAAGTGGAGGCATTCTCAGGATGGCAGGTTTTCTTTGCACGCCTTGTGCCAGCCTATGAATTCGTCCACGAGGTCTTCCCGATAACCCGGACGAGACTCGACCTCTTCACCATACGCATCAACGTCGCGTATCAGCTGGTCGCCAAGGACCCGATATCTAGGGAGGATATCGACAGGGGTTTGCAGTACTACAGAGACTTTGCAGGTGAATTCGAGAAACAAGTGGCAGTCATCACAGGGCTTCTCGAGATACTTGCGAAGGATGTCAAAATGAATTATAGCGAGATCAAAGGGCGTGGGCTAGGTCCAAACATAGCTGAGGTTGAAAAGAACGAGAAATATCGCAGCCTAGTTACGCCCTTCAGCAAGACTATTCGAAATGCGCTAGCCCACCCAGAATACGTAGTCAATCCCATTGAGGAAAAAGTCACTTTCTCTGACAAACATGGCAGCCTGACTTTGACCTATCTTGAGTTTCTCAGAGAATTCGCGGATCTTAGCGGACTGGTGTTAGCACTCTGGTCCCCTCGACTCAATCTCACGATTCTAGTGCTGAAACGCATCAAGAACATCTATGACCAAGCCAAGGGGGGACGGCAGGAGGCTCTCTAGCGTTGCATGCTCTTAAATATTCGGGAGGAGAATTCTATGAATGAAGATGAGGAATTGATACTCCATAGAAACAAGATCGCGTTTGGGAAGTTTGAAGACGGACGGAAAAAGATGATTGTGAGGTTTACGCACGGTGCCTCTTGGGTGCCCAGATGGGTGGAAGACATGTGCGAGATCTATGATAAAGGTCTTTACTTCGAGGAGTTTAACATGAAGAGATACGGGAAAGGAAAACCGAAAGCAAGCCAACTTGGTCAATCCAATCATCAGGATCCTTAGGGCGCGGGGTTACATGGGCGGTTCCCTGTTTTGTTTTACTCTACTGGCGGGGGCCCGAAGACGGTCCTTTTGAATTCGGCGATACCATTTTCGTCCCTTCTGACGACCCTGAGCAAGCTAAGAAGAAAGCCCTGAAATTATTCAAAGAACGCATATCTGCGATAAGGAGGGACGATCCTGACTTCGCGGATGAGTGTTGGGAAGTCAAAAAGATCACCTGGACAGAATATCTAAGGAAAGGATCTTCGCGAACAGAAATCCCAGTGGAAGAGTATTTCTAGTCTTGTGCCGGTCGTGATTTGTGTATATCCAAACGCCTTGACAAGAGATATATTGTGTGAATCGATTAGGTAATAATGGAGTACCGAGAGCTGGAACCCGGTTCCAAGCCTTGTGGAACCGCCCTCAGGGGTGGATGTAGCGCGAATTGGACCCACCGTGATAATTGTCCATGGATTGTCTAGGAGAAGTGGACAATCTTGGCTGTCAAACCCGCGTGCAATCAGAGCTGGAGTAGCTTTCTAGATAGCATCATTCGGCGATTCACCACAGTTGCACACGAAATCGTCATAGGAGTAATTGACGATGTGTGCGGTATCTCGGCAATCGTCAGTTTCCTCAAAGATTCTCATTCAGAGGGAGAGTGACAGATTGGATCTCTGAACATGAAGAAAAAGCAATCTTGAAGGTATTCTTAAGTTCAACTCTAAAAGACCTCAAGGGAATGAGAGATCAATTACTAGAGAGCATAGGTTCTGGTCTTGAAAGCGCTGCTATGGAAACCTTCGTTCCTAGAGGAGACACGTCTCAAATAACTGCATTGAATGAGTTGAATAATGCCCAAGTCACTGTTTTTCTCGTCTCTTCCTACTATGGAACGGAGCTCATTAAATGTGAATGCGGAAGAGAATGCAGCGCAAGTTGCGGGATGAGAAACAGAAAAGAGCAAATATCATACACATGGTGCGAATTTAGGTTCGCATTGGCGCAGAAGAAACCACACTTGACTTACATAATCGATGAAGGCTGGGAAGACAATGATAAGCGTGTCAATCCGAAGGCTTGGAAGCTGAGGGCTGAAGTTGAGGGGAAGGAGTTCTGCCCCCGAATAAAAAACGATGAAAAAAGTATTGAAAGTGTACTCAGCAATTTGGCGTCAAACATAGTAGACTGGTATTCGGAGAGCAAAGTTGATTTCAATAGATTCTGTGGACGAAGAG